>Ga0081538_10002829_pt1 | contig 16604 bp, 15 predicted proteins | sample TabmetS5T2R1_FD_71022 | JGI IMG/M metagenome (GOLD analysis project Ga0081538, IMG submission 71022) | Tabebuia heterophylla rhizosphere microbial communities from the University of Puerto Rico - S5T2R1 | ecosystem: Host-associated > Plants > Roots > Rhizosphere ... | reverse complement strand
GGGTTCCTTTGAGTACGGAGACCTCCGCGGCGGTGCCCGGGGACGGGAGGCGGCCCGCCGGCGGGGCGGGGGCGCCCCGCCGCACCGGCGGATCGTGCAGGGCGACGCGGGCAAGGCCCGGGCGCAGAACTGTGAGTGCCAAGCGGGGAAGGATGGCAACCCCGAGGCCGACAGCGACGAAGGCCTGCACGGCGTTGTAGTCGTCGCTGCCGAAGATCACGCGTGGCTCGAAACCGGCGCTGTGGCAGCTGTGGAGGACGATGCGCGCGTAGGCGCCATCCACGGTGCCGCCGATCCAGGTCTCCTCGGCAAGCTCCTTCAGGGCGACCGATGTCCGGCGAGCGAGCGGGTGCCCGTCCGGCACGAGGAGATCGAATGGGTCGTCCAGCAGGGGGGTGCGCTCCAGCCGCACCTCCGGCTCGGGCAGCGCCTCGTGATCATAGATGAGCGCAAGATCCAGCTCCCAGCGGGCGAGCCTAGGGATCAGGCCCTGCCCGTGGTCGTCGGTCACGGTCAGGTCGACGTCCGGGTGGCGCCGACGGAAGCGCGCGACCGCGTCGGGGACCAGCGTGGCGATCGCGGTGGGGAAGCTGCCAAGCCGCAGCCGGCCACGTCGCAGGTGAGCGATCTCGGCAAGTTCCTGCTCGGCCTCCTCCAGGCGCGCGAGCACCGCCTCGGCGTGTGCCATGAGGGCACGGCCGGCGTCGGTGAGGCGGACCGGTCGCACGCCACGCTCGATGAGCGTGGCGCCCGTCTCCCGCTCGAGGGCGGCGACCTGCTGGCTGACCGCCGACTGGGTGAACGACAGCGCCTCGGCCGCGGCCGAGAACGAGCCGCAGGCGGCGATCTCGCGCAGCACACGGAGCCGGCGCGGATCAAGCATAAGCAGAGCTTATCAGAATGGAGAAGACGTAATTTGACCTGATCCTTACGAGCGGCGAGCCTGAACCCACCGCACCAACGAGAGGAGCTCCGTGCGCCCCAGCCCCACCGAGCAGCCACGGCAGCCCAGCCGGTCGCTGGGCGCCGCCGCCGCCATCGGATCGCGGACCCTGCTCACCAGCGAGCTGCTCTGTGAATCGGTCGACCTGCACGCGGGTGAGCGCGTGTTGGATGTGCCCTGCGGCAGCGGCAACGCCGCCCTGGCCGCCGCCCGCCGCTTCTGCCGGGCCGTCGGCGTCGACGTTCCCGAGCTGCTGGAGCCGGCCCGGCGACGTGCCGAGGCCGAGGGACTGGAGGTGGCCTTCCTGGAGGGCGACGCCGAGGACCTCCCCTTCCCCGACGGCTCCTTCGAGGTGGTGCTTTCGGCCTGCGATGCCATGTCGGCCCCCCGCCATGGCGGCGCGGCCGGCGAGCTGCTGCGGGTCTGCCGGCCGGGCGGGCGGATCGGCATGGTCGGCTGGACGCCCGACGGCTACATCGGCGAGCTGTTCGCCACCATCGGCAGGCAACTCCGGGCGCCGGCAGGCCTCGAGGAGCCGATGCCGTGGGGCACCAGGGAGCGGCTGCGCGAGCTGTTCGGGCCCGAGGTGGCGATCACCGCCCCGCGGCGGACCTTCCTGTGGCGCTTCCCTTCGGCCGAGCACCAGGTGGAGTTCCTCGCCAGCTTCCACGACCGGACCGCCAAGGCCCTGCAGGCGCTGAGGCCGGACCGTGCCGGCGCCCTGAAGGCTGAGCTGCTGGCGCTGGCCAGGCGCTTCGACGTGTCCGAAGACGACTCGCTGGTGCTTCGGCTCGACTACCTGGAGGCCATCGTCCGCAAGCCGGCGTGGTTGTAGCCTCCGGCGCCATGACCGCAGACCGCGAGGTGGAGTATGGCGTTCATCTGCCGCTGATTGACCTCGGAGCACCTCGGTCCCTGTCGACGCTCACGGCCTATGTCCGTACGGCGGCGAGGCTCGGCTACCGCCACCTCTGCGCCAACGACCACCTTGTCTTCAGCCGGCCGTGGCTCGACGGCCCGACCGTGCTCGCCGCGCTCATCGAGGCGTCGCAGGACATGACGCTCGTCACCACCGCCGGTCTCCCGGTTCTGCGGGGTCCAGTGCAGCTGGCCAAGACCCTGGCCGCGATCGACATCCTCTCCGGCGGGCGCCTGGTCGCTGGGGTGGGTCCGGGGTCCTCGGCCGATGACTACGCCGCCGTGGGCATCGGGTTCCAGGAGCGCTGGCGACGCTTCGACGAGGCCGTGCAGGTGCTGCGCGCCCTGCTCCGCGGCGACGGCACCGGGTTCGATGGTGAGTTCTACTCCACCCTCGGTGTGCTGCTCGAACCGCGGCCGGTGCAGCGGCCCGGCCCGCCAATCTGGGTCGCGAGTTGGGGGTCGCCGGCGGGGCTTCGGCGGGTCGCCCGCCTCGGCGACGGATGGCTCGCGTCCGCCTACAACACCACGCCGGACCGGTTCCGCGAGGGCCTGGCGCGCCTTGGCGAGGAACTCCGGCGCGTCGGCAAGGCGCCGAAGGCGTTCCCCAGCGCGATCGCCACGACCTGGCTGCACGTCACCGAGGACATGGGCAAGGCCGAGCGGACGCTCGGCGGCGTGCTGGCGCCGATGCTGCACCGGCCGGCCGAGGCGTTGCGCTCCGCCCCGCTGTTGATTGGCCCGGCGGAGATGTGCGCGGAGCGCCTCGCCGCATTCGTGGATGCGGGCGTGCGACGCATCTTCGTGTGGCCGCTCGGGGACGAGGCACAGCAGTTGGAGCTGTTCCGCGAGCGCGTCACCTGCCTCCTCCCGCGACAACCATGACGACGTCACCACAGCCGACGGTCGGCCCGGTCGCCCCGGTCGCACCTGAGAGCCCGCCGACGGCAGTCCGCGTGGCAGTCCACCAGCTGTCACCAGACAGGCCCTGGCGATCTGACGTCCCAGGTCAGTCAGCGCCAGGTAGCCGGGCTTGGGCCATGCCGTCGTACCATCAAGAGCCCCGGCCTCGGGTTTCGGCATGGTTCCCATCGGGTCTGAAGGATGAGCCAACCGACCCCAACGTTCGTTGGATGGGACTCCTGTCAATGCAACGAACCCCCTGTTTCGTTGCATGGTCTGCTCGTTATGGATCCATCCAAGTTCGTAGCGCCGGGCATGGGCAAGCTTGTACGTGCCATCGGCCCCGATGGTCCGTACTGGACCTTCGTCCCAGCTTCGATCCCACGATCTCTGTCTCTGGCACCTCAGACGTTGATGGTGCTTTCCCGAGCTGACACGGCATTGGGCCGGCTGGCAGGAGCTGGAAGGCTGCTCGTGCCGCAAGGGGATGTCAAGGAGGTACAGAACTACGTGCGAGCTCTCACCCAGGGGCTCGACCTCCTTCCCGAGCTCCCCTTACCCGTCGTCTGATCTCGAGAGCCCGACGGCTGATCACATCCTGGCCGCGGTGGCCCTCCCGGGTGTTGCTGCGGCTGAGCAGACCCTCCCAGAGGCCGCACCCATGATCGAGCAGGTCGGGCATCGTCTGGCGCCGGACCGTCGGGGGGGTGGGCTAGGGTCTGGCTATGACCGGTGGGCTCTCCCAGCAGGCGGCCGCCACGTCCAGGATCGAGCGGCTGGTCGAGCGGGCCGTCGCCTTGGCCGTCGACGAGCACGACGACGACCTTGCGGTCGCCCGGCTGGCCTGGCTGGCCCGGGACGACCAGGCCGCCCTCGACCAGGCCGGCGAGGTCTGCCTGAGGCGCACCGAGGTTGACCTGGTCGTCCGCGGCCGGGCGGTCGGGCTGCTGGCCCGGGTCCGCCACCACGGCCTTCCGGGCCAACCAGGTGGCAGCGGCCGTCCTGGTCCGGCCCGGCAGCGAGCCACCTCCCGAGCCACCGGGGACCCCCGGCCGGCCCCGTCCAGGGCCAGGCGGCGGCCCCCGCGCATGCGGAACCAGGCGCTGGTCAGCTACGGTGAGTGGTCAGCCATCCAAGCAGGCATCGGGGGTCGGGCAGACCTCGAGGGGGCCACCGCGAACATGTCGACCGAGGTCGGCGACCTGGACGCCGCCCTGGCCGCCCTCTACCAGCTGCCGCTGGAGCAGTTCGTCGCCACCCGCGACCAGCTCGCCCGCCGGCTCCGGGCCGCCGGCGACCGCGCCACCGCCCGCCAGGTCGCCGCCCTCCGGCGGCCGCCGGTGAGCGCCTGGGCGGCCAACCAGCTCGCCCACGCCGCCCCGAACGCCGTGGCCGAGCTGCTGGAGGTCGGGGCCGCCCTGCGCCAGGCCCAGCAGGACGCGCTGGCCGGCCAGCCGGGCGCGGCCCGGCAGCTGCGGACGGCATCCGCGCAGCTGCGGGCGGCGATCACCCGCCTCAGCGCGCGGGCGGAGACGCTGCTGGTTCGGGCGGGGCATGCGGCCAGCGACGCCACCTTGGCCCGGCTGGCCGCCACCCTGCAGGCGGCCGCCACCGGGGATGCGGCGACCCGGGCGGCCCTGGCCCAGGGACGCCTCCCGAGGGACCTGGATCCGGCGGGCTTCGGCCTGGAGGTCGTGCCGGCCCCAGCCGAGCCGGCCGCCCCCGCCGACCTGGCCCCGGCAGCTCCGGTCGCGCCGGTCGGCCAGGCGGCTGCGCGGCGCAAGCGGGCCCGGGCGGCGGCCCGGCGAGCGCTGGAGCAGACCGGCCGGGCTGCCGAGCAGGCCCAGGCCGTCCTGGATCAGGCCCAGGTGCTGGCCGCCAGCCGCCAGCAGGTTGCCCAACAGGCCCACCAGCGTTCCGAGCAGCTGACCGCCGTGGCCAAGGACCTGGCCGGCCGGGCCGCGGCGGCCGCCATCGCCGCCGAGGAGGCCCGCCAGGCGGCCGAGGCGGCCGACCGCGACGCGGACGAGGTGGCCGACCGGGTCCGGGCCGCCCGGCAGGCAGCGGCGGCTGCCGAGGCCGCCCATGCCGCCGCCGTGGCCGCCCTGGAGGAGCTGGAGGACCAGTCCTAGGAGCTACGACGCCGTTGAGCGCGGCACGAGCCTGATGGTCGCGGCTCGCGCCTCAGGGTTCACGACGCCGCCGATGATCTGTTCGCCGTAGCGGCGGTACTTGTCGCGGTAGGCGGCGTCGATCTGGTCGTTGAGGGCGGGGTCGGGGTCGGCGAAGGTGACGTCCTTGTCGATGCCGCCGGCTCGGATGTGGCCTTGGTGGCGTACCTGGGTGCTGGGGAACCAGCCGCCGGTGCGCCCGTACATGGAGCGGACATAGAGGTCGTCGCCCACGCGGACGACCCAGATGGTCCTCGGGTTGCGCAGGGTGCCGTCGCGTCGGCGGGAGGCGATCTCCAGCTCGGTTGCGGTCCCGATGCCGGTGAGCTCCTCGCTGGTCCATGCGGACATGGCGACTCCTTCGGAAACGGAGCGAACCCTCCTGCGGCCCACCGCCCCTGCGTCGACGCCGAGTGTGGTCAGTCCAGGGCGGCGTCATGAACCAGCAGCGCCACCTGGACCCGGTTGTTCAGCTCGAGCTTTGACAGGAGCCGCGAGACGTACGCTTTCACGGTCGCGACGCTGATGAACAGCTCGCGGCTGATCTCGTGGTTCGTCTTCCCCTGGGCGATGAGCCTGGCCACGGCCAGCTCGCCGTCGGCGAGCCGCTTCAGCGATTCCCTGGCCTGGCGCCGGAGCGGGTCGGCTCCGGCGACATAGGACATCACCCGGCGCAGCACGGCCGGGGAGAGCATCGGCTCGCCGGCGGCGACCAGGCGGATCGCCCGCACGATCTCGGGCGGTGGCGTGTGCTTGAGCAGGAACCCGCTCGCCCCCGCGCGCATCGCCCGGAGGACGTGATCGTCGCTGTCGAAGGTGGTCAGGATGATGACCTCGGGCGGGTGCCGTCGCGCGCGCAGCAGCTCGGTGGCGCCCAGCCCGTCCATCCGCGGCATGCGGATGTCCATCAGCACCACGTCTGGCGTGTGCCGGTCGACGGCGGCGACGACCTCGGTGCCGTCGGCGACCTCGGCCACGATGCGGATGTCCTCGGCGCCGGCGAGCATCATCGACAGGCCGGCGCGGACCAGGGCGTCGTCGTCGACGATCAGCACCCCGATGGGGGCGGTCATGGCGGCCACGGCAGCCAGGCCCGGAGTCGGAAGTCGCCGTCCGGCGTGGGGCCGTGCTCCAGCCGCCCCTCGACCAGGTCCACCCGCTCGTTGAGGCCGACGAGCCCGGCGCCGGCGCCGGGGGCCCGTGCCGTCGGCACACCGTGGGGCAGCCGGTTGCGGACCTCGACCGTCAGTCCGGTTCCCGGGGCCCCGTCCACCATCACCCGGACCTCGGCCTCGGGCGCGTGCTTGCGGGCGTTGGTCAGCCCTTCCTGGGCGATGCGGTAGGCGTGCCGTCCGATCCCGGCCGGGACCGCACCGAGGTCGTCGAGCCGGTTGTCGATGGCCACCGTCATGCCGGCCCGCCGGGACTGGTCGACCAGGGCCGGCAGGTCGGTCAGGGTGGGCTGCGGGCGTTCGGCATCGGCGGCGTCGTTGTCGCTGCGCAGGACCCCGATCACCTCCCGCAGCTCCTCCGCGGCCTGGAAGGCGCTGCTGCGGATGACCCCGACCGCCTGGGCGGTCTCCTTGGGGTCGGCCTGCGGGGAGAACTCCAGCGCCCCGGCGTGCAGGGTGAGCAGCGAGATCCGGTGGGCGAGCACGTCGTGCATCTCCCGGGCGATCCGTTCGCGTTCCAGACGCCGTGCCTCCTGGACGCGGAGCTGCTGGCCTTCCTCGGCCTGGCGGGCCCGGTCCTGGAGCGAGCGCACCAGCAGGCGCTGGGACCGGACCAGCATGCCCCCGGCGACCAGCGCGGCGAGCAGGAAGACGACGGTCGCCACCGCCGACCAGTACTCGTAGGAGCTGCCGGCGGCCAGGGCGAAGGAGCTCATGAACACGGCGGCCAGCAGCCCGCCGAGGGCGGCCGTGACCCGCCAGGACCGCCGGGTGGCAACGGTGAACACGGCCATGAGGGCCGCGCCCAGGCCCAGCGCCGACAGCGGCGAGGCGACGATGAGGAGCAGGGCGAGGCCCACCGGCCAGCGCCGCCGCAGCAGCAGCAGCGCGGCGCAGGCGGCCCCGCCGACGACCAGCTCCCAGACCAGGTGCACCGGCTGCGGCGGCGTCTCGGTCAGGCTTCCCAGGATGAACAGGCCGCCCAGCAGCAGGGCGACCCCGACGCAGGCGAGATCGGCCAACCGGTCGCGCCCCGACCGGTGCAGGCCCTCCCCGGACGTCGCAGCCTCTCCGCCGGTGTCCGGCGGCGCCGACCGGGAGGTCGAGGTGATCTCGGTGTCCAGCTCCGGCCCCTCCCTCGTCTCCGCCTGCACGCTACTGGCGCGGCGGCGATTCCGGTAGTGGCCGGGTGGCCATGATGGCGTCGACTTTGGTCGATCGGCGATGGCCGCCGGTCGCCGCGGAATCACCCGATGGCCGCTGCGCCGTCGCGCCGTCGCGGCCGAGACTGGCCGCCGAGGTCGTCAAGAGGAGCGCCGTGACCGTCATGGACGAACGTGGTCGGTGGACCAGAGCAGGGGCCGTGCCAGCGCCGGGCCAGACCGTGGTGGCCGAGCCGGGATGGCGGCGTGTCCTTGTGTGGATCGGGCTCCCACTGCTGGGGCTCACCGCCGGATGGCTGCTCAAGTCGGTCGCGGGCTGGGTGGCGTCGCTTCCGTGGCTGCCGTTCCAGGGGCCCTTCAAGCTGGTGGCGGCGGTCCCTGAGCCGCATGCCAGCATCGGGGCGCTGGTCATCGGCGGGCTCGCCGGTCTGCTGCTCGCCACCCTGGCGGCGCTGGACCGGCTCACCGTGACCGTCGCCGACGACCAGGCCGCCTTCGCTCGCGGCGGCGTCGCCCGGACGTTCAAGCGGCCGCTGGTCGGCGCCGTGTTCCTGGACGGAAGGTGGCTGGTGCTGCTCGGCCGGGCCACCGAGGAGCTGGCCAGGGAGACCTCCGACCTGGAGGCAGAGCGGCTCAGGGACGCGTTCCTGGCCCACGGGTTCCCCTGGCGGGAGGGCGGCGACCCGCACGCGGACGAATACCAGCGTTGGGTCGACGACGTCCCCGGCCTCCCGCCCAGCGCCAACGCGCTGTTCAGGGCGCGCGCCCGGGCACTGGACAACGGCGACGGCGACGAGGTGGCCCAGTTACGCGCCGACCTGGCCAGGCTGGGCGTCGTGGTCCGTGACGAGGACAAGCGGCAGTACTGGCGGCGCAGCGGGCGCTCCCCCGCAGCCCCAGGCGACAGGCCCCCTGACGACACGAGGAGACCATCGTGACCAACGCCATGCCCACGACACCGGAGGAGCTCGGCCGCCCGGCGAGCGGTCGGCTGGCCGCACGGGCCGAGGCGATCACCAAGCTCTACGGCAGCGGCGACGCCAAGGTGATCGCCCTCGACGACGTCACCGTCGGCATCCCACGCGGCGGGTTCATCGCCGTCATGGGGCCGTCGGGCTCGGGCAAGTCGACACTCATGCACTGCATGGCCGGGCTGGACACCGTCGACGCCGGCCGCGTGCTGGTCGGTGACGTCGACCTGACACGCCTCGACGAGCGGCAGCTCACCCGGCTGCGCCGCGACCGCGTTGGGTTCGTCTTCCAGGCGTTCAACCTGGTCCCGACGCTCACCGCCCTGGAGAACATCACCCTCCCGATCGACATCGGCGGCCGCAGGCCGGACCGGGACTGGCTCGACAGCGTCATCGACACGGTGGGGCTGCGCGGCCGGCTCGGGCACCGTCCGAGCGAGCTGTCCGGGGGCCAGCAGCAGCGCGCCGCGTTCGCCAGGGCGCTGGCCAGCCGGCCCGACATCGTCTTCGCCGACGAGCCGACCGGCAACCTCGACTCCCGGTCCAGCGCCGAGCTGCTGTCGTTCCTGCGCGGCTTTGTGAAGGAGATAGGGCAGACGGTGGTCATGGTGACCCACGACCCGGTGGCGGCGGCCTACGCCGACGAGGTGCTCTTCCTCGGCGACGGGCGGATCGTCGGCCGGCTGCCCGGCCCGACCGCCGAGCGGGTCCTGGAGCGCATGAAGACCTTCGAGCCGTCGGGGATCGGAGGAGGTGCAGCCCGATGACGACCAGGCTGGCGCTGCGCAGCCTCGCCGCGCACCGGCTGCGCCTGGGCCTGACCGCGGTGGCGGTGATCCTCGGGGTCGCGTTCGTGTCGGGCACGCTCATCTTCAAGGACACCACGACCCGCAGCCTCGACCGGCTGTTCACCCAGGCCTACCAGGACGTCGAGCTCATCGTCCGGGCCGAGCAGTCGTTCGCGGCCGGCGACGACGCCCCGGCCCACCCGGTCCCGCGGTCGGTGCTGACGACGCTGCGGCGGCAGGTCCCGGGCGCCGACTACGTCTACGGCGCCGCCGAGGGCTACGCGGCCATCGTGGGCAAGGACGGCAAGGTCGTCGGCGGCCAGGCGCAGGTCGGCCTCGACTGGCCCCCCGACGCCGGCACCGACCCCGATGCCCCCGTGCGGATCGTGTCGGGGAGCCCGCCCCGCGCCGCCGACGAGGTGGCCATCGACGCCAAGAGCGCCGACGAGGGCAGGCTCGAGGTCGGCGACCCGGTCAAGATCCTGACCCAGGGCCCGACCCGGACCATGCGGGTCAGCGGCATCCTCACGTTCGGGCCGTCGAGCCCGCTGGGCTCGCTGGCCACCTTCGCGGCCTTCGCTCCCGAGGTCGCCCAGGAGCTCCTGGTGCGGCCGGGGCACTACTCGACGATCCTGGTCGGCGCCAGGGACGGGGTGTCCCAGGAGCAGCTGCGCGACCAGGTCGCCGCGGCCCTGCCCGCAGGCTACGAGGCCGTCACCGGACAGGAGTCGATCGACGAGGGCAGGGCCCAGATCCGGCAGCTCCTCGACATCCTCGGGGTCTTCCTGCTCGTCTTCGCGGCCGTGTCGGTGTTCGTCGGCGCGTTCATCATTCTCAACACCTTCTCGATGCTGGTCGCCCAGCGCACCCGCGAGCTGGCCCTGCTGCGCGCGGTCGGGGCGAGCCGGCGGCAGGTGACCCGGCTGGTGCTCGGCGAGGCGGTCGGCACCGGACTGGTCGGCTCCTCGCTCGGGCTGGCCGCCGGTGGCGGGCTGGCCCTGGGGCTCAGGGCGCTGTTCGGGCGCTTCGGCGTCGACCTCCCGGCGACCGGGCTCGTGCTCACCGCCCCGACCGTCATCTGGTCCTACGTCGTCGGCACGGTCGTCACCACGGTGGCGGCCTACCTCCCGGCCCGGCGGGCGGCGAAGATCCCGCCGGTGGCGGCCATGCGCAACGACGACGCCCTCCCGGCCCGGTCCCTGCGGTTCCGGCTCGCCGGCGGGACCGCCCTGCTGGCCGCCGGCGTGGCCGCGGTCGCCGCAGGCCTCACCGGCGGCGGACGCCCGGGGCCGAGCCTGGTCGGTGTCGGCGCCGCCGTCATGTTCCTGGGGGTCGCCATGCTCAGCCCGGCCCTCAGCCGGCCCGTCATCCGGATCCTGGGCTGGCCGTTCGCGCGCCTGGCCGGCCCGGTCGGCCGCATGAGCCGGGGCAACGCCCTGCGCAACCCCCGCCGGACGGCGGCCACGGCGTCGGCCCTGATGATCGGGCTGGCCCTGGTCGCCATGGTCACGGTGCTGGCGCAGTCGCTGAAGGCCTCGGTGGACGGCGCGTTCGATCGTGGGTTCGGCGCCGACTACGCCCTGGCGGCCACCGGCCTCAGCGGCTTCAGCCCGGCGGCGGTCAAGGCGGTCTCGGGGGCGCCCGGCGTCCGCGGCGTCACGCCGGTGCGGTTCGGCACGATCAAGGTCCAGGACGTGGAGGTGCCCCTGACGGTCGCCGACCCGTCGGCACTCGCCCAGCCGGTGCGACTGCGGCTCGACAGCGGCGCCGGGACGCCCGGCCGGAACCAGCTGCTGGTCCCGCGCGCGACGGCCGACGCATGGGGCTGGCAGGTCGGCAGCACGGTGGCCGGCGAGTACCCGGATGGGACCAGGGCGTCGCTGCGCATCGCCGGCGTCTACGCCGACAACCCGCTGACCGCGGATCGCCCGTACATCATGAGCCCGGCCAGCTACCGGCCCCACGCGCCCGGCGACCTCATCCACCTCGCCTACGTCGACACCGACGACGGTTCCCGGGCACGCCGGTCGCTGGAGTCGGCCCTGGCCGCCTACCCGAACGTGGAGCTGCAGGACCGGCAGGAGGCCAAGGCCAAGGCCCGCGGCGAGGTCAACCAGCTCCTGGGCATGGTCATCGCCCTGCTGGTGCTGTCGATCCTCATCGCCGCGCTCGGGATCGTGAACACCCTCGCCCTGTCGGTGACCGAGCGGACCCGCGAGATCGGCCTGCTCCGAGCGGTCGGCATGAGCCGCCGGCAGCTGCGGCGCATGCTGCGCTACGAATCGGTGGTGATCGCGGCCTTCGGCGCCACCCTCGGCCTCGGCATCGGCGTCGCGTTCGGGTGGGCACTGCAGCGGGTGCTCGCCGACGACGGCATCGACGTGCTGAGGATCCCCTTCGGGCAGCTCGCCCTGTACATGGTGGCCGCGGCCGTCCTCGGGGTCGTCGCGGCGATCTGGCCGGCGCGGCGCGCCGCCCGGATGGACGTGCTCCGCGCCATCACCACGGAGTGAAGCCGGGTTGCCACGTCACCCCGCGTCGGACGGTCGGCCGCCGACGACAGGATCCGGGTTCAGGACCCGATCGCGAAGCTGACTGTTGGGCGGCGGTCGAGTCGCCCCGCACCGACGAGCCGGGGACGACCTGGTCTGCCGCGGCGGGCTCCGGCGTCGAGTCGACAGACATCTGCGCCCCATCGGCCTGTCGTCAGTGGGTCATGGGGGTTGTGCCCCACCAGCCGATTTCCGGAAACTCCCGTCGGTGAGTGAAGCAGGCTGCTCACCGAGCACCAGGGGTCGTACCAGTTGCTTTGGAGACGCACCAGGAGTCGCCAATGACCAGCGCCGAGTTGCTTGTCGATGCCTTTGGCAGGATCCGCGAGGTTGTCCACCGGGTGGTCGACGGCCTGACGCCCGACCAGCTGGCCTTCCGCGTCGTCCCCGGGACCAACTCGATCGCCTGGTTGGTGTGGCATCTGACCCGCATCCAGGACGACCACCTCGCCGATGCCGCCCAGGTCGAGCAGGTCTGGACCGCCCAGGGCTGGGTCGAGCGGTTCGGGTTGCCGTTCGACCCCCGGGACACCGGCTACGGGCACCGAGCCGATGAGGTGGCGGCCGTGCAGGTGGGCTCCGGCGAGCTGCTGGTGGGCTACTACGACGCGGTCCACCAGCAGACGACCCGGTATGTGGGGCGGCTCAGCGACGCCGAGCTTGCCCGCATCGTCGACCGGTCATGGGATCCGCCGGTGTCGCTGGGCGTGCGGTTGGTCAGCGTGATCGCCGACGACCTCCAGCACGCCGGCCAGGCGGCCTTCGTCCGCGGGGCGAGCCTCTCGATCGGGTGGTGACCGGGGAAGGAGGCTGTCGCGGAAGCCATCGGCCCGCGACGGGTGGTCGTGGAGTGCAGCTGGGTTGGCGATGAACCGTCGGGGTCTGCTTCCCAGTGGCCATTTCTGTCGCGAGCCTCCACAGCGGCGGTTCGCAGGTCGGCCGGCACCGGGCGTCGCCCCAAATTGCAGCCGGCAGGAACGGTGAATGGAGGCTGGCATCCATGACGCAGCGGCGCCCACGGCCCATGCTCAAGGCAGGTCCTTGCCGTGCATGCACCAGCGAGCAGGAGGAGGCGACCGTGGAGCAGGGCTGCTCAGCTCCGCCATGGGCTGCCGCAAGGCTGGGCCCCGAGCACGGCCGCCGGAGGGTGCCAGATGCAAGGCAGGCGACGTGAGCGAACCCGCGTGTCGATGCGACCCGGCCGACCTGAGCTGCGCCGCCCTCATGGTGCGGCAGCTCAGCCAGGATCGGGTCCGCGAGCTGGCAGATGAGATCTGGGCGCGATCGACCGGGGGCAGGCTGCCGGCCAACCCCGCCCCCGACCCGCGGCGCAGCCGGCCCGGCGCGTCGGCCTTCGCGGCCTACCGGCGGCACCGGCGGCTGGAGCGCCAGGCCTGGCGCCCTGGATGGAGGTGGCGCGCGGCAGCGGCGTTCGCGGTCGCTGTCGCGGCCGGTGTGCTGATCGGTCGCTCGCTCGGCCCTTGGCTGGGATGGTGGGTTGCGCTGCCGGTGGGGCTGCTCACCGGCTGGCGGCTGCGATTCCGTCCGTCGGCCGTGGCCAGAGCCTGGCGGCGACAGGCGGGGATGCAGCGACGCAGCGCGGGCGTGCTGGCCGCACTCGAGCGAGACGGCTACCTGGTCCTGCATGACGTCACCCTGCCGGGATGGCCGGCCAGCCTCGACCATCTGGTGGTCGGGTCGACCGGCGTCTGGGTGATCAGGTCATGGCGACCTTCCTGGCCGGCGGCCCTCCGCAATGGCCTCTCGCGGGGACGACGCACCCTGGGCGGCGCGGCCGGGACGGTGCGAGGGTTGCGCGGGGAAGCCGACGCCGTGGCCCACGCCCTGGCCGGCGCCAGCAACCTGCCCGTTCGCGCCCTGCTGTGCACGCACGGATGGGCATGGCCCACGGCCGGCCGCTCGGTCCAACAGGTCTCGGTGGCGACCCCGCCCCGGCTCGCCGCCACGGTCCGCAGCGGCCCGCGCGTGTGGCCCGGGGAGGTCGATCGGGCCGCCGCCCGAGCCCTGGAGGTCCTCCGCCCGGCCGTGTAGGTCTGGTGGTCTGGAAGCTGACCGGCTCGGCCGGTCGCTGCGCCACCTGGTCGACACCGTCACCAGCCTGGCTGAGCGCGGGATCGGGTTCTGAGAGTCTCCAAGGGGCGATCGACACCACTACCGGGCGTACCCGGGTGGCAGCTCGTCTTCCATGGCTTCGCGTCCCTTCCTGTCTTCGCCCCCATACATGCCGAGATCGACCCGAGGGCCCATGATGAACCGCGTCCGGTTCGACTGGCGCGAAGAGGGAGTGCCCGTGCAGATCACCGTGGTCGGCCCCGCCGACCTGTCAGAGCTGCTGCCGCTGATGCGCGCCTACTGCGACTTCTACCAGGTTGCACCCGGCGACCAGGCTCTGCTCGAGCTGTCGCAGGCGCTGCTCGCCGACCCGCGGCGGGAGGGGCTGCAGCTACTGGCCCGCGACGACACCGGCAGGGCTGTCGGCTTCGCCACCCTGTTCTGGACCTGGCAGACGCTGGCCGCCACCCGCGTCGGGGTGATGAACGACCTGTACGTTGCCGCCGAGGCGCGCGGCACAGGGGTGGCCGACGGGCTCGTCGCTGCCTGCCTGGAGCGCTGCCGCGAGCACGGTGCGACCCAGCTCGTCTGGCAGACGGCGGTCGACAACCACCGTGCGCAGGCCGTCTATGAGCGCCTTGGGGCCACCCGCGAGGACCGCTGGCTCGACTACCAGCTGTCGGTCGATCCTGGCCGACGTCGGGCGGCCCAGAGAGGGCCCGGCGATGGTGAGGGATGACCACGCCCAGAACTCGGCTGCCCACACCGGCCCGTTGCGCGCCTCACGCGGAGGGTGGACCGTGGGCCGGTACGCGGGCAGCGAGCATGCCGCCTCCGAGGCGGCGAAGGCGGTGAGGCCAGCATGGAGCCCAAGATCGACGAGACACGGTTCGGCTCGGTCACCATCGACGGGGAAGTCTTCGAGCACGATGTGCTCATCCGGCTCGGCGGCAAGGTCGAGAAGCGGAAGAAGAAGCTGTCCAAGGCCGTCTACGGCACCTCGCACACCATCTCGCTGGCCGAGGCCAAGCATGTCCACCAGAAGGGGGCGGGGCGGCTGCTCATCGGTGCCGGGCAGCACGGCAGGGTCAAGCTGTCGGAGGAGGCGGCGGCCCACTTCAAGCACCACCGCTGCCAGGTGGAGCTGCTACCGACACCCGAGCTGATCCCGGTCTGGAATCAGGCCGAGGGCGCGGTGATCGGCCTGGTCCACGTGACCTGTTGAGGCGGCCGCCACGACAGGGACACTGCTACAGCCAGCGTCGTTTTGGTGGCCGTTGCCTGGTGAGCGCCCGCCCGATGATCGCCGCCTTCTCCTCCTGGCTGAGTTCGCGCCTGCCCGGCCTCCGCTTCGGCACCATCGGCAACCTGCCTGGCCGCAGAGCTGAGCCGGCCCTGTCCGTCCCAGGGGACGGTGGCGCTGGCGAGAGAGCCTCGCGGTCCTGATCGGGCACCGGGCTGGCGTCGCCAGCTTGCAGCACCCCCAAGGCGTTCTCCAGGGTCTGGATCGTGTGGGCCCGCTCGGCCGCCAGGTCCTCGGCGGCTCGGCGCCGGACACGCTCCAGCTCCAAGGCGTGCTCGAGTTCTCGAACCCGGTCATCAACAGGCTGGCCGGCCGTTCGGCGACTCGAGGGCTCGTTCTTCTGTTCCTTGTCGGGCCTGCGGGCCTGGCGTGGCCGTAGGTCGGCTGTTAGCAGCTCCTGGGTCGGGATCCGCCATGGGCCACGCTGGCCAGGGATGGGGCTGGGCTGCTGATGGGCGGTTGGAAAGCGCCCGGCCGACAGGTAGCGGCGGATCGTCGAGGTCGAGACCCCGCACATCCGAGCCGCCTCAGCGATTGTCACGCTCGGCCGTGACCACAGGTCATGCGCCGGGTCCGAAACCTGACCAAGCGGCTCCTGCTCGGGATGGTCACCAGCGTGGTTGTCTTCCGGGACCGGCGTCTGGTTGCGCATCGCAGAAGTTTGTCACGGTCTGTGGGGCCTTGACGGACCGCAGCGCGGTCGAAGGGACGGTGCGCCGCGGCCTACCGGAAGCGCCAGCGGGTCGCGCCGTACGGCTCCGCGGTCGCGACCCCGAACGCGGTCTGCAACGCCAAGCGGTAAAGCTGCCACGGCGGCGGCCCGGCGCTCGGGGCGCTGAACGGGGCCGTGAATGCGTCCCCGGCCACCTCGGCCGGCCACCCGCCATCACGGTACCGCCCGGCCAGCCGCTCCAGCGTCTCCGCGTCGGTGACCCTGGTCGCCTCCCCCTCCAGCACCAGGTCGATCCCCTCCAGCCTGACCGAGATCGTGCACGCCGGGTTGGCGGCAAGGTTGCGCGCCTTCCGCGTCCCGGCTCCGCTCGTGAAGTACAGCTCCCCCTCGTCCCAGAGCGCCCCCACCCCCGCGGCATGCGGCCGCCCGTCCGGTCGCGACGTCCCCAGGAAGAACGTGATCTCCGGCCCGGGCGGCCCGGCGGCGAGCACGTCCCGTGCCCTGCTCCACGGCAGCTCCGGGTCCCCGTAGCGGTCGAGGTTGGTCACGTCCACGGGTTCCCGGTCGGCCATCTTCTCAACCCCAGGTCGTCGGCTCCGGCTGAATCAGCTTAGCTGAGCTCAGGTGACAGCTACGGCCCTTTGGCGCGGGAGCCGGATGGTTCGTGGACGCTCGCGCACGCGGCGTACGGTCGTTAGCCATCGTGGGTCCCATAGAACGGTGCACAGTACGTGACCAGCTGAGTTCGGCGGCAGAGGAGGGCTTTGGGCCCCGACGACGCCGGCTAGCCTGTCCCGCCCAGTCGTCGCCAGTCAGCACCCGCGAAGGACGCTCTTGGAGCATCGCCACCCATCACAGAAAAGGTGGCCGTCGGCGGGTGCGCTAAGCAGATGAGCAGGAGGAGCACCAATGGCACGCGAGGACCTTCCCCGCCCCAACCGAGGGGGGCGGCCAGCCTGCTGTGGCGAAACCCG
>Ga0081538_10002828_pt1 | contig 16609 bp, 19 predicted proteins | sample TabmetS5T2R1_FD_71022 | JGI IMG/M metagenome (GOLD analysis project Ga0081538, IMG submission 71022) | Tabebuia heterophylla rhizosphere microbial communities from the University of Puerto Rico - S5T2R1 | ecosystem: Host-associated > Plants > Roots > Rhizosphere ... | reverse complement strand
GGTCGGAAAGGGTGGTGATGATGTTGAGGTGGGGGCGGTGGCGGCCGCCGCGGCGGGTCTGTTGGTGGTCCAGGAACCAGCGGCACAGGTCGACCAGGGCGTCGCCGCGGCGTTGGGTGGGGCTGCGGACGGGTTCGCCGTCGACGTCGCGGGTGGTGGCGAGGCGCAGGGCGGTGGCGATGACGGCGCCGCCTTCGGGGTCGAAGCTGCCCGATAGCTCGCGGCGGCCGTCGAGGATGCGGGACAGGTGCAGCGACCGCTCGGGCAGCACCGGTTCGGGGTCGTCGCCCACCAGGGCGTCGGCGCGGCGGGCCCAGTCCTGCATGGCCACCGCGGTCTCACCCACGGACAGTCGGGCGAGCTCGGGTACCAGTGCGGCTTCATGGTCGGCGAACAGGCCGGCGGTGCGGTCCGTGAGGTTGGCCACGATGGCCTGGACCTGCCCGCTCGACAGCGTCCCGTCGCGGTGGGCGGCGGCGGTGACCGGGACTTCCCGGAGCCGGCGGGCGGTCCTGGTGCAGCGGGCGGCGTCGCGTCCGGAGCGTCGGGTGTGGTGGCGCAGCCAGGCGGTCATGGCGGTGGCGCCGTCGTTGCGCCACAGCTGGGCGGCGTCGTGCTCGCCGACGGCGGCGAGCAGCTTGGCATTGAGTCGATCCACCAACGCGAACGCTTGGCTCAACGCGGCGCCATCGACGGGCAGGTCGAGGTCGTCGATGGCATCAGCAAGACGCTCAAGAGTGGTGCTGACCTGGCCGGACATGTCCGATAGCGTACTAGTGTTCGCATGTCTGCACAAGTCGAATTAGAGGAATCGGAGGCCCAGGAATTGCCAAATAGCGGGCCGGAACTAGGAATCCGGTTAGCACGCGGCCCGGCGGCCGCTAGGACGGCGCGACGTCGACGGTGACGACCCAACGGTGCTTGCCGATCTTGCGGTCGCGGGCGAACCCGAGCTTCTCGTACGTCGACAGCGCTCCGTTGTAGAGGAAGCCGGCAGGCACCGAGCCGGCGTCCTCGGGGTAGCCCTCGACGGACCCACCGCCCGATCGGGCGATCAGATCGAGCGCTCCGGTGAGCGCCGCGGCCGCGACGCCCTGCCGGCGGTGGCCCTTGCCGACGTAGCAGCAGGCGATCCGCCAGTCCGGCGGTGTCGTGCGGCCCTGCTCGTACGCGGCGCGGCTCTTGATGCGTGGCAAGTCGTCGGGCCGCCCGAACTGACACCAGCCGACGCAGTCGTCTCCGTCGAAGACGAGCGCGGCATGCGCAGTCCCAGCACGGACGCGCTCCAGCTTGCGCTCGCGGTTCAGCGCCGCGGTTCTGGCTTTGTCGCCCCCCTCGGGATGGAAGCCCATGCACCAGCAGCCGCCGAAGATGCCGTTGTTGGCCTCCACGAGCGCGGCGAACGCGGGCCACGTCGACCGATCGAGGGCCTTGATGGTGTAGGTCGGCTCCGCCATGGAACAGAAGTCTCGCGCCGGCGACGGGGAACCGGACCGAAACACAGGCTGTCCGCTGCGAGCGCCCGGCGCCTCCCGAAGAGCGCCCGCCATGCGCACGTAGGCGACCTCTACGACTGACCCGGCTCCGTGAAGTTCGCTCGGGCGTTCTGGGCGTGCTCGAGGATTTGTCGGATGTCGGTGGTCGAGAACAGCTCGTGCGTCTCTGAACGAACGGCCCCGGTACTTCTGATGGCCGTACTGATGCCCGCCATTCTGAGCGAGTCGGGCGCTTCGACGATGGCGATCCCATCGTGCGCGCCGAACATCCAGTACATCGATTCCAGTCGAGCACCCACGCTCTCGAGAACGCGCTCGACTGCCTTTCCGCGGTCGGCCGGGTTTTCGATCATCGCCGCCATCGATGCATCTGAATAGGAGAACAGCGCAAGGTACTTGGGCATGGCGATCGCTCCTCCGCCGACGTGGTGACCGACATCTCGCGCGAAAGCTTGCCGGGCGCTGACCTTGTGGTGCCACCGCATCCCCGAGCCCGGGGCGCAGTCATTCATTTGGCCCATTCGCCGGCGAACTGGCTGGTTCGGCGCCCCGCGTAGCGTCGGTTACTGTGATCTATCAGCATCCTCTCGCCTATCTGCTAGCGGTTGAAGGTGCGGCGTTGTTGCGCGCCTTCGCCGGTGAGCACGATCGCGACTTCACCCTGGCGAGGATCGCCGAGGTTCGAGCATTCGTGGAGGCCGCGGACACCTGGGGCGACGGCGTGACGCTGCCCTCGGTGACCACGCCCGTTGGCTACCGGACGTGGGCCGAGACGTACGACCTGCCCGGGAACCAACTCGTCGATCTCGAGCAGCCCGTTGTCCACGAGATCCTCAGACGGTTGCCGGCCGGCATTGCACTCGACGTGGCGTGCGGCACCGGCCGGCACGCCCGTTACCTCGAAGAGTTGGGCCACCGGGTGATCGGCGTCGACAGCGCGCCGGCGATGCTCGACCGAGCTGCCGCCAACGTGCCCGGCGCCAGCCTCGCTCGGTCCGACCTGCATCAGCTGCCGATCCCCGATGACGCCGTCGACGTCATCGTGTGCGCCCTCGCGCTCTCCCATGTACCGGAGCTCGCCGCCGCCCTCACCGAGTTCGTCCGTGTCCTGCGCCCTGGCGGACACCTGGTGATCTCCGACTCCCGCGGCCTGTTCGGCTACGTCGGCCCACCGGTGCCCGTCCACACGCGCAGCGGTGCGGTCGGCGTGCTGCCCCACTGGAACCGCCTCACCAGCGACTACCTAGCGGCCGCACTGCCCCTGGGACTCCAAGTCCGTAGCTGCGTCGAGCCGCGCCGACCAGCCCCGCTCATCGACCCCGACGCCAAGCCGCCCACCGAAGAGCTGACCGCGGATGACCCACCAAGCATCTGGGTCCTCCACACGCTCTGCCCCGCAGCCACGAACGCCGCCTACCACGACAACCCCGCCGCCATCGTCTGGCACTTCCAACTCGAGCAGTAATCGCCGCCGCTGGCGACTGTGCGGACGACGCCGGCCAGCGGTGCGAGGCGCGCACCGAATGGCCGACGGCACATCAGGGATGTCGACTGGATCGCCCTAGTCCCAGCACAGGCAGAAGGGGTGGCCGGTCGGATCGAGGTAGACCCTCCACGCCTCGCCCTCGGGGGGCTGCACCTCGTGCTTCGTGGCGCCCAGGGCCAGGACCTCGGCCTCGGCCCGGTCGACGTCGTCCACGCTCACGTCGATGTGGAACTGCTGGCCGTGCTCGGCGCTGGGCCACACGGGTGGCTGGTAGTCGGGCGCCAGCTGGAAGCTCAGCACCACCGTGGCGCCGTCCCGCAGCTTCACCCACTCCCCGTCGTCGTAGGTGATCTCACCCCCGACCAGCCCCCGGTAGAACTCGGCCAGCTTCCGCGGCTCCGGTGTGTCCAGCACGACGGCTCTGAGCTCGGCGATCGGCATGCACCTGTCCTACCCGATTTCGCGCCGTCTTACCGGTAGACCTTCCGGGTGATCGAGTTGACGGTGCGGGCCGCGATGCCTCGATCATCGAGGGCTGTATGGTCAGATGCCCAGTTCTGCCGCGAACGTCTCGGCGATGACGCCGTACCCGGCGGTGTTGGCGTGGATGTCGGGGCCCAGCGGCGGATCGGTGCAGATCCAGGTGAGGGTGCAGGCGTTGTAGACGCTGAGGGGAACGGGGCCGTCGTGCTTCAGTTCGGCCTATGTCGTGAAGTCGGTGACGGCGAAGGCCGATTCGACGTCTGCCACCGGCACGCCCGCATCCGCGTACAGCGACTCCAGGAAGTTGTTGAACGCGACGATGTCTGCGGCGGCCGCCTCCCCGGCCGCTGGGTCGTCGAACCAGTCCACGACGAAGGGGCTGTAGTAGTTCATGCCGATGATCGGCACGCCGGGCCCCGCATGGTCGCGGAGCGTGTCCAAGTTGAGCGGGAGGTTCGCCGCGATCTGCGGGATGAAGCAGCCCGGGTCGCCCTCGCATGCGAAGATGTCGTTGACTCCTATGTCGATCGTGATGAACGCGATCTGGCCAGGGTGTTCGTCGAGGAACTCGACCGCGTCACCGAGTTGTGAGCCGGTGTCATAGTCATCCTGGCAAAAGCTGTCCGCGCTGCCCCCGATCATGCTCGCCGTGGTTTCGCCGCCGCACCCCAGCTTGACCAGACGGAGGTGCTCTCCGCCCCCGTCGCGCGCTTGCTTGAACAGCTGGTTGGCGTATCCCTGGGTTGTAGCCAGCGGCCGCGCTGCCGGTATTCGGACCGCCGATCGGCTGCAAGCCCTGCGCGGAGCGAATCGCCGACCGACACGTAGTACGAGGTGCGCTCAGGCGCGGCGTCAACCGGCGCGGTGGGCCATAGCCAGCCTGCGAGCACGAGTACCACCGCGAATCCACGCAGCGCTCTGGTGACCATTCGCCTGGACGGACCTGCAGAGTGATGGTGCGTCATCGGAGTTCCGCCTCCTGCGATGAAGGCGCCACGCCCGTGTCGCCAGCGCGATGCCTGGTCGCCCGATCGGACAAGCAACCCATCTGGCTGCCCACCATGCGATCAGCGTCCGCCGACGACCGGTCGATTAGCGACGGGTGGACCCGCGGATGTGGGCAGCTGCTACGTCGTCTTGACGACGAGAACCGAGCATTCCGCGGTGTGCGTCACCGTATTCGGGATGCTGCCGAGCGCGCGGCGCTGCATGCCCTTGTTGCCCACGACGAGGATGTCGGCACCGCACTTCTTCGCAAGGGCAACGAGTACTTCGGCGGTGTAGTAGCCCTCGTCGGCGAGCGCCCGGCAGCGGATGCCCTCCTGCCGGAGCTGCGCCTCCGTCCGAGCGACCTCCTCGCGCATGTCCTTGGTGTCCGGGCGGTTGTAGGCGGTGAGCAGGACCAGCTCCGCCTCGAACCGCCGCGCGACCTCGGCCGCCATCTTCACGGCCTCAGCGGCTGTGGCGGACCCATCGACTCCGACGGCGACGGTCGTGACCATTGGGGGCGTGAGTATGTCCGGTCGGCGCGCGAATGTCCACCTTCAGATGGAACCGTCTGCAGCTGGATGTGTTCGGGCTTGCAGCCGATCCAGGTCAGTCGCTCCGTGGTGCCGACTGGGTTGGCCGGTGACCGGCGGTGAGGACTGGCTCGGCGAGGTGTCGGGGTCGTGAGCGGTCTTCGCTGAGCAGCGGCTCGGCGGTGTATTGCGCGATGTACACACGACGGGGGTGGTCGCTGGCGTTCGGGCCCGTGCGGTGGAAGAGCGTGCTCGAGAAGGCGGCGATGCTCCCCGCCGGCACGATCACGGGATCGCCCGGGTCGGGGCCCGAGTAGCCGATCATGTCGTTGGTCTCGTCATCACGCCTCCTACACGCCGACCCCAACGCGGGCCGTCTCACCGACCTGGCACGGACGGTCGGGCTGAGCCCCTCACACCTCAGCCGCTGTTCACCACGCAACTGGGACTGTCCCATCACCCGCTTCCGCAACCAACAGCGACTTGACCGCTTCATGGGTCGATACCGCCACGGCCAGGGCACGACCGCGCTCGCTGCGGCCCACGAGGCCGGGTTCGGCAGCTACGCCCAGTTCCACCGAGTCTTCCGCCAGGAGATCGGCTGCAACCCCTCCGCAGCACGCACCGCAGCCGTTGACGACCAATGGACCCCGACAGCGACCATCCCTTCCCTCATCCCCTGACGAGGTGTCTCCGAGGGGGGATGCTCAGTCCTCGCCCGCGGACGTTGGCGACGCGGACGGATCGTTGCGCGCCGCCTCGCTGAGCGCTGCCAGCAGCGCTTGCCACCACTGTGCGAAGCGGAGTTGGAACGTGCCCAGGGGAAAGCCGTGCCGAGCCGCGTGCTCTGTCGGGATGGTGTCCCAGCCGAAGTGTTCGACGGTGACGCGGGTCTGGGCGCCCGCGCCGGCGGGATCCTCCGCGTCGTCGAACCGCACGTGCAGCTCGGTCTCCTGGTCGGCGGCGAAGCTGGCGTGGCGCCAGCTGAGGACGAGGCGGCGTGGCGGGTCCCAGGTGCGGATGTGGCCGATCACGAACGAGCTGCCGTCGGGGTAGGTCTCGACGAGGCGGCCGTCGGGGCCGGGCTCGAAGGCGAGGTCGCCGGTCCGTCCCGCGGTGAACTGGAACAGACCGTTGGGCTGCCACCATTCGGCGATCTGCTCGGTGAACGCCGCGAACGCCCGCGCCGCAGGTACTGGCACTCGAAGCGCCACGAGGACCCGTGATGCATCGGTCACGGCTCGCGCTCGAGGTGCGCGGCGAAGGCGGTCAGCTGCTCGGCCCAACCCCGCTCGGCGCTGTCGAGCCAGCTGCGCAGTTCCGTCATCGGCGCCGAACGGAGTGCATAGATCCGAACCCGAGCATCGAAGTCGGGGTGGGTCTCGGTGACCAGGCCGTGTTGCCGCAGCACCCGCAGGTGCTTGCTCATCGTCGACGGCGTGGTGCGAAGTTCGCGGGCCAGCTCTCCGGCCCGTCGCGGTCGCTTGGCAAGCAGCTCCACCGCGCGGCGCCGGAGCGGGTCAGCCAATGCCGCCAGCGTGTCGTCCAGGCCGGCGGCCGCAGCTTCGCTCACCGCCAGCCGGTGGCAACGATCGGCTGTCCGATGGCGGCCTCGGCCTCGGCGCGGGTGACATCGCGGACGTGGGTCGAGAACGTCCAGCAGTGCCCGTCGAGATCCAGGGCCCGGTAGGTCCGGTCGCCGTAGAACTGGTCCTCCGGCTCGGCTGCGATCACCGCACCGGCGGCCCGCGCCCGGTCGCAGTGCTCGTCGAGTCCGCCCGGCAACTGCGCGTGAACGGACTGGGTGTTGGCCCCACCCACGCTGGCGGGACTGCGGACCCTCTCCGCCCACTCGGCACCGACCATGAGGCGTCCTCGCCCGGCACAGCTCATCTCGTAGTGGCACATCTCCGGTGCCTCCGGCGGCCCGTCGATGGCCATCGTTACCTCGAATCCGAAGGCGCGCTCCAACCACTCCAATGCCGCCTTCGGATCCCGATAGTGGACTGCCGACGTGAACACTTGGTCTTCCATAGCGGAAATATTTACCGAGATTGGAAACTATGTCAAGCGACCAACCTGGACGCTCGCCGACGACGCGTGGACGGGCCAGGGCCGGGCGTCGCCAGCGGGTCAGCCCTCGATGGTCTCGCGGATCCAGCGTTGGAAGGCCGCCACGCCGCCCTCGTGCTTGGGGCTGAGCCAGCCGGTGTCGTAGGTGCCGCTCTCGAGGTTGTGCTGCACCGACTCACAGATGCGGACGTCCTCGGCCGTGACCTGCGATGACGAGCGGATCACCGCGTCGCTGGCCTCGCGATCGCTCGGATGGCGGAAGGAGTACGAGTAGCGGAGCCGTGTCCGTCCGGGCGCCACCGGGTCGTACCGCTCGACGTTCATGGCGTCGGGATAGAGGTTCAACGCCAGGTTGGGCCAGCGCCACAGCCAACGACCGGCGTTGACGGCGCCGTCGCGGGCGGGAGCCGAGTGGCGGACCCAGCGGTGGCGCTCGTCCACGTCGACGACGTAGCGCTTGGCGTCGATCTCCTTGTTGAGGCCGGGGTGCACGAGCGGGATGTGATAGCCCTCGAGATAGTTGTCTGCGTACGTCTTCCAGTTGCAGGCGAGCTGGTGCTCGGCCTCGTGCGCCAGCACCAGCTGCTCGATCGGGAACGGTGCGCACTCGTCGACGAACGTCCCCAGCGCCTCCAGCAGGGGCGGTGCCGTGCCGTCGAGGTCGAGGTTGACGAACACGAGACCACGCCACTCCTCGACCGGGGCACTCGCCAGCGACACCTCGGCCGGGTGGAAGGCATCGGTCGGGCCGAAGTCACGCGCTGACCGGAGCCGGCCGTCGAGCCCGTAGGCCCAGCCGTGATACCGGCACACCAGGCTGGGAACCCGACCACCGCCGTCCTGAACGAGCGGCCCGGCGCGGTGCCGGCACACGTTGTGATGGGCACGGAGCTGGCCGTCGTCGCCGACAACGACCACCAGCGGCCAGCCGGCGATGTCACACGCCACGTAGTCGCCGGGTTCCGCCAGCGCCTGCCGATGACCGACGAAGAGCCACTCACGTCCGAACACCGCCCGCCGCTCCCGCTCCCACACCGAGGGATCGACGTACCAGGACGCCGGCAGCGTCAGCGCGGCCATGGCGCCACGGTAGCTGGCGTCCCTTTGGCTAGAGCCGGCCGGCCTCGATGACGGGCGGGAACCGCGTGGCGTCGTCGGGCGACTTTGACAACGGATGGGTCGCGCATGGTGGCCCCGACGGCTGGGATGGGAGCACCAGGATGAGACGAGTGATCGCTTCGGGGGCGGCCGCTGCCGCGGCGCTGGTGGCGGCGGCCGTACCGGCGGCCGCCCACAACGAGTGGGAGCCGTCGACCGCGGCGCCCGGCAGCGTCGTCGACCTCACGCTGTTGGTCGCGGACGAACATCCGGACGCGGGCACGACCACCGTCGAACTGTTCTTCCCCGCGCCGATCACGGTGGCGGCCCTGCCGCCGGTGCCCGGCTGGACGGCGACGCTGATGGACGGCCAGGTCGGCGGCCCGGCCGGCGGCGTCACCTGGGCGGGCGGCCCGGCACCCGGCGACGTCGAGCTGCCCATCCGGCTGGGGCCGCTGCCGGGCGAACCCGGTCGGCTCCAGTTCAAGACGGTGCAGACCTACGACAACGGGGAGGTCGACCGGTGGATCGACGAGTGGCCCCAGGGCGCGCCCGAGCCGCCCGCTCCCGGCCCGGTGCTCGACCTCGTCCCCGGAGGACCGGGGAGCGTCCCGGCCACGACCGCGGCGCCGAGCACGACCGCCGCCACGACGACGACCACCGCCGCCACGACGACGACCGACGCTGATCAGGCAGCGGCGGACGACACCGACGACGGGTCCGGCGGCAACGTCGTGCCCTGGGTGGTCGCTGCGGCGGTGATCCTCGCCGTCGCCGGCGGCGGCTTCGCATACCTGCGGTCCCGGCGGTCACCATCCACCTGATCCCGGGCGCCGACGGGCGACGCGGGGCGGCTGGCGCCGGTCATCCCCCCGTTGGCATCTGCGCGAGGGTCGACGCGACGGCGTCGAGTTGGTCGGGCGTGAGCTCGCCGGTCGCGCGCAGGACGACGGTGCCGTCGCCGTCGATGGCGACGAAGAACGGGTAGGCGGACAGTCCGACCGCCTGAGCGGCGCTGTTGTCGGCGTCGACGAGCACCGGCGCAGTCCAGCCTTCGTCGGCCAGCCACGCGTCCGGCGGAAAGTTGGGGCGGCTGGGGTCGATGGCCGTGGACACCGACACCAGATCGACCCCTTCGGGCAGGCGCCCGTCGTCGACCCACTGCTGCACGACCGGGACCTCCCGCTGGCAGTGCGGGCACCAGTGGGCGACGAACATGATCATCGTGGGGCGGCCGTCGGCCCCGATCGTCATCGGGGCGCCGCTCTGGTCGTTGCCCTCGAGCGTGGGCATCATCATGCTCACGGCGGAGTCGTCGGACGTGTCGGTGAACTGGGGGAGCGGGTTCCCGGACACGGCAACGGTTCCGGTCGTCGCCGGGTCGGCGTCGCCGCCGCCGGTGGTGGTGTTGTCGTCGCCGCCTCCGCCCGCCGCCAACGCGACCACGAGGGCGATGAGGACCGCGGCCGCGATGCCGGCGATCACGAAGTACGGGGTGCGACTCTGCTTGGCACCCCGCCGCTCCGTGGCGGAGGCGGATGATCGGCTCATGGGAGCTCCTTGGGAAGCCAGAGGAGGACGGCGATAAGGGCGAATCCCGACAGCGCCATCGTTGGAATGGTGAGGTACCCGAGCCGCTCGACCCAGATGATCGAGCACGGGTTGGTCGGATCGCACGAGCCCGACTCGAGCGACGGATACCGCTCGATCAGCACGTGGTAGATCGACACCAGCCCCCCGCCCACCGCCAGCGGCAACGCATACCACCGCACGGACCAGTCGCGCCGCCAGGCCGCGATCGGCAGGATCACCGCCAGGGGGTACATGCCGATGCGCTGGTACCAGCACAGGCGACACGGCGGGAAGTTGGCGACCTCCGAGTAGTAGAGGCTGCCCAGCATCGACACGATCGCCACGAGGGCGGCCACCCCGAGGGCGACCGGCCGCACGGCGTCGAGCAGCTCGCCGGCCCCGCCGGCCCGCGGTCGGGCGGCGCGGACCACCAGTGCGGCGACGAGCACCACGGTGGCGATCTCCGCGAGCAGGGCGAGCAACGCCAGGAACAGGCTGACTTGATCTGTCGACAACGACTTCCTTCGAGGACACGCGCGTCGGCACGCAGGGCGGACACAGGTGGCCACCGGCGCAGGTTGCGCACGCCGCCAGACTACGGCGCCCTGTCGTCTCCGACGCGGTCGCCCGAAGCCCCGATTCCCCGGGATTGAGCGTTTCCTGGCGCATTCTTGGTTGCTCAGCAACCATTTCTGCGCCAGGAATGTGATCTTCCCGCGTCAGCTCGGCAGGCAGGCGGTGGTGCCGCCGTCGATCGGGATGACGGCGCCCGTGATGTATGCGGCCCGGTCCGACGCGAGGAACGATGCCAGCTCGGCGACCTCCTCGGGCTGGCCCGCCCGCTTCAGGGCCGAGCCGGCCACCAGCGCGGGGAACCGGGCAGCCGCGCCCTTCCCACCGGACATCTCGGTCTCGATGAAGCCCGGACAGATGGCGTTGGCCCGGATGCCCTGCTCGCCATACTCGATGGCTGCGGCCTTGGTGAAGGCGATGACACCGGCCTTGGCTGCCGAATAGACGCTGGTCGGGAGGCGTGAACCGTTGATGCCGCCGATCGACGACCAGTTGAGGATCACGCCCCCGCCGGCGGGGACCATCGTCTTGATCCCGTGCTTGGTACCGAGCATGACGCCGCGCAGGTCGACCGCCATGATGCGCTCGTAGTCGTCGAGCGTGACGTCGACAACCGGCTGCGCCCCGCCGATCCCGGCCACGTTCAGCACCGTGTCGACCTGCCCGAAGGTCTCCAGGGCGGCGGCGAACATGGCCTCGACCTGGACCTCGTCGACAACGTCGACATGGAAGGGCACGACGGCGTCGCCCAGCGCGGCGGCGGTCTCGTCCTCCCTCCCGCTGATGTCGGCGGCGAGGATCCGCGCACCCTCCCGCACGAACACCTCGGTCGCCGCTCGCGCCATCCCCGACCCGGCGCCGGTGATGACCGCCACCTTGCCGTCGAGCTCTCCCATCGGTCTCCTCCCGCTCCCCCGGTGCTGGGCGAGTGCTTAGCACGCCTGGTACCGTGCCGCCGCACGCGCTATGAAGCCCGCCCCGTTCGACTACCACCGGCCCGAGACGGCGGCCGAGGCCGTCGGCCTGCTCGCCGACCTCGGCGACGAGGCGAAGATCCTCGCCGGAGGCCAGAGCCTGATCCCGATGCTGGCGCTGCGCCTCACCGCGTTCGGGGATCTGGTCGACGTCGGCCGGGTCGAAGGGCTGCGCGGCGTCGAGCCCCGCGCCGATGAGGTCTGGATCGGCGCCGGCACGACTGCCGCTGCCATCGAGAACAGCGCCACGGTGGCCGCGGGTGTCCCGTTGCTCGCTCGGGCGACGCCCTTCGTCGGGCACTTCCAGATCCGCAACCGCGGCACGATCGGCGGGTCGCTGGCGCACGCCGATCCGGCGGCCGAGTACCCCGCCGTGGCCGTCGCGCTCGACGCCGAGCTCGAGGCGCTGTCCCCGCGTGGCACGCGCCGGATCCCGGCCGGCGCGTTCTTCATGGGACTCTGGGACACGGCGCTCGAGCCCGACGAGCTGCTGACCGGCGTGAGGTTCCCGGTATGGTCGGGGCGCCGCGGCTTCGCCGTCGAAGAGCTCGCCCGCCGCCACGGGGACTTCGCCATCGCCGGCGCCGCCGTGGCCATCGAGCTCGATGCCGACGACCGGGTGCGGCGTTGCGGCATCGGCCTCATGGGCCTCGGCCCCACGCCGGTCCGGGCCGCCAAGGCCGAGGCGGCCGCGGTCGGTGCCGCCGTGGGTGACCTTGGTCCCGAAGATGTCGGCCGGCTGGCGGTCGCCGACCTCGACGCCGTCCCGTCGGACCTCCACGGCTCCTCCGCTTACCGGACCCGGATCGGTGCGGTGGTCGCGGCGCGCGCCTGGTCGGCCGCCGGCACGGAGGCGCTGGATGCCTGACGTCGACATCCGCCTGACCGTCAACGGCCAGCTCCGGGACGCCACCGTCGAGCCCCGGCTCACCCTCGCCGACTTCCTCAGGGAGCGCTGCCAACTGACCGGCACCCACCTCGGGTGCGAGCACGGCGTGTGCGGCGCCTGCACGGTGCTGCTCGACGGCGCGGCCGTACGGTCATGCCTGGTGTTCGCCGTGCAGGCGGACGGCGCCGAGGTCACCACGGTGGAGGGGTTGGGGTCGGAGGGCGGCGGCCTGTCGGTGGTTCAGCAGGCGTTCCGCGACTGCCATGGCCTGCAGTGCGGGTTCTGCACGCCCGGGTTCGTGGTGTCGGTCACCGCCCTGCTGCGCGACAACCCCGACCCGACCGACGAGCAGATCCGCCACGGACTGGCGGGCAACCTGTGCCGGTGCACCGGCTACCAGGGCATCCTCGCCGCCGCGCGCCAGGCGGCGGCCGCCCCACGATGACTGCGTCAGCCCGCCGACCGCTCGACGAGGCGCACGACAACCTCCGGGCTCAGCGGCAGCCGCTCGACGGTCACCCCGAACGGTGAGAGCGCGTCGGCGACAGCGTTGATCACCGCCGGCGGGGCGCCGATGGCCCCGCCTTCGCCGACGCCCTTGTAGCCGCCGGGGCCCGGTCCCGGCGTGACGACGTGGCCGTACTCGATCACGGGGACCTCGGCCGCCGTGGGCAGCAGGTAGTCCATGAACGTCGTCGTGATCGGATTGCCGACGTCGTCGTAGGCCAGCTCCTCCAGCAGGGCGCCGCCGATTCCCTGCACGGTGCCGCCGGCGATCTGGCCCTCGACGACATCCGGGTTGATCATCGGCCCGCAGTCCTCGCTGACGATGTAGCGCAGCAACCGAACCGCCCCGGTGGCGATGTCGACCTCGCAGGTGCAGACGTGCGTGGCGTTCGCCCAGTTCGGCATCGGCGACGCGGTGTACCGCTCGCTCGCCTCGAGACCGGCCGGGACACCCGGGGGCAGCAGGTGCGTCTGGAAGTACGCGATCGCAGCTATGTCCGCCACGGTGACGCCGGCCGCCGGCGTGCCACGCACGAAGGCCCGGCCGTCCGCCAGATCGATGTCGTCGGGCGCCGCCTCGAGCCGGTGAGCGGCGATCGTCGCGAGCCGGTCACGCAGCACCGACGCCGTCGCCGCGACCGCCCCGGCGATCATCGAGCCGCTGCGGCTGCCGCCCGTGCCGGCGCCGTACGGCGTCAGCGCGGTGTCGCCCTGGACCGTGCGGATCCGGTCGATCGGTACGCCGAGCGCATCTGCCGTCAGCTGGACGGTGGCGGTCTCGAGGCTGTTGCCGGTGGATCCCCCGGCGACATGGACGGTGACCGTCCCCGAGGGCTCGACGCGGATCGTGGCACCTTCGCTGGCGTAGTGGTTCTGGCCCGGCGTGGTGGGCTCGACGTAGCTGCACGTGCCCACGCCCAGGTAGCGGCCCTCGGCCCTGGCCGCCGCCTGCTCCCGGCGGAACTCGTCGTAGCCGAGCAGGTCGAGGGCGTGCTCGAAGGTCTCGGCCGGCGACATGTCCGTGTACGGCAGGCCGTTGCCGTTCTGGTAGGGCAGCTCGTCCGCCCGCAGGATGTTCCGCCGACGCAGATCCACGGGGTCGACGTCGAGCCGGCGGGCGGCGATGTCGAGGACCACCTCTCGGGCGACCGACTCGAACATCCACGGCCCGCGGTATGCCGTCCGGCCCACGGTGTTGGAGAACACGGAGCGGTGGGAGAAGGCCGTGGCCGGGATGCGGTATGGGCCGGGAAAGATCATCCCCACGGCGGCGCCGGGGACGACCGGCCACGGCACCGGGTAGGCCCCGACGTCCTGGGTGTGGTCGATGGCTGCGGCGAGGATCGTGCCGTCGTCGTCGAAGGCCATCCGTACCGTGGCGTGCTCGTGCCGGGCCTGCCCCGCAGCCAACAGGTTCTCGCGGCGGTCCTCGATCCACTTGAGGGCGCCGGGCACCTTGGACGCGGCCAGCGCCAGGCACAACTCTTCGCGCTGCGGCACCACCTTCTGACCGAAGCCACCGCCGGTGTCGCGCATGATGACCCGGATGCGGTGCTCGGGCAGGCCCAGCGCCCGTGAACAGACGGAGCGCACCTCGTGGGGCGACTGCGTCGCCGCCCAAATCGTGAGCTCCTCGGTCGCCGGCTCCCACTCGACCACCATGCCCCGGGTCTCGATCGGTGCCGCGACGTACGCCCGCTGGAAGATCGTGTGCTCCACCACATGGGGCGCCGACGCCACCACCTCGTCGACCCGGTCGGCCGAGCCACCGTGCAGCTCGCCCACGATGTTCCGAGCGAAGCCGGGGTGCACCAGCTCGTCCCGCTCGGGAGCGACCACGTAGTCGACGACGGGCGCCTGCGGCTCGTAGTCGACGACGACCAGCTCCGCGGCGTCCTCGGCGATGTACCGGCTCTCCGCAACCACCAGCGCCACGGGATCGCCGACGAACCGCACCTCGCCGTCGGCCAGCGGCGGAAGGGGCGTCCGGGGTGAACGCTCCCCGTCCCCGGTGAACCAGACATCGTGCACGCCCGGGTTGAGGTCCGCAGCCACGAAGACCGCACGGACACCCGGCAGCGCCAGCGCCTCGGAGGTGTCGATCGCCAGGATCCGGGCCCGGGCGAGCGTGCTGCGGACGAAGCAGGCGTGGAGCATCCCCGGCCGCACGATGTCATCGACGAACGTCCCGCGCCCGGCCAGCAGGCGTGGGTCCTCGACGCGCTGCACTCGGCTCCCCGCATACCTCGTGGCGCCTGGGATCGGGTCGGGCATAGGGCTGAGCAACTGCTTAGCACAGGGACCCTGCTGGCCCGACTAGCCGTCGTCGCCGACGAGTCGACACGCTAGGAATGACGTCGTGTCGATGGACGGTGTGCGGAGAACGGAGATCCTCGAGACAGCCGCGAGGCTGTTCGCCTCCTCCGGGCCGAGGACATCCGTCCAGCAGATCGCGGACGCCTGCGGCATCCTGCCCGGCCACCGACCCCTATGTCGTGCCGCTGTCGATCTTCGACGAGGTGGCAGATGTCTGCTCCCGGCTGGGAATCATCTGAGATCCTCCAGCCCGAATGTCACCAGGTCGTGGGCTTGCTCGGCGTTCGCACCCAGACGTCGAAGAACGCGTCGAGGTCCTGACCGGATGCCTCCTCGCACACCGCCTGGAAGTCCTCCGTGGTGCCGGTCGAGTCGTCGTGGCGCATCAGCCACTCCCGGGCGGCCGCAAAGAACGCCTCGTCGCCGATCTTGCCGCGCAGGGCGTGCAGCGTCGCCGCACCGCGCTCGTAGATCGGATCGAGGAACAGTCCTAACGGGCCTGGATCGGCGATCGCCAGATTCCAGAACTCGTCGTCGGCCGCGATCTCCATGATCCCGTCGAAGAGCGTCTGGGCGGAATCGTCCCCTGAGTGCTCGCTCCACAGCCATTCGACATATGTGGCCCAGCCCTCGTTGAGCCAGATGTCCCGCCATCGCCCCGGGCTCACGGCGTTCCCGAACCATTGGTGGGCGAGCTCGTGGACGACGGTGAACTCGCGGGCGACGTTGGAGTACACGGGCCGGGTCTGGGTTTCGAGCGCGTAGCCGACGCTGTTGTCGTCGACGATCGAGCCGTAGGAGTTGAACGGGTACGGCACGAAGGCCGCCTCGAGGAAGGCGATCATGTCCGCTTGCAGGGCGAGGCTGGCATCGGTGATGGCGGCGTTGGCGGGCGTGAGGTTGTCGTCGACGGCGTCGATGATCGGCAGCCCGCCCGGCGTCTCGGAACGACGCAACTCGTAGTCGCCGACCGAGGCGGTGGTCAGGTAGCTGGCCTGGGCGTCCGGGGCGTCCCAGAACCAGGTGGTCCAGCCGTCCTGGGTGACCGGGTCGCGCGCGGGAAGCCCGTTGGCGACCGCGACCTTGCCCTCCGGCACGGTGATCTCGAAGCTGTAGGTCGCCTTGTCCGTCTGATGATCGCTGACCGGGTACCAGGTCATCGAGCCCTCGGGCTCCCCCACGACCATGGCGCCGTCTTGCTGGGTCACCCAGCCGTAGAGCGCTCCTTCGATGTCCTCCGGCTGGGTCGTCTCGCCGCCATAGGCGACCACGACCCGCGCCGTCTGTCCCTTCTTGATCTTTGGTCGTGGCTGGATCATCAGCTCCCACACGCGGGCTGCGTCGTCTTGGACCTGCCAGTAGGCGGGACCGCCGACCTCGGCGCCGGCGGCGGGTGGCGCAACCTGCCGGACACGCTTCCCGTTGACCGTGATCGCCTGCACGCCCATGTCGCGCAGGTCGAGATTGAACCGATCCAGGTCCTGCGTGGCCACCAAGTCGATGGTCGCGACGCCGCTCAGCTGGCCCACGATCGGCGCTGGGGCGGGGGCGGGCGGTGTATAGGTGAGGTCGAGGTCGTAGTGGCGGACGTCGTAGCCCCCATTGCCGTCGAACGGGAAGTA
>Ga0081538_10002827_pt1 | contig 16610 bp, 23 predicted proteins | sample TabmetS5T2R1_FD_71022 | JGI IMG/M metagenome (GOLD analysis project Ga0081538, IMG submission 71022) | Tabebuia heterophylla rhizosphere microbial communities from the University of Puerto Rico - S5T2R1 | ecosystem: Host-associated > Plants > Roots > Rhizosphere ... | reverse complement strand
ATCCATGATCTAGAAATATTGCGTCTCACAAAAACGAGGATGGAGATCGAGAATAGAAGATGGCGTAAAAAAATCCATCATCGATCCTCTATCTTCGATCTTCATTCAGCTAACGACCGTGCAGCGTTTTTCGTCGATGTGCTCCTCAAACTCGGCGAAGCCGGCCTGACCCGACTCCTGGTCGAAGGGGGCGCCACGCTAGCCACAGCGTTCCTGAAGGCCGGGCTGGTCGACCGCCTCTACTGGTTCCGTGCGCCCATCGTGATCGGCGGCGATGGCCTGCCGGGCATTGCGCCGATGGACGTGGACCGCCTTGCACAGGGCGTCGGGCTGCGTTGCACGGGCCGCCGGGCACTCGGGAATGATGTGCTGGAACTCTACGAGCGGCCTGCCTAGATTGGCGCCGACTTCGCGGCGTTAACTTTTCACGGCACTGGAATCCAGCGCGGGCATGTTCACCGGCATCATCACCGACCTCGGCAAGATCAAATCCATCGCGTTCGGGCCGACCACACGGCTGGAGATCGCGACCGCCTACGACACCGGCGGCATCGCGCTCGGCGCTTCCGTCGCCTGCAACGGCTGCTGCCTGTCGGTGGTGGAGAAGGGGCGGGGCTGGATGGCGTTCGAGGCCAGCCGCGAGACCCTGGACAAGACCACCATGGGCGACTGGAAGGTCGGCCACCCGATCAACCTGGAGCGCGCGCTGAAGCTGGGCGACGAGCTGGGCGGCCATCTGGTCTCCGGCCACGTTGACGGCGTTGGCCGCCTGGTCTCGATCAAGCCCGACGGCGGCAGCGTGCGCATGGTGATCGAGGCGCCCAAGGAGATGGCGCGCATGATCGCGCCCAAGGGCTCGATCGTGGTCGACGGCATCTCGCTGACCGTCAACGAGGTCGACGGCGCGCGCTTCGGCGTCAACATCATCCCGATCACGCAGACCGCGACCAACCTCGGCCAGGCGAAGGAAGGTGACCGGGTCAACCTGGAAATCGACCTTATCGCGCGATATGTTGCGCGCCTGCTGACGCCGGCAGAATAACCCGGCAAGGACACATCACCCGACATGACTGACAAACCGCATATCCTGATCGTCGAAGCGCGCTTTTACGACGACCTGCTCGACGCGATGCTCAAGGGCGCGAAGCGCGTGCTGGACAAGGCGCACGCGACCTACGAGATCGTCACCGTTCCCGGCGCGCTGGAGATTCCCGGCGCCATCAAGTTCGCGCACGAGGCCGGCAATGCCGGCCGGCTGGAACGCCGCTTCGACGGCTACGTCGCCATCGGTTGCGTCATCCGTGGCGAGACCACGCACTACGACACGGTGTGCCAGGAAAGCGCGCGCGGCTTGATGGATCTCACAATCCAATACGATCTCGCCATCGGCAACGGCATCATCACGGTTGAGAACGACGACCAGGCCTGGGCCCGCGCCAAGCCGGAAGACCAGGACAAGGGCGGCGGTGCGGCGAAGGCGTGTCTGACCATGGTAGCGTTGAAGCGCCGCTGGGGGCTGGAGTGATGGCGGGCAAGGCACCCGAAGATCGCGCCGAGCGCGGCAAGCGCCTGGCGTTGACGCGCAGCAATGCGCGGCTTGCCGCGGTGCAGGCGCTCTACCAATGGGAAGCGACCGGCACGCGCGCGGAATCCATCATCAAGGAATTCGCCGATCATCGCCTCGGCGAGGTGGTCGACGATGTGGCATTGCCGCCGGCCGACCTGAAGCTGTTCACCAATGTTGTGCTGGGCGCGGCGTCGAATGTCGCCGAGCTCGACGACATGATCGCCGCCGTCCTGACCGAGGATTGGACGGTCGAGCGCCTGGAGGCGACGCTGCGCGCGATCCTGCGCTGTGGCGTGTTCGAGCTGGCGCATCGCGAGGACGTGCCGCCGCGCGTGGTGATCGCCGAATATGTCGGCGTCTGCGATGCGTTCTTCGGCGCCAAGGAGACCGGACTCGTCAACGGCATCCTCGATCAGCTCGCGCGGCAGCTGCGGCCGGCGGAGATGGGGCCAGCTGGCCCCGCGAGTCACTGAGCGCTGCGGTGGCGGGGAAGGGCAAGCTGCCGGGAGAGTTCGATCTGATCGCGCGCTACTTCGCGCCGCTCGCCGCGAAAGCACCCGGCGCGCTCGGCCTCAAGGACGATGCCGCGACATTCCAGCCGCCGGCCGGTATGGATCTGGTCTTCACCGCCGATGCGCTGACGGCGGACCTGCATTTCCTGCGTAGCGATCCGCCCGACCTGATCGCGCGCAAGATGCTGCGCCAGAATCTCTCCGACCTCGCCGGCAAGGGAGCCAAGCCGCTCGGCTATCTCATGACCACCGCGCTCGACGATGCGATCGACGAGGCGTGGATCGCGAAGTTCACCGAAGGCCTGGCGCAGGACCAGGCCGAGTTCGACATCGCGTTGTGGGGCGGCGACACCACCAAGACGCCGGGGCCGCTGGCGCTGACCGCGATCCTGATCGGCGCGGTCCCCACCGGCCGTGCCCTGCGCCGCGACGGCGCCCGACCCGGCGACCGCATCTTCGTCACTGGCACGATCGGGGACGGCATCTTCGGCCTTGCGGCTCATCGCGGCGAGCTCGCAGACTTGGCGGAGCCGGCGCGGCGTTCCCTCGCGCAACGCTATGTGCTGCCGCAGCCGCGCGTCGCGCTCGGCCGGATGCTCGCAGAGCAGGGGCTGGCGCACGCAAGCATGGACATTTCCGACGGCCTCGTTGCTGACCTTGGCCATATGTGCACAGCGTCCAACTGCGGGGCCCAGGTCTCGGTGGCCTCGGTGCCTCTGTCGGACGCCGTGACCGACTTGGTTGCCGCTGATCCCGGCCTGATCGCCTCCGCCATCACCGGCGGCGATGACTACGAGCTCCTGCTGGCCGTGCCGCCCGACCGCGTGGCGGCGGTGCTCGATGCGGCTCGGCAGTCCGGAACCGCCATCGCCGAGATCGGCGCGTTCGTCCAGGAATCCGGACTCACATTCCTGGATCGCGACAACCAGCCTTTGGCCTTTGAAAAGGCTGGTTTTACCCACTTTTAACCATTCCAGGCGCTATGTGGGACCAGGTTCCGCAGGGTGTGCGGTTCCGAAGGAGTTCCGCTGGCGTAGCGATGAAAAAGCTGCTGATCGTCTTCGTCTTGTTGTTGCTGCTCGGTGGCGGCGGTGGCGGCGCGGCCTGGTGGTTCTATTTCCGCGCGCCCCATACCGCCGAGGACGAAGGGCCCGCCGTTCCGCAGCTCTCGCAGATCGAGCTCGATACCATTCCCATCACGGTCGTGCGCAACGGCAAGCCGACCTATCAATTCTTCTTCCGCATCGTGCTGATGTTCGACGATCCGCTCGAGATGGAGATGGTGCAGTACAACCTGCCCGCAGTGTACGACGCCGTGACGACCGAGCTTCACCAGCTGCTCGGCCGCAAGCAGGTGGAACAGGCCGGCTTCGAAGAGCCGCTGATCCGGCAACGCCTCGACAAGGTGGTCAAGGCGCGCGTCGGCCACGGCAGGATCTACAAGGTCTCGATCCGCGCCATGGAGCGCATGGATTTGAAATAGGACAATTTCGTCCTTGTCGCGCCGGCCATTGTTCACGCAGTGTCACGGCGCATGTCGACTCACTCCCAGTACCGCGCCGTCCTTCTGCTCTCCATCGCACAGGCTTTGGCGAACTCGTGCACCTCGGTGGTCGCGACCATCTCCGCCCTGACGGGGCAGATGCTTGCCGCCGATCCGCGCTTCGCGACCGTGCCGCTCGGCCTGCAGTTCATCGTCACGATGGCGGCCACCATTCCGGTCGCGCACATGATGCGATCGCTCGGGCGGCGCAACACCTTTTTCATCGGCGCCATGATCGGCGCCACCGGCGGCGCGCTTGCCATGGTCGCGATCTATCAGAACAGCTTCCTCCTGTTCTGCATCGCCAATGCCGTCTTCGGCGCCTCGAACGCATCGGCGCTGCATCTGCGCTTCGCGGCCGCCGAGGTCGCGGACGATGCGTTCCGCCCAAAGGCGATCTCGCTGGTGCTGGCGGGCGGGATCGTGGCGGCGGTCATCGGACCCAGCCTCGCGACCGTCGGCACCGATCTGCTCGCGCCCTTCACCTTCGCCGGCTCCTTCCTGTTCGTGGCTCTCTTGTCGGCCGCGATCATGCTGCCGCTGGTGACCGTGCGCTTCCCGCAGCTGACCGAGGCCGAGGTGTCGGGGCCGCAGCGTCCCCTGGTGGAGATCCTGCGCCAGCCGATCACCATCGCGGCGCTGTTCGCGGGCGTGTTCGGCTACAGCACGATGGTCTTCGTCATGACGGCGACGCCGCTCGCCATGAAGTTCTGCGGCTTCGGGGTCGGCGACACCGCCGGCGTGCTCTCCGTCCACATCCTCGGCATGTTCGCGCCGTCCTTCGTCACCGGCCACATCATCCGGCGCATCGGCGAGCGCCGAGTCTTGCTCGCCGGTGCGGCCTGCTTGATCGCGACCGTGGCAATCGGGCTTGCCGGCATCGACATCCTGCATTTCTGGTTCGCGCTGGTGCTGCTCGGCATCGGCTGGAACTTCCTGTTCGTCGGCGGCACCAGTCTGCTGACCAAGTGCTATCGCACAGCCGAGCGCGCTAAGATGCAGGGCATCAACGACTTCCTGACCTTCACCGGCGTCGCGATCTGTTCCTTCATCGCCGGCGCGGTCGAGCAGAGCTGGGGCTGGAACGCCGTGCTGTTGGGTTCGCTGGTGCCGACGATCCTGATCGTCGGGGCCGTGTTCTGGGGCGCGCCGCGCCAGGCCCTGGCGAAGCCCGTTTCCGCCTAGCGGCCCTTCCAGGCCGGGTTGCACCCATCGGCCCTTTTCCCTATGCTCCGCGCCCGAAAGTCTGCTGGGGCCCGGATTCCCTTTGGATTCCATGGCTTTGGCCAGCCAAAGACCGACTTTTCTGACAGGGGATGATCTCGAGATGGATACGATTTACTACTGGCTCGTCATTGCGGCGGGCGTGGCGGCCTTGGGTTATGGGGCCTGGGCGACCAGCTCGGTTCTGGCTGCCTCAGCCGGCAACCCGCGCATGCAGGAAATTGCCGCCGCGGTGCAGGAAGGCGCCAAGGCCTACCTCAACAAGCAATACACGACGATCGGCATCGTCGGCATCGTGGTCGCCGCAATCCTGTTCTTTGCGCTCTCCAAGCTCTCGGCCCTCGGGTTCGTCATCGGCGCCATCCTCTCGGGCGTCACCGGCTATATCGGCATGAACGTCTCGGTGCGCGCCAACGTGCGCACCGCCGAAGCCGCCCGGCAGAGCATGTCGTACGCCCTGGCGATCGCCGCGAAGTCGGGCGCCATCACCGGCCTGCTGGTGGTCGGCCTCGGTCTCCTCGGCGTCGCCGGCTACTACATGTTCCTGCGTTCCACCGGCACCGAGATGCGCGCGATGCTGGAGGCCCTTGTCGGCCTCTCCTTCGGCGCCTCGCTGATCTCGATCTTCGCGCGTCTCGGCGGCGGCATTTTCACCAAGGGCGCCGACGTCGGCGCCGACCTGGTCGGCAAGGTCGAAGCCGGCATCCCCGAGGATGATCCGCGCAACCCGGCCGTGATCGCCGACAACGTGGGCGACAATGTCGGCGACTGCGCCGGCATGGCCGCCGACCTGTTCGAGACCTTCGCGGTCACCGTGGTCGCGACCATGCTGCTCGGCAGCATCTTCTTCACCGACGTGCTGCAGCAGGAACAGCTGATGCTCTATCCGCTGCTGGTGTGCGGCGTCGGCGTCGTCAGCTCGGTCATCGGCATGTTCTTCGTGCGCCTCGGCGCCAGCCAGAACATCATGGGCGCGCTCTACAAGGGCCTGATCGCCACCGGCGTGATCTCCATCGTGCTCATCGCCGTGCTCACCCATCTGGTGTTCGGCTTCGATATGGTCTTCACCGGCACGTCGGTGACCATCACCGGCGGCGGCCTGTTCTGGTGCGCGGCCATCGGCCTCGCGGTGACCGGCCTGTTGGTGTGGATCACCGAATACTACACCTCGACCTCCTACCGTCCGGTGCGCAGCGTCGCGCAGGCGGCGACCACCGGTCACGGCACCAACATCATCCAGGGGCTCGCGGTCTCGATGGAAGCCACGGCCCTGCCGGTCGTCGTGATCTGCGTCGCGATCATCGCGGCGTATGTGCTCGGCGGCCTCTACGGCATCGCGATCGCCGCCACCAGCATGCTGTCGCTGGCCGGCATCGTGGTCGCGCTCGACGCCTACGGCCCGGTCACCGACAATGCCGGCGGCATCGCCGAAATGTCCGGCCTGCCGAAGGATGTCCGCAAGGTGACCGACGCGCTCGACGCCGTCGGCAACACCACCAAGGCGGTGACCAAGGGCTATGCCATCGGCTCTGCCGCGCTGGCGGCCCTGGTGCTGTTCGCGGCCTACACCGAGGACCTCAAGCACTACTTCCCGAATCTCGGCGGAACGATTTCGTTCCAGCTGAACAATCCGTACGTCGTGGTCGGCCTGTTCATCGGCGGCGCGCTGCCGTTCCTGTTCGGCGCTCTCGGCATGATGGCGGTCGGCCGCGCGGCCGGCTCGGTGGTGATCGAGGTCCGGCGCCAGTTCAAGGAGATCAAGGGCATCATGGAAGGCACGGCCAAGCCGGAATACGGCAAGGCGGTCGCCATGCTGACCACGGCGGCGATCAAGGAGATGATCGTGCCGTCGCTGCTCCCGATCCTGGCGCCGATCCTGCTCTATGTGGTGGTCGCGGGCGCGGCGGGCCAGGCGGAAGCCTTCACCGCGCTCGGCGCCATGCTGCTGGGCACGATCGTGACGGGCCTGTTCGTCGCCATCCAGATGACCTCCGGCGGCGGCGCCTGGGACAACGCCAAGAAGTACATCGAGGACGGCAACCACGGCGGCAAGGGCTCCGACGCCCACAAGGCCGCGGTGACCGGCGACACGGTCGGCGATCCCTACAAGGACACCGCCGGCCCCGCCATCAACCCGATGATCAAGATCACCAACATCGTCGCATTGCTGCTGCTGGCGGCGCTGGCGGCGTAAAAGCGGTCGATCGCTGAACACGATGCCCCCGGCCTTTGAGCCGGGGGTTCAGCGCCCTACCTCGTAAACTGCTCATCCACCGGGCATCCTTGACCGGTGGATGAGCAGATTTTCTATGTCGATTCCAGGAGCAGATTGAGTTGCAAGTTCGGCGATATCATGTCGCCGAATACCGGGGGATTGCGGGCGGCTTGACGCACTTGCAATGACGGATGTCCGGCAGGGCCAAGATCTGTTAAGAATCGAAAGTAGGCCTGTGGGCTGGACATATCCGGAAGGACGGCATGACCAGCGCGGACACTCAAAGGAAAGCGCGCGAGCACACCGCCCCTGAAGCGCTTGCCAACCGCTATGTCTGGTGGCAGCCAGCAACCGAGACGCTGGCATCGCCCGACATCCTGCTGCGCCAAATCCTGAAGTTGGGCACGGCCGACGATTACGTCGCCGCCCGCGAGCATTGGGGCGAGAAGGCCTTCAGGGACGCCCTCATCACGGCGCCCGCGGGCAGCCTGGACGAACGCTCCTGGGTGTTCTGGCACCGCCAGTATGACCTGCCCCTCAAGCCTTTCCCGAAGAGATCCTTCTCGTGAAGCTGCATCTCGGAATCTTGCCTCCAGCCCAGATGCCGATGCCGTCGGGCGAAGTCAAGCTGTCGTTCTTCGGCGGCTTCTCCTTCGGTCGCATCGGCGATCCGGAGCGCGTGGACGGCAAGATGACGATCGCGGCTCCAATAGATCTGCTCGCTACCAAGCTGAAGACCCTGCACGATCGCATCGAGCCCAAGGATTACCTCGATATCGAAGTGCTGTTGAAGTCCGGCCTGACGCTGAACCAAGGAGTAGGCGCCGCCAGAGCTCTCTACGGAGACTCGCTCAACCCTCTGGACACAGCCAAGGCGGTTGGATGGTTCAAGGATGGTGGCCTCGAAAGCAAGCTGGCGGCGCCAACGAGGTCGTTTCTCGCCGCGGCCTCTGCGAAGTTCGATCCTAAGGTTGTTGCAACGCCAATCCGGTCCAAATCGCTCGCGTCAGCTTGACAGCGAACGTCAGATTTCACGACTGTTCGCCCCGCTGCCGGATGCGCCGCTACGCATCGCCGGCTTGCGTTGTTTCGCGACCTACAGCGCTACGGCCGCTCGTCGCCCTCGGGGTTGAAGCGGCCGAGGTTGCCGAGCAGCTGCTGGATGAGCGTGAGCTCGTTGCCCTCGGTCGGCGTGGTGCGGTCGACATAGGCGATGGTGCGGCCGTCTTCCTGGCCGTAGACGCGCATGTTCTGGACGATGCCGTTCTCGTCGAAATTGATGGCGAGCACTTCCTGGTCCGTCACGTCAGGATCGAAGAAGGCGGTCGTCTCGGTGCGCTTGGAGATGTAGTACCAGGTGCGGTCGTCGAAGGTCGAAATGGCCGACGGCGTGCCGATCAGCTCGGCGACGCGGTTCTTGTCGTCGACGCCGGGATTGATCTGCACCACCTGGTCTTCATCCGGCTTGTTGCCGCGCTGATCGATGCGCGGCGCGCAGGCGGATGCTGTGAGCGCGAGAACCAAGCCGATACCGGCAAGCAGCGTTCGGCGATAGCGGCCGGTCATGCGGATCATGCCCTCGAAATTCCTTGCCCTTGTATTGGCGCGCCACCGGCGCTATGCCCAAGGCGTCGCGCGGACCATCGCATCGCGAGGCGGCGCTGTCAAGTTTCGGGATCCCGCTATCGTGTTGTTTTTGAAGAGATTATTCCAGGCGCCGCGGTTCGAGGTGGAAGCCCGCGCGCTCTATCGCCAGATCGCCGACCGGGCGCGTCGTCCGATCCTGTTCACCGTCTACGGCGTGCCCGACACGATCGACGGCCGGTTCGAGATGCTGTGCCTGCACGCCTATGCAGTCTTCCATGGACTGAAGGGCAAGGGCGCCGATGCCGAGGCCTTTTCGCAGGCGGTCTATGACGCGATGTTCGCCGATCTCGATGGGTCGCTGCGCGAGCTCGGCGCCGCCGATCTTGGTGTCGGCAAGAGGATCAAGGCCATGACCGAGGCGCTCAACGGCCGCATCCAGGCCTATGACCGCGATGCCGAGCTGGAGCAGGCGATCCGCCGCAACGTCTACGGCACCGTGACGCCGAGCGACGATCAGGTGCGCTGGATGGCGAGCTATCTGCGCGACATCAGAGCTGCGTTGGCGCGCGCGCCGTTCCAGAGCATCTGCGACGGCGGCGCGATGAAGGCACTGCCGGAACCGGCGCAGGAGGGATCGAATGCAGCCCGCTGATCCTGCGGAATTCTCGCGTCCGCTCTCGCTGGATCGCATCAGCACGACCCAGCATCGCGAGGAGATCACGGCCACCGACAAGGAGCGTGCCGAGCTGGCCGAGCGCTTCGGCTTGCTCAGCCTCGACAGCCTCACCGCCAGCTTCACCTTGAAGCGCGCGCGCAAGGATTTGGTCCGGGTGAAGGGCCATGTCAGGGCAGAGCTGGCGCAGGCCTGCGTGGTCACCTTGGACCCTGTTCCGGCCAAGATCGACGAGCGCTTCGAGGTTGATTTCCTGGAAGGGGCTCAACCGGCGGTGACCGACCTGGAGCTGGATGCCGAAACGGCCGAGGCGCCCGAGCCGGCGCCCGACGGCTGGATCGACCTCGGCGAGCTGGCGGCGGAGCAGCTAGGCCTCGCCCTCGATCCTTACCCCCGCAAGCCCGATGCCGAGGTGCCGGCCGAATGGAAAGCCGAACCGGCCGAGGAGCCGGTTGCGGACCAGCGTCCTAACCCCTTCGCGGTATTGGGGAAATTGAAGTCCGGGAAGCTCTGACCGGGAAGCGGCCGGGCAGCCTGGCCACGGGTCTGCTTTGCGTGCTCGCACCTTGCGCGAAAGGGCGATATTCGTTATGAACCCGCCAATTGGCGGCAGCGATAGGCTGCCTTTTATTTTGCAGTGAGACTGGACCATGGCAGTTCCCAAGAAGAAGGTATCGAGTTCCCGTCGCGACATGCGTCGCAGCCACCATGCGCTGACGGTGCAGAAGGCCACCGAATGCCCGAATTGCGGCGAGCTGAAGCGTCCGCATCACGTGTGCGGCGCCTGCGGTCATTACGACGGCCGGGAAGTCGCGCCGACGACCAGCGCCTCCTGACGTCACGGCGGCCGACCTGTTTGAATAGGGGGACTCGGCCGTCCAGGAAGGAGATCGGGGGGTGAGCGCCAGCCTGGCAATCTCTCTGGATGCGATGGGTGGCGACAACGCTCCGGAGATGGTGATCCGGGGCGCCGATATTGCACGTCAGCGTTTCCCCGCAGCGCATTTCCTGTTCTTCGGCGACGAGCAGCGCATCAAGCCGATGATCGACAAGCTGCCCGGCCTCAGCGCCGTCAGCTCCGTGCGCCATGCCGAGACCGAAGTGAAAATGGAGGACAAGCCGAGCCAGGCGCTGCGCGCCGGCCGCAAGTCCTCCATGCGCCTTGCCATCGATGCCGTGCACAAGGGCGAGGCGGCAGCGGTCGTCTCCGCCGGCAACACCGGGGCGCTGATGGCGATGGCGAAGATCGTGCTGCGCACCTTGCCCGGCATCGACCGGCCCGCGATCGCCTCGTTCTTTCCGACCCTGCGCTCAGAAAGCGTGATGCTGGATCTCGGCGCCAACGTCGAATGCGACGCCACCAACCTAGTGCAGTTCGCCGTCATGGGCAGCGTGTTCGCACGCACCGTCCTCGGCGTGCGCGAGCCGTCATTCGGCCTGCTCAATGTCGGCACCGAAGAGATGAAGGGGCACGAGGAAGTGCGCGGCGCGGCTCAGATGTTGCGCGAGGCGTCGCATTTGCCGGGCACGTTCCATGGTTTCATCGAGGGCGATGACATCGCGCGCGGCACCGTCGACGTCATCGTCACCGACGGCTTCACCGGCAATGTCGCGCTGAAGAGCATCGAGGGAACCGTCAAGCTGTACGGGCATTTCCTGCGCCACAGCTTCAAGAGCTCCTGGATGGCCGGGCTCGGCTACCTGATGGCGCGGCCCGCCCTCAACGCGTTGCGCGCGCGGCTCGATCCCAGGCGCTATAATGGCGCGATCTTCATGGGCCTCAACGGCATCTGCGTGAAGAGCCACGGCGGCACCGACGCCTTCGGATTTGCGAATGCAATCGGCGTCGCTGTTGATATGGTGCAGAACGGCGCCATTGCTAAAATGCAGGCCGAGTTCGAGCAGATGGCGATGCTGGCGCCGCAGCCTGCCGCATCGGTTTAGGGTTTAGTCGACATGGTCACACGTTCCCGAGTTCTCAGCGCCGGATCCTATTTGCCGGCCCGCGTCGTGACCAACGACGAGCTGGCCAAGACCATCGACACCAGCGACGAGTGGATCCGGCAGCGCACCGGTATCCGCCAGCGCCATATCGCGGCGGAAGGGGAGCTGACCTCCGACCTCGCGATCGCCGCCTCGAAGCAGGCGCTGGAAAACGCCGGCCTCAAGGGCAGCGACATCGACTGCATCGTGCTCGGCACCTGCACGCCGGACCACACCTTCCCGGCGACGGCAACACGCGTGCAGCATGTGCTGGGCGCCAAGGGTTTCGCGATGGATGTCGGCGCCGTGTGCTCCGGCTTCGTGTTTGCGCTGGCGGCTGCCGACAACTTCATCCGCCTGGGCCAGGTGAAGAACGCGCTGGTGATCGGTTCCGAGACCTTCTCGCGCATCCTCGACTGGAAGGACCGCAACACCTGCGTGCTGTTCGGCGACGGCGCCGGTGCGGTGGTGTTGCAGGCCGGCGAAGGGAAGGGCGACAAGACCGATCAGGGCATCCTCTCCACGCACTTGTTCTCCGACGGCGCGCACTACGAACGCCTCTATGTCGACGGCGGCCCGTCGGCCACTCAGACCACGGGACATGTGAAGATGGATGGCCGCGAGGTCTTCCGGCACGCCGTGGTCAACCTCGCGGCCGCGATCGATACCGCCATCGCCGCCAACCACATCAGCGCCAGCGACGTGGACTGGCTGGTGCCGCACCAGGCCAACCGGCGCATCATCGACAGCATGGGTCACCGCCTGAAGCTGACCGAGGATCGCGCCGTCATCACCGTCGATCGGCACGCCAACACCTCGGCGGCTTCCATTCCTCTGGCGCTGGCCGAGGCCGTGAACGACGGGCGCATCAAGCGCGGCCAGCTGGTGCTGATGGAAGCGATGGGCGGCGGCTTCACCTGGGGTTCGGCTCTCGTCCGCTGGTAACCGCAAATCCCCACTGCAGCGCGTTTACCATAGTGTGCAATCGACACGACTCGGGCGTCTTAAGATCGTTCCTTAATTGACTGATATATCGTGACTCGTTAGGCTTGTTTCGGGCCTGTTACGAGAGACTCGGCGGCCCAAGCCGCGCACCAGACGCGGCGTCACAAACGAACGGGGACGACGCGCATGACCGGAAAGACCATCACTCGCGCTGACCTGAGCGAGTCGGTTTATCAGGAGGTAGGCCTGTCTCGAAACGAATCGGCCGAGCTGGTCGATACCGTGCTCGAGGAGATCTCCGCCGCCCTGACGCGGGGCGAGAGCGTGAAGATCTCGTCCTTCGGCTCCTTCCTGGTCCGGATGAAGGGCGAGCGGATCGGCCGCAACCCGAAGACCGGCGAAGAGGTGCCGATCAAGCCGCGCCGGGTCCTGGTGTTCCGCGCCTCCCACGTGCTCAAGGACCGGGTCAATAAGGGCGTCGCATCATGAGCAGCGCCAAGCACGCCCCCCGTCCAGAGGTCCAGCCGGCGCCGCAACCCGCCAGCGCCCAGGGTTCACCGAGGGCGCGTCGGGTCGAAAAGTCCGCGGACGCCTTCCGCACCATTTCCGAGGTCGCCGACGAGCTGGAAGTGCCGCAGCACGTCCTGCGCTTCTGGGAGACCAAGTTCGCCCAGATCCGCCCCCTGAAGCGGGGCGGCGGCCGGCGCTATTACCGGCCGGAGGACATCGACCTGCTGCGCGCCATCCGCGGCCTGCTCTACGACAAGGGCTACACCATCAAAGGTGTCCAGAAGCTGATCCGCGAAGGCGGCCTGAAGCTGGCGGATGGCGAGGTGGTGCCGGATATCCCGGGCGCCCTGGAGGGCGAGGAGGCCGCCAGCCCGGCCGAATCCGCCACCGGCCACGACCTGCCGCTGTTCCGCGCCACCCTGACCGCTGACCAAGTGCGGGACGTCAAGGCGGCTGTCGGCGAGCTGACCGATCTGCGCGACCGCCTGCGTCGCGCCCTGGAGGCCTGCAAGAAGGCCGCCCGGCAGTAGAACCGGAAGCTTAACGAGCCGAATTAACCACTGTTACACCGTCGTCCTTGCTCGCCTGGACAGCGGTCGCTATATAAGCCCCGCCGGCTGGTCCACCCCCGGATATGAAGGACCGCCGCGCCATGTCACGCCGATGTCGGAGCGTAGCGCAGCCTGGTAGCGCATCAGACTGGGGGTCTGGGGGTCGTGGGTTCAAATCCCGCCGCTCCGACCATTTCTAGAATTGCTGGGACTAGCCATCCTTCGCCGGAGCGCGGATGAGGAGATAGCCGCGCGTGCCGGCGTCTGGGCCGATCGGCTCGGCCATGGCTTCGAACAGCTGGTTGGCCGAAACCCAGACCGCGGGGGCTTTGTAGCGGGAGACGTCCAGGATCAAGAACCGGTCGCTGTCGGCGTCGTAGGCGCCGAGGGGCGAGATGTGTCCTGGCCCTTCCTGTCCCAGTGCCGTCCGGCTGTAGTTGACCATGACGTGGCCGGCGGGCTGACGCAGATGCTCCGACGCGGAATCGCGGAATTCCTCGAGGCTCGATTCACCGGCATAGCGGACGTCCACCGACAAGCCGTAGGCGCGCAGCACGCGTGCGACTTCGATGAGCGCCATGCCGCGCCGTGCGACGGTGCGGTCGCTGGTGATCGGTTCGCTCAGAGGATCGAACAGGTTGTCCTGCGTGAACAGCCGGTACGAGCCGAAGGCAGCTGGCGCCGGCACCGCGAGCGCGTTCAGCACCATCACGATCGACGCCGGGCCGCAATGCGCCGTGCTCTTCTGCGTTTCAAAGTGGGAGATGAGCGGGAAGAACGCTTCGTGAGCTTCGCTCTCGAACAACAGCTGCCGGCCCTCGGGCGCTTCGAGCCCGACGAGACCGGGCGCGACGGACCTTGTTTGTGACGCAAGGTTCGAAGGGACGCGATTGAACCACTGACCACTGACGAGAGGGATCGCTACCATCACCGCCGCAACGGCCGCGGCGAGAGCGATCCAGGGCATCCGGGCTTTCACGGCCGCACCCTTGTCCGCCTGATGACGGAATCATAGTGCAGGGCCGTCGATGCTCAAAGTCCGCCGAAAGGAGAAGGTGCCGGAAATCGCCGTCGTGACGCGCGCCTACAACCAGGTCCACACAACGGCAGCAACGACGCACGCGCCGCCGGCAAGGTTGAGCCAGTTTCCGATGCTGCTCTTCCTCTGTCCGGCGAGCGCCGCGGCGCTGCCGTAGGCGTTGGCGCGCGCTGCTTCCACGCCCACCTTGCGCAGCACGGTGCCGGTGATCAATGCAGGCACGGCGAAGGCAAACAGCCACATGATGTCCTCTCAAACGGGTGCTGGCCGACCCACGGGAATCATGGGTAGGGGGCCTCGCTTCGCCAACCGAGCAAATCTAGCTGGGGCGGCGAGTTCTGCTTACGTCCGGCATCCTGGCGCGACGCTGACGGCGCCTGCGCGCTCTGCGGTAGATAGGTGCATCTTTCGGCCTATGCCGTGCGGCAAATTCACGCGAGGGCGGTTTCGCGCTATCTCCTTGGCCATGAATGTGGAACCTACCCAACAGCAGGCGTATCTCGGCGAAGTGACGCAGCACGTCACAGCGTCGACACCGCTCGCGCGTTTCGTGCCAGGCGCCGCGGCGGTTCCGGATCAAACAGTCGATGAGTGGGTGGAGCAGGAACTGCAGCGTGGACGGCGCCGCGTGCGCGCCGGCCTCGCCATGCTGGCGTGTCTCGCCGTCGTGGCGATCCCTTTCGTCTTTCTCGTGAAATAGAGCGGCACAGCTCTAGTGCATGGAGCCGGTCTTGCGTTTCTCAGGATTGTCGGACACCAGGCGAAGTTGACCACCGGTGTAGCGCTTCGCGTGATGCGCCTTCTCTGCCACGGAGATGTCATGCAACATCGCATCCACGGCTTCGATCAGCTGAACGTGCTGCTGCCATGACCAGTCGGGAACATTCCCGGACCTGATTCGCGCTTCTGCCATGGCGCGCACTTTTTGCAGCTCGGTCTTCAAGACCTGCCTCACTGGTGGTGGTGTGTCTTGGTCGAAACACCCAAGGCGAGATTCGGTTCCATCAGCACCAACCGCAACTTTTTCGACCTGAGAAAACACTAAGCCGATTGCGGAAATGCTTGTTGTGCAACGCTGCTCTGCGCGTGAAACCGCAGCGCACGTAAGGGCACAAACATGACGATTGCGCGTCATCATTGTGCGACGGATTGTCGGTCCCAATATCCATCACTGCAACGTGACCGGACGGGCAGGCTGCGAGCCGCACCGGGTCGGCGCGCTGTGGGCCGACAGTCGGGACGTTGCCGGCGGGCCCTCATATTGACCTGCCTGAGAGGGATCCATGAGCACCAAGATGCTATTCGTATTGCCGTTCGCCATCGCCGCTCTCGCCGGATGCAGCGCCACGAACGATACGTCGCCATCGTCGCAGAGCAGCCTGCAATGCGCGAATCTGTCCGGCGCCGCTTATCTCGAATGCCAGCAGAATGTCACGCCGGCAGCGAGCACCAAGAGCAAGTCCTTCAAGCAAGTGCGTCCGAAAGCGCCGAACGGCGACTTCGGCAGCATGGGAAGTCGCTAGCACATCCTCAGGCGGAAGCGCGATGGCATCGCCGTCGCGCTTCTTGCCTTGCCTAGATTCTCGCGATGATGCTCTTACGCAGCGCGAACACCGAGCCCGGCCCATGTACCGCCGCGAACAGCAATCCGGCGATGAAGGTGAAGTGATCGACGAAGAAGCCGAACTCGGTCGGATCGTCCGGCTTCCATCGATCCGGCCCGTGGAAGGCGAAGGCGAGGAAGAGCACATAAGCCGCCGCCAACAGCGCGGCCTCGGTGAAGTAGGCGCCGGTCAGCAAGCACACCACCAGCGCGACCTCGAAGAAGGCGGCCAGCCAGGCGAGCAACAGCGGGAACGGAAAGCCGACCGCCGCGATGTAGCCGGCGGTGGCATTCATGTCGGCGAACTTGAAGGCCGCCGCCATCGCAAACACCCCGCCAAAGATAAGCCGCGCGAGGAGGATGGCGATCACATGCCATTTGGACGTGGGAGCGTTCATTGGTCCCTCCGGTCAGCGAGAGATGAGAGCGGTGTTCCCTGAACTGGAAACGGTTCTGTTCGTCAGCGGTGAGGCAGCCCGCCAGGAAGGCCGCGCAGCCCGTAGTGGGACTACGGGCTAGCGGCCTGACGCCGCGGATGCCCGCCGCTGGCGAACCCTTTAGGGCCGGGCGCTTTTCGCCAAGGGCAGCGTCAGCGGTCTTGGCGGGAGCCCCGCCACCGCCCGCCACCGCTTCCTCCCCCCTTGCGAAAAACGCTCCC
>Ga0081538_10002826_pt1 | contig 16611 bp, 17 predicted proteins | sample TabmetS5T2R1_FD_71022 | JGI IMG/M metagenome (GOLD analysis project Ga0081538, IMG submission 71022) | Tabebuia heterophylla rhizosphere microbial communities from the University of Puerto Rico - S5T2R1 | ecosystem: Host-associated > Plants > Roots > Rhizosphere ... | reverse complement strand
AGGACGAAGCCCTGGAAGACCTGGATCCGCTCCCGGCTCCCCTCGACCACGCGGACGTGCACCTTGACGGTGTCGCCGGGCCGGAAGTCGGGCAGATCGTCGCGCAGCTGCGCGCGCTCGACCACGTCGGTGATCTGCATGATGGATGAGACTCCTTGAAAGCTGAGAACGCGAAAGGGCAGCATCGCGCGGCCCGCGTCGTCCCGAGAGTAACAGATTCACCCGGCGGGCTGCGGGCCCTCGGGGGCGTCCCCGGACGGTTCCAGCAGGTCGGGGCGGAGCCGGCGGGTCCGGTCGAGGGCCTGGGCGCGGCGCCAGCGCTCCACGGCCCCGTGGTCGCCGGAGCGGAGCACGGCCGGGACCTCCAGGCCCCGGTAGACGGCCGGGCGGGTGTACTGCGGGTACTCCAGCAGGCCGGCCGCGAACGACTCGTCGGCGGCCGAGGCGGCGTTGCCCATCACCCCGGGGACGAGGCGGGCCACGGCGTCCAGGACGACCAGGGCGGCCGTCTCGCCGCCGGCGAGCACGAAGTCGCCGATGGACAGCACCTCGTGGACGCGGGTCCGGACGCGCTCGTCGATGCCCTCGTAGCGGCCGCAGCAGAGGATCAGCCGGGGTTCGGCGGCCAGCCGCTGGGCGACGCCGTGGTCGAAGCGGCGGCCGTCGGGGGCGAGCAGCACGACCCGGGCCGGCCCCTCGGCCTCCAGGGTGTCGAGGGCGTCGAACCAGGGCCCGGGCCGCATGACCATGCCGGCGCCGCCGCCGAACGGGGCGTCGTCGACGCTGCGGTGGCGGTCGGTGGCCCAGTCGCGCAGGTCGTGCAGGCGGACCTCGACCAGCCCCCGCTCCCCCGCCTTGCCGAGCAGGCCGGTGGCCAGCGGGGAGGCGAAGAACCCGGGGAAGATGGTGACGATGTCGACGAGCACGGGCAGCTACTCCTCGCTGTCGCCGAGGAGCCCGGGCACGGCGTCGACCAGGACCCGGCCCTCGTCCAGCTCGACGGTGACCAGGGCGGCCACGGCCGGGACGAGGGCGCTGCCGCCGCCTGGCAGCTCGACCGCGAGCAGGTCGTGGGCGGCGCCGGGGACGACGTCGGCGACCCGCCCCCGCTCGCGGCCCTGGTGGTCGACCACGGCCAGGCCGACCAGCTGGTGGGGCCAGAACTCGCCGGCGTCGAGCGGGCGGGCGTCGGCGACCGGGATCGACAGCCAGGCGCCGCGGAAGCGGTCGGCGGCGTCGCGGTCGGTGACCCCCTCCAGGCTGAGCAGCAGCCGGCCCAGGTGGAGGCGGGCCGCCCGGACCACGGCCGGGGCCAGCGGCCCCGGGCCGTCGGGGTCGCCGACGGCCAGCTCGGCCCCGGGGGCGAACCGTTCGGGGGCGTCCGACAGCACCTCGACCGACAGCTCCCCCCGCACCCCGTGGGGCCGCAGCACCCGGCCCACGACGAGCCGATCCGGAGGGGTGCGGGGAACCCCGGGGGGGTGCCCCGGTGAAGCGGGTCCGGGCACGGTCACTCGCCCTCGGCGAGGACCTCGACCTCGACCCGGTGGCCCTTGGGGGCGGCGGCCTTGACGACCCGGCGCAGCGCCTTGACGGTGCGGCCGCCCCGCCCGATCAGCTTGCCGACGTCGTCGGGGGCGGTCCGGACCTCGTAGGTGACGCCGCGGGCGCCGGGCAGCTCCTCGACGGTGACCCGGTCCGGGTCGTCGACCAGCGCCCTGGCCAGGTAGACGACGACGTCACGCATGGCCGGCTACTTCTTGCCCTTGGCCTTGGACTTCTTGGGCTCGGTCTTGGCCTTGGCCACGGTGGCCCGCAGGTCCTTGGCGGCCTGCTGGCGCTCGGCCATGCCCTCGACCCCGGCGATGGCCAGCAGCTTGGCCACGGCCTCGGTCGGCTGGGCGCCCTTGGCCAGCCAGGCCGACGCCTTCTCGGTGTCGATCTCGACCTTGGACGGCTCGTTGTTGGGGTGGTAGACGCCGAGGTTCTCGAGGAAGCGCCCGTCGCGGGGGCTGCGCGAGTCGGCGACGACGACCCGGTAGAACGGGGCCTTCTTGGCGCCCATGCGCATCAGGCGGATCTTCACGGCCATGGTGTGGAGTTGCTCCGATCTCGGGGCGGCCCGCCCGTCCCGGGAAGGTCTGCCGTTCCCCGTCGTGTGCCTTGTCTGGCTCCGGGACCGAGGCAGTCTAGCGCAGGCCCCTCCGGCGCAGCTGCTTCGGGGTCATGCCCGACAGCTGCTTCATCATCCGGCGGGCCTCCTCGAACTGCTTGAGGAGGGCGTTGACCTGCTGGGTGGTGGTGCCCGAGCCGCGGGCGATGCGGGCCCGGCGCGAGCCGTTGAGGACCTTGGGGTTGTTGCGCTCCCCCGGGGTCATGGAGCGGATGATCGCCTCCACCCTGGCCACGTCGCGGTCGTCGACCTCGACCCCCTTGAGCTGCTGGCTCATGCCCGGGAGCATGCCCAGGACCTGGCTGAGCGGGCCCATCTTCTTGACCTGCTGGAGCTGGTCGAGGAAGTCCTCGAGGGTGAAGCTGGCCTCGCGGAGCTTGCGCTCCATCTGCACGGCCTGCTCGCGGTCGATCTGCTCCTCGGCCCGCTCGATCAGGGTGAGCACGTCGCCCATGCCCAGGATCCGCCCGGCGAGGCGGTCGGGGTGGAAGGCGTCGAAGTCGGCCAGCTTCTCCCCGGTGGCGGCGAACTTGATCGGCCGCCCGGTCACCGACCGGATCGACAGGGCGGCGCCGCCCCGGGCGTCGCCGTCCAGCTTGGTCAGGACGAACCCGGTGACGTCGACGCCCTCCTGGAAGGCCTGGGCCGTGGCCACCGCGTCCTGGCCGGTCATGGCGTCGACCACCAGCAGCACCTCGGTCGGCTGGACGGCCTCGCGGATGGCGCCCGCCTGGGCCATCATCTCGGCGTCGATGGCCAGCCGGCCGGCGGTGTCGACGATCACCACGTCGCGGCCGGTCCGCTCGGCCTCGTCGCGGGCGCCGAGGGCGACCGGCACCGGGTCGGCGTCCGGCCCACCGGGGTGGGGCGCGAACACCGGCACCTTGACCTGCTCCCCCAGCACCTGGAGCTGCTTCACGGCCGCCGGGCGCTGCAGGTCGCAGGCGACCAGCAGGGGCTTGCGGCCCTTGCCGGCCAGCCAGCGGGCCAGCTTGGCCGCGGTGGTGGTCTTGCCCGAGCCCTGCAGGCCGGCCATCAGCAGCACCGTCGGCGGCCGCGGCGACCACTGGAGCGGCACGTTGCGCTCGCCCAGGGTGACGACCAGCTCCTCATGGACGATCTTGACCACCTGCTGGGCCGGGGTGAGGCTCCGGGTGACCTCCTCCCCCACCGCCCGCTCCCGCACCCGGGCGATGAAGTCCTTCACCACCTTGAAGTTGACGTCCGCCTCCAGCAGGGCCAGCCGCACCTCGCGCAGGGCCGCGTCCACCTGGGCCTCGGACAGCCGCCCATGCCCGCGCAGCCGGGCAAAGGTGTCTTGCAGGCGGTCGGAGAGGGTATCGAACATGGATCAAGCATATGCCGGCCGCCGCAATGGCCGCCGCACCGCTGGAGGTGTTGGATGGAGCACACCCATCTGGGACGCACGGGGCTGCTGGTCAGCCGGCTGTGCCTGGGGACGATGAACTTCGGCCCGGAGACCTCGGAGGAGGACTCGGGGGCGATCATGGACCGGGCCCTCGACGAGGGGGTCAACTTCTTCGACACGGCCAACGTCTATGGCTGGAAGAAGGGCGAGGGCGTCACCGAGCAGATCCTGGGCCGCTGGTTCGCCAAGGGTGGCGGGCGGCGGGACAAGGTGGTGCTGGCGACCAAGGTCTTCGGGTCCATGGGCGACTGGCCCAACGAGAACAAGCTGTCGGCGCTGAACATCCGCCGGGCCTGCGAGGGCTCGCTGCGGCGCCTGCAGACCGACCACATCGACCTGTACCAGATGCACCACGTCGACCGGGACACGCCCTGGGACGAGATCTGGCAGGCCATGGACCTGCTCGTCCAGCAGGGCAAGGTGCTGTACGTGGGCTCCTCCAACTTCGCCGGCTGGCACATCGCCAAGGCCAACGAGGCCGCCCGGCGGCGGAACTCGCTCGGGCTGGTCAGCGAGCAGTCGCTCTACAACCTGGCCCAGCGCTCGATCGAGCTGGAGGTGCTGCCGGCCTGCCGCGACTACGGGCTCGGGGTGATCCCCTGGAGCCCGCTGTTCGGCGGGCTGCTCGGCGGGGCGCTGGGCAAGGCCGAAGAGGGCCGCGCCGTCGGCGAGCAGCAGCGCCGGCGGCTGGAGCAGCACCGCCCGCAGGTCGAGGAGTACGAGGCGTTCTGCGACGAGCTGGGCGAGCGGCCCGCGGACGTGGCCCTGGCCTGGCTGCTGCACCAGCCGGGGGTGACCGGGCCGATCATCGGCCCCCGGACCATGGAGCAGCTCGAGGAGTCGCTGCGCGTCCTCGAGGTCGAGCTGGACGACAAGGCGCTGGAGCGGCTCGACCAGATCTGGCCCGGGCCCGGCGGCCCCGCCCCCGAGGCGTATGCGTGGTGAGCGCATGACGCCGGAGGGGTCCGGGGAACCCCAAGGGGGTGCCCCGGTGAACTGGGACGTCGGCCGGGTCCGGGCCTTGTACCCGGCCCTGGCCGACGGCTACGCCTACCTGGACGGGGCCGCCGGGACCCAGGTGCCGGGGGCGGTGATCGAGGCGATCGCCGGGGCCTACCGGGCCGGGATCGGGAACGTGGGCGGGGCCTTCCCGGCCAGCGGGCGCTCGGACGGGATCGTCGCCGAGTGCCGCCGGGCCGTCGCCGACCTGGTCGGCGGCGAGCCGGACGGGGTCGTCCTCGGGCCGAACATGACCACCCTCACCTACCGGCTGGCCAACGCGCTGGCCGCCGGCTGGGCCCCCGGGGACGAGGTGGTCGTGTCCCGGCTCGACCACGACGCCAACGTCCGGCCCTGGCTGCAGGCCGCGGCCCGGGCGGGGGCGGTGGTCCGCTGGGCCGAGGTCGACCTGGCCACCGGCGAGCTCCCGGCCGGACAGTACGACGGGCTGGTCACCGAGCGGACCCGGCTGGTCGCGGTCAGCGCGGCCAGCAACGTGCTCGGCACCCGGCCCGACGTGGCCGCGATCTGCGCCAGGGCCCACGCCGCCGGGGCCCGCACCTACGTCGACGGGGTCCACGCGGCCGCCCACGGCCCGGTGGACGCGGCCGCCCTCGGGGCCGACTTCTACGCCACCAGCGCCTACAAGTGGTCGGGGCCGCACGTCGGGGCCGTGGTCGCCGACCCGGCCCTGCTGGAGACGCTCCGCCCCGACAAGCTCGCCTCCTCCTCCGACGAGGTGCCGGAACGCTTCGAGCAGGGCACCTCGCCGTTCGCCGACTTCGCCGGGGTGGTGGCCGCCGTCGACCACCTGGCCTCCCTCGACCCGGCCGCCGCCGGCACCCGCCGCCAGCGGGTGCTGGCCTCCATGGCCGCCGCCGAGGCCTACGAGCTGGCGCTGTTCGGGAGGCTGCTCGGCGGGCTGGAGGCCATGGGCCACGTCACCACCTACGGCAAGGCGGCCCGGCGGACGGCCACCGCCTACTTCACCGTCGCCGGCCGGACCCCGCTCCAGGTCGCCGAGCACCTGGCCGCCCGCCGGGTCAACGTCTGGAACGGCCACAACTACGCCTGGGAGCTGACCGGCGTCCTGGCCATCCGCGACGCCGGCAGCGCCGTCCGGGCCGGCCTCGTCCATTACAACGATCGCGAGGACGTCGACCGCCTGCTCGAGGGCGTGGCCGAGCTGGGCTGAGCCGCCCGGCCCGGCTCAGGCGCCGTCGGGGAGGGCGGCGGCCACGATCAGGCCGCGGTCGAGGGCGTGGCGGCGGGCCGCCTCGGTGTCGGGCGAGAAGATCAGGTCGACCCCGTGGCCGGCCAGCTCGGCCGCGATCGCCCGCACGGCGGCGTGGCGCTCGGGGGCGACGTCGCGGACATAGGTGGCCAGGACCCGGCCCGGGTGCCGCAGGACCACCTGGCGGTAGATCTCCGGGTCGCGCTCGCCGCAGTCGCCGATCAGCACCACCTGGAGGCCGGGGTAGGCCTCCAGCAGCCCCTCGATGGCGGCCAGCTTGTGGGCCTCCCCCGCCTTGAGGGTGCGCAGGCTCCAGTCGCGCAGGAGCAGCGGCCCGCGGGGGATGCCGTGCACGTCCAGGAAGTCCTCCAGCAGGTCGTAGAGGTTCCAGGGGCTGTTGGACACGTAGAACACCGGGTTGTAGGCCTCGCCGTCGCGGCCCCGCTGGAGCGCCTGGTAGAACCCGGCCACCCCCTCGAACGGGAGCCGGGTGTGGGCGTTGTGGAGCAGGGTCATCTTGGCCATCTGCCACAGGCTGGTGGCGTTCGAGTGCAGCACGGTGTCGTCCAGGTCGCTGATGACGGCGAACTGGGGGTCCCGGGGGACCAGGACCTGGCCGGTGGCGTGGGTGACCCCGGCCGGCGCGACCGGCTCCAGCAACTGGAGATCGACCGGCTCCCAGACCCGCGGGTCGTCCAGCGGCCGGGGCAGGTCGAGGACGACGTCGAAGTAGCCTTCCTCGTCGGCCCGGACCCGCGCCTCCTCGCCCAGCGCCGCCCTGGCCGCCACCAGGGCTCCCGGGACCTCGTCGCTCTCGAACCGGTGGAACATGTTGCGCAGGTTGTCGACCACCGAGTCGCCGAGCCGGGACCGGGTCAGCCCGGTCGAGCGCAGCACCCGCCCGCGCAGCCACAGCCGGGTCGGGGTGCCGTAGCCGCGGAAGGCGTGCAGCTCGACGTGCCGGCGCCTGCGGAATCCTGTCATGGCCCTACGGTAGCCTGCCCGGGCCTTCGAGCCGACCCGGGGAGGGACCATGCCCGACTACCTGGCCGAACCGTCCGGCCCGGCGACGGCCGGGGTGCTGGTCGTCCACGACTGGTACGGCCTGCTCCCGCACGTCCGGGCCGCCTGCGACGAGCTGGCCGCGGCCGGGCTGGCCGCCCTGGCCCCCGACCTGTACGACGGCCGCACCACCACCGACCCCGGGCAGGCCGAGGCGCTGATGGAGGCGCTGGACAACGACGCGGCCCGGGCCCGGCTGGACGCCGCCACCGCCGACCTGCGCGAGCGCGCCGGCGGCGGCCCCGTCGGCGGCCTCGGCTTCTCCATGGGCGGGTTCCTCACCCTGCTCCAGGCCACCACCGGGGCCTTCGACGCGGTCGCCGTCTACTACACCGCCCTGGACCCCGAGCGGGCCGCCGCCATCCGCTGCCCGGTCCTGCTCCAGCTCGCCGAGGTCGAGGAGTTCGACCCCCCGGAGTTCTTCGACGGGTTCGTGGCCGCCCTCCGCGCCGCCGGCACCGAGGTCCGCGCCCGCACCTGGCCGGGCACCGAGCACTCCTTCGCCAACCGCGACGTCGCCCTCCACGCCCCTGTCCAGGCCGCCGAGGCCTGGGCGGAGACGGTCGCGTTCCTCCGCGGCCACCTGGCCGGGGAGCGCCGGGCCGGGTGAGCGCCTGACCCCGGTCGGGGTCAGGGGGTGGCGCGGCGCAGGCGGCGCCTGGCCAGCGCCGAGCGGAGCAGGAAGGCCGGGGTGGGCGGGACCCAGCCGAGCTGGCGGGCCTGGCCGAGGTCGTCGCGGTCGGCGGCGTGGCCGACGATGCGGCCCTCGGCCAGGCGGTACCAGTGCGTCTGGGAGCTGACGAACGACCGGCCGTTGGAGGCGAACACCTGCGCCGGCCGGCCGTCGGGGCCGTAGGTCACGAACGGCGCCACCTGCCGGCCGCGCATCACGGTCCGGGCGACGACCAGGTCGCCCTCGGCCACCAGGTCCTCCACCTCCCAGCGCAGCTCCTCGAAGGTGGCGTGCAGCCAGTCGTGGGTCGCCTTGAACGCGGCCGGCCCGCGGCCCCGGGCGGCCGGCGGCTCGCTGACCGCCTCGTCGTTGGCGGCGTCGGGGTGGATGAGCTCGGCCGCCTCGCCGTCGTCCCAGGCCTGCATCAGCCGCAGGCTCCGCCGCACGAGGTCGTGGGCGGTCGCCGTGCGCGTGTCCATGCTGTCGACTCCTCGTGCTACACTTTCGATAGAATGAGGTTCTACTAAATGTCGCGTCCTGTCAAGACCCGCGCCTACGACAACGCCCGCCGGGCCGCCGCCGCCCGGCGCACCGAGCAGCGGATCGTCGACACCGCCCACCGGCTGCTGCTCGAGCGCGGCTACGCCGGGCTGGCCATGGCCGACCTGGCCGCCGAGGCCGGCGTCTCGGTCGCCCTGCTCTACAAGGTGCTGGGACCCAAGCCGCGGCTGGTCAAGCGGGTCTACGACGTGCTGCTGGCCGGCGACGTCGACCCCGTGCCGCTCGCTCGGCGGCCCGCCCTCCAGGCGCTGGCCGCCGACCCGGACCCGCGCGGCAAGCTGGCCCGGTACGCCGCCGTCGGCCGGGCCATGCTGGAGCGGGCCGGTCCCCTGACCAGCGCCCTGCTGGCCGCGGCCCGTGCCGGCGAGCCCGACCTGCAGGCGTTCGCGGCCACCATCGACCGCGAGCGGCTCGCGGGGGCCACCGCCCTGGCCACCCACCTGGCCGAGACCGGCGCCCTCGCCCCCGGGCTGCCGGTCGAGCGTGCCCGCGACCTCATCTGGCTCCACACCGCCCCCGACACCTACCGCCTGCTGGTCCTGGAGCGGGGCTGGACCCTTGACGAATGGGAGCGCTGGTTCGCCGCCAGCCTGGCCGCCGTCCTGCTCCCGGACGGGGGCGCCGGGCCGCCCGGCTAGGCGCCGTCGTCGGACAGCAGCGCGTCCACGAAGGCGTCGGGGTCGAAGGGGGCGAGGTCGTGGGGGCCCTCGCCCAGGCCGACGAGCTTGACGGGGATGCCGAGGTCGCGCTGGACGGCGATGACGATGCCGCCCTTGGCGGTGCCGTCGAGCTTGGTCAGGACGACCCCGGTGACGCCGACGGCGTCGGTGAACTGGCGGGCCTGGGCGAGGCCGTTCTGGCCGGTGGTGGCGTCAAGGACCAGGAGGACCTCGCGGACCTGGCCGCCCTCCCGCTCGAGGACCCGGCGGAGCTTGCGCAGCTCCTCCATCAGGTTGGTCTTGGTGTGGAGGCGGCCGGCGGTGTCGACCAGGAGGACGTCGGCGCCCCGGGCCCGGGCCGAGGCGAGGCCGTCGAAGGCGACCGCGGCCGGGTCGGCGCCCTGCTGGTGGCGGACGACCGGGGCGCCGACCCGGTCGCCCCAGATGGCGAGCTGCTCGGTGGCGGCGGCCCGGAAGGTGTCGGCGGCGGCCAGCACCGGCTGCTTGCCCTCCTCGGCCAGGGCCAGGGCCAGCTTGCCGACGGTGGTCGTCTTGCCGGTGCCGTTGACGCCGACGACCAGCACGATCCCGGGGCGCTGGTGGTCCTCGAGCAGGTCGAGGGCGAGCGACCGGTCGGCGGCGCCGACGGCGTCGCGGAGCTCGGCCCGGAGCAGCTCGCGCAGCTCCGGGCCGCTGGCCCGCTCGGCCCGGGCCCGGGTCCGCAGCCGCTCGACCAGCTCGGTCGAGGTGGCCACGCCCACGTCGGCCGAGAGCAGCGCCTCCTCCAGCTCCTCCCAGGCCTCGTCGTCGTCGGCGCCCCTGGCCAGCAGGCCGGCCATGCCGCGGGAGAGGGCGGCCCGGGAGCGGCCGAGGCGCTCGCGGAAGCGCCGCCGGGGGGCGATGACCTCCTCGGCCGGCGGGGCCGCGGTGGCCACGCCGCGGTCGTCGGGCGGGAGGTCGACGTCGGCGACCTCGCGCCCCGGCCGTGGCGGCTGCCCGGCGTCGTCGCCGACGCCCGGCTCGCGGTCCAGGTCGGCCTGGCGGACCTCGTCGGCGTCCTGGCGCCGGCGGCGCCCGGCGACCAGCGGCACCACGGCCAGCAGGCTCACGATCACCAGGGTGGCGGCGACCACGAGCAGGATCTGCAGCCCTTCCACTCCCTACCTCACCTCATTGCGACGGCGACGGCCTCGTCGTTCCCGTCGAGGGTGCCAGAGCGGAGCCGCCGGCTCACGACCTTGCTGACACCCTCGGCCTGCATGGAAACGCCGTAGAGGGCGTCGGCGGCCTCCATGGTGCGGCGCTGGTGGCTGACGACCAGCAGCTGGGCGTGCTCGCGGGCGTCGTCGAGCAGGTCGAGGAAGCGGTGCAGGTTGACGTCGTCGAGGGCGGCCTCGACCTCGTCGAGGACGTAGAAGGGGCTGGGGCGGGCCCGGAAGATGGCGAAGTAGAAGGCCAGGGCGACCAGGCTGCGCTCGCCGCCCGAGAGCAGCGACAGGCGGCGGACCTTCTTGCCGGGGGGCCGGGCCTCGATCTCGACCCCGCTGGCCAGCAGGTCGTCGGGGTCGGTGAGGACGAGGCGGCCCTCGCCGCCGGGGAACAGCAGGCCGAAGGTGCGGGCGAACTCGCGGGCCACGTCCTCGAAGGCCGCGCCGAACACCTCCCGGACCCGCTCGTCGACCGCCCTGACCACCTTGAGCAGGTCGCGGCGGCTCTCCTTGAGGTCCTGGAGCTGGCTGGAGAGGAAGCTGTAGCGCTCCTCCAGGGCCTTGAACTCCTCCAGGGCCAGGGGGTTGACCCGGCCCAGCAGGGTGAGGCGGCGGTCGAGGGCGGTGGCGACCCGGCGCAGCTCGGTCGAGGGCTGGCGGCGGGGGTCGGTCTCGGGCAGCCCGGCCAGGCGGGCCTCGCCGGGCAGGTACTCGGCCAGGGCCTCGTCGGGGTCGATGGCGAACTCCTCGACGATGCGCTTGCCCAGCTCCTCGGCGCGCAGGCGGGCCTCGACCCTGGCCTCGTCGGAGGCCCGGGTCACGGCGTGGTGCTCGTCGAGGGCGGCGGTGGCCTCGCGCCGGGTGGCGCTGGCCGTGCCCAGGCCCTCCCGGGCCGCCTGGAGGGTGCCGGCCAGGCGGTCGCGCTCGGCGGTGGCGGCGGCCAGGGACCGCTCCAGCCGGGCCAGGGCGGTGGCCCCGGCGGTGGCGGCCACCCCGGCCCGGCGGGCGCCGTCGAGGCGAGCGGCCCGGGCCCGGGCCCGGCGCTCGGCCGCCTCGACCTCGGCCGCGGCCAGGGCGCGGAGCTCGTCCAGGCGCTGGTCGAGGAGCCGGCGCCGCTCGCCGACGGCCGCGCCGGCCACCCGGGCGGCGGTGGCGGCCTGCTCGGCCCGGTCGAGGGCGTCGACCAGGGGCGGCCGGCCGCCGGCGAGCAGCTCGGCGTCGCGTTCCTCCCCGGTCCCGGCGAGCACCCCCTGCCGGGGGGCGGCGGCCAGGTCGGTCTGGGCGGTGGCCAGCCGGGCGGCGGTCCGTTCGCGGCCGCTGTCGAGCTCGTGCAGACGCTCGGCCGCGGCGGCCGCCTCCCGCTCAAGGCCGCGCAGCTCCTTGCCGGCGAGGGTGGCCCGGTCGTCGAGGCGCCGCACCGCCGCCTGGGCGTCGCGCAGGGCCCGGGTCGCGTCGGCGGCCCGCCCCTCGGCCGCCTCCAGCTCCTGCTGGGCCGCGCCCAGCTCGGCCCCGACCCGCGCAAGGGTCGCGGCCGCCGCCGCCTCCGCCTCGGCGGCCTCGTCGGCCGCCCGCCGCGCGGCCAGCCCGCTCGCCTCGGGCACCACCCCGCCCTCGACCCGCCCCGCCGCCAGCAGCTCCCCGGCCCGGGTCACGACCCGCCGCCCTGGATGCCGTTCCAGCAGCTCCCTGGCCTGCTCCAGGTCGTCGGCGACCAGCACCCCGTCCAGCAGCTCCCTGGCCACCTCCCCGGTCACCCCGGCGGTGGCCACCCGGTCGAGCAGGAACGGCGCCCCGTTGGCCCGCGGGTCCGGGGCCGACCCGTTGGCCGACGGGTGGAGGAGGATGGCGCGGCCACTGCCGGCGTCGCGGAGGAGGCGGGCGCCGCCGGCGGCGACGGTGGGGCCGGCGACCACGATGGCGTCGGCGTCGGGGCCAAGGGCGGCGGCCACGGCGGCCTCGTAGCCGGGGTCGACCGAGAGGGCGGGGGCGAGGGGGCCGAGGACGCCGTCGCGGCCGGCGCCCTCCAGGAAGGCGAGGGCGTCGCCGCCGGCCGCCCGGGCGGTGGCCTCGAAGGCCTCGCGGCGGGCCCGGGCGGCGGCCCGTTCGGCCTCGACCCGGCGCTCGTCGACGGCCAGGGACCGGGCGGCGGCGGCCCGCCGGTCGCGCTCCTCCTCGGCCGCCCGGCGGTCGGCGTCCCGGGCGGCCTGCTGGCGCTCCAGGTCGGCCCGCTCGGCCCGGAACCGTTCCAGGAGGGCGGCCGTCTCGGCCCGGCGGCGCTCGACCCCGCCGGCCTGCTCGCGCAGCCGGGCCGCCTCGGCCGCCATCTGCTCGATCGTCCGCTCCAGCCCGGCGACCTCGCTGGCCAGGCGGACCTCGCGGCGGTGGGCGGTCGCCCGGTCCCGCTCGGCCCGGGCGGCGGCCTGGTCGAAGGCGGCCAGGGCGGCCCGGGCGCGGTTGCGGACGGCCGCGGCCTCGGTCGCGGTGGCCGTGGTCGCGGCCAGCTCGTCCTCGACCCGGCCGAGCTCGGCGGCGACCTCGGCCGCCTCCCGTTCCAGATCGGCCACCGAGCGGCCCTCGTGCTCGGTGGCCAGCGACTCGGCCAGGTGACGGGCCCGGGCCTCGGCCAGGGCGACCGTGCCCCGGAGGCGCTCGCGCACGGTGGCCAGGCGGTGCACGGCGTCGGTGGCCCGGCCGGCCAGGGGCTCCAGCTCGGCCAGCTCGGCCTGGAGGCCGCGCTCGCGCGCCTCCTCGGCGTCGTGGCGCTGCTCCAGCTCGGCCAGCCGGGCGGCGAAGGCGGCCTCCTCGGCGTCCAGCGTGGCCGAGCGCTGGCGGACCCCGGCCAGCTCCCTGGCCCGCAGGGTGAGGCGGACCTCGCGCAGCTCGGCGGCGACCTCGGCCGCCCGGGCCGCCGTCTCGGCCTGCTGCTGCAGCGGCTTGAGCTGGCGGCGCAGCTCCCCGACCAGGTCGGACAGCCTGACCAGGTGCTGCTCCATGCCGGCGAGCTTGCGCAGCGCCTTCTCCTTGCGGCGGCGGTGCTTGTAGACCCCGGCCGCCTCCTCGATGGCCGCCCGGCGGTCCTCGGGCCGGCCCTGGAGCACGTCCTCGAGGCGGTTCTGGCCGAGCACGGTGTGCAGCTCGCGGCCGACGCCGGTGTCGGACAGCAGCTCCTGGATGTCGAGCAGCCGGCAGGTGGTGCCGTTGATGGCGTACTCGCTCTCGCCGGAGCGGTACAGCAGCCGGGTGACGGTGACCTCGCTGTACTCGATGGGCAGCAGCCCGGCCGAGTTGTCGATGGTGAGGGCGACCTCGGCCCGGCCGAGGGCGGCGCGGCTGCCCGTGCCGGCGAAGATCACGTCCTCCATCTTGCCGCCGCGCAGCGACTTGGGGCCCTGCTCCCCCAGCACCCAGGCGACCGCGTCGACCACGTTGGACTTGCCGGAGCCGTTGGGGCCGACGATGACCGTGATCCCCGGCTCGAAGTCCAGGGTGGTCTTCTCCGCGAACGACTTGAACCCGCGCAGGGTCAGCGACTTCAGGAACACGCGGCTGGCCCGCACCCCCTTGTTGCCCTTGGGCGCCCGCATGCTAGCACGGGCATCCGACCATCCCGGGGAGGTCGGCGCCGATCGGGGCAAATGGTCGGGGCCTCCCGGAGGAGGCCCCGAAGGTGACGAAACCCTGGCTAGGCCAGGGCCGCTTCCTTGGTGGTCGAGGTGCGGAGCCCCTCGACCTCGCGAAGGGCGAGCTCCTGCTCCGCTACCGCGAGGTGTCGCTCCAGCTCGGCGACACGCGCCTTGAGGGCATTCAGCTCCCGCAGGATCATGTACGCGGGCGGCTGACCTACGTAGCCCATGAGCGCCTTCGACATCCGGGAAGCTCCTCCCACTGCAGCGGCTTCGGGGTACCGCTGCGCTCTTGTCCGCTGGCTGGCGCGCCACAAGGGTCGTCCAGCGCCGTGCGGAACGGCCGACGACTACCTACGGTTTGTTCCCTGGGAGAGGAAGACCCAAAACGTGTGCGTGACCCCGCCCGGTGCCGCCGGGCTGAGCCGTTACCGCGTCTGGGCGGTCCCAGAGAGCTGATTTCACAAGCGGACTATAACACGTCCGCATGGAGGCGCCAAGCGAGTCCATCGAGACGAACCCGCCGTCTCACCGGGCCCGGAACTCGTCGAACTCGCCGGTCGCCGGGACCCGCTGGCTGTCCAGCGAGTGGACCTCGGCCCAGCGCGGGCCCTGGCGCAGGAAGGCCTCGAGCTGGTCGAGGCGGTCGGGGTCGCCCTCGGCCTCGACCCGGACCGAGCCGTCGAGCAGGTTCTCGGCGTAGCCGGTGAGCCCGAGCCGGCCGGCCTGGTGCTGCACCGCCCAGCGGAAGCCGACGCCCTGGACCTCGCCCTTGATGACCGCCTTGAGCCGGACGGGGGTCATGACTGGATGGTGACCGGGCTGCCGAGGGGCAGCGTCTCGGCCAGGTGGGTGATGGTCTCGTTGTCCATGCGGACGCACCCGTTGGACACCGGCTGGCCGAGCAGCCACGGCTTGAAGGTGCCGTGGAGGGCGATCTGGCCGTCGCCGGTGCCGAAGGTCTGGTGAACCTCGGAGTAGCCGGACAGCCCGAGCGCCCAGGCGCCGTAGGCGGCGGCCGAGATCTGCGGGGGCTTGAGCTTGACGGTCACATAGAACCGCCCGGTGGGCGTCGGGGTGCTGTCGGTCCCGACCCCGACCCGGAACGAGCGCACCTTGCGGCGGTCGCGGAGCAGGCTGGCGGTGCGGGAGGAGAGGTCGACCACGACCTCGTGGGTCACCGGCCGGATGCGGACCTGGTCGCGCTGGACCCAGCCGCTGGAGCCGTTGGGCCGCCGGGGCAGCAGGACCTTCAGCCAGGTCTCGCCGGCCGCGGTGCGCCGGGCCTCGCTGATCAGGAACGGCGTCGGGCTCCCCCAGGGCAGTTCCTGGGGGAACACCGCGACCACGTCGCCCCGGCCGGGCCTGGACAGCACGGTCACGTCCTCGGTGGCCAGGGCGACATAGGCGGGGGCGTTGCCGAGCCGGACCGCACCCGCCCTGGGGATCGCCCTGGTGGTGGAGGGCCCCGGCCCGGCGGCCGGGTCGAGCGGGGCCGGCTCGGGCGGCGCGGGGCCGCCGCAGCCGGCCAGCGCCAGGACCGTCGCGAGCAACGCGACGACGGCGGCGGGGGGCGCGGGTCGGCGGGCCTTCAGCTCTGGCATTTGGGACAATAGTACGTGGTCCGGCCTCCCTGGATGCGCTCGTGGACCAGGGGGGTGCGGCAGCGCCGGCACGGCTGGCCCTCCCGCTGGTAGACGCTGAGCTGGGGCTCGAACTCGCCCTTGCCGCCGTGCAGGTCCAGCCACGGGGTCTCCCCCACCGAGACGCCCCGCAGGCGCACGGCCTCCTGCACCACCTCCTGGATGGCCCGGTGGAGCCGGCGCACCTCCTGGGCGGTGAGGCTGTCGGAGTCCCGGTCCCAGCGCAGCCCGCCGGCCCACAGGATCTCGTCGGCGTAGACCGGCCCGATGCCGGCCACGAAGGTCGGGTCGGTGAGCAGGGCCCGCAGTCGCTCCCGCCTGGCCCCCAGCCTGGCCCCGAGGGCCTGCCAGGCCAGGGCGTCGGCCAGCGGGTCGATCGCCCCGCGCCAGCGGTCGGCAAGCTCCTCCACCTCGGACTGCCCGGCCAGGAACAGCTCACCGTCCTTCCCGAGGTCGAGGACGCGCAGGTCGCCGCCGACCGAGAAGCTGAGCACGGCGTCGGTCTGGCGGTCGACGGGGGCGGCGCTGCGCTGCTTGAGCAGCCGCCCGTGCGGCCCGAGGTCGACCACCAGGGCGGCCGTCTCCGGCCCGCCGTCCAGGCCCAGCAGCAGCAGGGTCCCGAGGCGGACGGTGGTGCCGAGCTTGCGGCCGACCAGCCGGTCGCCGAACTCCCTGCGGTTGCGGTGGCGGCGCACCACCCGCGCCGCCCGGACCTCGACCGCCTTGACCTTGCGGCCACCGACCTCCTTGTCGAGGTCGTGGCGGAGGGTCTCGACCTCCGGCAACTCGGGCACGGGCTCCTCCGGCGGGCCGCCTCGCCTCGCCCGAGCTCCCCCGGGCCGGACGTGGCGCATTCTAGCGGAGGAAGCGGGAGCGGCGGCGGTCGGCCAGGACGCGGCCGCCGGTCTGGCAGGTCGGGCAGTAGGAGGTCTCGCGCTCCCCCATCCACACCGAGCGGATGGTGTCGCCGCAGACATAGCAGGCGGCCCCGGCGCGGCCGTGGACGGCGAACAGGCGCTCGGAGGCCCTGGGGATGACGACCTCGTCACCGACCTGCTCGGCCAGGATGGCGCGGGCCTCGGTGAGCACCCCGACCAGGGCGGCGTGGAGCCGCTCGACCTCGGCCTCGTCGAGCCGCTCGGGGCGGGCGAAGGGCGACATCCGGGCCCGGTGGAGCACGTCGTCGCTCCAAGCGTTGCCGACCCCGGCCATGGCCCGCTGGTCGGTGAGCATGCCCTTGAGGGTGTGGCCGCCCTCGGCCAGGATGGCGGCCAGGCGCCCGGTGGTGAAGCCGGGGTCGAGCGGCTCGGGACCGAGGCCGGCCAGGGGGGGGGAGTTCCTCCCGGG
>Ga0081538_10002825_pt1 | contig 16615 bp, 17 predicted proteins | sample TabmetS5T2R1_FD_71022 | JGI IMG/M metagenome (GOLD analysis project Ga0081538, IMG submission 71022) | Tabebuia heterophylla rhizosphere microbial communities from the University of Puerto Rico - S5T2R1 | ecosystem: Host-associated > Plants > Roots > Rhizosphere ... | reverse complement strand
ACCATCCTCGACGTGAGCATGAATTTTCCTCCCGTGAGCGCCTTGATTGTTTTCGACGGGGGCCGCGCGGCGCCGCCCGTCTGCATCGCGCCTCCACGCCCGCCGCGGCTTGGCCGGCTCAGCCTTGCGACCAGAACTGCCGGTGACTAGCGTGTTTTATGTTCGAGGACGGTAGAAAGTGACTGAAAGGCTGTCAATCACCGATGCCTCACGAGAAGCTGCGGGAGGTTTCAGGAATGCACTATGATGTAACGATCATCACCGTGCGGCCCGGTACGCATCCCCAGGCGCTGGCACGCCTCAAAGAAACGCTTCCGTCCTCGGCGGGAGGCGAGCTGTTGGCCTGTTGGTATTGCGAAATCGGCGCCCTCAATCAGATCCTGTCGATCCGCGCCGACCCCGACACCATGCGCATTCATGCCGATCGGGAGAGGATATTGCGGACCGAGAATCCTTTCGGCATCGGCGAATACATCGTCGGCATGAGCATGGACACCTACGTGTCGTTCCCGTTCATGCTGCCCATGAAGGCTGGACAATACGGTCCCGTCTTCGAAGTGCGCACCTATGTCCTCAAGCCGGACGGCCTGGCGGCGACCATCGAGCTGTGGCGGAAGTCGGTGCCAGGCCGCACCGGCCTGTCGCCGCTCCTGGCTGCCATGCATTCGATCACCGGCCCGGTGACGCGATTCATGCACATTTGGCCCTATGCCGACCTCAACGAGCGGACACAGCTGCGCGCGCAAGCGGTCGCCGACAAGCTTTGGCCGCCGGCGGGCGGCCCGGATCATTTGGCGATAATGCAGTCCGACATCTACTTGCCGGCGGACTTCTCCCCGCTGCACTGAGGCAGGCGGTTCGCCGGCTACCGGCGCATCAGCGCCGCAAGCGCGGCCACGCGCACGGTAAGCGGTGTGTGCGGAAAGGCTTGGCGCAGCACCGACAGCGCTTGGACATCCGTCCCGGGCGCCGAGGCCAGAAGGTGCTCGGCCATCGCGCGCGCGAGCTGCGCCGGCGCGACTCCGGTCAATTCGCGCGGGGCGAGCGTAACGTCGCCGAACGGGACTGGGTCGTCGACCCGGATGGTGGAACGGACAGCAGCGCGCATGGGCGATCCTCGAAACGAATGGGGCGTACCACCTAACGCGGCATGGCCGCTGCGGTTCCGTTTCGGCCCGCGCAAGGCCCCCGATGTTCGAGTCAGTCGTTTCACCAGGCCCGCGCCGCGGCTCGTTGCGTCGGCAGGGTCAACTATAACATGCTGGATAAATTGATAAATTTGCCCTCAGCCCGTCGGCGGCCCCATGGTCACGGTGAGCCGGCCGACGCCCGCCACCTCGCATTCGAGCTTGTCGCCCGGCACGGTGGCGGCGACGCCCGAGGGCGTGCCGGTCATGATGACGTCGCCAGCCGCCAGTTCCACCATCTCGGACAGCTTGGCGATGACCTCCGGCACGTTCCAGATCAGCTGTTCGAGGTCGCCGTCCTGCCGGATCTTGCCGTTGCATTTGAGGGTGATGCGGCCCCTGGCCGGGTGGCCGATCTCGGCCGCCGGTCGCAGCGGGCCGCACGGCGCCGAGGCGTCGAAAGCCTTGCCGATCTCCCACGGGCGCTTGATGTCGCGCGAGGCGATCTGCAGGTCGCGCCGCGTCAGGTCGATGCCGACCCCATAGCCATAGATGCAGTCATTGGCACGCTTCACCGCGATGTTGCGGCCGCCGCTCTTCAGCGCCACGACCAGCTCGACCTCGTGATGGAGGTCCTTGGTCAGCGGCGGGTAGGGGATGGTCGCCCCGTCCGGCACGAGCGCATCGGCCGGCTTGGCGAAGAAGAACGGCGGCTCGCGCTCGTCCTGGCCCATCTCGCGGATGTGCTCGAGGTAGTTGCGCCCGACGCACCAGATGCGGCGGACGGGAAATTGCTTGGCTGTCCCGGCCACCGCGATCGTGGGCTGCGCCGGCGGCGGAATGACATAGAGATCGTCCATGGAGATGATGATCCTTCGGCTGGCGAGTGATGAAACGTTTGAATGCGCTCGCCTATCCCGACGAGGCGACGGCGATCGCCGGCGCCTGCTCGCGCAGCTGGAGCCGGTAGAAAGAGGCGTAGCGGCCGTTCCGGCGCAGGAGATCGTCGTGGCGGCCGGATTCGACGATCGCACCGTCCTCGACCACCAGGATTCGGTCGGCATGCATAATGGTGTGGAGTCGATGGGCAATGACGATGGTGGTGCGGCCCTCGCACAAGTGCGCCATCGCGTCCTGCACCAGCCGTTCCGATTCGGAATCGAGCGCGGCGGTCGCCTCGTCGAGCAGGACGATCGGTGCGTCCTTGACGAGCGCGCGTGCAATGGCGACGCGCTGGCGCTGCCCGCCGGACAGCTGCAGCCCATGCTCGCCGACCGGCGTGTCGTAGCCGGGCGGAAATGCCATGATGAACTCGTGGGCGTGGGCCGCCCTGGCGGCGGCGATGATCTCCTCCTCGCTCGCCCCGGGCTTGCCGAAGGCGATGTTCTCGCGGATCGAGCCGCGGAACAGGAAAACGTCCTGGCCGACATAGCCGATCTGCTCGCGCAGCGACCGGCGCGAGCGCAAGGCGATGTCCTGGCCATCGATCAGGATCACGCCGCCATCGCTCTCATAGAAACGCAGGATCAGGTTGAACACCGTCGATTTGCCACCGCCCGAAGGCCCGACCAGCGCGGTCACGCGGCCGGGCTCGGCGGTAAACGACATGTCCTTGATCATCGGCTCGCCCGGCCGGTAGGCGAAACGCACGTGGGAGAATTCGAGCTGCGCGGCGGAGAGGACGAGCGGCGGTTTCGCATCGTCGCTCGGCTCGCTCGCCGGGCTGTCCATCAGCTCATAGTACAGGCGAACGCCGAGCAGGGTATGGGTAAGATCGAAATTGAGCCGGGCCAGCCGTTTCGCCGGCTCGTAGGCGAGCAGGAACGCGACCATGAACGAGACGAACGAGCCCGGCTTCGCTCCGGTGTTGATTACGCGATAGCCGCCGTAAAGGATGGCCAGCGCGATCGCCAAGCCGGCGAGCGCTTCCATCAGCGGACCGGAACGGTTCGAAACCCGCGCCATCTTGTTGCCGGCGGCCTGCACGGCCGAGATGCTGGCGCGAACGCGGGCGCGCATGATCTCTTCCAGCGTGAACGCCTTGACGATGCGAATGCCTTGCAGCGCCTCCTGCAACGTCTCCAGCGTGGCGACGCTGCTGGTGTATTTGCTGATGATGACCGTGCGCGCGCGGCGCACCAGTTGCCGCATCATCAGGACGAGCGGCGGCGCAATTACGAAGACGACCAGCGACATCACCGGGTCCTGCACCACCATTATGGTCATCAGGCCGATGAGCGAAAGCAGATCGCGGCCCGCCGCGGTGATGAGCAGGTTCAAGGTCTGGCTCGCGGCCGCCGCCCCGGTGGTCAGCCGCGCCATGAATTCCGAGGAATGACGGTCGGCGAAAAAGCCGAGGTTCTCGCTCAAGAGCTTGTCGAACATGCGCTGTTCGTTGTCGGCGATGATGCGGTTGGCGATGCGGGCGAGCTGCACGGCGCTGCCGTAGTTCGCCGCTCCCTTGATCAGGAAGACCGCCACGATGAGGCCGCAGACCGCGACGAGGTCGGGAAAATTCTTGCGCTGATACGCCTGATTGACCACATCGCCGAAGAACACCGGCATGGCCGCGGTGCCGGCTGCGGCAACCACCATCAACGCGAAAGCGCCCAGATAGAGCCGCCTGTTGGCAATGCCGTGGTCCACGACCACCCGCCGGATCAGCGACGGTGCCCCGTAGGGGTCGGCGAAGAGGGACTTGAACGCCTGCATCGGCTCCGTCCTTGCCCGGCCGTGCACGGTTTTTCAAGCAAATTGTAGAGGAAAACTGGCCTGTTGCGGCGGTGGTTGGTGGGTGAGCGATCGTCACGGCGTTCGAGGGAACAGCGCTATCGCGAATTTCCCTCGCCGCTGTGCGGCTTGCCCACCATGCAAACGCCGGGATCACGCGCCGTTGCCACACTACGAACCGCGTTCCCGCAACTTGCGTTCCCAGGCCAACGCATGGGACACGATGGTGGCGAGATGATCGAGTTGCGGCTGCCACCCGAGCACGGCGCGCACCCGCTCGCACGCGGCTACGATGCGCGCCGGATCGCCGGGCCTGCGGGGCGCGTGCGCGACCGGGAAATCCACGCCCGAGACCTGCTTCACCGCCGCGATCACCTCGAGCACCGAGAAGCCATGGCCATAGCCGCAATTGAGTGTCGCTGAGTCGCCGCCGGCGCGCAGGTAGGCGAGCGCATCGCAGTGCGCACGCACCAGATCGGTCACGTGGATGTAGTCGCGAATGCAGGTGCCGTCGGCGGTGGGATAATCGGTGCCATACACCTCGATCCTCGGTCGCACGCCGAGCGCGGCCTCGACCGCCACCTTGATGAGGTGCGTGGCGCCGCGCGTCGACTGGCCGGTGCGCCGCCGCGGGTCGGCGCCCGCGACGTTGAAATAGCGCAGGATGACGTGCTTGAGGCCGTGCGCGGCGCCGGTGTCGCGCAGCATGATCTCGGTCATCATCTTGGACGAGCCGTAGGGCGACATCGGGGCGAGCGGCGCGTCCTCGGCAACCGGCACGGCCGCCGGATTGCCGTACACCGCTGCGGTCGAGGAAAAGATGAAGTGGCGCACGCCAGCCTTCACGGCGGCTTCGATCAGCGTGCGCGAGCTCACGGTGTTGTTGCGATAATACCCGAGCGGATCGTTCACCGACTCGGGAACGACCACCGAGGCGGCGAAGTGGATGATCGCCGTAACGCCGTGCCGCGCGATGACCGAGCGCATCAGCTCGGCGTCGCTGGTCTCGCCCTGCACCAGCGGCACGTCCTTTGGGAGCGCCCAGGAGAAGCCGGTCGAAAGGTTATCGACGACGATCGCCCGTTCGCCGCGATCGACGAGCTCGTGGACCATATGGCTGCCGATATAGCCGGCGCCGCCGGTGACGAGGACGGTCATGCTGCGGGTCCGCTCGATTCGACCTTGGCGCCCGCTCTATAGCATGGAGGTGAACAATGCCTGAGGGCGCAAGCCCTGTTAACGGACTTTGTAAAGGGCGTGCCGGCGATTGCGCGTAAAGGGACGCACATGATGGGGCCAGCGGCCGGCTTCAACCGCCTTGGCCCACTCAGGACTGACGAGGACGTGCGGACCATCGATGTCGTAGAGGGCGCTGTAGGTCGGTCCCTCGTGCGCAATCTCCTTCTCGGCGCCGCCGATGCTCAGGACGAAAGACTCGCCCTTCAGGCGCGTGACCGCGTGCACGCCCGGAACCTTGAGAAGATTGGGGATGTGCTCGGTGTCGTAGACTTCGTTGAAGATATCTTCCTTGTCCGGCTCCACATCCATGCTGGCGATGAAGACATATTTCGATTCGATCGGCATCGAGGTCCCTCGCTTTGCCGTCGAGCGTAACCAATATTCGGTCGCCCGTCTCGGCGGTGCCGGTGAAAATTGCCGACTGACCGGCTCTTCCACCCGGAGCGGAATTCTCCCACCATGGTCGTGGGAGGCAAGGCGGAGCACGCATGCCAGAGCGCAAGCAAGCCGTTGTGGTCGGAGCGCTCGGGGTGATTGGCCGTTACATCGTCGAGCGGCTGCTCGGGCAAGAGGACTGGTCCGTCATCGGCCTTTCGCGCCGCCCGGCGGAGGCTGGCCCACGCTACCGGCACATCAGCGTCGATCTGCTCGACGGTCGGGATACTGCCGCGACGCTCGCCGGCCTGGCGGAGGCGACGCACGTCTTCTACGCGGCGTTTCAGCCTGCGGCCGGCGCTGCCGCCGGCTATGCGACGAACATCGCGCCCAACCGCGACATGCTGGTCAATGCCGTGACGGCGATCGATGCGGTGTCATCCGCGCTGCGCCGCGTGGTGCTGGTGACCGGCACGAAGTACTACGGCTCGCATCTCGGGCCGTTCAGGACGCCGGCGCGCGAGAGCGATCCGCGCCACATGCCGCCCGACTATTACTTCGACCAGATCGACTGGCTCGCCGGTTTTCAGCGCGGCAAGCGCTGGGACTGGGTGGAGCTGCGGCCGCAGACGTTGTGCGGCTTTGCGCCCGGCACACCGATGAGCCTGGCGCCCGCGATCGCGGTCTATGCGGCGATTGCGCGCTCGAAGCCTTCAACATCACCAACGGCGACTATTTCCGCTGGCAGAACCTGTGGCCGAAGCTCGCCGCCGCCTTCGATATGCCGGCCGGCGATCCGCAGACGATCAGCCTCACGGCACACATGGCGGACAAGGCACCGCTGTGGCGGGCCATGACCGAGAAATACGGGCTGAAGCCCTATGCCTACGGCGAGCTCGTGGCCTGGCCGTTTGCCGATTACGTCTTCGGCTGCGACTGGGACGTGATGTCGGACGTCACCAAGTCACGTCGCTTCGGCTTTTACGACGTGGTCGACAGCGAGGAGATGTTCGTGGCGGCTCATGCGCCGGTACCGCGCCGAGCGGATCGTTCCCTGAGCGCCAAGGTTTTAACCCGTGACCTGGCGCACCCTGTTGAGCACAAAGTTGCCGATCCGCTTGCCGCGGTTGCGGAGGAACCGCAGCGGCCCGGCATCGACGAAATAGGTGAGCAGGATGCTGTCGCGCGTGTCGACCTCGGGGCCGACCGGATCCGCGGAGTGCCAGGAGACGTCGGTGACCGCGAACGCATAGCCGCAGTTGCGGGCAAACCGCATCTGCGCGGCGCGCGTCAGGCTGCCGTCCGGCGCACGGCCGTGGAAGATCGTGCCGATATAGGCGTGCGCGTCATCGCGCGGCAGGTAGAGCTGAACGGTAATCCCCTTCCAGTGCGTGTCGGTGTGCGGCAGGATCTTGTAGCCGGGCACGTCGCGCGTGAGCACCGGGATCGGATAGAGGCCGGTATCGGCAAAATTCTCGCCGAAGCGCCGTTTCAGGTCGGGGGCGAGGCGGCGCACGAACGCGGCCTGCACCTCGCGCGAGCACAGGGCGCGGCCAACCAGGTCCCAGACCGGCCGCTTGTTCGCCGGCAGGCTGCGGATGTATTCGGGAAACAGATCGATCTTGACCCGCGTCGGCGTCCCGTCCTCGCGCACGTCCTCCCGGCGCCGGCCCGACATGCGCCGGTAATCCGCCGTGACCGGCATGGCGGCCAGCATGGCGACGTACACGTCGTCGGGAAAGGCCCGGTCGAATTCGAGATGATGGAACGGGCTGTCGGCCGCCCGCGCCGAATCGATCGACTCCACCACGAAGGCGATCAAGTCCTTTGCGGCGCGGCTGCGTTCGCTCGCCTTCAATCCGACCGCCTGATCCATGCTGTTCGACCCGTTCCTTGTTAGGCTGTGGCGCCAGCCTCGCCCAGACGATTACATCCGATCCTTTGCCGGGCGCAAGTTTGCGGGCTTGCCATCGGAAAGCGGGCGCGATCAAGGCCTTTCTTAAGCGGCACGGGTCGAGGCCTGTCGCCTGTGCGGCGCGACCGCCTGTGACCGTGTATAGACGGTGCCGGACTGAGGAAGGAGCAGGCATTGGGCGCAGAGGCCGAGATCGAGGTCGTCATCCCCAATCTGAACTGGCGCTATTCCGGGGTCACGGCGACGAACCGCGCGATCGGGCCGCTGCTGGCCAAGCAGTGCCGGATCGTATGGTTCGGTCCGCATCGGCCGAAGGACGTCGTCGGCCTCACCCTGCGCGAGCTCCTGCGCCTGCGCTTGTCTCCGCCCACGCGCCATCCGGTCCGCATCTGGCACGCGCGGCGCAACGTCGAGATGATCGTCGGCGTCGTCCTGCGCTGGCTCGGTTTTCGCTTCGGGCTGGTCTTCACCTCGGCGGGCCAGCGCCATCACACCTGGATCACGCGTTCCCTGATCGCCCGCATGGACGCCGTGATCGCCACCACCGAAGCCGCGGCCTATTACTTGAAGCGCAGCGCCACCATCATTCATCACGGCGTCGATACCGCGCTCTATTCACCGCCGGCCGACCGGCGCCGGGCCTTCGCGGCGACCGGCCTGCCGGGAACCCATGGCATCGGCGCGTTCGGGCGCGTGCGCCCGCAGAAGGGCACGGACGTGTTCGTCGAGGCCATGTGCCGGCTGTTGCCGCGCTACCCCGATTTCACCGCGGTGGTGATCGGACGCACGACGGTCGAGCACCACGCCTTTGTCGAAAGCCAGCAGGCCAGGATCGCGGCGGCGGGCCTGACAAGCCGCGTACTCTTCCTCGGCGAGCTGCCGATCGAAGAGGTCCCGCGCTGGTACCAGCGCGTATCCATCTATGCTTTCGCGTCGCGCGAGGAGGGGTTTGGCCTCACCCTGCTCGAAGCCATGGCGGCCGGCACGGCACTCGTGGCCGCCCGCTCCGGCGCAGCCGAGATGATCGTCAGCGATGGTGACACCGGCGTGCTGGTTCCGCCGGGCGATGTCGATGCGCTCGTGGCTGCACTCGAACCGCTGATGCGCAATCCCGACCGCGCGGCCGAGATGGGCCTGCGCGCCCGCGCCCGCGCGGTTGCGGCGTTCAGCCTGGAGCGCGAGGCCGAACAGATCGCGGCCGTCTATCAACGGATCTGGACGCCGGCGGCTGGTCACGCTTAGCCACCCGCCACTTCGGCCAGGCATTGTTGCACGAATTGCGCGAGGTCGCCGCCGGGAAACAGGTAGCCGGGAATTCCGGCCGCGCGCGCGGCGGCGATGTCGGTGTCGCGGTCGCCGATCAGGAAGCTCCTGCTGCGATCGACCGGCCAGGTGCGGATCAGGTCGAGAATCATGCCCGGCGCCGGCTTGCGCCAATCGGATGAGCGGCAATAGGCCGGCACGCTTCCGTCCGGGTGATAGGGACAATAGCGCACGTCGTCGATGCGTGCGCCTTGCCGCGCCAGGTGCTCGCGCATGAACGCATGCACCGCGTCGACGTCCGCCTCGGTGAACAGGCCGCGCGCCACGCCCGACTGGTTGGAGATGAGAAACACCAGGTATCCGGCCTGGTTGAGCCGGCGGATCGCCGCCGGGGCGCCGTCGATCCAGCGCAGCCGGTCGGCGCGGATGACGAAGCCGTCATCGTGATTGACCACGCCGTCGCGGTCGAGAAAGGCCGCGGGCTTCGGCCCGCCAGCGGGCTTTGGCCCGCGGTCCTGATGCCGCGCCGCCATCGCGTCAGGCTCCCGCGAGATCGCGTTCCACCACGGCGCAAACGGCGTGCGCCGCCGTCATGTAGATCTGCTGGATCACCGCGGTCTCGTTGGACGGCGCGACCAGGCAGAGGTCGCACAGTTCGCGCAGCGCCGTGCCCTGCATGCCGGTAAACCCGATGGTCACGAGGCCGCCCTCGCGCGCGGCCTTGAGCGCGGCGAGCATGTTGGGCGAGCGGCCGGACGTCGAGATGGCGAGGAACACGTCGCCGCGAGCCCCAAGGCCGCGCACCTGGCGCTCGAACACGCGGTCGAAGCCGTAATCGTTGCCGATTGCCGTCAGCGCTGCCGGTTCGGTGAGCGCAACCGCCGGCAAGGCACGGCGCTCGCGGGAAAAGCGCGAGAGCAGCTCGGCGGCGATGTGCTGCGAATCCGCCGCGCTGCCGCCATTGCCGGCGATGAGGACCTTGCGGCCGCCGCGCAGCGCGCCGGTCATGGCATTGGCAATCGCCAGCGTGGTGGCCAGCAGGTCGCGGTCGGCCGCCGCCCGTGCGAGCGCATCGGCCGAGCGGGCGAAATAGGCGGCGATGGCATCCATGGGCGGCATCCGATCGTGCCGTGCGTGCTACCGGCCGCAGGTCGGCGGCGCAAGCCGGCATTGTCCAACGCATGTTCAGCGTACCGCAACGCCGGCACGCGCGAGCACGCCGCGCACGGCGGCGAGCACCGGCTCGAGCGGGATGTCCTCGGTGCGCCGGTGGTCGAGACGCGTGCAGCCGGCGCGGCCGCAGGTCGAGCAAACGGCGACGTTCGGCTCGATCGCGGCGGCGATCGGATTGAGCGGGCCGGTCAGGACTGGACGGCTCGGCCCGAAGATTCCCACCGTCGGTGTATCGAGCGCGGCCGCCACGTGGAGCAGGCCGGAATCGTTGGCGACCGCCGCGTCGGCGGCCTTGAGGGCAAGGACTGCATCGCGCAGGTCGGGCCCGGTCAGGTCGTGCACAGCCGCGCGGCTGGCGGGGGCGGCGCTGCCGGCAGCAGAGCCGCCCGCCATGGCGATTTTCATTGCCAGGGGGCGATCGTCGGCGCTGCCCAGCACCCAGATGGCAATCCCGTCGGCGATGAGGCTGCGCGCGAGCTCGGCATAGCGGGCAATCGGCCAGCGCCGGCCCGGGCCGACGGTTGCCGGGCCGAGCGCCACGACCGGGCGATGGTCGGAGAGCCCCCATCGCTCGCGCCATGCGGCGACTTCCGCTGCTGGCACGGCGAGATGGGGACGCGGATAGGTGGCCGGCAGGGCAGCCCCCCTGGGCAGCGCCAGTGCCGCCTTCTGATCGACCATGCGTTCGAGGCCGCGTTCGCCTGGCCGCGCATCGTTGAGGAGCCAGAACCGTCCCTCGCCGATGAACCCGGTGCGCTCGGGGATCCCCGCCAGGAACGGCGCCAGCGCCGACTTCCACGTCCGCGGCATGACGAGGACCGCGCCGTAGCCCTCTTGGCGCAGCCGTGCGGCCAGTTCCCATTGCTTGGCGAGCGCCAGCCGTCCACGCGGAAGGTCGCTGAGAATTCCCTTGCGTACGCCGGGCATGTAATCGATCAGCGGCAGAGTGCGCGCACTCGTCAGCATGTCGACCGCACGGCGAGGGAAGCGCGCGTTGAGAATCTGCACCGCCGTGTGGCAACGGACGAAATCGCCGATCCACATATAGGGAACGATGAGGATCGGCCGATCCTCCGCCGCCGCCGCATGCGCAGCCGGCTCGTCGCGCGAATCCATGCCCTCGCTGTACCCCGTCACCTGGCTTGTCGCGTGCGGTTAGCGCGGTCCGCGGCAGCTTGTCCAGTGTTGCGGCCCACGGTTCGTCCGGCAACGCGGCCGGCGCAGTTGCGCCCGCGGCCGGACTGGGGCAAAGGAGGCGAAAGATTAGAGCAAGACCGAGGGGCGATGTTCGATTTTGCCAAGCGCCTGTCCCGGCTGAAGGACGCGAGCGTGCTCTGCGTCGGCGACCTCATGCTCGACACTTACGTCTACGGCGAGGTCGAGCGCGTCTCGCCGGAAGCGCCGGCGCAGGTGCTTGCGGTCAGGCGCGAGGAGATCGTCATCGGCGGGGCCGGAAACGTGGCGCGCAATGTCGCGAGCCTGGGCGCGCGCTGCATCTTCGTCGGTGTGATCGGCGACGATGCCGCCGGCAACACGCTGGAAGCCGCCTTTGCCAGGGAGACGGCTTTGGTCGAATCGCGCTTGGTGATCGATCAGACCCGGCCCACCACCCGCAAGACGCGCTTCGTCTCCGAGCATCACTCGACCCATCTGCTGCGCGCTGATTGGGAGCTTACCCAGCCCGTCGCATCCAAAGTCGAGGCGGCCGTGATCGACTATGCTCGGTCGGCGCTGTCGCGCGTCGGCGCCGTTGTCCTGTCCGACTACAGTAAGGGCGTCCTGTCGCCGGCCGTGGTGCGCGCCGTGATCGCGGCCGCGCGGGAAGTCGGCAAGCCCGTGATCGTCGATCCCAAATACGGCGACTACGGCGTCTACAAGGATACGACGCTGATCACGCCCAACCGCAAGGAGCTCTCCGAAGCCACCCGCATGCCGGCCGGATCGGAGTTCGAATTGGATGCCGCGGCGGCGGCGCTGGCCGACATGGTGGGAAGCGAGGCGGTGCTGGTGACGTTGAGCGAGCACGGCATGGCGCTGATCGAGCGCGGCCGCGCGGCCGTGCACGTGCCGGCCTATGCGGTCAAGGTGCTCGACGTCTCCGGCGCGGGGGACACGGTGGTCGCCGCGATGGCGACGTTCCTGGCAGCGGGCGCGGGCTATGAGGAGGCGATGCGCGCGGCCAATGCGGCGGCTTCGGTCGTGGTCGGCAAGCGCGGCACCGCCACCGCCTCGGCAGGCGAATTGCGCGCGCGCATCCTGCCCGAAGCCTCGCTCGCGCCCGAGCAGAAGATCGTGGTCGACTGGCGAGAGCTCGATCGGCGGCTCGACGCCTGGCGGCTGGAAGGCCTGCGCATCGGCTTTACCAACGGCTGCTTCGATCTCCTTCATCCCGGCCACGTCAAGTTGTTGGCGGAGGCGCGCGCGGCTTGCGACCGGCTGGTGGTCGGGCTCAACAGCGACGCTTCGGTGCGGCGGCTGAAGGGTGACGGCCGGCCGGTGCAGAGCGAGACAGCGCGCGCGGAGGTGCTCGCGGCGCTTGCCGCGGTCGATCTCGTGGTCCCGTTCGGCGAGGATACGCCGCTCGAGTTGATCCGCCGCGTGCGGCCGAAGGTGCTGGTGAAGGGTGCCGACTATCGGCCGAACGAGGTGGTGGGACGCGAGGTGGTCAAGGCCGAAGGTGGCGAGATCGTCCTGGTCGAGCTCGTGCCGGGTCACAGCACGAGCGAAATCGTGGCGCGCACCCGCCTGCACGCGAAGGCGTGAGCACGTCTCCAGCATGGGATCCATCTTTCCCTACGAGGCCGAGAAGCGCCTGAAGGAGGAATTCTTCGGCCATTCGGCCAGCGGGTATTTCGTCGAAGTCGGGGCGAACGATCCTGAGCAATGGTCGCAATCGTTTCATCTCGAGACAATGGGTTGGCGCGGTATCGTGGTCGAGCCGCAGCCCGAGCTCGCAGAAACTTTGCGGCAGCGGCGCAAGGCCAAGGTCTTCGCCATGGCCTGCTCGGCGCCGGAGAATTCCGGCACCCGCAAGACGCTCTACCTGGCTGGCGGCCACTCCTCGTTCGATCCCAGGCTCAAGGTGGCGACGGTTCGCCCCGCGGGAGCGATCGAAGTCCCGCTCAAGACGCTCGACGAGATCCTGACCGAGGCCGGTGCACCGAGCCCGATCGACTTCATTGCCATCGACGTCGAAGGCCACGAGATCGAGGTGCTGCGCGGCCTCGATCTCGCCCGCTGGCGGCCGCGGCTCCTTCTGATCGAGGATCTCGTTCTCGACACCCGCCTGCATCGGTTCATGCGATCGCGCCGCTACAAATGGATCCGGCGGACCGACGTCAACAGCTGGTATGTGCCGGCGGACACGGCGTGGCAGGCCGGTCGGTGGGACCGCTGGCAGTTCTTCCGCAAGTATTATCTCGGGACGCCGTTCCGGCGCCTGCGCGACGTGGTGCGTCGCCTGCGCGCAGCCATCTCCGGCCGCTCATGACACGCTCGCTCAGCGCGTCCTTTCGACGATGATCTGGTAGCCCTTGGCGAGAAGGCGATAGGTTCCCTCCCGCGCCTGCAGGAAGTCGTCGATCGCCGGCTTCGGCCGTTCTTCGGGTTGAAATTCCGGGGCCCATTCGTAGTCGTCCCAGATCACGATGCCGGCCGGCTCGAGCATCGTCCAGACGGCGACCGAATCGGTCATGACGTCGTCGTAGCGATGGCCGCCGTCGATGTACGCGAGATCGAACCGGCGGCCCTCGGCGATCAAGGCGTCGAGAGCCGGCGCGGATCGGCTCTTGATCTTCTCGACCCGCGCTGCGAACGGCGCGACGTTGCGCTCGAACCTCGACTCGGCGGCCGACATCTGTTGTTTCAGGAACTTGTAGACGTAGTCCTCTTCCGCCGTGCCGGCAAAAGTGTCGATGCAGACGATCGTCGACCGCGGCAGATATTTCAGAAAAAAAACCGCCGAACGGCCTTCGAACGAGCCGATCTCGAGGATGCGCGTTGGCCAATCGCGCAACGGAGCAAGCACGCGGCGCCAGATTGAATAATTTTTCCAGATCCAGTCGGACGTGAAATTTCCGCGCCAGAACCACGGACGATACCGGACCCGGAAAAAGATCTTGCTGAATTCCGACGGGGCCTTGAAGACAGGTTCAGCCACGGACGCTGGCACCCGGACGAGCGCTCATTTAGCATCTCCCTAGACCATTCGAGCAAGCCTGGTCAATTGCGAGCCTCGGGACCGTACATGCTGGCGCAACTCAAGCGCAGCGTGCCGCTTATTGCGGTCAAGCAGCGAGGCACTCGTTCACGGCCGCAGTAGGCGCCGCCAGGCGTAGACCAGGAGGCCTGCCAGCGCGATTGCCGACAAAAGCCACAGCGCCGCCAGCCACGCGCTGACCGGAAAGGCATCGCGCAGGGCCGCTGCCATGATGGAAATGGCGCTGGCGGAGTTCATGGTTGTCGTTCTCCGGGTGATGCGGTTGCCTGTTCCGATAGGATGTCCTGGTCTTAGCAACCAAAAGCGGGCACAGTCGATGCCTTTGAGCAAAGCTTAAGAGCCCGTCCCGGTCCGATCGATAAGTCCCATGTCTCCCAGCGCGCCGAACATCGGGCCCATTCTCGTCACCGGCGCCGCCGGTTTCATCGGATTTCATCTCGCGCGCCGGCTCTTGGAGGACGGACACAGCGTCGTCGGGGTCGACAATCTCAGTTCCTATTACGATCCGGCGCTGAAGCAGGCCCGGCTCGCCGAGCTTCACCCCTTCTCGGCCTTTCGCTTTGAGAAGCTCGATCTCGCCGACCGCGACGGCGCGGCGGCGCTGTTTGCCCAGGGCTTTGGTCATGTGGTTCACCTCGCGGCGCAGCCGGGCGTGCGCCACTCGCTGGTCGATCCGCATGCCTATGTCGATGCCAATATCGTGGGCTTCCTCAACGTCCTCGAAGGTTGCCGACACAACGGTTGCCGCCACCTCGTCTATGCCTCCTCGTCGTCGGTCTACGGCGCCAATACCAAAGTGCCGTTCCGCACGTCCGATACGACCGATCATCCCATGAGCCTGTATGGAGCGACCAAGAAGGCGAACGAGGTCATGGCCTATACCTACGCTCATCTCTATGGACTGCCGGCGACCGGCCTGCGGTTCTTCACCGTCTACGGGCCGTGGGGCCGTCCCGACATGGCGCCGTGGCTGTTCACCGAAGCAATCAGCGAGGGGCGACCGATCCGCCTGTTCAACCAGGGGAGGATGCGGCGCGACTTCACCTATATCGACGACATCGTGGAAGCCGTCGCGCGCCTGATCGAGCGCCCGCCCACGGGAAATCGCGGTTGGTCCGGCGAAGCGCCCGACCCTTCGACCAGCCGGGCGCCCTGGCGCCTCTATAACATCGGCAATAACCGGCCGGTGGAGCTCGCCGACTTCGTGCGCGCGCTGGAGGCCGCGATCGGGCGGCTGGCTGTCTGCGAGCTCGCGCCGATGCAGCCCGGCGACGTGGTGGAGACCTTTGCCGACGTGACCGACTTGCAAGACGTCGTCGGCTTCAAGCCCTGCACGCCCATCGAGGAGGGGCTTCGCCGCTTCGTCGCCTGGTACCGGGCGTACAAGACGCGCTGATCCGATCGGACGCGGGCCTGCGCCGCCTACGGCGCAATCCGTTTCTTGCATGTCACCATATAGGCCATCGGCACGCCGTCGCTTTTCCGGCTCAAAGCCGCCTCCATCTCGATCCCATCGTCGCCGGCGTTCCACCGGTGGATGCGATAGATCAGCGTCTCGTCGGGATCGCTGTTGGCGAAATAGAACACGTCCCGGTGCTGCGTGCTGAAGTCGCGGCCGAATGCGCGGCCGGCAAAGCGCATCGCGCAAATGTCGTTGATGATCGGGTAGGCCGCGAAATAGAGCAGGCCGACGCCATTGATGTCGTGCGGCGGAATGATCTCGTACTCGCATTCGAAAATCGGTGCCGCCAGCACCTGTGCACGCCTGGCGCGGTATTCATGGCCGAATTCCGGCAGGTCGGCGTGATTGGGAATCTCGCAGCCGGCCGGTATCTGGGGCTGTCCTTTGAGCAGAGAGGTATTCTGGCCGGCTTCACCGTATTTGGAAAAGCTCGACATGACGCGCACCTTCGCCGACCTGCCGGCGCCCTGCAGTCCGAGATCGCTGAAGAACATTCCGGCGCCATAGCGTGAGGTCTTGGCATCGATCGTGATGGTCTCGTTCTCCGCATAGGCCGCAAGCGGCGCCGTCGAGCTCAGCTGGAAGCGTGTGAAGGTCGCGTAGAGCCGGCTTCCGCCGGCATCCGTCAGCCGGCTCGATGGCACCCGCACCCCGTTGGTAATCCGGCTCCAATGGATGTCGCCGATCTCCTTGAACAGCCAGGACTCGGACAGTCCGCCGAGGGCCATCTGCGGCATGTTCAATTCGTACATCCGTCGCTCGGCCGCGGCGGCGGGCGCCATCGAAGCGACGCGGGTGTCACGATACACGGGCGTTGCAACGACACGCAGCACATCGGCGGGGGTGACGACCGAGGTCCATGCTTCGTCGTCGATCGTCGTGCCGAGCAACTGCTCTAGCTTGGTACGAAGAGTCAGCATTCCGAAACTGTCGATGTTGAGGCGGACAAATGGGGTGTCGAGGTCGCCGGCGGACAAGCCCGGGAGCTCGGCGCGGATCAACCCAGCCGCCTGCTCCCGGAGCGAGTCGCGCAAGACGTGTCCTGGCGAGCTTCGGGTGGTCCGACATTTGGCTGGCCCGTCGCCTTTTTCACTTGCGGGCGGCACGCCCTT
>Ga0081538_10002824_pt1:0-12500 | contig 16618 bp, 14 predicted proteins | sample TabmetS5T2R1_FD_71022 | JGI IMG/M metagenome (GOLD analysis project Ga0081538, IMG submission 71022) | Tabebuia heterophylla rhizosphere microbial communities from the University of Puerto Rico - S5T2R1 | ecosystem: Host-associated > Plants > Roots > Rhizosphere ... | reverse complement strand
GCCGGGGGCTGTGGATGGCCGGGGCCGCCCGTTCCGCGGTTGGGCTACCCTCCCGATTCGGGGCCCCGGGATCGGCGGGTGAGGCTCCGGCGCGCCCGGGATCACAAGGCGAGGCTCCGGCGCGCCCGGGATCACAAGGCGAGGCTCCGGCGCGCCCGGGATCACCAGGTGAGGTCCCGGCGCGCCCGCGACCGGGCCAGAGGGTCCGGGAGCGGGGGGCGGGGTTCCGGCGTGCCCGTTGTGTCGCTCTGTCGCTGCTCACGGGCTGTCTCATGGGGCGATCATGACGGTCATGCCGTACCTCCCGTTCCTCCCCATGGGATCGGTATGGCAGACGGCCGCGGGCCGGCGCAGTGCCGCAGGTCACCGCCTGGATGCGCCGCCGGGCACCCTCGGGCGAGGGCGGCCGGGCGACACGTGGGGGTTGCCGATGACAAGGGCCCGCCAGGGCCGGTCGGCGGCGGCCGTGACCCCGACCCGGCCGGTCCAGCCGACCTGGTCGGCCGGGACCGGCCAGCCGGCGCAGAGCTGCACCGGCCCGGTGTCCAGGGGGATGCCGTTGGCCCAGCCGGCCAGGCCGAGGGCCTGGCAGAGGCGGGCCGGGCCGCGGGCCAGGTCCCGGGGTCGGCTGGCCGGGCGGCGGGCCCGCATCTGCTCGACCCCGTAGACCGGCTCGCCGGCCCGGAGCAGCACCGCCTGGGCGGTCCCCTCGGGGCCGCAGACCACGTTGGCGCACCAGTGCATGCCGTAGGTGAAGTAGACGTAGAGGTGGCCTGGCGGGCCGAACATGACCGCGTTGCGGGCGGTGGGGCCGCGGTGGGCGTGGCTGGCCGGGTCGAGCCCTGGCCCGTCGTAGGCCTCGGTCTCGACCAGCCGCACGGCGCTGACCCCCTCCGGGGCCCGGTGCACCAGCAGCCGCCCCAGCAGGTCGGCGGTCACCTCCAGCAGCGGCCGCAGGTAGAACTCGGTGGCTAGTGGCGCGAGCGCGCCTGGGGGGATGTGGACCGCCGCGACCTCGCTTGTCGACCCTGGGCTACCCTCCCGTGCAGGGGCCCCAGATTCCGGTGGGCGGGGCTCTGGCGTGGGCGCGTCCGGATCGGGACCCGGGTCCCGATCCGGGGGCCCCGGAGCCGGAGGGTGCGGCTCGGGCGTGGGCGCGTCCGGTCCCCCGCTCATCGGTCGCTGCGGCCCTTGGCCAGGAAGCGGCGCAGCTCCTCCAGGGGCAGGGTGTTGATGACCCGGTCGGGGGTGGTCCAGCCGCGGCCGGCGGTGGCCACGGCGAAGCGCATGTTGGCCAGGTGGCCGGGGCCGTGGCTGTCGGCCCCGAAGGCCAGCATGACGCCGTAGCGGTGGGCGAGGCGGACCTGCTCGTCGCCGAGGTCGAGGCGGTGTGGGGAGCCGTTGACCTCCAGGGCGGTGCCGGTGCGGGCGGCCGCCCGGTACAGCGCCTCCAGGTCGACGTCGCCGGCGGCCCGGCTGCCGATGCGCCGGCCGGTGGGGTGGCCGATGATGTTGACCGCGGGGTGCTCGCAGGCCGCCACCAGCCTGGCCGTGAGCTGCTCGCGGGGCTGGTCGAGGCGGTCATGCACGCTGGCCACGAGCACGTCGAAGCCGTCCAGGAACGGGTCGTCGTAGTCGAGCGAGCCGTCGCCGCCGATGTTCAGCTCGGCCCCGTGCAGCAGGGCGATGTCGCCCAGGCGGGCCTCGAGGGCGCGGATGCGCTGGCGCTGGGCCAGCAGCTGGTCGCGGCTGGCCCCGCCCAGCCCGAGCCGCTCGCCGTGGTCGGTGATGGCCAGGAACCGGTAGCCGCGGCCCCGCGCCGCGTTGACCATGGTCTCAAGGGGAGCGGTGCCATCGGGCGACAGGTCGGTGTGGCAGTGGAAGTCGCCGCCCACGTCCTCCAGGGTGACCAGGTCGGGCAGCTGGCCGCGGCTGGCGGCGTCGACCTCGCCCCGGTCCTCGCGCAGCACCGGCGGCACCCAGGCCATGCCCAGGCGGTCGTAGACGACCTCCTCGTCGGTGGCCACGACCAGCTCGCCGCCCCGCTCGAACAGGCCGTACTCGCTGAGCTTGAGCCCGGCCTTGACCGCCCGCTCGCGGATGCGGACGTTGTGGGCCGCCGACCCGGTGAAGTACTGGAGGGCCGCCCCCCACACCTCGGGCCGGACGGTGCGGAGGTCGACCTGGAGGCCGTCGCGGGTGCGGATCGACGCCTTGGTGTCGCCGGCGGCCACGACCTCGGCCGCCTGGGGCAGCTCGGTGAAGGCGCGGGCCACCGCGGCCGGGTCGTCGGCCGCGGCCAGCAGGTCGATGTCGTGGACGGCGGCCTTCATGCGCCGCAGCGACCCGGCGACCTCGACCCGCTGAACCCCGGCGACCCCGGCCAGGTGGTCGCGGAGGGTCTCGGCCAGCGGCAGGGCCACGGCCAGGGGGATGCCGTCCATGCGCTGGGCCATCCGCTCCAGGGCGCGGCGCAGGTTGGCCTCGGTGCGGGCGCCCATCCCGGGCAGGCCGGCCACCTTGCCGGCGGCGACCGCCTCGGCCAGCTCCTCGGGCGAGGACACCCCGAGCCGCTCGTGGACCAGCCGGGCCTTGGCCGGGCCCAGGCCAGGCACCCGGACCAGGGCCCGCAGGCCGGGCGGGACCTCGGCCCGCAGCTCCTCCAGCTTGGCCACCCGGCCGGTGTCCAGGTACTCGCGGACCTTGGCGGCGATCGCCTTGCCGACCCCGGGGATGGCGGCCAGCTCGCGCTCGGACAGGGTGGACAGGTCGGCGCCGTAGCCGGAGAGGGCCCGGGCGCCGCGGTCGTAGGCGCGGACCCGGAAGCCGGTGTCGCCGGTGAGCACCAGCAGCTCGGCCATCTCCGAGAACAGCCGGGCCAGCTCCTCGTTCCCCCAGGGCATGGGCGCAGCTCCTCCTCAGGCGGCGGGGTCCTCGGGGGCCAGCGGCAGGTCGGTGCGCTCGACCCGGCGGGCCGGGCGGGCCCACCAGCCGGCGGCCAGGGCGGCCCCGACCACCCCCCAGGCGACCATCACGCCCACGGTGAGCAGGGAGGAGGCCAGGCCGAAGTCGCGCACCCGGTCCAGGCGCAGGACCAGCAGCGGCCCCAGCGGCACGCCCAGGCCGACGGCGACCACGGCCAGGCGGGCCCCCCGGGCGGGGACGACCACCGCGGCCAGGACGGCGCCCACACAGGGGGCGCCCAGCAGCAGCCCGACCCGCAGGGCCAGCTCGACCGGCTGCAGGGCGAGGTCGGACTGGCGGCCGGCGACGGCGGCGGCCATGGCCGTGGCCAGGGTGGAGGCGGCGACCGCGGCCAGGCCGGCGGCCACCGCCCACCGCCAGCCCCGGCGGTTGTCCTCGTCCTGCGGCCCGATCACCCGGGGAGGAGGGTCAGCTCGGGTCGGCGGAGCCGGTGAGCAGCCACGACAGCAGCGCCTTCTGGGTGTGGAGGCGGTTCTCGGCCTGGTCGAACACGGCCGAGTTGGGGCCGTCCATGACCTCGGCGGCGATCTCCTCGCCCCGGTGGGCGGGCAGGCAGTGCAGCACCATGGCGTCCGGGGCGGCGGCCATCACCGTGTCGGTGGACAGCTGGTAGGGCTTGAAGATCAGGGCCCGCTCGCCGTGCTCCATCTCCTTGCCCATCGACGCCCAGACGTCGGTGTAGAGGACGTCGGCGTCCTTGGCGGCGGTGGCCGGATCGTGGGTCAGCTCGACACTGCCCCCGGTGGTGGCGGCGATCTCGGTGGCCCGCCGGACCACCTGGGGGATGGGCTCGTAGCCGAGCGGGGTGGCCACGGCCACGTGCATGCCCGTCTTGGCCCCGGCGAACAGCAGGCTGTGGGCGACGTTGTTGCCGTCGCCCAGGTACGCCAGGCGGATGCCCCGCAGCTGGCCCTTGCGCTCGCGGATGGTCTGGAGGTCGGCCAGGGCCTGGCAGGGGTGGGAGAAGTCGGAGAGGGCGTTGACCACCGGGATCGTGCCGCCCCTGGCCAGCCGCTCCAGGCTCTCCTGGGCGAAGGTGCGCAGCACGATGGCGTGCACGTAGCGGGACAGCACGGCCGCGGTGTCCTCCAGTGTCTCACCTCGGCCCAGCTGGAGCTCGGCCCCGGCCAGGGGCAGCGGGTGGCCGCCGAGCTCGTGCACGGCGACCTCGAAGGAGACCCGGGTCCTGGTCGAGGGCTTCTCGAAGACGAGGGCGACCGAGCGGCCACCCAGGGTGTCGCGGGGGCGCCGGTCGGCCTTGTGGCGGTCGGCCCCGTCCAGCAGGGCGACCAGCTCGCCGGGGTCGACGTCGTCGATCGACAGGAAGTCTCGTTTGCTCATGGGCGCTCCCCTGTGGCGTTCCCGCTGGCCAGGGTCTTGACCCGGGTGGCCAGGGTGGTGATGTCGAAGGGCTTCTCGAGCACGGCCTCGGGGCCCAGCTCGCTGCGGAGCGGCGCGATGACCTCGGCCGCCCCGGTCACCACCAGGACCGCGAACGGCAGGGAGCCGTCGGGCCGGCGCAGGCTGCGGATGACGTCGGGCCCGCCGAGCCCGGGCATCATCACGTCCAGCAGCACCACGTCGGGGTCGACGGTGCGGGCCAGCTCCAGGCCCTCCTCGCCGTCGGCGGCCAGGATGACCTCCAGGGCCTCGTCCTCCAGGATCGTCTGGAGCAGCCCGCGCACGCTCGGGTCGTCCTCGACCACGAGCACGCGATTGGACGGCATGTGGAGCCTTTCTGGGTTGCCGAGCTGGGCCGGGGCGGGCACGGCCGGAGCGCCTAGTCTAACTCGCCGTGACGACGGAGGGCCTCCGGCGGCAGGTCGGTGGTGGTCACGGTGGCCGCGGCCGGGCCGATGCCGAGGTCGACGGCCAGGTCGACCTGGGCCTTGGCGGCCACCGAGGCCGCGGCCCGCTCGTCGTGGGCGGCCGAGCGGCCGTCGGCCACCACCGTGACCGGGCCGAAGCTGATCCCGACCCGGCCCGGGACCAGGGCCACCCCGGCGGTGGCGAGGGCATCCAGCACGGCCGGCCAGGAGGGCAGGCCGGCGGCCAGGGCGGCCCGCAGGGCCACCGAGCCGGCCACCGCCCGGGCCGCGGCCAGGGCGTCGGTGTGGTCGGCGGCGCCGTGGACGGTCACCACGACCAGCTTGCGGGCGCCCGGCACACGGAGGGCCAGCGCCTCGGCCAGAGTCTCGCACAGCTGGGTGAGGGCGGACTCGAAGGCGGCGGCCCCGTCCGAGCCGGCCCGCAGGGTGGGGGCGGCGGCGGTGGCGTTGGCCAGCAGCACGGCCGCGTCGGCCATGCCCGGGGCCTGGTCGACCATGACCCGCTCGAGGGAGCGGGCCACGGCCCGGCCGAGCAGCCCGTCGAGCACCCCCGCCTCCACGGTGGCGTCGGTGGTCAGCATGACCAGGGTGGTGGCCGGACCAGAGGGCAGGGGGTCCGGGGGGCTCGGGGAACCCCAAGGGGGTGCCCCGGTGGGTCGGCTCCCCCGGTCAAGAGGATGCTCGAAGGCGGGGGCGAAGGGTACCGAGGCCTTGGCGGCGCCGCCGATGCGGACCTCGCCCTCGGACCAGGCGACGGCCACGGCGTGCTCGCGGGCGACCCCGCCCGAGGCGGTCATGGCCTTGGCGACCTCGCCCGAGCCGCGGCGGCCGAGGGCGGCGGCCGCCTTGTCGGCGGCCTCGGCGGCGTCGGCCACGGCCAGGCGGACCCCGACCGCGCCCGTCCCCAGCAGCAGCACCTCGCCGGGCGGGCAGCCGATGGCGGCGGCGCAGCGGGCGGCCAGGGCGGCCGAGTCGCCGTCGCCCTCGGGGCCGGTGGCGGCGTTGGCGCTGCCCGCGTGGACCAGCACCGCCCGGGCCACGCCGCTGCGCAGCTGGGCCCGCGACCAGCGGACCGGGGCCGAGGCGAACGGGTGGGTGGTGAAGCGCCCGGCCGCCATCGAGGTCTGCTGGCTGACCACCAGCCCCAGGTCGGGCCCGGGCCCCGAGGTCAGTCCGGCGTCGACCGCCGAGGCCCGGAACCCCCGGGGCGCGCACAAACCACCCTCCACTCCTGCGACTGTGTAGTCGACCACCTGGCCCTGCCTCTCGTCGCAGTCCCCGGTTCATTCGGGGGGGAGTCCTCCCCCCGAGCCCCCCCAACGGCGCCCGCAGCCGTAGCGAAACGACCCTCGGGTCCTACCCTACCCGGCGGTGCGGAGGACCGCCCGCAGGCGCTCGGCGGCCAGGGCGGCCATGCGGTCGCGGGCGGCGGCGCCGTCGGCGTCGGTGAGGGTGCGGTCGGGCGCCTGCAGGGCGACCCGGTAGGCGAGGTTGCGGTGGCCGGGCGGCAGCGGCGGCCCCTGGTAGGCGTCGAACAGGGTGAGGCGGGCCAGCAGCTCCCCGCAGGCCTCGCGCAGGCTCTCCTCCAGGGCGGCGGCCGTCACCCCCGGCGGGACCAGGAAGGCCACGTCGAAGGTGAGCTCGGGATAGGGTGAGGGCGTGGCCGCCGGGCGCATCTTGGGCACCGCGGCCAGCAGCGCCTCCAGCTCCAGCTCGACCGCGAAGGCGGCCGCGGGCAGCTCGCAGGCGGCCGCCACCCGCGGGTGGAGCTGGCCCAGCAGCCCGACCGGCAGGTCCTCCAGCCGCACGGCGGCACAGCGGCCGGGGTGGTAGGGCAGCGGCTCCTCGGCCCGGTAGCCGACCCCCGGAACCCCGAGGGCGGCGACCAGCCCCTCGACCACGCCCTTGGCGTCGGCGAAGTCGAACGGCCGCCGCGGGTCGTCGTGACGCCCGGCCGGCGCCTGCCCGGCCAGCAGGATCCCCAGGGTGAGCGGCTCGCTCGGCAGCCCCGGCCCCCGATTCTCGGGGGGGCTATTCTTGAGCCCCCCCGAACCCCCCGCGTCGGGCAGGAACACCGCCCCCAGCTCGTAGACGGCCACCCCGTCCAGGCCGCGGGCCAGGTTGCGCCGGGCCACCTCGGCCAGGCCGGGCAGCAGGGTGGTGCGCAGCTCGGGGGCCTCCTCCGAGAGCGGGTTGGCCAGGCGCAGGGTCCGGCGGCGGGGGTCGTCGCCGGGCAGCCCCAGCCGGTCCAGGGCGGCCTGGGAGAGGAACGGGTAGGTCTGCACCTCGGTCACGCCCATGCCGGCCAGGACCTCCCGGGCCTGGCGGCGCAGCCGCTGGGCGTCGGTGAGGCGGCCGCCGGTGGCCGGAGGCAGGGTGGCCGGAAGCTGGTCGTAGCCCCAGCGCCTGGCCACCTCCTCCTCCAGGTCGGCCCAGAGCTCCAGGTCGAAGCGCCAGCTGGGCGGGACGGCGCGGACCGCGCGCCGGTCGCTCACCTCGGTGCGGCAGCCGACGCTGCGCAGGTGCGCGGCGGCGAACTCGGGGTCACCGGGGGCGCCCAGGCGCTGGGAGGAGCGGGCCCAGTCGAGCCGGATGGCCTCGCGCTCGGGCACGCCCGGGCCGGCCAGCAGCCGCCCGCCGGCCACGGTCCCGCCGGCCAGGGTGCCCATCAGCCGGGCCGCCTGGTCGCAGACCGGCTCGGCCCCGGCCGGGTCGACTCCGCGGGCCCAGCGCTGGCCGCCCTCGGTGCTCATGCCGAGCCGGCGCATGGTCCGGCGCACGACCGCCGGTGGGAAGTGGGCCGACTCCAGCAGCACGTTGCGGGTGTCGGCGCGGACCTCGCTGTCCTCGCCGCCCATGATCCCGGCCAGGGCCAGGACCTGCTCGCCGGAGGTGATGACGGTGTCGTCGCCGGTGAGCCGCCGGTCGCGGCCGTCCAGGGTGCGGAGGGTCTCGCCCTCGACCGCCCTGCGGACCACGATCCGCCGGCCCGGCACCCGGTCCAGGTCGAAGGCGTGCAGCGGCTGGCCCTGGTCGAGCAGCAGGTAGTTGGTGACGTCGACCACCGCCCCCAGCGGCCGCTGGCCGTACAGGTAGAGCCGCCGGGCCATCCACAGCGGGGCCGGGCGGGCGGCGTCCAGGCCCTGGATGACCCGGGCGGCGTACAGGGGGCAGCCCTCGGTGTCGGTCACCGCCACCGAGGCCAGGCTGTCGGCCGGCGGGCCGGCCTCGGGCACGCCGAGGTCGAGCGGCTTGAGCTCCTTGCCGAGCAGCAGGGCGGCCTCGCGGGCGATGCCGCGCATGGACAGGATGTCGCCCCGGTTGGGGGCGGTCTTGACGTCGAGCACGCTGTCGCGCAGGTCGACGGCCTCGACCACGTCGACCCCGACCGGGGTGTCGGGCGGCAGCACCAGGATCCCGGAGTGGTCGTCGAACACGCCCAGCTCGCGGGCGGAGGCCAGCATGCCGTCGGAGACGGCCCCGCGGACCTTGCGGCGGCCGATCTCGACCCCGCCGGGCAGCTTGGCCCCGGGGGCGGCCCAGGGGACGACGTCGCCGGGGGCGAAGTTGCGGGCGCCGCAGACCACCGAGCGGTCCTCGCCGCCGGCGTCGATGCGGACCAGCACCAGCCGGTCGGCGTCGGGATGGGGGGTCACCTCCAGCACCCGGGCGGTGAGGATGCCGGCCAGGTCGTCCCCGACCCGGTGGATGGTCTCGATCTCGATGCCGGCGAAGGTCAGCTTCTCGGCCAGGGTGGCCGCCGGGACGTCGACGTCGACGTGGGTGGCCAGCCAGGACAGTGGGACCCGCATCGTCGGCTCCTCTCTAATTGGGTGATCGGGGGGCTACCGCTTCGCTCCTTGAGCCCCCCGAACCCCCTACACGCTGGTCAGCCAGCGGACGTCGTTGTCGGTCAGGGTGCGCATGTCGGCCAGGCCGGAGCGGAGCATGAAGGGCCGCTCGATCCCGGTCCCGGCGGCGAACCCGGAGACCTCGTCGGGGTCGTAGCCGCCGGCCCGGAGCACGTTGGGGTGGACCATGCCGGCGCCCAGCAGCTCGATCCAGCCCTCGCCGCGGCAGGTGCGGCAGCCGATGCCGGTGCCGCCGCAGACGAAGCAGGAGACGTCGACCTCGGCCCCCGGCTCGACGAAGGGGAAATAGGAGGGGCGCAGCCGGATCTGGCGCTCCTCCCCGAAGTAGGCGCGGGCGAAGGCCAGCAGCGTGCCCTTCATGTCGCCCATGGTCAGGCCGCGGTCCACGGCCAGGACCTCGATCTGGTTGAACACCGGCAGATGGGTGGCGTCGGGGGTGTCGGCCCGGTAGCAGCGGCCGGGGATGACCACATAGACCGGTGGCGGCCCGGCCTGCATGGTGCGGATCTGCACCGGCGAGGTCTGGGTGCGCAGCACCAGCTCGCCCGCCTCGCGGCCGTCCCTCCCCTCCAGGTAGAGGCTGTCCTGCATGGACCGGGCCGGGTGGTCGGGGGGGATGTTGAGGGCCTGGAAGTTGTACCAGTCGGTCTCGACCTCGGGGCCCTCGGCCACCCGGTAGCCGAGGCCGACGAAGATGTCGACGATCTCGTCGCTGGTCCGGGTGACCGGGTGGATGGCCCCGCGGGGCGGCACCCGGCCGGGCAGGGTGACGTCGACCCGCTCGGCCTCGAGCAGGGCCCGGTCCCGCTCGGCCTCCAGCTCGGCCCGGCGGGCGGCCAGCTCGGCCTGGAGGGTGGCGCGGGCCTGGTTGACGCGGCGGCCGAGGTCCCGGCGGGCGTCCTCGTCGAGGCCGCCCAGGGAGCGCTGGACGTCGCCGAGGGCCGAGCGCCTGGCCAGGTGGGCCTGCTCGGCCTCGCGCAGCTCCTCCAGGTCGGTGGCGGCGGCGATCGCCTCGCGCCCGGCGGCGACGAGGACGTCGAGGTCTGGGGTTGGCATGGTCGAGCTCCTTGGGGAACGCATCCGGGAAGGCTGGCCGTCCGCTCTGCGGTCGCCCCGCTCGGGCCGGGTGCCGGCTAGGTGATGCCGGCCAGCTCCAGGCCCCCGCGGGGCAGGCGAAATCGCAGGGTGGTGCCCTGGCCGGGGGCCGAGTCGGCCCAGATGCGGCCGCCGTGGGCCTCGACCAGGCCGCGGGCGATGAACAGGCCGAGCCCGGTGCCGCTGGGCGCGGCGTGGCCCGCCCGCCGGTAGAACTTGGTGAAGATCAGCGGGAGCTGGTCGGCGGGGATGCCGGCGCCCTGGTCGCGCACGGCGACCTCGACCTCGGTCTCGGCCACCTGGCCGGTCACCGCCACCTCGCCGTCGGAGTACTTCACCGCGTTCTCCACCAGGTTGGTCAGCACCTGCTCGATCTTGTCGGGGTCAGCATAGACGGCCGGGAAGTCCGCCGGGAACGTGATAACGAAGGTGTGGCCGTCGTGCTGGAGGTCGAAGCGGCCGACGATGCCAGAGGCCATGGCGGCCAGGTCGAACTCCTTGCGGCGCAGCTCGAGGCGGCCGGCGTCGATGCGGGAGACGTCGAGCAGCTCCCGGATCAGCCGGGTCACCCGGTCGGCGTCCATGTTGACGGTGGCCAGCATCTCCCGCTTCTGGTCGTCGGTGAAGCGCTCCCAGCGGTGCAGCAGGGTCGAGGTGAAGCCCTTGACGCTGGTCAGGGGGGAGCGCAGCTCGTGGGCGAGGGTGGAGATGAGCTCGCCCCGCTGGCTGTCACCGCGGTGGCGGACCGAGGCGTCGCGGAGCACGCACACCGCCTGGACGACCCGGCCGGCGCCGTCGCGGGTGAAGCTGGCGGTGAGGTCGACCGGGACGGGCTCGCCCTCGGCGACCAGGTGCAGCTCGCGCACCGGGACCCGCCGCACCCCGGGGAGGCGGCGCAGCCGCTCGGTGCAGGTCCACCAGGGGTTGCCGGCGCTGTCGCGCAGCGGCACGGCGTCGTCCAGGGGCCGCCCGGCCAGCTCGTCGCGGCCGGCCCGGGCCAGGCGCTCGGCGGCCGGGTTGGCGTAGGTGATGCGGCCTTCGGCGTCGACCACCACCACCGCGTCGGGCAGCGCCTCCAGGTAGCTCTCGCTATCGGCCAACGGCGCTCGCCTCCCGCCTTTCTCGGGTGACCTCGTAGAGCAGCACGGCCGCGGCCGCGGCCAGGTTCAGGCTCTCGGCCCGGCCGGCCAGCGGGATCCGGACGACCAGGTCCAGGTCGGCGGCGACCTCGGCCGGGAGGCCGTGGGCCTCGTTGCCCAGGACCAGGGCGACCGGGTCGGCCAGGGGCGCCTGGTCGACGGTGGCGGCGGCGCGCGGGTCGGCCCCGACCAGGCGCAGGCCGCGCTCGCGCAGGGCCGCCCGCAGGGCCGGCCAGGGGGCGCCGGCCACCACCGGGAGGTGGAACAGGCTGCCGGCGGCGGCCCGGGCCGCCTTGGGGCTCTGGGGGTCGACCGAGCCCCGGGTGGTGACGACCGCGTCGGCGCCGAAGGCGTCGGCCGCCCGCAGCACGGTGCCGGCGTTGCCGGGGTCGCGGACCTCGGCCAGCACGCAGACCAGGCGGGGCGCGGGCGGCAGCGCCTCCAGCGGGCGCAGCACGCTCGGCAGCACCGCCACCAGGCCCTGGGGGGTGGTGGTGGCGGCCAGGGCGGCCAGCACCGGCTCGGCCACCAGGGCGACCTGGGCGCCGCGCTGGCGGGCCAGGTTGACCAGCCCGGCGTGGCGGGCGGCGGCCCGCTCGGTGGCCAGCAGGCGCTCGGGGCGGTGGCCGGCCTCCAGGGCGGCCCGGATGCCCTCGGGCCCCTCCAGCAGGAAGCGGCCGTCCGCCCTGGCCCGCGCCGAGGGGCGGGCGAGCTTGCGCGCCGCCCGCACCGCGGGGTTGCTGGGGCTGGTGATCACGTCCACCGGCTGGCCGCCAGGGCCGCCCGTCAGGCCTTGCCGGTGGAGCCGCTGGCGCCGCTCAGGCCCTCGCGAGCGCTGCTGACCAGGCTGGCGAAGGCGCGAGGGTCGGTGACCGCGATGTCGGCCAGGACCTTGCGGTCGACCTGGATGCCGGCCTGGCGCAGGCCGGAGATGAACCGGTTGTAGGTCATGCCCTCGGCCCGGGCGGCGGCGTTGATCCGGGCGATCCACAGCGCCCGGAAGTCGCCCTTGCGCGCCCGGCGGTCGCGGTAGGCGTAGCGCAGGGCGTGCATGACCTGCTCGTTGGCGGCGCGGTAGTGGCGTCCCCGGCTGCCCCGGTAGCCCTTGGCCAGCTCCATGGTGGTGCGCTTGGCCTTGGCGCCGTGGACGGCCCGCTTGACTCTTGCCATCGGAGTTCTCTTTCCGTCGTTGGTTTGCTCCCGAAGCGACCCTCAGAGGCCGAGCATGCGGCGCACGCTGCGCCGGTCGCCGGCGGCGACCTCGACCTCGCGGCCCAGGCGGCGCTTGCGGCCGGGGGTCTTCTTCTCGAGCAGGTGGTTCAGCCTGGTCTGCCGGCGGACCAGCTTGCCGGTCTTGGTCACCCGGAAGCGCCGGGTGGCGCCCCGGTGGCTCTTCATCTTGGGCACGGGGTCTCCTGGGTTATGGCGTGCGCGCGGGTGCCTGCCCCTTGGCGCCGCCCTGGGTCTTGCGGGGCGAGAACACCGTGATCATGTTGCGCCCGTCCTGGCGGGCCGGGCTGTCGACCTGGGCGATCTCGACGAGGTCGGTGGCCAGCCGCTCCAGCAGCCGCCGCCCGAGC
>Ga0081538_10002823_pt1 | contig 16619 bp, 17 predicted proteins | sample TabmetS5T2R1_FD_71022 | JGI IMG/M metagenome (GOLD analysis project Ga0081538, IMG submission 71022) | Tabebuia heterophylla rhizosphere microbial communities from the University of Puerto Rico - S5T2R1 | ecosystem: Host-associated > Plants > Roots > Rhizosphere ... | reverse complement strand
CGGGCCGGAAAGAACTGACCCGCAGTGGCTCCCAGCTAGGCCACTGGAGGCATGGTGGCTGTACGTCGCCTTGTGGCCGCTACCGCGGTCGTTGTCAGCTTGGCCGCGGTCATGGCGGCCGGGTTGACAAGCTTCCTTCAGGGCTCCAGGAGTTGGCTGCGCATGCGGGCCAGCGCGTGGCGTAGCAGCCTCGACACGTGCATCTGCGAGTAGCCGACCCTGGCGGCGATGTCGGACTGGTTGAGATCCTGGAAGAACCGCAGCACGATCACGGTGCGCTCCAGCTCCGGCAGCTCGGCGACCAACCTGGCCAACGCGAGCAGGTCTTCTGGCTCCTCCCTGGGTCCGGGGGCGGCCAGTTGGTCGCCGAGACGATCGTCGGCGTCCTGGCCGACCGGCTGGTCGAGCGAGATCTCCTGGCGGCTCCTGACGGCCCCCAACTCCTCCAGCACCTCCTCCACGGTCAGCTGCAGGTGCTCGGCGAGCTCGCTGGCGGTGGGCGAGTGGCCGAGGGCCTGCTCCAGCTCGTCAGCGGCCCTGCACAGCTGCACCGTTCTCTCCTTGAGCGGCCGGGGGACATGGACCCGCCAGCTGGTGTCCCGCAGATACCGTTTGAGCTCCCCGATCACGCAGGCGACCGCGAAGGGAACGAACCCGCCGCGGCGACCTGGCTCGTAGCGGTCCACAGCCGCAATCAGCGCCGCCCGAGCGGTCTGGGTGAGATCCTCCAGGGTGGTCCCGCGGCGTGTCCGGTAGCGCGCTGCCAGCCGGTCGGCGAGCCCCAGGTAGGCAAGGATGATCCGCTCCCGCAGGTCCGGATCGCGACTGGCCGCGTAGTCCCGAAGCCAACCCTCCACCTCAGCGGCACTGGAGGAGTCACCGGGTCGAACCGCAACCTCGTTGTCGGTTGGCAGCCGCATGGTCGCCATGGATCCCACGACCTCTCTCTCCGCAGGCAGCCGTCTCCAGCCTGGTGATCTAACGTTCTGGCCGCGTCACGAACCAAGGGACGGTCCCGAGGATCACCCTGCACCGTCGGGGCGGCATCACCGCCAACCCCCATCCCGCATTCCGGCTGGCTGCAATTCCCAACCCGCCGATGCTGAGACCGCCAGGACTACCTCCGCATAGACCGCATGCACACCACAGGAAGGCCTAGCACATGACCTACCCAAACGCGTTCGCGTGAGCAGCCAGGCGCACCGTTGGGCGCCGCAGCACTGACCGCCTGGTCGACCACGCGGTACGGCCAAGACGCTGCCGTGGCAGACCGGGCGGTCGAGAACAGGCCGGCGACCCGACAGGCGGTCAACGCGCCGCGGCCGGGCGGCCGCGGCGCAGCCGGGCCATCCCCGCGTCCGCCAGCGACAAGATCAGGAACCCCGGCGCCGCCACGCCAAAGGCGAGGACCGCGCCGCCACCCGCCGCTCCTCGCAGCAGCCCCGACGGGTCGCTCCCAGCCACCAGCACGAACAGGCCGATGAAGCCGACCAGGACCACATAGCAGCTCGCCGCGACCAGGAGGACGCGAAGCAGCAGGCCGCCGAACCCGACCGGGCGCCGCGCGCGGCTCCGCCCGCTCCCGCCGTGCCGACCGCCATGGCGCAGTAGGCCGGTGAGGGCCAGGACCAGCGTCGCGCCCAGTACCAGCACCTCCGCCAGCGCCTCGCGGAACCCGGACCCGCCGCGGCTGGGCTGGGGACCCTCGGCGAGCGGGCCGCGCAGGAAGAGCTGCCACCCGCGGATGAACAGGTGCCATCCCAGCCATAGCCAGGCGCCGAACAGCACCCAGCGGCCGACCGGTGACCGCGTGACCTCGCCGGTGATGTGGCTCAGCGTCGGCCAGCCGCGCCCCACCATCAGCCCGACCGCCTCCCAGACGACCAGGGCCATAAGGATCACGACCCATCCGATGGTTCCGACCAGGTGTGCTCTGGCGAACACGGCCATCGCCTCCCACTCCCTCCGCCGCTCGGCGAGATTGTAGTTGCGTGGCCGCCGCGGTCGGCCGTGACGATCCTCACGTGTAGTCCGCGACTACCTCGAATAGCAAGGCAAGCACGGCTGTTGCGCTCAGCCGACCCCTGGAGGAGAAGGAGCGGCCGCGCCGGGTGGTGCGCTTCGCGCGATTGATGCATCGGCGCGGCCGCGCCTTCTAGCGGACCTACGGTCCGCGCCGCCTCCGGCGGCAATCTCAGCCTGACCTGGCTACCACGCAGGGTGGTACCGCATGACCCGAGGCCGCAGCACGATCGTCCGGTCGGCGGGCCATGGGATTGGCGCTGGGTTGCGTCCTTCAGGTTCGTTGCCGGGCCACGGCGGTGCCAGCCGATCCTGACGGCGGTTGCGGCCGCAGCAACAGCGACGCTTGGTCGGCGGCATCGTCTGGTCAACTACGGCGAGCAGCTCGCCGGTCAAGGCAGGCGTTGAACTGGCAGGGGCGGGAGTTGGTGAGCCGGGAGGATCGCGACAGTAGCGTGGGTCTGCGACGGCACGCCCAGCGGCATGAGCATGCGAATGGCTCCTCTGTGCCAGGATCAACCAGGTCGCTCCCATCCACGAGAGTTCGTGCGAAAGCGAGGACCTGATGAAGGCCGACCACTATGACAGTTTCGCGGAGAACTACTCAACGGATAACGAGTCCAACCTCCTCAACGGCTACTACGAGCGGCCGGCAATGATTGATCTTGCCGGGGAGGTCAACGGTCACCGGGTCCTCGATGCTGGGTGTGGCGCTGGGCCCCTGTCCGCAGCGCTGCGGGCGAAGGGTGCCATCATGACCGGCTTCGACTCCAGCTCGGCGATGGTCGAGCTGGCGCGGCAGAGGCTGGGTGAGCATGCAGCGCTGCACGTGGCCGACCTCAGCCAGCCACTCCCATTCGCCGACGGTGCGTTCGATGACGTCGTCGCATCCCTCGTTCTGCACTACCTGGAGGACTGGACGGCACCCCTAGCTGAGCTGCGGCGCGTTCTGAAGCCGGGCGGCCGCCTCATCCTGTCGGTGAACCACCCCATCATGTACAAGCTGATGTACCCAAGCGCCGACTATTTCGCCATCACGCAGTATTCGGAGGAGTACACCTTCAATGGCCAGAGCGCGGTGCTGACCTACTGGCATCGGCCGTTGCACGCGATGACGGACGCGTTCACCGAGGCGGGCTTTCGCATCTCGGTGATCAGTGAACCGCCCGCCGCCCCCGACACGCCGCGCGAGCTCTTCCCGCCCCACCTCGGCGACCGGACAGCGTTCTTGTGCTTCATCTTCTTCGTCCTCGAAGCCAGCTGAGTTCGCGTTCCAACTACTGCCGCCGCCCCGCACCTCCGATAACGTTCGGAGGGGAACTCAGCGGGTGATGTAGCCGATGCTCACGCCAGGATATTGCGGCCCAGACGCTTGCCCGCGACCTGCGCGACCAGCGCCCTGCACAGCGCTCAGCCGCGTGTAGTCCGCGACTACCTTGAGTAGCCGGGGTCGGCCGCCCTCCTGCTGGCAATCCCTTTGGCAATTCGGTCGTTGTAACGGCTCCGACCTGGGACCGAACCAGTTGGACTCCGAACCCTACCCGACCTGCGGCGATGCCCCACTGCAGGACCAGGCAGACGGGTCTTGCCTGATTATGATCCATAGGTTGCAGGTTCGAGTCCTGCCGGGGGCGCTGTCGACGGCGGGTGAAAACTGACCCCCTGGCGGCTGAAAGCACCGACGCCAGCGGGTCAGATTTCGGCCATCGTTGACAGGCGTAAGGGCGCAGCTCATCGGCCTGGAAGGTCTGAGGTACTTGCCCAGCTGGCAATCCTCCAACTCTCACGCGTTGCCGGGAGAGTCATGCCTTACGTGAGTGGATCCCTCGGAGAGTGGGGCGGCCGCGCCTTGGGGCGGACCTGCGGTCCGGGCCGCCTTCGGCGGCACTCTCAGCCCGCCCCAGGGCCTCGGCAAAGTCACGAGATGAGCTGATCGAGCGCTACTTCGGGGGTTGACGTCTTGTGGTGGTCGCGGGGTCCATTGCGACATGTTCCGCTGCTTGCCCTCAAGCATGTCCCGCCGTGCCTGATAGCCGGCACGGCGGGTCGCAAGCCGCGAAATAAGGAACCTCCGCTCAAGGCACCGCTCCCGCCGGACGCCTGAAGCGTAGAGGCGCTGCGTTCATGGTGGCAAGGAACCCCTGCCAGCAGGTAGGCAAGGATTCCAGCTGGTGGAACACGAACCTGGGGCTGGCCCAGGGCTCCGTCAACGTGCTGTGATGGCCGATGCGGGTGGTCTGACAGGATGAACGTGAGACAGGCAGGGGAACCGAAGACCATGCGGTCCGCATCGCCTCATGACCTGACGGACACCCGTGCCTGCCGACCGATCATCCCCCATCCCCGCCGCCGTCACCGACCCCGACCATTCGCGCCCGCTCGCCGTGGGCGACTGCCCTGACCTGCTGGAGCGGTTGGCGATGCTGCCCGACCCCCGTGACCGGCGGGGCCGACGGCACACCCTGGCCAGCGTGCTGGCCCTCAGCGCCGCGGCGGTGGCGGCCGGCGCCCGCAGCGTCACCGCGATCGCCGAGTGGGCCAGCGACGCGCCCTGCCCGATCCTGGCGGCGCTGGGCGTGCGCGGTGACCCGCTCACCCGCCGCTGGCAGGTCCCGGCGAGGCCACCATCCGCCGGGTCCTGGCACGGGTGGACGGCGACGCGGTGGACGCCACCATCGGTGCGTGGCTGGCCGACCGGCTGTGCCCGCTGCGCCACGGCAGCGCCACGTCATCGCGGTGGACGGCAAGACGCTGCGCGGCTCGGCCCGCGACGGCCACCAGGTGCACCTGCTGGCCGCGCTGGACCACCACAACGGGGCCGTGCTGGCAGAGGCGGGCGTTCAGCACGTCATCATGAACTTCGCCGAGACGAACGAGACCGACCTGATCGAGCTGCTCGGTAGTCGCGTCCTCCCTCAGTTCCGTAACATCGAGGCGGCGGATCCGCGCACGCTGGCGGCCAACGTCCCCGAAGCTGTGACGCGATAGGAGGACCGACCGGTCAGGCCGTCGCCTCCTGGGGGGCGTTCCCCTGCTGGAGAATCCGGATGGCGTTGCCAAACGGGTCCCGGATGCCTATGTCGGTGCCATAGAAGTGGTCGGTGGGCTCCTGGGTGAAGTCGGTGACGCCGCGCGCTTTGAGCGTCTCGTACAGCCCCCGGGCATCGTCCGTGTTGAAGACCAGGCCGCTCAGGGCGCCCTTCGTGATCAGCTCGCGGAGCCGCTCAGCCGTCGCTTCGTCGTGCAGCGGCGGGCCCGGCTGCTCCAGGGAGATCTCGGTGCCGCCGTTGCCAGGGACGAGGACGGTCAGCCAGCGGTAGGAGCCCTGCCGGACGTCGTTGCCCTTCTCGAGCCCGAGCTTGTTGACGTAGAAGTCCAGCGCCTCGTCCTTGTCGAAGACGTAGATGGACGCGACGTCCAGCGAACCCCTGTGGGTCCAGATCGCCGCGCTGCTACCCGCCCACCAGGTCCACCACCCGCTGGGCTGCCACCGCTCCCGCATCCCCGACCGGATCGTCTTCGACAAGCTCGTCCAGGTCTTGGTGTTCGGCTGCGGCTACCGGCGCATCGCCGACCATACTTGCTCAGCCACCACGCTGCGGCGCCGCCGCGACGAGTGGATCACCCTGGGCGTGGCCGAGCAGCTGCGCTTGGCGGTGCTGGCCGCCGACCAGCGGCTGTTCGGCTTGGAGACTGAGCACCTGGCCGTCGACGGGTGCATCACCAAGGCGCCCTGCGGCGGCGAGGTCGCCGGCCGCAGCCCAGTGGACCGCGGCAAGCAGGGCCGCAAGCGCTCGGTCGTCACCGACGCCGGCGGCATCCCGCTGGGGGTGGTCCCCGCTGCGGCCACCCGCCGTGACGACGGGCTGCTGGCCGCGACCCTGGACACCATGGCCGCGCTCGACGTCCTACCCGCCCAGCCGATGGTGCACCTGGACGCCGGCTACGACTACCAAACCTGCCGGCAGGTGCTGGTCGAGCGGGCGATGGTAGGTGAGATCGCCACGCGAAGGGTGCCGGTACCAGTCCAGGCAGGCCGCCGCTGGCCGGTGGAGCGCACCCACGCGTGGGCCAACCAGTACGGCAAGCTGCGCTGGTGTAGCGAACGCCGCCGGCTGGTGGTGGAGTTCTGGCTGGCGCTGGCAGGCGCGGCGATCGTGTGCGGCCGGTTGGTCCGACGCGCGTGGACCAGCTACCGCTGGGACGACCGCCCCCACCGCCGCCCCTGATGCGCACTGGCGCAGGCCCGAGATTTGGGCGCTGCGGCTGGCCGGCGTTGGGGCGTCGCCGCTACTGCCCGATCCGCAGCACGATCTTGCCGCGGGTGTGCCGGCCCGCGACCCGCGCCAGCGCCTCGCGAGCCTGCTCCAACGGCAGCACCGCCTCGACCTGGGGGCGCAGCTTGCCCGCATCGACCAGCCGGCCGAGCGCTTCCAGCCGCTGCCGGTTGACGTGGGCGGCGAACGACTCGCCGGTGATGCCCCGCTCCAGTTGGGCGGGCGGACCTTGCAGGATGATGGAGATCGCCCGGCCGTCGTCGCGGATCGCGCCGATGGCTTGGTCGCGGGTCTGGCCGCCGGCGCCGTCCAGCAGTAGGTCGACGCCGCCGGGAACCGCGGCCCGCACCTGCTGGACCCAGTCGGCGGCGTGGTAGTCGAACACCTCGCTGGCGCCCAGGCTCCGCAGGTAGTCGTGGTTGGGCGGGCTGGCCACGCCCAGGGGGCGGGCGCCCAGGGCCGCCGTTATCTGCACGGCGGCGCTGCCCACCCCTCCGGCCGCGGCGGTGATGAGCACGGTCTCGCCGGCCCGCAGCCGCCCCCGGTCGACCAGGCCCTCATGGGCGGTCCCACCGCCGATCACCAGCCCGGCCGCCTCCTGGAAGCTGGCCCGGCCGGGCATCGGGGCCAGACGGTCCGCCGACGCCAGCGCCAGTTCGGCGAACCCGCCCCCCGCCGGGAACAGACTCGCGTACACCCGCTCGCCCGGCTGGACACCGGCCCCGTCACCGGCCGCTTCGACCACGCCGGCGACTTCCTGGCCCGGGACGAACGGCAAGGCAATCCCCGGGAAGCCGCCGCCGAGGAACCCGACGTCCCAGGGGCCGATGCCCGCGCCATGGACCCGCACCAGCGCCTGGCCCGCCGTGGGCGTTGGATCGGGTCGTTCACCCAGCTGCAGGCTGTCGATCCCGCCCAGCTCCTCTACAAGTGCTACTCGCATGGCTCTCGTCTGATCACTTGGTGCTCCGGCTGCCCGTGGGTCGCGCTCCGGGCCCCACCAGCGCCTTGGGTTGTGACCGACCGATGCCCCGGGGGCAACGCTGCTGTCGGTGGCTGGCAGCTCGCCGCGTGATGGCGCCTGCCAGGGCCGACCCTGCCACGATGGCGCAGCCAGCGGCGGGAGCGCATCGCCACCAGCCCCCAAACCAGCCTCCGGCCGGCTGGCATCCTGGCCTACCCGCTGGCAGCAATCGGCGCTGGCCAGGATGCCTGGCACGATGAAGGACCAGCAGCGTCCGGGTCCGTTGCGCGGGGGACGGCCCGGGTCCAGGCGTGCAGCGACGGCGTCGTGGATCTCCTACGCGCTGGACGTGGCCGTGGCGCTGCTGTGGTTCGTGCCCGATCGCCGGTTCACCCGCTGGTAGCTGCCGCCCGGCCGTGATCGCCTACTGGCGCAGGTCCTAAGCCGCGAGGGCTCCGACGACATCGCGGTCTGGGCCCAGGAGTGCTACGTGCGGGAGGGGCTGGGGCTGCTTGCTGTGGAACGCCGCGAGGACGGTGCCTTCTTGGGGATGTGCGGGCTGCACCACCAGGAGTCGTAACCGGATGACGTCGAGGTGGCCTGGCGGTTTGGCCCGGGAACATTGGGGCCAGGGCTATGCCACCGAGGCCGCGACCGGGTGGCTGGACCATGGGTTCGGCACGCTGAACCTGCCGCGGGTGATCTCCATGACCGACCCGCCGAACCTGCGCAGCCTGGCGGTGATGCGCCGGCTGGGGATGGGTGTTCGACCATGAGGCCCAGATCGAGGACATGGGGGATGGTCTTCCAGGCCGTGGTCTATGCGATCACCAGAGACCAATGGGCTAGCGGCGCCGCCGCTCGTCGGCGCGGCGTTCGCTGATGCTGCGCCCCTCGGCGACACGGCTTGGCTGTTTGGGGCTGTGAGCCACCACTTGTCAGCAGTTTGTCAGCAACGATCCATCACGTGGCCTTGCGTCACATCACGGCGCCTCGTGCCTCAACCTCCTTTGAGCAGGGCTTATGTGGTGCCGAGCAGGGCGGCGTAGGGCTGCGTGACGTGGTGTGGATGGCATGGCATGCAAGGGTCAGGGCTCATGCCTCCTCGGCTTCACCACTATTCGGTTGGTTGTGCCCGATACGTGCCCGCAGCATTGACAGAAGGCCGGGGGCTAGCAGCAAAGCTGCAGGTGAGCAGGCCACGGGTGATCGAGCGCCTGGTCCCTCTCAAGGCGGTAGCGCCGGTTGGAATCCGGTCGGGGCTACAACCGAACACCAGCACAACACGCCCGCTGACCTGTCGGAATGACGGTCGGAGGCCGTGTTGTCGTGTATGACGGCGCCCGGTCAGCTCCGGCTGCGGTCGGAGGGTTCGGAGTTGACCTGGCGCTTCCGAGTCGCGGAAGGTGGTCTCATGATGAGCGGCGGCGGTGAGCAGCCGGACAGGGTTTCGCTGACCAACCTCGACCAACCGCTGTTCGACGGCGCTGACGCGACCAAGCGCGACCTGGTGGACTACCTGGACGCCGTCGCCGACCACATCATGCCCGAGCTGGCCGACCGGCCGCTCTCGGTGATCCGGGTGCTCCGCGGCCAAGCGCCGTTCATGCAGAAGAACGTTCCCTCCTACACCCCGTCCTGGGTGCGGAGGGTGTCGCTGTGGGCGGAGACCTCCAAGCGCGAGGTGTCCTATGCGCTCTGCAACGACCGTCGCACGCTGCTGTGGTTCGCCAATCAGCGCGCGGTGGAGTACCACCCGACCCTGATCCGCGCCGATCACTGGGACCGGCCCACCCACCTCGTACTCGACCTCGACCCGCCGTCCGGTGACACGTTCGGCGCAGCCGTCCGCGCCGCCCACCTGGTCCGCCAAGCCCTCACCGACGCGGGGTTGGCGGGTGTGGTCAAGACCAGCGGCGCCAAGGGCGTGCACGTGTTCGTCCCGATCGACCCGCAGGCTACCGCCGAGGAGATGGCCGCGGCGACGAGGGCGATCGCCGCACGCGCCGAGCGGCTCGACCCCGAGCTGGCGACAACCGCGTACATCCGGGATGAACGCGGTGGCAAGGTGTTCGTCGACTCCACCCGGGCCTACGGGGCGACGGTGGTGGCGGCCTACAGCCCACGTGTCCGGCCGGGTGTGCCGGTGTCGTTCCCGGTGGCGTGGGACCAGCTCGATCGCGTAACCCCGGCCGACTTCACCCTGCGCACCGCGGCGCGGTCGATTGCCGGGCAGCGCCCTTGGGCCGAGGCGATGCCGCCGCCGCAGCACCTCGGCGCCGACCTGATCGAGGAGGGCCGCACCATCCCGGTCGCCAGGGTGCAGGCCATGCACGAGGGCAAGCGCCGCGCTCGCGCCCGCCGCGGCTGACGGCTGGCGCGGACACATGGCTGCGCTCATCGTCTCCGACGCGTAGTGGGACGGAGGCAGCTGTCGACCCGGCAGGCTTGCCAGGAATTTGCCAGAAGCTATGCCTTGTGACGCCACGTGCAGAAACACGTCACTTGGCGCCGCTAGACTCCCTGAACTGCAACGATGTGGTGCAACGCGGGGTGCTGCAGAGGTGTGTGAGGGACCCGCGCTCGCTTCACACGGCAGCGGCGATGGGTTCGAGACCTTTCATGCCCACCCATCGTTTCTGCAGCTGAGCCGCTTAGGCTGGCCTCTCGTCGCCGCAAGGGGATGGACGCACCGCCTAGCGAGGCATAGGTTCAGCGGCAACGCACCGGCCAGGGGGTCGATTCCCTTGCTCTGCAATGTCTGGCTGCACCCGGTCGAGCAGGCAGGTGAGGGTGCCTTGCGGCGCTGGCGCCTGCCGCCGACCCTCCGCGGACCGCCGTGGCCTTCCCCGAACACTTCGCCGTTCCCCGTCCAGCACTCTTGAACATGACACGCCGAAATCCTTGCAGGGCGGTTCTGACCTCTCGAACGTGGAGGCAAGAGGATGGAGACACAGCGGCAGGTGCCAGCCAAGATCACCCGCAAGACCTTCTTGGTGGGTACGGGGAGCTTGGTGGCCAGTCCCTTGCTCGCCTCCGGTGCGCTGGGCGCGACGGAGGCGCCGGCGGTGGACCGGCACCGGGATGGGCCGCCAGTTTCGGCCTACCCGATCATCACCGGGGGGACCTGGGTCCGAGGCGCCAACCTCAAGGATGCCCAGGGTCGCTTTCAGGCGCGGCAGGAGCATGCGGCCGTGGTGCTCAACGGCTTTGTCTATCTGATCGGTGGCTTCGTGCCGATCCAGCCGCCGCCTCAGCCGACCGAGAACAACCCGGAGCCGTTCGCGTTCGAGGGCACCGGCGAGGTGCTGGTCTACACCCCCCAGGGACAGCCAGCCCTCCCGCCCGCCGTGCCCGGCCAGTGGGTGAGCCTGCCGTCGCGATCATCGTTTCCCCTGCCGCACATGCACCACATCGTTGCCGTGTCGCACCGGGGCAAGATCTGGGCCTTCGGCGGCCACGCTGGCCCATTCGCCCCCACCGACGGCGTGTTTGTCTTCACCCCCGAGAGCCCCAGGTCGCCGGTCGGCACCTGGAGCCCAGTGCGGGTCGCCGACGGCAGGCCATGCCGGCCAGGCGAGCAGTGCCTCACCCTGCCGACCCCGAGAGCCGCCGGGGCGGCGGTCAGCTTCGGCAGCCGGATCTACCTGATGGGCGGCGTCGTGCCCTACGAGAACAGCCCCGATCCGGTGAACCAGTCGATCCGCACCACGGCCTCGGTCATCTACCTGGACACCACCGTGTTCCCCCTCAGGTGGCGGCGGGCGCCTTCCCTGCATGTCAGCAGGGAGCACTTCAACGCGGTGGTCCGGCGCGGCCGCATCTGGGTGTTCCAGGGCCGCAACGAGGTCAGCACCCACCTTCGCGGTGTGGAGTCGATGCGGCCGGGCAGAGGCGGCTGGCGGAACGAGCAGGCCGCCCCCGTAGGTGCGAGTGCCAACATCCTCGCTGCGGTGGGGCGACGCGTCTATTCCTTCGGTGGTGAGTTCATCGCCTCCAACATCACCGGCACGCTGCAGGCCTCACAGGTCTTCGACGTACGGACCCGGTCCTGGAGCCGGCTGGCGACCACCGTGACAACAGAGCCGCTGGACGCCACCGGAGCGGATTCCAAACACGGCACCTACGGCGTTACCATCGTCGAGGATGGGGTTCGCAAGATCATGGCGCCTGGGGGTGCGGCCACCGCCTGGTTCGATCCGATGAGCAAGGTCCACATCTTCATCCCACCAACCGGCTGATCCCTCAAGCTGCGGAGCGCCGTGCCCACAGCGAGCACGGCGAAGAAGCAGTGATCCTGGCCTACAGCTCGGGCTGATCGCCGTCGAACTGCATCACCGCCAGTCGGCCACCGTCCGGCCGCCGCGGCCTTGCTTTGAGATCATCCATCGCGGCGCCTGACAGCGCCGTAGGCAAACCACGCCCACAAGCCGGGGGCCGCGGCCGAGCGGAACCTGGGGCAGCAATGAACAGCAGATGCTGTTCGTTCTGGAAATTCCCGGGTCGAGGCCGCCGCTCGACGACCATGCAGGGGTTCCTTGCCAGAGATTTGCCAGAAACTGTGCTACGCGCAACCTCACACTGCCCCACAATCCGATCCGGGGCAGCGTCCTTCACCTGGTCAGTTGTGTGGTCATACAAGGTACTGCACGGCGACGCGAGCCCCCCGCACATCGATGGCATGCAAGGGGTCAGGGGTTCAAATCCCCTCAGCTCCACCACCAGGAATCCGCAGGTCAACCGCCGTGTCGCGTCCGGCCTCAGCACGCCGCCTCCCCCTCTGATCCGGGCTTGGGGCACACCTGGGGCATGACGGCCAGCGCCACCGCCAGCCGCGACCGTGCCCCACGGGGGACGCCGTTGCTGCCACCCGGCCCGCAGAACACCAGCTCGTCTCGGCCGCAGCCATCCAGGCGCCGGGCCACCGCGGCGGCCATCGGCACCGGCCGGATGCCGGCGTCGCTCTTGGGCCGGTCCTTGTAACCGGACCCGAACCGGCCGGCGTCATAGCGCACGTCCACGACCTCGATCCGCCGGGCGGCCAGGTCCACCCGTGTGCCCGTAGGCCCAGCAGCTCCCCGCTGCGCAGGCCGGTGCCGATGGCCGAGCCGGCCACGGCCGGCGACCTGATCCAGACCGGGCCGACTTCGTTGGCTCCACCGCTTGCCCCCGGGGCTCCCTCGGCATGCCACGGCGTCCACCGCCCCCCGGGTCCAAGGGCAGGGCAGACCGTCCGGCCAGGCAACAGGAAGGGGCAAGAACCATGACCGAGGCCAGCCTCAGCTTCGCCCGGCAACCTCACCGACGACCCCGAGCTACGGCACACCGAAGGCGGCATCGCTCGGGCCATGTTCCGGGTGGCCGTGTCGGGACGGCGGGACCAGGAGCCGTCGTTCTTCACCGTGATCGTCTGGCGGGATCAGGCGAAGCATGCTGCCGAGTCACTAGCCAAGGGCAGCCGGGTCGTGGTCGTCGGCCGACTCCAGCAGCGGAGCTGGACGGCCGAGGATGGTAGCGCCCGATCTCCGTCGAGGTCGTGGCCGAGGAGCTGGGGCCGAGCCTGCGGTGGACGACGGCGACCACGACCAGGACGACGAGGAACCAAGACCAGTAGCCAGCTCGACGAGCGCAGCGGGGGAGCGGGACGCGCGTGAAGGAGCAGCATGCCAGCGTTCGGCTCCGTCGTTACTGATCCTTCGAGAGTGTCGGTCTCAGGACGTCCGTGACGAAACAGGCTCAGGACGTGGGTGACACATCCAGCTAGACGATCTTGTTGCTGGCTTCGGCGGTCGCTGTGCCAAGCCGGACAGCGTCGCCGATCTCACGTATGGCTTCGGGGGACTTGGCCGGGGACGGCTTGCAGGCGCTGGATAGCTCGCTGGTAGCGGTCGATGCGTGCCGTCACATCGGGGCTGGGGTTCAGTCGATAGTTGTTGGCCAGGTTATCGGCAAGGTCAGCGAGTTTTACGTTGCGGGCAAGACGATCGTGTGCCACCTGCTCGATGTACTGGTCGTAGGTGTGCTCTGCCCGGTGCGTCAGAGCGACCACGGCCGCGATGACATCGTCGGGAATCCGCGCCTGCCGAAGTTGGTCGACGTTGACCTCTGTGTCCTCCAGGACGTCATGGAGCACAGCGGCCGTCTGTGCCTTGAAGCCCTGCACTGCGAACATGACCCGTAGGGGATGCAGGATGTAGGGCTCGGCTTCCGGGGAGGGGTAGCGCTGCCCGCGGTGTGCGCGACATGCCAGCGCGATGGCTCGCTCCAGCGCATCGGCGTCCTGGCTCATCCCCCGATACTGCCTGAGATCAGGCGTCCGGCTTGGTGTCGCAGGGGACGCGGGAGGTCGGGGTACGAGCGGATTCATGACCGGCTCCGTGATCATCTGGCTGGCAGAGGATATTCGAGTGTCTCGTGAGGAGTTTCTCTACGAACTCAAGGCCGGCCCTGCGGGCGGCCGCCTGCGGCAGCCGTCCTCGGCCGGCAGCGACATGACGGTCACCGGGCGATCAGCCTCACTCGCCTCCAAGCCGCTCGAAGCCACCAGGGTGTGGGCACGTCACCCTTACCGGCAGATGGTCGGGGTCCTCCCGGAACCCGGGTATCCTCCCTCCTGCCGCCCATCCTGGAGGAGTACGCAGTACGCAGCGTGCGGAAGGCAGCACCTTCGTAGGTCTCGCGCTCGACCTGTACCTCATCATCCGTGCGGTTGCCGAACCATTCGTGATCGACATGTCCAACCCGGCCACCTGCCGGAACGACCGGGGCGGACCAGCTTGTTCGGCGTCCTCCTGGATCACTGCGGACCAGGCGTGGTAGCAGCCGTGGCATCGCAATGTTCCTGATCCGTCGTCGTTCCTCTGGGCGCGCCCAGCGCGAGCAGCCCTGGCCGGCCGTCGGGCCTCAGCGCGGCACGAGGGCGGGCGACCTCCGGCCGCCCTCGGCCGGCCGCGAGTTGGCAGAGCACGACTCGTGAAGTGTCACTTGACCCTGAGGTTCCCACCCTCCAGGTAGCCGGCCCTGGCATAGAACACGGTCAAGGGGTCGAGCTCAGACGTTACTGCCGTCGCGCTCGACAGCTTGATCGAGAAGAAGTCGCCCTTCGACGCGCCGAGGTTCCCGTCGGTGTCCCGCACGATGACCTCGAAGCGGCACAATGGTGAAGTCGACGTCTCACGACTCGGGCACGACTGGGGAAACCCCGGCGGCGGCGATGTCGTCAGCCGGAAGCGGCCCAGGAAAATCAGCTCGCTTCCGCCGGGAGGCGGATTCTGCCCGATACACATGGCGGATTCCAGCACCGGGTCGAGCTTGTCGGCCGTTCCCTGGATGGAGAACGGTGCGCCGATGTTTTGGCTGATGCCTTGGCTGGTGCCCTGGTCGATGTAGGTGAGATGGAGGCGGAGCTGACCGGTCGGCGGGTTCAGGCCGCCCTTGTCCTCGCAGCTGAAGTTGAAGCCGAACGACGCCTTGCCGCTGAAGACCGTGTCGCGGAATGTGTCGCTGGCAGTTGGGCCGGGAGGCAGGAATCCGCCGCCACTACCCGTGCACGCCGTCAGCAGCACAGCGAGGATGCCCGCCGCGGCCAGGACGATGGATCGCCGGAATAACCGATGGGCGCCAGTCTTCATGGTGTCTCCAAAGCTGTCAGGCACGAGGGGCCACGCGGACGTTCGAAAGTTCACGATGTCGGCGACTTTTCCGGCGTGCAACGGCTCAAGGTCGACACAACCGCCAGGAACCCCCAAACATGCGGCATATGCAGCACAGATGCTGAAGCTGCGTAGAACTCAGGAGTTCGGCTGCCGCGCTGCCTTCAGCAGCTCGCCAACGGGGCAGGTGGTCACCCCGGACCGACCTGACCCCCCGGTCGAGCCGGCGACCATCGCCGCCAGGCCCGAGCCAGCTTCGTCCTCGTCGGCCGTGCCCCCGATGTGCCCTAAGCATCGGTCCGCAGCGGTCATCAACGGACAACAGCGGTTTTGTGAGTCTTGCGGAGCGGCCCATGGAGGATCGCTGTCAGGCTTCGGCGTCCGGCACCCCGCCATGACCCACAACGGTTCAGGCACCTACCTGGGTTGCCTTGGTGACGAGTTGTCTGCGTGGTGCCGGCGTCGACCTGACCACCGCCTGCTGGCCTGATGAGCAGCCTGTCCAACCCTCGGGTTGTGACCCGTCACAGAAGCGCCGCGCGGTGCCCTCCAGGCCGACTCGACCAGGCCAACGAGCAGGAAGGAGCCATGGCCATGACCAGGCTGACCGGCGCCATCGACGGTGTGATCGGCGTCGACCCCCACCGAGACACCCTCGCCGCGCCGCCATCGATCCGGTGGGCGGCCTGCTCGCCCAGACCTCGGTACGGGCCGATGCGGGCGGGTATCGTCGCCTGCTCGACTTCGCCCAAGCCCAGGTGCCGGGTCAGCGCTGCTGGGCGGTGGAGGGTGCTGGCAGCTACGGCGCCGGCCTGACCTCCTTCCTGCAGGCGCACAGCGAGCGGGTGGTGGAGGTCAGTCGGCCCAAGCGGCCGCCGCGGCGCAGCGGCGCCAAGAGCGACGCCCTGGACGCCGTCCGCGCCGCGCGGGAGGCGCTCACCCAGGATCATCCGCTTGCCCCTCGCCGTCGTGGCGACTGGGAAGCGTTGCGAGTGCTGCTGGCCACCCGCCGCAACGCCTGTGCGGCCAAGATCAGCGCCATCAACCAGCTCAAGGCCCTGATCGTCGGGGCGCCCGAGGAGCTGCGGGCCGAGCTTCGGGGGCTGGCCACCAAACGCCAGATCACCCGCTGCGCAGGGCTCCGGGACCGGCCCTCCAGATCGCTGGAGCACCGCATGACCGTGCGGGCGCTGCGCTCGACCGCCCGGCGCATCCGACGGCTGGCCGCCGAGGCCGCCGGGCTGCGGGCCGAGCTGGAGCGGCTGGTGGCCGCGGTGGCGCCGTGGCTGCTGGAGCTGCCCGGCGTGGGGCCGATCAGCGCCGCCCAGGTCCTGGTCAGCTGGTCGCATGCCGGTCGGCTGCGCTCGGAGGCCGCGTTCGCGGCCCTGGCCGGGGCCAATCCCATCCCGGCGTCGTCGGGGCAGGTGACCCGCCATCGGCTGAATCGTTCAGGTGACCGTCAGCTCAACCGGGCACTCCACACCATCGTGGTGGCCCGGCTCCGCGACGACCCAGTAACTCGCGGGTATGCCGCTCGGCGCACGGTCGAAGGCAAGAGCATCCGCGACATCCGGCGATGCTTCATTGGACGAGTATCCCGGCCGCGATCCACGTGGAGTTGGGTTGTGACTGCTCGGTGAGCGTCCGGGGACGGCCACGGTGCTTTGCCGCCCGACGGCCAGTTTCAGTCCTGCCGCCCTGGAC
>Ga0081538_10002822_pt1 | contig 16622 bp, 11 predicted proteins | sample TabmetS5T2R1_FD_71022 | JGI IMG/M metagenome (GOLD analysis project Ga0081538, IMG submission 71022) | Tabebuia heterophylla rhizosphere microbial communities from the University of Puerto Rico - S5T2R1 | ecosystem: Host-associated > Plants > Roots > Rhizosphere ... | reverse complement strand
AGCTGTCTTTGAATGCCGTCGGAAAAGGTCACAAGCCCCACGAGATCCTGCTGGTTGAGCATGATATAGGCCAACGCTGCCGCCAGATAACAGGCATAATCGAACTTGCTGACCCCGTTCGAGCGGTAGTTCATCGACGCGCTGGCATCGACGAGCAGGTAGCAGCGGAGATTGGTCTCCTCCTCGTATTCCTTGATGTAGTAGCGGTCAAACTTGGCGTAGGCCTTCCAGTCGATGTGGCGGATCTCGTCCCCTGGCGCATACTGACGATGTTCGGAGAACTCAACGCTGAACCCTTTATAAGGGCTCGTATGGGCCCCGGAGATGAGCCCTTCCACCACATAACGGGCGCGGAGCAGGAGGGTCGAGAGCTTCGAGAGTGTGAGCGGATCGAAATAGTTCGGTTTGTCAGCCATCAGGGACGCTCGGGAAGGATCTCGGCCAGCAAGCGGTCGATGATCTGTAGGGAGGTGATGCCTTCCGCCTCGGCAGCGAAATTACTGATGATCCGATGGCGCAGGACCGACTTCGCGAGCGCCTGGACATCCTCCACAGAGGCGGCGAAGCGTCCGTGCAGTACGGCGCGGGCTTTGGCTCCCAGGATGAGATATTGCGAGGCGCGTGGCCCCGCTCCCCAGTTGACCCATTCCTTGATAAAGGCCGGCGCTTGCGGGTGTGAGGGGCGCGTCGCTTGCACCAGCTTGACCGCATAGCCCACCACATAGCGGGCAGTGGGCACACGGCGTACGAGGTTCTGTAAGGCCATGATGCGCTCAGCGTGGAGGACTTTGTCGAGCTGTGCCTGATAGGCCGAGGTGGTCGCTTCGACGATCTGCACCTCCTGCTCGAAGTCGGGGTAGTCGATGCCGACGTTGAACATGAAGCGGTCGAGTTGGGCCTCAGGCAGCGGATACGTGCCCTCTTGCTCGATGGGATTTTGGGTGGCCAGCACGAAAAACGGCAGGTCGAGAGGGTAGGTTCGGCCGCCCGCCGTGACCTTGTATTCCTGCATCGCTTGCAACAGGGCCGCCTGGGTCTTGGGAGGGGTACGATTGATCTCATCGGCGAGCAGCACATTCGTGAAGATTGGCCCCTTCAGAAACACAAATGCGCGATGACCTGTCGATACATCCTCTTCCAGGATGTCGGTGCCGGTGATGTCGGACGGCATGAGGTCCGGCGTGAACTGCACGCGGTTGAAGGTGAGATCGAGCACGCTCGCCAGTGTGCTGATGAGCAGGGTTTTCGCCAGCCCAGGCACACCCACCAACAGGCAATGGCCGCGCGAGAACAGCGCGATGAGTAACTCTTCAATCACCGGCTTTTGGCCGACGATGACCTTTTCTAACTGGGCCACGATGCGGTCGCGTGCGGCGGCGATCTCCTCGGCGGCGCGCCGATCATCCTGGCCCAGGGGGTGTTCGGCCTGCATGGGTGAAGTCTGTACGTCTGCCATCCTGGTCCTTTCTTGGTCGCTAGATAGTTCCGAAGCTTCCTGCGTCTGTTCTCTACCAGTCAGAGAGTCAATCCATCGAAGATAACTTGATGCATTGTTGGTCATCGGATTTCCTCTCTTAATTTTTCTCGCGCTGCATGTCCCTACCTCCCCATCAACCGCCTGGCCACTCGAGCCTCCCGTTCGGCAGCTTCGGTATCTCCCACCTGGTGGTACAGTTCCGCCAGGTAGTGATGCGGCAGCGGATCGAAAGGGTTGATCTGGATGGCTTGCTCATAGTGCTGACGGGCCTTTTCCAACTCGCCCAGGAGCCGATACGCGTCGCCGAGCGTGGCATGTGAGGTGCTGTAATCAGGATAAACTTCCAGGGCGTGTAGGAGATGCGGCACCGCCTCCTGGAAGCGTTGGGCCGCAAGGAGCGCACGGGATAATTTATTCAGCACGAAAGGGGCATCGGGACGTCCCTTACGCGCTCGGTCATAGTAATATACCGCCCCATCAACGCGACGGCGTTGACGCATCAGATCGCCGAGCGCCAGATCCCGCTCCACCGCGGCCGACTGCAAGGCTTCTTGCTCCAGCCGATCGACGTCGCCCTCGCCCTTCTCGACGACCTTGAACTGAGCTAATTGCACGCCCGCCACCGGCGTGAGCTGTTTCGCTCGCAGGAACTGTTTCCAATCGTCTTCGAAGGTCGCAAAGGAGACATTCAGGGCCTGCTCGATCGGGCCTCTGGCACCACGAGTCTTGGTGCGCGCCATTTCCAGGAAAATCTCCCGCAGTCCTGGATAGCCGACGCGACTGAGCATGAACTCCACCGCTGAGGCCGCCTCGGCATACGCTAACTGCACCTGTTGCGGGGATTCAAGACGTACCAGCGACGGTTCCATCTGGTCGAAGCTCACGAAATTCCCCGTCTGCAGCGCCTCCGCTAGCAGCGTGCGATTTAACGGATTCAGATACAGCGAGGCGGCACTATGCCAGCGCGACTCTTCGTGTTTGGCGACCCCCTCGTGAATCCAGATCGGCGCTTTGTCGTCGCTGAGCTTGACGATGACGTAGTGCACATACTCATGCACCATCGCATCCAACCAGCGATACCCCCGCAATAGCACACGAGGGGACAGCGCCATCACTTTATCGAATTTGCAAATACCCACCGCCCCGGCGACTTCGATGTCGCGCTTCGAGAGGGATGAAGCGGCGTGAAACCGTTCGTGATCGGGAAAGATCTCGACTCGCACCGGTGTGCTCGGCCGGTGCCCCAGATCCCTGCCGAGGACCTCGTAAGCCTTTTCAAGTGCGGCCAGCGCGTATTCCGCCAGAATGTCATCCCGCTCCTCCTGCAACCGCAGGATGAAATGCGGACTCGTATAGGTCTTGAAATCTTGCACCGCCCATGCCGTCTGTTCGGCGAAGGCCTTCCATCCTTTGGCGTACTCATTCGTGGGCTCGGCTCCCACCCAGGCCTCGGCCCAGCGCCCCGCTTCGGAGTATTCCCCGCGATACAGCGACGCCTTGGTGAGGAGGGCAAGTACGTGAGGATCATTCGGCCGCTGGCTGTACACGGACTGCGCCAGCCGGTAGGCCTCCTCACCGTCCCAGCGCTCCAGGGCGGCCTCTGCGTCGGACAGTACATCTTGCGCCCATGTCCGGCTTACCACGATCGACAGGATGGCGATGAGAAAAACGATGCTCTTTCGCACGGACCTTCGACGACCTCCAAGGCTTCGTTCTTCGGACACGCCGGGCTTGATTGGCACCTGCCGCGACACACATCCGAGCAACGGCTGGCACCCCCTTCCCCTCTCCCAGAGGAAGGGGAGACGGCGATCAGGTCACTCCGTCAGATTCTTGAAATATTGCTCGATCTGCCCCTTGAACTGAGCTGGGCCACCCCGTTTCAGGGCTTCCATAATCTCCTCACGAAACTGCCTCGGTGCTTTAAATTCTTCCTTGCCAGGGATTTTAAAATCCCGCGTATTGATGCCCATGCGGCCCTGTTCACGCGGCGAGCGGTCGGGGAATGGTTGCTGATTGAAGGCAAACGGATCGCCCGGTCGGCGTAGCACCATCGGCACGGGAATCTGCCCCATCTGGCCCCGTTGGGCCATCTGCTGCATGGCCTGCTGCATGGCTTGCTGCCCCTGTGACAAACGCCGTAAGGCCTCCTCTTCGGGAGGGATGGCCTGGCGAGCCCGACGCTCGCCCAGCTCTTCCTGGGCCTCACCCATAAATTCGCCCGCCTCACCGAGATTTTGCCGCAGCTCCGGGCTCAGAAAGGGGATGAACTGGGACAACTGGTCGAGGCGATGTTTCAAGGCCTCGGTGCGCTCGCGCACCGTCTGTTGGCGATGGCTCAATTGACCGAGCTCCTCGCCCTGTTGCGGGTCCAATAGTTCCTGACCATCCAGGTTATTGAGGTGCGAGAGATGCTGGTGCGACTGGGCCAATGTCTCGCGCAGACCCTGGAGCATCGCCTGCAGCTCTGGGTGTTGGCGTAAGAAGTCTTCCCACGCCGGCGACGGATGCTGTTGCATGGCGGACAATTCCTGCATCGCATCCTGCAAGGCACGGAGCAACTCGGCCGACTCCTCGGGCGTTAATTGCCGCGTAATGCGATCGAGAGCACGATCCAGGCGATTCAACGGCGAGGTCTGGGGGCGCGCCCGGCGATTGTCGGCATGCGGCGCACGCGCAGCCTCTTGCATCTGACGCTGCGCTTGTTGAATGTCCTCACCCAGTTGCTGTTGCAGTTGCTCGAATTCTCGCCGCTGTTGCTCGGCGATGCGCTGGCGCAGGCTCTTATCGATGCCAGTGGTCTCCCGCAGGACTTCAGACTGCTCCCGCATGATCTGGTCAAGCTCACTCTGGGCGCGCTCCATACCGCTCTGCTGATGGCCAAACGGCATGGACTGCGCGAACCGCTGCGCACTCTGAAGCGCCGCCAGCATCTGATTCAACGAGCGGAGCAAGTCCTCTGCGAGGCGCTTGGCCTCTGCTAGATTGCCCTGTTGCAGTTGCTCACGGAGTTGCTGGAGCGCTTGCATCATCTCGCCCAGCTCTAGATTCTGCAGCGCTTCGCTATTGAGAAACTCGTCGGGGAGCTCCGATGGCAGCTTCGACAGGGCCTCCATGAGCGCTTGCATGGCTTTTTCCAGCTCGTTGAGCTCACGCTCTAACGCCTCCCGCGTCGCCGCATCCATCTCTTTGCCGAGCTTGTCGAGATCAGTTAACGCATCCAGCAGGTTTTGTTGCGTGCGAGCCATGCGCTGGGCCAAGTTTTCCAGATCGCGCATCTTGGCACGCTTACCGATGTCCTGCGCGAACAGCGCCATGCGCTCGAGTTCCGCTTGGGCCGCCTCTTGCTTGGCGAGCGCCTGGTCAACCGACGGCGCGCTGGTATCGGGCGACTGACGATCGGGCCGCTGTGGGCTGCGCGACGATGGGCTTGGCGACTGCGGTTGGCTCGACGGCGGCGCGAGCTCTCGCCGCGCGCCCCCCATGAGCGCGTCCTGCGTGAAATGCAGGTTCTCCCGTAACGTCCGCGTGTCTTCGTAACGCGTGTAATCGCTCAGGTAGTCCTGTTCGAGCATCTGCAGCATGTGATCGAGTTGTGACACGAGCTCCTGGGCCTGTTGTTGGAGCTCGGCCTGTCGTGCTTCCAGCTCCTGGGCCGCTGTGGGATCGCGTGGCACGGCCTCTTGCGCCAGATCACCGGTGCGCGTATTCAACTCAAGCTGGTCGGCCAGGAGATCGACGAGCTTCTCCGCCACCTGCTGCTGCATCTCATCGAGCTGGCGATGCTCCTCCTCACGGCCCTTGATGCGCAGGATATGGGTCGCGGAAACACCGCGTTTGGGGCCGGACACCGTGTCGTTATCCCAGACCTCGACATGATACGTCACGGATTCACCTGCGGCGCTGAAGAGGCCGGTCACATCCCAGAAATACCGCCCTTGATAGCGTTTGGCCACTTCATCGACCCGATCGATGACGAGGCGTTTCTCACCAAGCGGGCCGGCGCGATAGACCAAGGCCAACTCCCTCAGACCGAAATCGTCACGCGCCTCGTACTCCAGCGCGATGACGCGCCCCTCGTTGATCTCCAATTCGGGCTCGGGGGCGAGCAGGTCGATCTGCGGCGCCGCGTCGGGCAAAACATCGATGCGGTAAGAGAGATGATCCTGATTGGCGAAGCCCAGGTTATCCTGCACCTCGATGCGATACCCACCGGGTCTAGTGATCAATGCCGTCGCCTGGAGGAGCCCGTCCGAACGCACCATCAGGGGGAGTTGTGTGTTGTCGTCAAACACCAGTTGCCCACGCGCGATGGGTTTATTGGCGGCCATCTCGATGCGGACTTCGGATCCGGCAAGCGTCTCGATGTGCCCGCTCCCCTCCTCGATTTTCGGAGGGAGCCGCGTGTAATCGGGATACTGATACCGGAGGCGGAAATTCCCCACCGCTGGTGCTTCAACCACCTCGACCTCTCCCACGTCGGAGGTGACCGATCCGGCGATGGCCTGGAATTTGATCGGCTCACGCAGGTTGCTGAAGGTATGGCGGAAACTTCCCTGGTCCCCCGCCACCATCTTCTCCTCACGTTCTTGGCCGGCATGCCACGTCCGTAGACGCACCGTGGGGGGGATCTGTCCACTGGCCATTACCTGTAGGGTCAGCGGCTGCCCAACGAGGATGTGGCGTGGGTAGTCGCCGAGCGTTAAGACGGTGGGTGGTACACCCAGTAGACTCAAGGGGTGCAGGAGCTGTACCACAGAGGCCGTGAGCAGTTGCGGGGCGAACCAGACGACTCCAAGCACGGCCACCACCAGCGGCGCTACCACCCGCACCTGCCGCCACACGCTGCGCCAATCGATCAGCGGCTGACGGCTCAGGGCTTCGATCTGGCGATGAGTAGCTTCCAGCAGGCCGTCGACAAGATCGGAGGAGATCCCGCTTTCAGGGTGTTTCTGCAGGGACTCGGGGAGCTGAAGAGCGCTGATCAGGTGATTGTGGAATTCGGGATGTCGGGCTTCAACATAGAGTGCTGCGGACTCGAGCGAGCGTCGCTGCAGACACGTGCGCACCAACCAGATCAGCGAGGCCCCCACGGCCACCCAAGCCAGCAGGACAAGGCAAGTCACGAGGAGCGGCTGCGTTGAGGCGAGCGGTAGCAAACCGGTGCCCAACAGCAGCGCTGTCAGCCACACGGTCAGGATCACCAAGGCGCATTCGAGCAGTGTGGCGACGCGCAAACCCCGCGCAATCCCCTTGATAAAGGTATAAATAACATGTTGATGCGTCGATTTCATGGGAAACTACCCTCACCGGGAGCGGCATTGTTATCCCCCACCGTGCTGCTGGGACGCGCGTTGGCCTCCCTCGAGGCGGCGTATAATCAGTTCGACCTGCTCTTCGTCTTCGGGCTCAAGCTTCGCCTTGGCTTCCAGGCCTTCGCGCACCAGGCGTGCGACCCCTCCCGCGCCCTCCTCTAGGATCAAATCGACCAAGTAGCCGCCGATGATGCCTCGCAGTTTGGTGAACACATGGTCTTGTGGACCAGCCATAACATATTCCTTAAAAAACCGGAAATTCCAAGCACGAGGCTCATTATGGAAAGGGCTTCGGGCGATGTCAAGCACAAATCCGGCGTCTCCAGATGCCCTGGAACTCTCTGTCAGACAAAGGAAAAGCGCCAGCGGGCAGGTCGATTGACACCTTCTCAGGGGACGGGTATGATAACCCCACGAATAGCTGATTTTCATGCGTTCCATGCCAGACAGGTGCAACCATGCTAACGCCAGCCACCATCGAAGCGCTACAACGCCTTGTGGGGACCGCCAACCTCCTCACCGAGCCGGAAGAAAAGCTCGTCTACGAGTGCGATGGACTGACCATGTTCAAGGCCATGCCGGAGGTGGTCGTCTTTCCTACCTCGACGCAACAGGCGGCGGAGGTCGTCCGCCTGGCCCACCATGCCCAAATCCCCTTTGTCGCCCGCGGCGGAGGGACTGGCCTGAGCGGCGGGGCGCTGGCCGTTGACGGCGGTATGATGATCGCCTTGACGAAGCTCAATCGCATCCTGGAAATCGACCTCGACAACCAACGCGCGGTCGTCCAACCGGGTGTCGTCAATCTCTGGATTACGCAGGCGGTATCGGCACAAGGGTATTATTACGCTCCTGATCCTTCCAGCCAACAAGCCTGCACGATCGGCGGCAATGTGGCGGAGAACTCCGGCGGCCCTCACACCCTCAAATACGGTGTCACCACCAACCATGTGCTCGGCCTCGAGATCGTCCTGCCCGACGGGAGGGTCATAGAAACCGGCGGGCCGGCGGAAGATTACCCCGGTTATGATCTCACCGGCATCGTGGTCGGCTCGGAAGGGACCCTCGGCATCGTCACCAAGGTCATCGTGCGCCTCATGCGCAAAACCGAAGCGGTCAAAACCTTGATGGCGGTCTTCGAGAGCATGGACGACGCCAGCAATGCTGTATCAGACGTCATCGGCCAGGGAATTGTTCCCGCCGCCATCGAGATGATGGATCAACTCGCGCTGGAGGCCGTGGAGGCATACATTCACGCGGGTTACCCCACGGACGCCGGCGGCGTGTTGCTGATCGAGCTCGATGGTCTGCGCGACGGTATGGAGGAGAGCGCCGCCCAGATCGTCGAGATCGCGCGCAAACACAACGCCCGCGAAGTGCGCATAGCCCGCGACGACCGCGAGCGCGAGTTGCTCTGGCTCGGTCGCAAACGGGCCTTCGGCGCCATGGGTCGCATCAGCCCCAGTTACTACGTCCAAGACGGCGTCATCCCGCGCACGCGCTTGCCGGAAGTGCTGCAGCGTATCCGGGACATCGCCGCACGCCATGCCATTCGTATCGCCAACGTGTTTCACGCCGGCGATGGCAATCTGCACCCCCTGCTCCTGTATGATGAACGCGACTCCGACCAACGCGAACGGGTGCTGCAGGCCAGCGAAGAGATCCTCCGCGTGTGCGCCGACGTGGGGGGGAGTCTCAGCGGCGAGCACGGCATCGGCATCGAGAAGCGTGAAGATATGCCGCTGATCTTCACGGCGCTGGATATGGCCGCGATGCAAAAGGTGAGGACGGTGTTCAACCCACAGAATCTCTGCAATCCTGGCAAGGTCTTCCCGACCCCGGGGCGCTGTGTAGAGCTCGGCCCACCGATCACCGAAAAGGTCATCGGCGGGGTGCGGATCGAGCGCTTTTAGACCGTGGGGTGAGGCGGTCTGTTGCCGAACGGTGATCGCGAACGATGGTTGATGCCTCCGAGTTAATCGAGGAACTGAGCCAGATCGTCGGCGCCCCATTTGTCCAAGCGACGACGTCGATGGATGCCTACCGCGTCGACGGCCGGGAGCCCTGGGCCGTCGTGTCCCCTGGCGACATCGACGAGATGTCTGCTGTGCTGGCGTTGGCCCATCGCCAAGAACTCGCGGTCGTCCCCTGGGGCGGGGGGACGACGATGGCCATGGGGCACCCGCCGGAACGGCTCGATATCGTCCTGTCGTTATCGCGGCTCGATCGTGTCTTGGACCATGAGCCGGCGGACCTGACCGCGACCGTGCAGGCCGGCATCACCATGGCTGATTTGCAAACCCACCTGGCTAGCCGCGGACAATGGTGGCCCGTCGACCCTCCTCTGTCCACCGCCGCCACGCTTGGGGGGGTGCTGGCAACCAATGCCAGCGGTCCGAAGCGCTTGCTGTATGGCACCGCGCGCGACCTACTCATCGGGATCAAAGTGGTGCACCCCGATGGAGCGATCTCGAAAGCCGGCGGGAAGGTCGCCAAGAACGTCACCGGCTATGATATGATGAAGCTATACATCGGCTCTCTGGGGACGCTTGCGGTCATCGCCGAAGCCACGCTCAAGCTTCGGCCGTTGCCGCCAAGCCAGCAGCTGGCGTGGTCGACATTCGCCCGGCGAGAGTCCGCCGCAGAAGCGGCCCGACGGCTGCTCACCGGCGGGCTGCTGCCGAGCGCGGTCGAGGTGGTTAACCCGCCTCTCACCGCCCATCTGCACCGGGCGCTCGCTGGCTCGGCAGGGGGGGAAGGATGGTCGCTCATCGTCGGATTGGATGGCGCAGAGCCTGCCGTGATCCGGCAGCGTCACGAGATCGACGCGCTCGGCCGCGCTGGAGGAGCCGCCGCCTGGTGGACAGGACCCGATGACGGACGCCTGTGGCAGTCCTTGCAGGAGCGGCTGCGTCCGAATCGCGCCGAACGGATGGCGTGTGTGGTCATCCGCGTCGGCACCGTCCGCACACATACCGAGGCGATCCTCGACAAGCTCGCCGAGCTTGGGTCACATCTGAATGCTGCCGTTGAACTTTCGGCTCGTTTCGGCAATGGCCTGGTCTATGGGCGGTTTCCGCTCAACGGGGAGGCTGAGCCGCCGGCCCAGTTGACCCAGGCGCTGACGGCGATGCGCCGGGAGCTGGCTTCCGAGCGCGGCTATCTCGTCGTCGAGAGCGCCCCCCCCGCGTTCAAGACGCGGTTTGACTGTTGGGGCGATGTGGGCCCGCAGGCAGAGGTCATGGCCGGCCTGAAGCATGAATTCGACCCACGGCGGGTGCTCAATCCTGGGCGCTTCGTCCATCATCTGTGAACATCATCGGTGAACAAGGAACCCCATGGCCGCGACGGGAATGCAGCTTCCGCAAACAACCGACGCTCCCGACTACCGGAAGCTGATGGAGTGTGTCCACTGTGGGCTGTGCCTGCCAACCTGCCCGACTTATGCTGAGCTAGGGGTGGAGATGGACTCGCCACGTGGGCGGATCTACCTCATGCGGGCGGTCGTTGAGGGGAAGCTGTCGCTTTCCGCGCCCTACCAGCAGCACATCTCCCAGTGCCTGGGTTGCCGTGCCTGCGAAACCGCCTGTCCCTCGGGCGTGAAGTTCGGCCAGCTCCTCGAAGGCGCGCGCGCCCAGATCGAGCAGGCCGACGCGCCTCAACATCCTCCTCTCGCCAGGTGGCTCCGCACCCTGGCCTTTCGGGGTATTCTTCCGCATCCCATGGTCCTGGGAGCCTTGGGCAACCTGTTGTTACTGTATCAATACTCCGGGCTGCGGGCGCTCGTGAATCACCCATCGATCAGGCGGTGGCTGCCCGAGCGCCTGGCGCAGTTAGATCAACTCCTGCCCGTGCTGCCGAAGCGGGCATACCGCGCGCGTCTGCGGGAGGTCACACCGGCCCAGGGGGAGAGGCGTGGGCGGGTGGGTTTCGTCTCCGGTTGTGTGATGCCGATTTTCTTCGCGCAGGTCAATGACGCCACCGTGCGGTTGATGGCCGCCAACGGCTTTGAGGTGATCACCCCACGCGCCCAGCGGTGCTGTGGGGCGCTGCACGCGCATGCGGGTGAGCGAGAGGAGGCACGGCGCCTGGCACGGCAGAATCTCGAAGCCTTCGCGCAGGCACGCGTCGATTGGATCGTCGTGAATGCCGCCGGCTGTGGCGCGATGCTGAAGGAGTATGACGAGCTGCTGGGGCATGACGCGCTGCTGAGTGGCGCGGCGAAGCAGTTCAGCGAGCGGGTGCTGGATGTGAGCCAGTTTTTCGACCGGTTTCCGTTCCGTGGCCCGCTGGGTGAGCTCAAATTGCGCGTCGCCTATGACGACCCCTGCCATCTGTTGCATGGGCAGCGGGTGAAGGAGGAGCCGCGTCGTCTGCTGCGCGCCATCCCCGGCCTGGAGCTGCTGGAAGTGCCAGAGGGGGATTGGTGTTGTGGGAGCGCGGGCATTTATAATCTCTTACATCCCGAGCTCTCGCGCCAGATTCTGACGCGTAAGATGAGACATCTCGCGGCCGCTAACCCCGATGTCATCACCACCGGTAACCCTGGATGTCTGCTCCAGATCAGCACCGGGGCGAAACAGCACGGTCTCACCGCGGCGGTTGTCCATCCCATCGAGTTGCTGTACTGGGCATATCTTCGTCGGTTAGGACCCTCGCGATGATTCCGCTGCGCGATGCTATTCCTTCACATAGCTTTCCGGCCGCGACGGTCCTGTTCATCGGGCTGAATGTGCTGGCCTTTTTCTATGAGCTGTCGCTCGGCCAGATGCTGGATGTCTTCATCATGCGGTACGGTGCGGTGCCGCTGCGATTCATCCTGTCTGGGCAGACGGAGCAGGTGTCGACGGTCGAGCGCTTTCTCCCACTCTTCACGTCCATGTTCCTCCATGGGGGCTGGCTTCACCTCGGGGGGAATATGCTCTACCTGTGGATTTTCGGGGATAATGTCGAGGATCGTCTGGGCCACATCCGCTTCCTCTTGTTCTACTTAGCCTGCGGCTTGGCGGCTGCACTCACCCAGATCTACGTGCATCCGACCTCAAAGATTCCGATGGTCGGGGCGAGCGGCGCCGTGGCGGGGGTCTTGGGGGCGTATCTAGTCCTGTTTCCGCACTCGCGTGTGCTCGCATTGATCCCGATCATCTTCTTTTTCCAGGTGGTCGAACTGCCGGCCTTTCTGTTTCTCGTCTTTTGGTTTCTGATGCAATTTCTCAACGGGGCAGTGTCGATCACTGGCGCCCCTTACATGACTGGGGGAGTTGCGTGGTGGGCCCACATCGGCGGGTTTGCGAGCGGAGTAGCGCTGGGGTTCCTGTTACAAAAGCGCAAGAGGCAACTATGGACATGACCGATGATCTTTTGACACCACAGGCCCTGGTCGTGGCCAAGGACGCGGACGACATCAAAGAGCTGCTGGCCGCCCTGGATTCCTGGGGATTCAAGGCCGTGTGGGCCAAAGATGGCGAGGCAGGTTATAACGTTTTGGACGGCCCTGAGGTGATCCATGCGCTGGTCACGGAGCTCAACGTCCAGCGCATCGACGGCCTGCGCCTGCTGTCGGTCGCCAAACAGCGTAACCCCGAGATCTGTGTGATCATGATCGCCAGCAACGCCGACATCGAGCTTGCCACCGAGGCCATGCGCAAGGGCGCCTACGATTTCCAGACCAAGCCGCTCAATCTGAACAAGATCAAGGCCGTGCTCGACCGTGGCCTGTCGCTGCAACGCCTCACCATCGAGGTCACCGACCTGCACCGCCGGCTGGATCAACGCTACGGCTTCCACAATCTGATCGGTAACTCGCGGGGCATGATGGCCGTCTACAACATGATCCGGCAGATCGCCCCCACGCGTGCCACCGTCCTCATCGTGGGCGAAACGGGCACTGGCAAAGGCGTGGCCGCGCAAACGATCCATCAGAACAGCTCGCGCCGGGACGCTCCCTTCGTGACGTTGAATTGCGCCTCCCTCGCGGAAGGGGTGATCGAGAGCGAGCTCTTCGGACACGAGCGCGGGGCCTTTACGGGTGCCGTGCAAACCCATAAGGGGCGCTTCGAGATCGCCGACGGCGGCACCCTGTTTCTGGACGAGGTCAGCGAAATGTCGCTGGCAACTCAGGCCAAACTGTTGCGGGTGATCGAGGATCGCGAGTTTGAGCGCGTGGGGGGGATGCGCCCGATTAAAGTGGATGTACGCTTGATGGCCGCCACCAACCGCAACCTGGAGCAACAGGTGAAGGACGGCAAATTCCGCGAAGACTTATTTTTCCGCCTGAAGGTGGTGACGATCAAGCTACCGCCGTTGCGAGAGCGCAAGCAGGACATCCCTCGCCTGGTGGAAGCCTTCATCCGCGAGTTCAATATCGAGCACGAAAAGTCTATTACCGGGATCTCGCGGGGGGCGATGGATTTACTCATGCAATATTATTGGCCGGGAAATGTACGCGAACTGAAGAATACGATTGAAGGGATGGTCGTGCTCTCCGCCAGCGGCGGGATGCTGGATGTCTCTGACCTGCCCGAGCAGATCCTCCGCCAAGTCGACTCGGAGAGGCCCGCAAGGGATATGCATGTGCGCGTGGGCATGACGATGGAGGAGATCGAAAAGATCGCCATCGAACACACCCTCCGCTCAGTGGGGTACGACAAACAAAAAGCCGCTGAGATCCTCGGCATCGGGCTGCGCACGCTTTATCGCAAGCAAAAGCGCTATCGACTGGGGTAGGGGCTCTCCGCTTCGGGCAGCGCCATTATCGCTGCTGTCAAAGTGGCACACACCTGTTGAGAGACGCTGCACGAGCGATTCTGCTGTAATGCTTGTGAAATCAAGCCCTTTACACCTCTGTGTGCTCGACAGCCCGATGATCGACCTCTGCCATTTGGGCAAAACGTCACGGTCATCGACTCGGCTTGTATGACCACCTGACTCCTTCCAATCCCTGTCCGGCAGGGTCTCGCGCGGCTAGGCTATGAACGGCATAGTGATTGCTCATGGGTGAGAATGACCTCTGTCGCGCAGAGGTACGCCAAGCGATATCGATCTATGGTAAACTAGCGCGTATTTCGTCGCGCTCTCGCTACCCTGGAAACCAATGGAGGATCGCACCATGGCAGCCTTGAACACGAAGGTGAAACCCCTCGGTGATCGCATTCTCGTGCGGCGCGTCGAGGAGGAAGAGGTGCAGCGCGGTGGCATCATCATCCCGGACACCGCCAAAGAAAAACCTCAACAGGGCGAAGTCCTGGCCGTCGGGCCAGGGCGTCTGAACGACGACGGCAAGCGGATCCCACTGGAGGTGAAAACGGGCGACCGCATCCTCATGGGGAAATACGCAGGGACTGAGGTGAAACTGGACGGCGAGGAGTGTCTGATTCTCCGCGAGGATGATGTCTTGGCCGTGATCAGCTAAGCAAGAGGAGGAGGAGCTATGCCTGCGAAGCAACTGATATACCGGGAAACCGCGCGGCAGCGGATGTTAGAGGGCGTCGAGAAGCTCGCCAAGGCGGTCAAAGTGACGTTGGGGCCGAAAGGGCGCAACGTCGTGCTCGATAAGAAGTGGGGCGCCCCGACGATCACCAAAGATGGCGTCACGGTGGCCAAAGAGATCGAGCTCGATGACCGCTTCGAGAACATGGGCGCCCAGATGGTGCGGGAAGTCGCCTCCAAAACTAGCGACATCGCGGGCGATGGCACCACGACGGCGACCGTGCTGGCCGAAGCCATCTATCGGGAAGGCCTGCGCAATGTGACCGCAGGGGCGAATCCGATGGGGCTGAAGCGGGGCATTGAAAAGGCCGTTGAAGCCGTGATCGAAGAGCTCAAGAAGCTCAGCAAACCTGTGAAGGATAAGAAGGAGATCTCGCAGGTCGGGACCATTGCGGCGAACGGCGACGACGTCGTCGGCGACCTCATCGCCGAAGCCATGGAAAAAGTCGGCAAAGACGGCGTCATCACGGTCGAGGAAGCCAAGGCCATCGAGACCTCGCTGGAAGTGGTCGAGGGCATGCAGTTCGACCGCGGCTATCTGTCGCCCTACTTTGTGACCAACCCGGAGAAGATGGAGGCCGTGCTCGAGGAGCCGTACATTCTCATCCACGAGAAGAAGATCTCCGTGCTGCGTGATCTCCTGCCGCTGCTCGAGAAAATCGCCCAGACCGGCAAGCCGTTGCTGATCCTCGCGGAGGACGTCGAGGGCGAGGCACTGGCCACGCTGGTGGTGAACAAGCTGCGCGGCACGCTGAAGGTGGCGGGGGTGAAAGCCCCTGGCTATGGCGACCGGCGCAAGGCGATGCTGGAAGACATCGCCATTTTGACGAGCGGTAAATTGCTCTCCGAAGACCTGGGGATCAAACTGGAAAACATCACCATGGAGGATCTCGGTCGCGCCAAGCGCGTGGTGATCGATAAAGAGAACACCACCATCGTTGAGGGGGCTGGGCAGTCCCAGGACATCGAGGGCCGGGTGAAGCAGATCCGCACCCAGGTCGAGGAAACGACCTCCGATTACGACCGCGAGAAGCTGCAAGAGCGCCTGGCGAAGCTCGTCGGCGGTGTGGCGGTGATCAAAGTCGGGGCGGCCACAGAGACCGAGATGAAGGAGAAGAAGGCCCGCGTCGAGGATGCCCTGAATGCGACCCGCGCGGCGGTCGAGGAGGGCGTGATCCCCGGCGGTGGCGTGGGGTTTGTGCGCTGTCTCGCCGCGGTCGCGGGGCTCAAACTGGATGGCGATGAAGCGATCGGCGCCACGATTATCAGGCGCGCGCTGGAAGAGCCGATCCGACAGCTCGCCAATAATGCCGGCGTCGAAGGGTCGATCGTCGTGCAGAAGGTCAAAGAGGGCTCAGGAGCGTTCGGGTATAACGTGGCCACCGATACGTATGAAGACCTGATGGCCTCTGGTGTGGTCGATCCGACCAAAGTCACCCGCTCGGCGTTGCAGAATGCGGCAAGCATCGCGGCGCTGATGCTGACGACCGAAGCGCTCATTACCGAGCTGCCGGAGAAGAAAGATAAGGCCCCTGCGGCACCTCCGGGTGGCTATGAGGATGAGTTCTAAGATGCGCACCTGAGCTGGTAGCCCACCGCGTCCTCTCTAGCCTTCTGAGAGATAAGGGTGCCGTGGGCGCCGGACCCTGTGATGGCCTCGGGCAGCCCCCTAAGGGCTGCCCGAGGCCATCGGTTTTGAGAAGCCATAGTGCCGGTCGCTCAGGACTCCCTCTCAGTGCTTTGCCTCGCCTTACAGTTGTGGCGCCGCCGCTCCCCAACATGGCTCACTCCTGCTCATCCTCGCCACCCACACATGATGCCGTTCGGGTTTACTCCCGAAGGGCGTTGAGAGACAATGTAGGACAAATACCGACAATCATACCGGTCATCTTCCTACCATAAATTCAGCCTGTGGCTGATGGTGTATGGGCGGCCACACGGGATAATCTAAGCGAATTCCCGGACGGCTCTCGTATGTGTCCATCCCGCGCTGGAAGCGCCCCTGACACTGGCAACGTGAACCTCCCCTGGGAGAGCGTGCTCATCCCCGTCCACTTCTCGAGATCCACGAGACGACTTGGGGACTTACCCGATTCATGGTAAACGCATTCGCCGTCCTGCTCTAGCGATGACGGCGCGCGATGAACGCTCACGCCGATGGCCTCCAGGCAGATGAGGGGCTAGGCTGAGGAGGCAATCCTGGGTTTGGAGATGGTCAAATGAGCGACCGGTCGCAAGGTTCTTCCCTTGGCCACATCGTTGGCAGCAGCCCCGCACTCGGGAAGGCGCGTGAGGTGGCTCGTCAAGCGGCGCAGGATGGGACCTCGGTCTTCATTGTGGGGGAG
>Ga0081538_10002821_pt1 | contig 16629 bp, 17 predicted proteins | sample TabmetS5T2R1_FD_71022 | JGI IMG/M metagenome (GOLD analysis project Ga0081538, IMG submission 71022) | Tabebuia heterophylla rhizosphere microbial communities from the University of Puerto Rico - S5T2R1 | ecosystem: Host-associated > Plants > Roots > Rhizosphere ... | reverse complement strand
GCGACCATGACACGCTCGAGCATCGCGTCCTGCCCGATGATCACCTGCTTGATCTCGTAGAGCGCCCCCTCCAGCGCCTCGCGGGGCTCGTCGTGGCTTCGCGTCTCGTCCATGAGCGCCCACGGTAAGCGGTGGGCTGTCACCGGCGGATAACGGCCGCTCCCACTACCCTCGACTACGTGCGCGTGCTCGTCGCGGAGGACGAACGCAGGGTGGCCGACGCGGTGGCCCGCGGGCTACGCCGCGAGGGAATCGCGGTCGACGTCGCCTACGACGGCGCCTCGGCGCTGGACAAGGCGCGGCTCTACCCGTACGACGTCGTCGTCCTGGACCGCGACCTGCCGCTGCTCCACGGCGACGAGGTCTGCCGGACGCTGCGACGGGAGGAGCCGGACAGGCGCGTGCTGATGCTGACTGCCGCCTCGGGAGTCGACGACCTCGTCGACGGCCTGTCGCTGGGGGCCGACGACTACATGCCGAAGCCGTTCGCGTTCGCGGAGCTCGTGGCCCGCCTGCAGGCCCTCGCCCGCCGCGCCAACCCCGCCCGCCCGCCGACGCTCCGGGCCGGTGACGTCGAGCTCGACCCGGCTCGCCACACCGTGACCCGCGGCGGCCGCGAGGTCGAGCTGACGCCCAAGGAGTTCGCGGTGCTCGAGGCGCTCATGGCCGCCGACGGCGGGGTCGTCTCGAACGACGAGCTCGTGGAGCGCGTGTGGGACGAGAACGCCGACCCGTTCACGAACTCGGTGCGGATGACGGTGCTGCGCCTGCGCCGTAAGCTTGGCGACCCGCCGGTGGTCGAGACGGTCAAGGGCGCGGGCTATCGGGTATGAGGCGACTGCGGCCGACAATCCGGGCACGTCTGACCGCCCTCTACGCCCTGCTCGTGGCCGTCTCGACCGGCGTGCTCCTCGCGGTGAGCTACTGGCTGCTGGCCCGCCACTTCGACCGCACGCTGCCCGACCCGCTCGCGAGCGACGCCCTCGAGGAGGTGGCGGTGCAGTACCTGGTCGCGTTCGCCGGCGTGCTGCTGGTTGCGGCCGTGATCGGCTGGGCCGTGGCCGGCCGGCTGCTCGCCCCGCTGAAGCGGATCACGGCAACTGCGCGCCGCGTCTCCGAGGAGCGGCTGGGGGAGCGCATACCGGCGTCGGGTCCGCACGACGAGCTGCGCGAGCTGGGGGAGACGCTCAACTCGATGCTCGACCGCCTCGCCGACTCCTTCGACGCGCAGCGTCGCTTCGTGGCGAACGCGAGCCACGAGCTGCGCAGCCCGCTGACCGTGATTCGCTCCGAGGCCGAGGTTGCGCTCGCGAACCCCGAGCCGGACCTGGACGAGCTGCGGGGAATGGCCGCGTCGGTCGTGCAGGCGAGCCGCCGCACCGAGGCCCTGCTGGCGAGCCTCCTGATCCTGGCGCGCAGCCAGCGCGGCCTCGTCGAGAGCCGGCCGGTGGACCTCGCCGAGACGGCGGCCGCCGCGGCCGAGCTGACCGGCGACTTCGCCGCGGCCGAAAGTGTGCGCCTGACGCTCGAGCTCGAGCCCGCCGTGATCGAAGGGGACCCGGCGCTGCTGGAGCGCCTTGCGGCCAATCTGCTCGAGAACGGTGTGCGCTACAACCGGCCGGGCGGCTTTGTAGCGGTGCGGACCCGGCGTCTGGACGGCGCCGCCGAACTCGAGGTCGAGAACAGCGGCCCCCTCGTCGATCCGGCCGCGGCCGGGCGGCTGGCCGAGCCCTTCGAGCGGCTGGAGCGCAGCGCCGAGGGCGGCGGAGCCGGCCTGGGCCTGTCGATCGTGCGCGCGGTGGGTGAAGCGCACGGCGGATCGCTGGGAATCAAGCCGCGCGACGGCGGAGGGCTGAGGGTGGTGGTCCGGTTCCCTACAGGCGCCGCCCGTCCCGCCACGGGCAGTCGCGATCGTCGACTGCGCGGTGCTCCTGCCTGACCGCGGGCGCCGCCCTCTCGTCGCGATCGGCGAGGCGGGCGTCGAGCTGGGTCAGGCCGTGCACCGAGCTGCCGAACAGCCCGACGCCGACGACCGCGGCGGTAGCGATGGCCACTGGCCTGGCTCGCACAGGTAGAAAGGTAATGGACCGGGCAAAAACGGTCTCAGGGTAGGCGCCCGAACCAGCGCAGCGAGAGGGCTCCACCGAGCAGCAGCAGGGCCGCCGCGCCGCCGGCGAACGCGGCGGTGACCTGTCGCCGCTCCTCGCGGGTTGCCACGCGCGAGCCGAGGCGTTCGTAGACGGTCGTGAGCTCGTCGCCGGCGTCGGCGGCGAACGTGCGCCCGCCGCTGAGCGTCGCGATTCGGCGCATGGTCTCCCGGTCGGGCGGCACGTGGCGCGTCACGCTCTCACCATCCGAGCGTTCGACCTGGATGGTGCCCCTGTCGGTGCCCAAGGCAACGGTGTAGATCGGGATGTGAAGCCTGGCCGCCCGGCGTGCCAGCGGCAGCGGGTCGCGCCCGTGTGTCGAGGCGCCGTCGGAGAGCAGAATCACCGCCCCGGGCGCCCGCTCGCGACGCTCGCCCTCCGAGCGCTCGAGTAGGGCGAGGGCCGCGGCCAGCGCCTTGCCGGTGGCCGTGCCGCCGCTCGGAGTCAGGCCCTCGAGCAGCGACCGCACCTCGTCGCGCTCGACCCGCAGGGGCTCGATGGCCTGCACCGAGTGATTGAAGGTGACGGCCCCGACCCGCAGCCGGTCCGGGGTGCGATCGAGAAAGCCGAGCGCGGCCTCGCGCACGGCAGCGACGCGGGAGGGTTCGACGTCGCGCGCCTCCATCGAGCCGGATACGTCCGTGACCAGCACCACGGCGGCCCGCTCCTCGGGCACGGCGACCGTCGCCTCCGGCCGGGCGAGCGCGATCGTGGCGATGGTCAGCGCAGCCGCATAAAGGGCCATCGGAAGATGCCTCCGGAAGCCCGGACGCCGCGGCGCGACCGAGGGGAGGAGCCGCGGCGACGCGAAGCTCTCCGCCGCCGCACGGCCGCGGCGATCGACCAGGAGGTAGGCGGCGATCGCGAGGGGCAGCGCGAGCAGCAGAAGCAGGAACCCGGGGGCCTGGAAGCTCACGGGGTTCGCTGCGGCCGCTTGTCGAGTTCGATCGTGAAGGTGCGGCGCTCGCCGTCACGGATCACCTCGACCTCGATCTCGTCTCCGGGACGGTGCGTCGAAACGGCGTCGGACACGTCCTCGGGCTCGTCGACACTCTGGCCGTCGATCCGGACGATGACGTCACCCGCAAGCAGGCCCTCGCGCTCCGCCGGGCCGCCCGGGAGGACAGCCTGAACCGCCGCTCCTCGTAGAGCCGGGGCGGTGGTGACGCCGAGGTACGGCCGCACGATCGGTTCGCCCCGGCTGAGCCGGGGCACCACATCGCGCACCGTGTTGGCGGGCACGGCGAAGCCGATCCCCACGTTCCCGCGGTTGCCGGCCGTGGCGATCTGGGCATTCACGCCAACTACCCGGCCCCGGATGTCGAGCAGCGGCCCGCCGGAGTTGCCGGGGTTGATGGGAGCGTCGGTCTGGATGGCCTCCTCGATCTGGAAGCCGTCCGGCGCGCGAATCTCGCGCCCGACGCCCGAGACGATCCCCGCTGTCGCGGTCCGGTCGAGCCCAAAGGGATGGCCGATCGCGATAACCGAGTCGCCCACGCGCACGTTGTCCGAGTCCGCCAGCCTCAGCGGGCGGAGCGAGCCCACGCTGCCCGGGTCCACGCGCAGCACCGCGAGGTCGGACGAGGGATCGGTGCCGAGCACGTCGGCCTCGACGAGGTGGCCCGTGTCGTTGAAGCGCACCTGGGCGGTCTCGGCGCCGCTGACCACGTGGGCGTTCGTGACGATCATCCCGTCGCGGCGTACGACGAAGCCCGTCCCCGACGCGGGACCGGCCTGGACCGACACCACACCGGGCCCCGCCGCCTCGTAGACCCTTCCGACGGCGGTCGCGGGAAGTGGGCGGCCGCCGCCGGGGGAGAGCAGCGCCGCCTCCTCGTCATCGCCGCCGGAGACGAGCGCCGTGGCTGCGAGCGCGACCGCGATCAACGCCGCGACAAGGGCCGCCGCGGGGAGCAGGCGGGAGCGGCGGGGCGGCTCGGGGTCGCCGGGCGGGTCGGGCTCCGGACCTACGTCCTTCCGCTCCTCCGCGGCCTGCGCCTGACGGCGCCAGCGGGCCGAGGAGAACGGGCCCTTGTCGACGTGACGGCCGTGGTCGCGGTCGACCCAGAGGCTCGGCGGACGGCTCACCACGCCGACCCTACGCACCGGTGCGTCACCGCTGCATAACCTGGCCGCCTCAGCCGCGTCGCATGAGGCGTCCCACCGCGGCCATCAGCTCGGTGGTGCGCTCCTCCTTCTTGGCGTCCTCTCCGCCGATCACACAGTGGCGGGCATGCTCGTCGAGAAGGCCGAGCGCGACCTTGTCGAGGGCGGCCTGGATCGCTCCGATCTGGGTCAGGACGTCGATGCAGTAGCGGTCCTCCTCGACCATCCCCTCCACGCCGCGTACCTGGCCCTCGATCCGGCGTAGGCGCCCTATCAGCTGGTCCTTGGTGGCGGTGTAGCCGCGCGTCTCCGTTGCCATGCGTTCAAGTGTACCCCGTGGGGGTATGGTTCGGAGCGGTCGCCAGCTTCTCTACGGCGCTGGCCGCGATCGCGGTGCCGTCGTGGCCCTCGCTCCACTCGCGCAACCGGCCCGCAGCCTCCGTGTAGCGCGGGTGGCCCAGCAAACGGCGAACGGCCAGGCGCACACCGCGCGGTGTGTGGAAGCGGCGCGGGAGCGACACGCCGACGCCGGCCCAGCGAACCCGGGCGGCGTTCTCGGCCATGTCGCCTGCCTCGGGGCAGGCAACGACAGGTACCCCACACGCGAGGGCGCGCGCAAGCGTGCCATGCCCCGCATGCGATACGACGGCAGCGCAGTGCGGCATCGTGCGCGCGTACGAGACCCAGTCCACGACGCGCGCGTTCGGTGGCGCCGGGAGCGGAGCGGGCGGCGGCCGGCGGTTGGTGCTGGCGAGCACCCGCACGGGCTCGCCGGCGAGACCCTCCAGAGCGGCTCGAACCAGCCGATGCTCAGGATCCTGGGAGGTGCTCGGTGCGACGAGCACGAGCGGGGCGTCGCCGGGAGGGAGCTCGACATCGCCGAAGGGCTGCTCCCAGAGGAGCGGGCCGCTGATCCGCAGCGACGGCGACCAGCGGCGCGGGTATTCGAGCTGCGGGAAGGTGGCGACCAGTGCCAGCCGCCTGGAGATGCCGCCGTGCACGTGCCGAAGCGGCGGGAGCCCGACCCGGGCCCGGGCGCCGTTCAGCTCGTCGCGGCCCCGCCCCTCGCCCCGCATCAGAAGCGGGCGCGCCAGTCGCCACAGCCGCTCGCCGGCCCGGGTGCGCGGATATACCGCCCCGACCGAGTACACCGGGAAACCGGGCCCACCCACCGGCAGCACGTGCGGAACGAGGGTTGCCCACGGCCGTTCCTCCAGCTCCGCCGCCAGCGCGGCGCCCACCGTGAGGATGTCGGCCACCACCACCTCGGGATCCAGGTCGCGTATCAACGAGCACGTCTCAGCCGACGCGCGGACGGCGGCCTCGTACGGCTTGAGCGCGCGGTCGCGCGTGGGGAAGACCTGGTACTCGGGTGCCGGGGCGAAGCGAATCTCTTCGCGCTCGACCTGGGGGCGCCACTTGCGCCAGGTCTCGAGCGTCACGTCGTGCCCTCGGCGAGCGAGCTCGGCGCCCAGCGCGATCGCGGGAAAGGCATGGCCGGGGTCGCCGAAGGCAGCGAGCAGGATGCGGCGCGCGCCAGGCTCGCGGCTCAGAGCATCTCCGCCAGCTCGCGGACGATGCGACTGCGGGCCTCGGGCTCGAAGGCCATCGGAGAGACGATCAGCGTGCCGACCCCGGCGTCTCTGTAGACGGTGAGCCGTTCCTCGATGTACTCGCGCGGTCCCGCGAGCGACACCGTGTCGATCAGCTCGCCGGGGATGGCAGCGGCCGCTTCCTTCGCCTTCCCCTCGAGGTAGAGGTCCTGGATCTCCTGCGCCGCACCCTCGAACCCGTAACGTCGCACGAGGGCGTTGTAGAAGTTCCGCTCGCGCGAGCCCATCCCGCCCACGTACAGGGCCACGAACGGACGCATGACGTCGCGCGCGCGCTCGATGTCGTCGTCGATGGCAACCTGCACGCTCGGGGCGATGTCGAAGCCGTTCAGCGAGCGCCCGGACCGGGCGGCCCCCTCCTCGAGCAGCCGGCGCGAGTCGCCCACGTGCTCGGGGGAGAAGAACATCGGCAGCCAGCCGTCGGCGATCTCGCCGACCAGCTGGGTGTTCTTCGGTCCGATCGCGGCGACGTAGATCGGGACCCGCTCCTGCACCGGCCGGATCGACAGCTTCAGGGCCTTGCCGGGGCCGTCCGGCAGCGGCAGCGTGTACCTCTCGCCCTCGTAGACGAGCCGCTCGCGGGCGAGCGCCTTGCGCAGGATCTCGACGTACTCGCGCGTGCGCCCGAGCTGGTGTGCGAAGCGCTGGCCGTGCCAGCCCTCGGCGACCTGGGGGCCGGACGGGCCGATCCCGATGATCATGCGGCCGTCGGAGAGCTGATCGAGGGTGGCGGCGGTCATCGCCGTCATCGCGGGCGACCGAGCCGGCATCTGGAAGATGGCCGAGCCGATTCTTATGCGCTCGGTCTGGGCGGCGAGCCAGCCCAGCACAGTCGCAGCGTCCGAGCCGTAGGCCTCGGCGGCCCAGACGGAGTCGAAGCCCGCGGCCTCGGCCTGCTTCACCAGCTGGATCTGGTCGTGGGAGGTGAGCCCGAGGCCCCAGTAGCCCACGTTGAGGCCCAGCCGCATGCAAGTCTCCTTTCGCCGCTTGTGCGGGTCCGCAGGGACGCGCATGCTACGCCAGGACGTTCATGAGACGCCGACGTCCAGCCCGCGATCTGCGCGTCGCAATCGACTGCATGCCGCTGCCCGCGCGCGTGGCGATGCTCGAGGGGATCGAGACGAACCGGATCATCGCCGGCGCCTATACCGACCGCGACGGTGGCGTCTGCCCGATGCTGGCTGCCCATCGGCGCGGGGGGCGCACGAGCCTGGCTAGCTTTGCGCGCGCGTGGGACCGCTACACGGGCGCCCGTCGGCGCGCCCGGCCCGCGACCCCGCGCGAGCTGAACACCCTGCGAGTCATGCTCGAGGCCAGCATCGCCCTCGACGATGGGCCGGCGCCGGAGGGGCTCCGCCGTCCCAGGCGGGAGACGGGCGAGCCGCACCGCCGGCGCGAGCCGAGCAACCGGCCCGGCCGGGCCTGGCTCCGTCCTTTCCGCCGCCTCGACGAGTACGACCGCGCGCTGTCGGGCCTAGACCTCGGTGTCGCCCGGCCGGATGAACTGGATCTCCGGGACGATGCACGCCGGCGAGGTGCGGAGCAGGTATCGGACGGCCTCGGCGATGTCCTCGGGCCGGATCATCTCGTCCTTCGGGACCTCACCCTCGATCCAGTCGGTCATCGCGGTCGCGACGAAGCCCGGGCATAGCGCCGTGACTTGTATCCCCTCCTGCGACAGCTCCTTGTGGAGGGCCTGGCTCAGCCCCACCACGCCGAACTTGGTCGCCGAGTAGGCGGCGAGCCAGCCCTGACCGTGCTTGCCCGCGATCGAGGCCGTGTTCACGATCAGCGCCTTGCCGTGCTCGGCCCCCGCCTCTTTAAGCATCGGGATGCTCTCGCGCGCGACCAGGTAGACGGCGCGGAGGTTCACGTCGAGCTGGAGGTCGAGCTTCTTCGTCTCGGTGTCCGCGACCGGCGCCCCGATTCCGAGGCCGGCGTTGTTGCTCAGCACGTCGAGGCGGCCGAAGCGCTCGCGGTGCGCGTCGACGACCTTCTTGATCTCGTCCTCGTCGGCCATGTTGGCGGGCACGGAGAGCACATCGAGCCCCTCATCACGCAGCCCCTGCGCGGCCGACTCGAGCTTCTCAGGCCGGCGGGCCGCGACCGTCAGCCCGTAGCCCTCCCCACCCAGCATGCGGGCAATGGCCAGGCCGATGCCGCTCGATCCCCCGGTGATCAGTGCTGCACGCTCCATGGCGCCGGGAGCCTACTTTGAACGCTCGGTTAAGGAAGCACCTCCCCAGCGGGCCGTCTCGTAGCCTTCGCTGCTCCTGTGAGCTGTCGCGCCCCTCTCGCCGTCGTCATCCTATTCGCCTGCGCGCTGATCGCGGGCTGTGGCGGAGACGACGGGGACGAGGCGGCCGACACCGCGCCGCCCGTGGCGAATCCGGAGGAGTTCCCGAAGGCGAACGGCCGGACGCTGGCCTCGCTCCACCAGGAGCTTGGACAGGGCGGCCCCGTGCTTGCCCCCTCGGTCCTGGTGCTGACCACGGGAGACAATCGCTTCGGCTTCGGCCTCTTCGAGCGCGACCGCTCGCAGATCGCCGACGCCTCTGCGGTCGTCTACGTGGCGCCGGCCGGCGGCGGCCCCGCGAAGGGCCCGTACGTGGCGCGTTACGAGTCGCTCGAGGTCAAGCCGCAGTTCCAGAGCCAGCAGTCGGCCCAGGATCCGGACTCCGCGAAGTCCGTCTACGTGGCGGACATTCCCTTCGACAAGCCGGGCAAGTACGAGGTGCTGGGGGTCGCGCGGCTCGATGACCGCCTTGTCGCGGCCACTCCGGCGGGCCCACCCCTGACCGTGATGAAGCCCGGGGCCGATCCCGTGCCGCGCGTGGGGGAGCGCGCCCCGCGCATCCACACCCCCACCAAGGCGGACGCCGCCGGCGACGTCGCCTCGATCGACACGCGCATCCCGCCTTCGACGATGCACGAGGCCGACTTCGCCGACGTCGTCGGCAAGGAGCCGGTGGTGCTCGTATTCGCAACGCCCCAGCTGTGTCAGAGCCGCGTGTGCGGCCCCGTCGTGGACATCGCCGAGCAGGTGAAGGCCGACCATGACGGAGAGGCCGACTTCATCCACATGGAGATCTACCGCGACAACTCGATCGACAAGGGCTTCCGTCCCCAGGTGGCCGCCTTCGGGCTGCCTACCGAGCCGTGGCTCTTCACGATCGACAAGCAGGGGGAGGTCGCGGCTCGCCTCGAAGGGGCATTCAGCGCCGCCGAGCTCGAGAACGCCCTCGCGAAGGCCGAGAAGGGCTAGTGGTCGCCTCCGCAACTTGCGTCGGAGACCACTTCCGCTCGTAGGATGATGGGCGACGGAACGCCGGGCCGGTAGCTCAGCGGTCAGAGCAGCGGACTCATAATCCGTCGGTCGGAGGTTCGATTCCTCCCCGGCCCATCGGGAAAGCCCGAGCACGTAGGGTCGGCTTCGACATGGAGCTCGCACTGCTCGGCTTCGCGGGTTGTGCCACGGCGCTCGCGACGGGGGTCGGCGCGGTGCCGGTGTTCATGCTCGGCGACCGGGCCGTGAAGCTGCGTCCGCTCCTGTGGGGTGCGACGGTGGGTTTGATGGGCGTGGCGGCGGTGGTCGGGCTCCTGCTGCCCGCGTTGGATGAAGGGAGTCCGGGCGCAGGCGCCGCCGGCCTGGTCGTGGGCGTCGTCTTCCTGCTCGCGTCACGACGACTGCTGGCGGGCCGCGACGTGCACGTCGGTCAGCTGCGCGGCGCCGGCGTGCGCCGGGCGGCGCTCGTATTCGGCGTGCTGTTCGTGCACAGCCTTCCCGAGGGGTTTGCGATCGGGACCGCCTTCGCGTCCGACACCGAGGGACTGGCGCTGTTCGTGTTCCTCGCCATTGCTCTCCAGAACTTGCCGGAGGGAACGAGCGTGGCGATCCCGATGGAAAGCGCCGGCTTCGGTCCCGCACAGCAGTTCTGGGCGGCCGTCCTGACGAGCGCGCCCCAGCCGGTGGGGGCGATCGCCGCCTACCTGGCCGTCGAGGTGGTGGAGGATCTGCTGCCGTTCTCGTTCGGCTTCGCGGCCGGAGCCATGCTCGCGCTCGTCGTCTTCGAGCTCGTGCCCCAGGCGTTCGCGCCCGGCGGACGGGCGCTCGCCCTGGGTGGAGCACTGTTCGGGGCGGCGCTCATGCTGGCGCTGGCAGCAGGGCTCGGTGTGGAGGGGTGAAGCGACCTAGGCGGTCTCGTCCAGCGAGTGGAGAAAGGGGCCGAGCTCCTCGGCCACGATCTTCTCCTCGGCGGGCCAGGCCTCTTCGCGGCTGACCTCGGATTGGACGTCGCCTTCCCCATAGCGGGCGGTCATGAAGAGCGGCTCTCGGCCGGTGTAGAGCACGCCTCGAATGACGGGGCGGAGCGGGGCTGGTTCCACGTTCGCGCCCGCGAGAGCGGCAATGCCCTCCGCCGCGACGTCGGCCATCTGGGCGCCGAGCCCACCCTGCTTTACGGGGAAGCTGGCAGCGTCGCCCGCGGCGAAGACCCGCTCGTCCATCCCATTGACGCGGCAGCGGTCGTCGATCGGGATGAAGCCGTCTTCTGCCGTCGGCAGGTCGCGTATCTCGGGGGCGGCGATCCGCGGCATCGCCACGATCCGCTCCGGCTCGAGGAGCGTGTCCGACGGCCGCACGACGACCTTCCGCGACGCGGGCACCTCGGCGAGCGACCCCGTGTGAAGCTCGATCCTCGAGTCGCGCAGCAGCTCGGCGACCGCGGCGCTCGCCTCCGCTCCGAAGGCCGCCAGCGGGGCGGGCTCGGGGGTCACGAGGTGAATCCTCAGGTCATCGATGCTCATGCTCCAGGCGCGCTCGGCGGTCATCAGCGCGAGCTCGTAGACGGGGAGGGGCCAGGCCGGGCCGTCGGGGAGAAGCAGCGCGACGCTCCGCAAGTACCCGCCCTCCACGTCCTCGACGAGGCCATGGTAGGTCTCGTCGGGTCGGGCGTCGTCGAACACCGTGACGTGCTCATACGGTGTCGTCACACGAGCGCCGATCGCGATCAGCAGCCCGTCGTAGGGCAGGGAGCGGCCCTCCGCCGTGTGGACCAGTTGGTCGTCTCGCGCGACCCACTCGACCCCATCCTGCACCCAGTCGGCATCCGTGCGCTGGGCGATCCGCCGCAGCGGATAGCGTCGTACGCCCGGCCGGGAGAACGGCTCCTGGACGGCGACGGGCCGGTATCGGAGCTCGTCCGCGGGCGCGACCAGCGTGATCTCGACGGCGTCGCCCATGAGGCGGCGGAGGCGGAGCAGGCCCTCTATGGCCGCGATCCCTCCACCGCAGATCACGACCCTGAAGCCACTCACGCCCGCGAGCCTACTCGCACACGACCCTGTCGGTCAGCCCCTCGACGGACCCGGCAGGACCACGACCGGGCACTCGGCCTCGTGCAGCAGGGCGTGGGATCGGCGTCTCGGTGAAGTACTCCGGGGACCTCGGCAAGGTGGGCCACGATCACCCGCCCACCGGCGCTCCAGCGCTCGGCGGCAATGCCGACCGCCGCCCGTGAGGTGGCGGAGCCGTCGAACCCCACGACCGTCGTGCCGGTCATCCGTGCTCTCCAATCACCGCTTGTCGAGTCCCGCCAGGTAGGGGCCGAGCTCCTGCGCGACGATCTTGTCGTCGACCGGCCATGGCGGCGTGTCGAAGACCTCGGAGTTGAAGCCCTGTCCGCCCACCAGCGTGGCCTTGAGGTAGATCGGCTTGCGGCCGGTGAGCAGCTTGCCGCGGATCTCGGGCGAGAACGGCGGAGCGTCGACACCCGCGCCCGCCAAGCGGGCGATCATGGCCGCCGCTACGTCTGCCTGCTGTGCGCCGAGACCGCCGTGCTTGACCGGGAAGGTGGTCGCGTCCCCGGCCGCGAAGACGCGGCGGTCGGTCCCCGGTACGGCGCAGTGGCCGTCGATCGGGATGAACCCGTGAGCGCCGCCGCCCGCGAGGCCTCGGATTGACGGTCCGCTGATACGGGGCATGGCGACGATCCTGTCGGACGCGAGCTCGACGCCATGAGGCTGGATCAGGAGCTCGCGCGGTCCGGGCGCACACGCGGCGGCGGACGTGTAGAGCCGGACTCCCGCCTCGGTCAGCAGCCGGGAGAGCACTGCTCCGGCGCTGCCGCCGAAGGCCGCCAGCGGGACCGGCTCCGGCGTGACCACGCAGAGCTCGAGGCCGCCGACGCCCGCGTGGCGCCCGGCCTCGGCGGTCATCAGCGCCAGCTCATAGACCGGAAGGGGGTAGACCGGTCCCTCGGGCACGACGAAAGCCACGCTCCTGGCGTGCTCGTCCTTGACGTCCTCGACCACGCGCTCGTAGACGCGGTCGGCCTTGGAATCCCGAAAGGTGGTCGCGTGGTCGAGGTCGGCGACCTGGCGGGCTCCCACGGCCACGAGCAGCGCGTCATAGTGGAGCTCGAGGCCGTCGCCGGTGTGCGCCACGCGGCTCGCGGGGTCGACCCAGGCCAGCGTGTCTTTGATCCACCCCGCATTGGCGCTCTTCGCAATTCCGATCAGCTCGTACCGGCGCACGCGACCGAGCGCAACCGCTTCGCGCACCGCGAGCGGCCTGTAGACGAAATCGTCGTTGGGCGCGACGAGTTTGATCTCGACCAGGTCGCCGGCGACGGCGCGGAGGCGAAGCAATCCCTCGATCGCGGCAACGCCACCGCCACAGATGACCACTTGGAAATCACCCACCGCCCAGATGCTCGGGTACGGGCCCATCGCGCGACATCGGGGCATCGTGCTGATTCGCGTACGTGTTTCTCCCCGCAAACCGTGCTCGGAGCACGCGGAGACCCCGCCGCGGTCGCGGCGCTGCGGACAATCCGCACTCGCATTACGGGCGAGCCCGGATGCCGCCGGCCACCGTGCCGGCGAGACTGGTGACAGCATGCACCCGTCGCGCACAGCAGCCGTCGATCTGTATTGGATTCCGCTCGGCGCGGGTGGTCATTCCGTTCGCTTCAACGGCCGGGTTTTCGAGGCGATCGAGGCGGCGCGCCGGCATCGCAGGCGTTGCGACCTCTACCACGCGGGGCTCGTTGTCGAGCTGGACGGTGATCGCTACACGGTCGAAGTTGCGCCCTCGCCGGACGCTGACGAGGCGAGTCGTGGGGTGGTCGGCACGGGCGCGGTCGGCAGCCGCCGAGTCGGCTGGTTGCGCCTCTTTCGCTACGAGGTCCGTTGCTGGCGTGGCGGGTCGATTCCGGATCTCGGCGAGGCGGTCGGCGGGCCTCGCCGGCTCAGCAGCGATCCGCGGGTCGCCCGTCGGCTGCTCGATCTCGTCGCCACGGTGCCCAGGCCCGTCTGGGGACGCGACGAGCTGGGGGCCGGGGAGATGTGGAACTCGAACTCTGTCATCGCGTGGATGATCGCCGCCGCGGGCCTGGAGACGGACCTCCTTCGGCCGCCGGCGCGCGGTCGAGCTCCCGGTTGGTCCGCCGGCCTGGAGGTGGCTCGGCGCAGCTGGGGCTCCGAGGGCGGATCCGCCGAGGCTCAGGGCGCGTGGCTGGCCGCTCCCGGCAGAAACGGAAACGTCGACTGGCAGCCTCTGCCACGTTCGCGCTCATGAGAACGTCTTCCTAACCCCGCGGAGGTCACGGCGCATCGCTCACTCGAGCGGCAGTAGCGCTGCAGCTGACGCGCTCCGCCGCTCGATCAGCGGCCGCTACGGATGCTTCTGCCGGCCCGGCACGTCGGGGGTCTCGAGGCGCGCGTCCAGCGCCGCCTCGAGCTCGTCGACTATCTCGTCTACCGGCCGATCGGTGCGAAGCATGAGGTGCCGTTCAGGCGCCAGCTCGTCGAGTGGCTCGAACTCCGCGAGCTGCGCGGCCGCGATAGCCGGCGTCGCGTCCGACACTCGCTTTGGATCTCCCTCGCGTTTCGCGGCCCGCTCCGCGACCAGCGGCGCCGGCGCCCTGCACTCGACGAACAATGCCGAGCCGCCGAAGGCCGCGGCGAACGCATCTCGGTGGGAGCGACGTCGGAAGGTGGCGTCAACGACCGCGCCGCTCCTCGCCCTCGCCGCCGCGAGCGCACCAAGCTCACGATAGGTGCTCAGGCTGGCCTCCTCTGAGTACCTTCGCTCAGGGGCGCGTTCCTCGGGAGCCAGGCCCGACAGCTGCTTGCGCACCACGTCCGAGCTCAGGTGCGGCATCCCGGACAGGGCGCAGATGGCCTCGGCGAGGTGCGTCTTGCCGGTGGCCGACGCGCCACAAACGACGATCACGAGCGGGCGGCGGGCACGCCACGCGAGTCGACGGGCCAGCCCCGCAAGCCGACGGGCCTCGGCCAGGGAATCCGACCGCGCGCCGCCGGGCGGCAGCTCGCCGGCCCTCAGGCACGCCACCTTGGCACGCACCCAGGCGCGGTACGCGGCGTAGAAGAAGAGCAGCGGCCTGCCGCCGTGGTCCCCGCCGCCGGCCTCGTACTCGTCCTGCAGCACCTCGGCGAGCCCCTCGGCGCCGGCATCGATCAGGTCCATCACGAGGAAGGCGAGATCCGCCGAGACATCGATCTCGCGCAACGCGTGATCGAACTCCACAGGGTCGAACACCTCGACCCGGTCGTCCTGCAGGATCACGTGCTCGGAGCGCAGGTCGCCGTGGCAGTCGCGCACGAAGCCGCTCTCGGTGCGCTGCTCGAGCAGGTCGCCGTGCGCGTGAAGGAAGGCGACGGCGAACCGATGGGCGGCGCCCAGAGCGCGTCTGCCGAGCAGCGGCGCGTAGGGGAGGAGGCTGCTGAAATTCTCGCTCACCGTCGCCGCGACGGCCTCGGGGTCGAAGCGCCCCGGCGACGCCGGCTCGACCGCGGCGTGGAAGGCGGCGATTCGCCGCGCCACAGCCCTCGCCATTCCCTCGTTCGCGGCGCCCTCCCGTACCAGCGCGGCCAGCGTGTGCCGCTCGTCGAAACGCCGCATCTTCACCACGTGCTCGGCACCCTCCGAGCCGGGCTCACCGAGCCTCCAGCCGTCCGCGGTCTCCACGAGCGGCCGGACGCCGACGTACACGTCGGGGGCGAGCCGGCGACCGAGTCGCACCTCCTCCTCGCACATGTGGCGCCGCCGCTCCGCCGATCCGTAGTCAAGAAACGGGAAGATGACCGGCTTGCGCAGCTTGTAGGCACGCTCGCCGACGAGGAAGACCCAGCTCACGTGCGACTCGACAAGCTCCACCGCCTCCGGTCGCCCGGGATAGAAATCGGGAGAGCGCATGGCGTCCTCAGGGCTTGTGCGCGTCACGGTCGGAACGCTACGGGGCCGGGTCGAAGCGGTCGCGATTACCGAAGGTTGATGACGGGAACCGATCAGCCATGAACGAGCACCATCGGGTCGCCGTCGTGACGGGCGCCGGCTCCGGGATTGGTCGGGAGGTGGCGTGCGCGCTTCTCGACGCCGGCTACCGCGTCGCGTTGGCCGGACGGCGCGAAGATGCCTTGCGTGCCGCCGCTGAGGCCGCCGGCGCCGCATCGGATCGCGCGATCGTGCTGCCGACCGACGTCTCCGACCCGGCGTCCGTGGACGCCCTGTTCGAAGGAGTGCGTGGGGAGCTGAGGCGGGTCGATCTGCTGTTCAACAACGCCGGAGTCTTCGGCACGTCGGTGCCGCTGGAGGACCTGTCCTTCGAGGACTGGCAGGCCGTCGTTGCGACGAACCTGACGGGCGCCTTCCTCTGTGCCCAGGCTGCGTTCCGGCTGATGAAGGACCAGCGGCCGCCCGGAGGTCGGATCGTCAACAACGGCTCGATCTCGGCGCACGTGCCGCGGCCACACGCGATCGCGTACACGGCGACGAAGCACGCCATCACGGGCCTCACCAAGGCCATATCGCTCGAAGGGAGGCGATACGACATCGCGTGCGGGCAGATCGACATCGGCAACGCCGCCACGGAGATGACCGCGGCCATGACGAGGGGCGTTCCTCAGGCGGATGGAACCGTTGCGCCCGAGCCCACAATGGACGCGCGGCATGTCGCCGACGCCGTGCTCTACATGGCCGGATTGCCGCTCGACGCGAACGTTCTGTTCCTGACGGTCATGGCGACGGGGATGCCGTTCGTCGGCAGGGGGTAACGCTGCCTCACCTCCGGCTCATCGCACATCCCTTTCACAACGGGCTGGAGGGGGTGGACATGGTTCTTCGACGCGATGGTCCTGGCGATTCTCACCGGCAACGGCTGGGAGCTGCTCGCGGGAACGATTCCGGCTAGGTGTCCGGACACCCCGGCGCGACCTCGTGGGTGGCGGTCACTGAGGGGCTGCTGTACGTTGGCTTGACTGGCCCCGCCTCGCCGTTTGGCATGGATTTCCGCATTCTTGGCCCGCTTGAGGTCCTTGACGAGGACCGTGTTGTCGTGCTTGCAGGGGCCAAGCAGCGGGCGCTGTTGGCGTTGTTCCTTGTGCATCGGGGCGAGACGCTCAGTAGCGATCGTTTGATCGACGAGTTGTGGGGGGAGCGTCCGCCGGCGACCGCGGCCAAGACCGTTCAGGTCCACATTTCTCGGTTGCGTAAGGCGCTCTGGGGTGGCGAGGTTGAGGGTTCCGGCGGCTTGGTAACCCGCGAGCACGGCTACGAGCTGGCGCTCGAGCCGGAGCGCCTCGATGCTCACCGCTTCGAGGAGCTGTTGGCTCGGGGTAGGAGTGAGCTGGCCGCGGGGCGCCCCGAGCGGGCCGCGGCGACGCTTGAGACGGCGCTATCGCTCTGGCGCGGCCCGCCGCTGGCGGACGTGGCCTACGAGCCGTTCGCGCAGCGCGAGATC
>Ga0081538_10002820_pt1 | contig 16629 bp, 11 predicted proteins | sample TabmetS5T2R1_FD_71022 | JGI IMG/M metagenome (GOLD analysis project Ga0081538, IMG submission 71022) | Tabebuia heterophylla rhizosphere microbial communities from the University of Puerto Rico - S5T2R1 | ecosystem: Host-associated > Plants > Roots > Rhizosphere ... | reverse complement strand
ATCGTCATGGTCGACCAGCTCGCGAGCTTCGCGGACGAGGTCACGCGCGTGGCCCGCGAGGTGGGCACCGAGGGCCGGCTGGGCGGCCAGGCCGAGGTGCCGAACGTGGCCGGCACCTGGAAGGACCTGACCGACAACGTGAACCTGATGGCGTCGAACCTGACGAGCCAGGTCCGCAACATCGCCCAGGTGACCACCGCGGTGGCCGAGGGAGACCTGTCGCAAAAGGTCACCGTGGACGTGAAGGGCGAGATCCTCGAGCTGAAGGAGACCGTCAACACGATGGTCGACCAGCTGTCGAGCTTCGCGGACGAGGTCACGCGAGTCGCGCGCGAGGTGGGTACCGAGGGCAAGCTGGGCGGTCAGGCCGAGGTGAAGGGCGTGTCGGGCACCTGGCGCGACCTGACCGAGAACGTGAACTTCATGGCGTCGAACCTGACCGACCAGGTCCGCTCGATCGCCCAGGTGGCCACCGCCGTCGCGGAAGGCGACCTGTCCCAGAAGATCGCCGTCGAGGCCATGGGCGAGGTCGCCGCCCTCGCCGACACCATCAACAAGATGGTCGACCGGCTGCGCTCCTTCGCGGCCGAGGTGACCCGCGTGGCGCGCGAGGTGGGCACCGAGGGCAAGCTGGGCGGCCAGGCCGAGGTGGAGGACGTGTCCGGCACGTGGCGCGGGCTGACCGAGAACGTCAACTCGATGGCCTCCAACCTGACCGACCAGGTGAGAAACATCGCCGAGGTGACCACGGCCGTGGCGCGCGGCGACCTGTCGAAGAAGATCACCGTGGACGCCAAGGGCGAGATCCTCGAGCTGAAGGAGACCGTCAACACGATGGTCGACCAGCTGTCGAGCTTCGCGGACGAGGTCACGCGCGTGGCCCGCGAGGTGGGTACCGAGGGCAAGCTGGGCGGCCAGGCCCAGGTCGAGGGCGTGTCGGGCACCTGGCGCGGCCTGACCGAGAACGTGAACCAGCTGGCCTCGAACCTGACGACGCAGGTGCGCGCGATCGCCGAGGTGTCCACCGCGGTGACGCAGGGCGACCTCACGCGGAAGATCACCGTCGAGGCCAGCGGAGAGGTCGCGGACCTCTCGGACAACATCAACCAGATGATCGCCAACCTGCGCGAGACCACCCGGCGCAACGAGGAGCAGGACTGGCTGAAGACCAACCTCGCGCGCATCTCGGGGCTGATGCAGGGCCAGCGCGACCTCGAGACCGTCTCGCAGCTGATCATGTCCGAGCTCTCGCCGGCGGTGTCGGCACAGCACGGCGCCTTCTTCCTCGCCGACCGCGAGGAGGAGGCGGGCGAGTACGAGCTGCGGCTGCTGGCGAGCTACGGCTACACGCGGCGGAAGTCGGTCGCGAACCGCTTCAAGCCGGGCGACGGGCTGGTGGGCCAGGCGGCGCTCGAGAAGAAGCCGATCCTGATCGTGGATCCGCCCGACGACTACATCCACATCGCGTCGGGTCTCGGCGACGCGGTGCCGCGCAACATCATCGTGATCCCCGTCCTGTTCGAGGAGCAGGTGCTCGCGGTGATCGAGCTGGCCTCGTTCCGCCCCTTCAGCGAGATCATCCTCCAGTTCCTCGACCAGCTGACCGAGACGATCGGCGTGGTGCTCTCCACGATCATCGCCAACGTCCGTACCGAGCAGCTGCTCCAGCAGTCGCAGTCCCAGTCCCAGGAGCTCCAAAGCCAGTCGCAGGCGCTCAAGACGCAGCAGGAGGAGCTCCAGGCCACCAACGACGAGCTACAGGAGAAGGCGGAGCTGCTCGAGCGCCAGAACCGCGACATCGAGATCAAGAACCGCGAGATCGAGACGGCGCGCGCGTCGCTCGAGGACAAGGCCGAGCAGCTCGCGCTCTCCTCGAAGTACAAGAGCGAGTTCCTGGCCAACATGTCGCATGAGCTGCGCACGCCGCTGAACTCGCTGCTGATCCTCTCCAAGGTGCTGGCCTCCAACGAGAGCGGCAACCTGAGCGAGAAGCAGGTGGACTCGGCGCAGACGATCCACAACGCCGGCTCGGATCTGCTCGCGCTGATCAACGACATCCTCGACCTGTCCAAGGTCGAGGCGGGCAAGATGGACGTGCACATCGGGCGGACCTCGCTCGACGGCGTGCGCGACTACGTGGAGCGGTCGTTCCGGCCGCTGGCAGAGGAGAAGGGGCTGTCGTTTGCGGTGGAGCTCGAGCCGGGCACGCCGGAGGGAATCGAGACCGACGAGCAGCGGTTGCAGCAGATCCTCAAGAACCTGCTGTCAAACGCGATCAAGTTCACCGACCACGGCAGCGTCACGCTGAGGCTGAGCCCGGCCGAGGGCGAATCGATCGCGTTCGCCGTGGAGGACACCGGAATCGGCATCCCGCCGGACAAGCTGAAGCTGATCTTCGAGGCCTTCCAGCAGGCCGAGGGCTCGATCTCGCGCCGCTTCGGCGGCACGGGGCTCGGGCTGTCGATCAGCCGTGAGATCGCCAGGCTGCTCGGGGGCGAGATCCGCGTGGAAAGCGACGCGGGGAAGGGCGCCACCTTCACCCTCTACCTGCCTATGTCGCCGCGCAAGCCGGTTCAGCTGCCCGAGCCTGCGCCGGTCACCACGCTCCCCGACATGGCGGCCCAGGTGGTGACCGACGGCGGGCGCTCGGAGAGCGTCGCGCTGCCGGAGCCGCTCACGGACGATCGCGCGGATCTGCTCCCCGGCGACTCGATCGCGCTCGTGATGTCCGAGGATCGCGACCTCGCTCGGAGCGCGGTGGACGTGGCCCACGAGCACGGCTTCAAGTGCCTGCTGGCGCTGCGCGGGGACGCCGGGCTCGCGCTCGTCCACGAGTTCATGCCAAAGGCGATCGTGCTGAGCCGGGACCTGCCGCATGTGGAGGGCAGCGCGGTGCTCGATCACCTGAAGCGCCACCCGGAGACACGCCACATCCCCGTCTACATGATGGGCGACCCCGCGATGGAGCGCGAGGCGCGCGCCTCAGGAGCGCTCGGACTGGTCGCCTCGCCGGTGGCTCGGGACGCTCTCGGCAACGTCTTCAAGGAGCTGGCCGGCTTCCTCGAGCGCCGCGGCGGGGCCGTGCTGCTGGTGTCGGCCGAGGGGGAGGACCGTCAGGCCTTGGCGGATCTGCTGGGCGGCGTGGACGTGGAGATCGGCGGCGCCGCATCGCGCGAGGAGGCACTCGCGGCCCTGGACGCCCGGCGCTACGACTGCGTCGTGCTCGATCTCGGGCTCGAGGAAGACGGCGCCTTCGGCGTGCTCGAGCGCGTGAAGCGCGCCAAGCGGTTCCACTGCCTGCCGGTGATCGTGTACTCGAGCCGCGACCTCGGCCCGCGCGAGGAGGCCCGGGTACGCCGGTTTGCGCAGTCCATCGTCCTGAAGGACGCCCGCTCGCCCGAGCGGCTGCTCGAGGAGACGCTGCTGTACCTGCACCGCCCCGAGGCGAGGCTGCCCGCGGAGAAGCGGCGCATGCTCGAGCAGCTGCATTCGGGCGACGAGGTCTTCGACGGCAAGAAGGTCCTGATCGTCGACGACGACGTGCGCAACGTGTTCGCGCTCACGAGCGTGTTCGAGCGTCACGGCATGCACGTGGTGTTCGCGGAGAACGGGCGCGAGGGCGTGGAGACCCTGCGCCGCCACCCGGACGTATCGCTCGTCCTGATGGACATCATGATGCCCGAGATGGACGGGTACGAGGCCACGCGCACGGTGCGCGAGATGCCGGAGTTCGAGCGGCTGCCGATCGTCGCCCTGACGGCCAAGGCCATGAAGGGCGACCGCGAGAAGAGCATCGCGAGCGGGGCATCCGACTACATCACGAAGCCGGTGGACGTGGAGCAGCTGCTATCGCTGATGCGGGTCTGGCTGCACAGGTGACGGCGGTGGCGCTCGAGGGAGCGGGCGCCACTGACATCCTGGTCGTCGACGACCAGGCCGACAGCCTGATCGCCCTAGAGACGGTGCTGGCGCCGCTCGGCCACGAGGTGGTCACGGCGGCTTCCGGCGAGGCGGCCCTCAAGCGCCTGCTCGAGCGCGACTTCGCCGTGATCGTCATGGACGTGCGGATGCCGGGGCTCGACGGGGTCGAGACCGTCGAGCTGATCAAGCAGAGGCGGCGAAACGAGGACGTGTCGGTGATCTTCCTCACCGGCGCCGGCGACGACGTCGAGCAGGTCACGCGCGGCTACTCCGCGGGGGCGATCGACTACATCGTGAAGCCGGTCGACCCCGACGTGCTGCGCTCGAAGGTCGCCGTCCTGCTCGAGCTGCAGCGCAAGAACGCCGAGCTGCGCGAGTCCGAGGAGCGCTTCCGGACGGCCTTCGAGGACGCCCCGATCGGCATGGGCCTGAGCACGCTCGAGGGACGATGGCTCGAGGTGAACGGGGCTCTGTGCGACCTCGTCGGACGCTCGCCGGTGCAGCTCATCGAGCAGCCCCTATGGGAGCTGGCGCACCCCACCGACCGGCAGAAGGAGCGCGATGCGTGGCGGCGCCTCCTGCGCGACCAGCCGCGTCTCGACCAATCCGAGAAGCGCTTCATGCGCCACGACGGCAAGGTCGTCCACGTGCTCGTGAACGTGTCGCTGACGACGGACGGTCACGGCGAGCCGATGGGCTTCCTCTGGCAGGTCGTGGACGTGACCGAGCAGCGCCTGGCCGAGGCGGAACGGGCCGCCCGGGCGGAGGCCGAGGCGGTTGCGGTCACGATCGGCAAGCTGCAGCAGGTCACGGAGGCGGCGCTCGAGCATCTCCAGCCCGGCGACCTGATGCCGCTGCTGGTGGACCGCATCAAGGAGGCCTTCCGCGCCGACCACGCGCGCATCTTGCTGATCGAGCCCAACCGCGAGGGCGATCCGCTCGCACCCACCCGAGCCGAGCGCCCCGGGCCGGGCGGCAAGCTGACAGTGGGCGCGGCGGCGGGCTTCGGTGCCGCCAAGCTCCCGGCGACCGTGCCGATCGGGGACGTGCTGTCCCAGGTGGTGGTGGAGGGCCGGCCCGTGATCCTCGACGGGCTCACCGGCGGTGCCGGTCTGGATCCGATGCTTGGGGCCGCCGCGCCGCGCGCCCTGATGGCCTCACCGCTCACGGTGAAGGGCCGCATGGCCGGCGTGGTCGAGATCGCCTCGCGCAAGGAGCGCCGCTTCACGCCCGAGGAGGAGAGCCTCCTGGTGCTGATGGCCGACCGGGCCGGCCTCGCGATCGAGCACGGGCGCGCGTACGAGCGGGAGGTCGGGACCGTCGAGATGCTCCAGCGCAGCCTGCTGCCCGAGGAGCTGCCGAAGCTGCCGGGCCTGAGCATCGCCGCCCGCTATGAGCCGGGCGTGCCGCGCGTGGACGTGGGGGGCGACTGGTACGACGCGATCCCGCTGGATGACGGCAGGGTGGGCCTGGCGATGGGCGACGTGGTGGGTCACGGCCTGGGCGCGGCCGCGCTGATGGGACAGTTGCGCCTCGCCGCGCGCGCGTATGCGCTCGAGGGGCACCCGCCGGCCGCGGTGCTCGACCGCCTCGACACGCTGGTGGGCAGCCTGCCGGGCGCGCAGATGGCGACGCTGCTCTACCTGGTCGTCGAGCCCGACCTGACGACGGTGCGCTTCGCGAGCGCCGGCCACGTCCCCCCGCTCGTGATCGGTCCGGACGCCGATGCCCGCTTTTTGGAGGGCTCCCCGAACCCGCCGCTGGGGGTGTTCGACAGCTCCGGGCACCGGGAGCTGACCGTCGAGCTCGAGCCCGGGTCGACGGTCGTGCTGTACACCGACGGGTTGGTGGAGGAGCGCGGCGTCTCGATCGACGAAGGCCTCGATGCGCTCCGCCTGGCCGCGCAGCACCGAACCGACCCCGAGGACCTCTGCGACCACCTCGTCGACTCGATGCTCGCAATCCATCCCGCGAACGACGACATCGCCGTGCTCGCGGTCCAGGCGCTCCCGGCGCGGGCGGAGGCGCTGCATCTGGAGGTCTCCACCGACCCGATGCGCCTGCGCGACGTGCGCCGTCAAGTCGGACGCTGGATGCGCCGAAGCGGCGCGAGCAAGGAGGACGTGGAGGTCGCCCAGATGGCGTGCCACGAGGCGTGCGCCAACGCGATCGAGCACGCGTACGCGTTCGGCGAGGGCAGCTTCACGATCGACGGCCGCATGGAGAACGGCAGGGTCGTGCTCGAGGTCAGCGACCACGGAGAGTGGATCGACCGGCCCGAGGGCGCGCTTCCCCACCGCGGACGGGGACTGCCCCTGATGGAGGCGCTGATGGATGCGGTGCAGCTCCGCCGCGACGATGCCGGCACCACGGTGCGGTTGGAGCGGGGCGTGGAGCGCTCCTAGTCTTCGGGGAGTGCTCCTCGACAGCATCGACTGGCTCGGCCATTCCGGTTTTCGCATCCGCGTGGGCCGCGCCGTGGTGTACATCGACCCCTACCGGGTGCCCGACGGCTCGCCGCCGGCCGACCTGATCCTCGTCACCCACGGGCACTACGACCACTTCTCTCCGCAGGACGTTGAGCGGCTCTCGACGAGGCGCACCTGGCTGGTCGGCCCGGCCGCCGTGGCCGAGCGGGTAAGCGGTCAGGTGCACTCGATCGCGCCGGGCGAGCAGCTCGACGACGAGCTCGTCCGGGGCGTCCATGTGGCGGCGGTGGCTGCGTACAACACCTCCAAGCGCGACGCCGAGGGAAAGGTCTTCCACCCGCGCGAGGCGGGCTGGGTGGGCTACGAGCTGAACCTCAGGGGGCAGCGGCTCTACCACTCCGGCGACACGGACGTGATCCCGGAGATGGACACCGTGACCGGGGTCGACGTGGCGCTCCTGCCCGTGAGCGGGGTGTACGTGATGACGTCCCAGGAGGCCGCCGAGGCGGCGCGCCGGATCCAGCCCCGCGTGGCCGTGCCGATGCACTGGGGCGAGAACGTCGGGACCCTGGAGGACGCCCGGGCGTTCGCCGCGAAGGCGCCCGTGGAGGTGCGAATCTTGGAGAAGGCGGCGGCCTGACGATCTGGCCATGGATGCGGAAGCGCGCGTCTGCCCGTTCTGCGGCGATCGACCCGGGCCCGGGATGTTCTGCGAGGCATGTGGACGCAGTCTCCAGGCGGTGGAGCGGTTGCCCACCCGCGCGGAGTGGGAGGCCGGGCGGCCGGCGGGCGCACAGAGACCTCCCCCGCTGGCCGAGCGCTGCGCCGACGCGACCGCCGCGTTCCTTGCCGCCATGCGCGCGGCCGGGAACCCGGGCGCCGTCCGGACCCCCATGTCGAAGCGGTCGGTGTTTCGGCGGGCGGGTTCCGCCCACGGGTGGGTGCTGCGGCCGGTCGACCGAGAGGATTTCGAGAAGCCGCGCCGCTACGAGCCGGGGCTGGTGTTGACGGTGGAGGGCCGCTTTCACCGCCTCCACAGCGAGCTCCGGGGCTGGGGCCAACGCGACTTTCCCCAGTACCGGCACACCGTCGAGCCCGACGCGATCGATATGCCCGCGGAAGAGCGGCTGATCGGCGAGCTGGCCACCGTGCTCAGCGCCCACGGTATCGGCGACAGCGACCGGTCGGCGGATCAGCGATCCGCAAGGCGCTACGGAAGTACCTCCAAGTCGGCTGACCGCAGGTCGGGCGACGACGATTGCGCCACCGAAAACGAGTGACGCTTGGAGGCTTCATGTCGGTTCGCCGAGCGAATTATCTTCGGCCTACCGTCGATTCCCTCGTATCTTCTGCGGCCATCGCCGTGGCCCGGCTACGAGAACGACGTCACTGTCCTGAGTTGTGGGCGGCGGCTTCAGGCGGTCATCGAAACAGCTCCAGCATCTTCTCGGCTGGGGTGCGCCAGCCCAAGGGGTCTGCCTTGGTCGGCCGTTGAGTGGGGCTGCCACTGCGGTCGAACTCGGTCTGGTCGTGGGCCGGCCGGTCGGTGCGCTTGAGAAGTACTGGCGCAGCAGGCCGATGGTGTTCTCGTTGCTGTCGCGCAGTCGTCTGGGCCCGAGATACCGCCGCCAGCCAGGGGTCCAACAAGTTGCGGCCGCATGTTGGCCGCAACTTCAGGCACCCCTCCGGTCGGCCTCCCCCAGCCACGGCCAGGACCGTGGCGACCGTGCGCTCCGGTCGTCCCCACGACGCGCGCGACCCGCGGCCGCGTCAGCCCCCCAGAGAGACACCCGATCCCGATGCGACCACCAAGGGAGACCACCGGCCTCCTGGACCCCCTAGATAGGACAGTGCGGACCCTTCCGAAGGCGGTGGGCGAACGATCTTCGGACCCGGCGGCCGCGGGCACCGCCCTGCAATGCGACCCCCGGCTCGTCCGGCACGCGTGGCCATCTCGCAGCTTTCGACGGCGGCCGCCCGTCGCCCCCGAAGCCACGTCAGACCTCTAGAGCTTTCCTGTCTGCGGACCACGCGAGAACCCCCGCGCGCAGCAGCGCTCTCACCCTTCGGGATGCGATGGAGGATGTGGGGCCGTCAGTCGAGGATCTCCAGGTCGAGCCGGCTGAGGCGCTCGGGGTCGGCGATGATGTCCATCTCGACGATCCTTCGGTTTCGGATCGTGAAGCCCGCGATCGCGAACGGCCGCCCGTCCCGCAGGGTGACCGTGCCGACCGCGCCGTTGACCAGCGCCGGCCGCACCTCGATGTCGAGGCGCGAGAAGGCGAGCGCTCCGCGGGCCACGTTGGCCGCTCCGCGGACAACCCTCGGGGCGCCGATCGAAACGCCGCGGCGGTCGGCCCTGAGGACCACGTCCCGGTCCAGCACCTCGAGCAGCGCCTCGAAGTCGCCCTGGCGCGCGGCCGCGAGGAAGGCGTCGAGGACCTCGCGCTGCGTGTCGAGGTCGGCGTCGGGGACCGCGTGCTCGCCCTGGACGCGGCGGCGGGCGCGGCTCGCGAGCTGGCGCGCCGCCTCGGGGGAGCGGTCGACGATCGGCGCGATCTCGTCGAACGGCACGGCGAACATGTCGTGCAGGACGAACGCGAGCCGCTCGGCGGGGTTCAGCGTCTCGAGGACCACGAGCAGCGCCAGGCCGACGGAGTCGGCCAGGAGCGCCTCGTGCTCTGGGTCGGTGCCGTCGGCGCGGTCGACGATCGGCTCGGGCATGCGCACATCGAGGGGCTCCTCGCGGCGCGATCGGCGCGAGCGCAGCATGTTCAGCGAGACGCGCGCGACGACGGTCGTGAGCCATCCGCCGAGGTTCTCCACCTCGTCCGCGTCGATCCGGTTGAGGCGCAGCCAGGTCTCCTGCACGGCGTCGTCGGCCTCGCTCAGCGAGCCGAGCATCCGGTAGGCCACGGCCCGCAGCCGGGTTCGGTGCTCCTCGAAATGCTGTGCCAGGAACTCGCGCTCATCCATATGTCACGTCCGATCGTCGGGGTGGGTCATAGCAGTAGACCCCCAAGAAGCGTGCGATGTGACCAAAGGAGAAACACGATGCGAGTCTTCGTAGCAGGAGCGAGTGGTGCGATCGGCACCAGGCTGGTCCCGCAGCTCGTCGACCGCGGCCACGAGGTGGTCGGCACCTCGAGGTCGCCTGAGAAGGCGGAACGGTTACAGGCGCTCGGCGCCGAGCCGGTGGCGCTCGATCTGCTCGATCGCGCCGCCGTGCGGCGGGCCGTGCTGGAGGCCGCGCCGGACGCGATCGCCCACCAGGCGACTGCCCTGGCCGACCTGACCTTCTCGCGCAACTTCGACCGCACGTTCGCGACGACCAACAGGCTGCGGACCGAGGGCACCGACGCGTTGCTCGCGGCCGCGCGGGAGGCGGGTGTCGACCGGTTCGTCGCCCAGAGCTTCGCCAGCTACCGGACCGCGCGCGAGGGCGCGCTGGTCAAGACCGAGGACGACTCCCTGGATCCCGCCCCGCCCGCGAAGATGCGCGAGTCGAGCGCCGCGATGGGCCACCTCGAGGAGGAGGTCACGAAAGCCGGCGGGATCGCGCTTCGCTACGGCATCTTCTACGGCGCCGCAAACGACGGGCTGATCGAGCCGGTGCGCAAGCGGCAGTACCCGATCGTCGGCGATGGCGCGGGCGTCGCCTCGTGGATCCACCTCGACGACGCCGCCGCGGCGACCGTGCTCGCGCTCGAGCACGAGGGGTCGGGCATCTTCAACGTCGTAGACGACGAGCCCGCACCCGTGCGCGAGTGGCTGCCGGTGCTCGCGGAGGCGCTCGGCGCGGAGCCACCACGCCGCTTTCCCCGTTGGCTCGCGCGCCTGTTCGCGGGCGACGTCGCGGTAGTGATGGGGACCGAGGCGCGTGGTGCCTCGAACGCCAAGGCCAAGCGCGAGCTCGGCTGGGAGCCGCGCTACCCCAGCTGGCGGGAGGGTTTCGCGGCCGTCTACGGGACGACCCGCCCGGTCCCGGTGCCGGTGGCAGGGGACCCGACATGACGCCCGAGGCCCAGATCCCAGCCGCCGCCCGCGACGGCTTCGTCACGTACGACGAGCTCCGGGGACCCGACCTCGACCCCGCGCGCTGGATCACCGCGCGGCTGCCGCTCCCGACGGGCGGCGAGCACATCCCGCTGGACCCCAACGCGGACCTGGCCGTCGGTGACGGCGAGGTGCGGGTGACGATTCCGCGCTTCTCGCTCTCGCACAGCGCCAAGTACCTCATGTTCTCGACGCGGCAGTTCGAGCTGCCGGCGGATCGAGCCGCGACGTTCGCCGTCGACATGGCGGTCCAGAACATCGGCGGGGAACCGGCGGACTTCCGTCGGGGAATGGCCGCCTTCCACGTCTTCGACTCCGCTGTGAGCAAGCGCGTGTTCGCGGTCGTCGGCACGTCCACCCGCGTATTCGCGATGCACGAGCAGGTGGCCCCCGCGAGTGGCGGAGCGGGCGAGCTCTTCTACCACGTGGTCGAGTCGCCGTACGAGGACTTCGACGACGACTTCACCCGGCTTCGCGCGGGTGAGATCACGCTCGACCGAAGCAGCTCGACCGCGACCTGGCGAGTCGACGGCCACAAGGTGTACGAGGCCCACACCTTCATCCCCGAAAGCGCCCTGATCGGGTTCGGGATCTGGACGATGCTCCCCGAGCGGGACGGCCGCTCGGTCGCCGGACAGGGCGTGGACGCGCGGTGGCGCCGGTTCCGCGTACGCGGGGTCGACGTGTGAGCCGGGTCGTGTGCGGGACGCCCAAGGCGTGATCGCCCAGCCGCCAACTCCATCTCGAGCTATCGGTTCGCGAGTGCCGCCACGCGCGGCATGGTCACTTTTGGCCCTCCTGGGGCCACAAGTCCGGACGGTGCGGAGCTTCCCGAGCACGCGGTCGAACAATTTTCGAGCGCCGGACGGCCTGTGGGATCATTGGCGAGCCCGCGATGTCCGACCACCCGCAAGGCGACGTGGGCACTGGACTGGGAGGCAGGTGACTGTTCAGGCCACACCGCGTGTGCTGATCGCGTACGACGGCTCGCCGAGCGCAGCGACTGCCGTGCGCGCAGTCGCGGCCTTGTTCCCCGCCGTGCAGGCATGTGTCGTCACGGTGCCGGAGACCACCGCGAACGCCGCGACGGGGTTTCTGGGGGTTCCAGCGATCTCGCCCGACGTCGTTCAGGAGGTGATCGACCAGCTCGAGGCGGAGGCTCGGCGGCAAGCGGGCGAGACGGCACAGCAGGCGGTCGACCGGGCACGGGCGCTCGGCCTGCAGGCGGAGGTCGTCCCCGTGGACCCGTCCACCCCGGCGTGGGCGGCGCTGCTGGACGCCGCGCACCGGGTCGGTGCGGACGTGCTTGCGTGCGGCCCGCGCGGGCGCGGCACGTTCGCGCGTGCTCTCCTGGGCTCCACGTCCTTCCGCCTGGTCCACCACACCGACGTGCCGCTGCTGGTCGTGCCCAACGGCGGCGGCACGCTCGACGGCCCCGTGGTCGTTGCCTATGACGGCTCGCAGGGCGCCACGCGCGCGATCCAGGTCGTCGGCCGCCTGCTGGGCGGGCGCCCCACCGTCGTCGTGCACGTCTGGGAGCCCGTGTTTCACCGCAGCCTCGCGGCTCGCGCCCTGGCCGTCGGACCGGTCGACGACCTCCATGCCACCGTCACCGATCTCCACGAAGCGCTCGGCGACCGCGCGACCGGCACGACGCAAGAAGGAGTAGGCGCCGCGCGCGCCGCGGGGCTCGACGCGGTCGGTGAGACAATCGAGTCGGACGAGGGCGCATGGCGCGCCGTCGCCGCCGCCGCCAGGACGCGCGGCGCGTCGGTCATCGCCACCGGCGCGCGCGGCCTCGGCTCAGCGCGATCCGCGCTTCTCGGCTCGGTCTCGTCAGGACTGATCCAAAATGCGGAGCTGCCGATCCTGGTCGTCCCCGACGACCCGGCGGCCGCCACTGCCCGCGAAAACGGCTGAGCGGCTGCGGCCGGGTGCGTCGCGCCGACCACCACCTAACCGACGCCGGTGCACTCGATCTACGCGTCGCTCGCCGGTCCCCGTGATCGCCGTCGTCGTTTGTTTGAGCCGGGTGGGTCGATGTAGGCGAGGCGGCTGATCAGGGCGTCGAGCAGGGCGTCGGCGTCGGGCCAGGGGAAGTCGTTGGCGGCGGCTCGCAGTGTTGCGTAGCCGTGGAGCGCTACCCAGAGCTGCACGGCGGAGTCCAGCGGTGAGGGGGTGGTGGAGCGTCCGGCCTCGACGCAGTCGCGGATCGCCTCGACCAGCCAGCCGAACGCCTCCGCACCCGCGATGTCCTCGACCGACTCCGCTTGCTGGAGCTTGGGCGCGTCCGGCGCGGGCCGGCGCTGGAAGAGCACGCGGTACCGGTGCGGCTGCTCGGAGGCCACGGCGAGGTATGCGGCGCAGCCGGCGCGCAGGCGGGCAACCGGGTCGTCCTCGGCCGCCGAAGCTGCGCGCAGTCGGCCCGCCAGGGCGGAGAAGCCCTCGGCGACGACCGCCTCCAGGATCGCCTCGCGGCCGTCAAAGTGGGCGTAGATGGATGGAGCGGTAATGCCCACGCGGCGAGCGACGGCGCGCAGCGTGACCGCTCCCTCGTCGCCGGTGGCCTCGAGCAGGTCGGCCGCCGCGGAGACGATCTCGCCGCGCAGCCTCTGGCCCTCGCCGCGGCGGTTGCGGGTCCGCGTTGCCGAGCTCATTCCGGCCATGACTTTACGCGTGTTTGATGTTCTGCGTATACTGATGCTCGTAAATATACAGTCGTATGCTTACTCGCACGACGAAGGGAGAATCACCGTGGCAAGTCCGACAGACCAGAGCCAGCGCTACCAGCGCGGTTGGCAGCGCCTCATCGAGGTTGACGCCGAGGCCGGCGAACGCGTCCTCGAGAGCCTCAAGGACGTCGCTCCCGACCTCGGTCGATACGTGGTCGAATTCGCCTACGGCGAGATCTATCAGCGCCCGGTGCTCGATCTGCGGCAACGACAGCTCGTCACCATCTCCGCGCTGACGACGCTCGGAGGAGCGGAGCCGCAGCTCGAGGTCCACATCAACGCCGGGCTGAACGTCGGCCTGACCGCCCCCGAGGTGGTCGAGGCCATCCTCCACTGCATTCCGTACACGGGGTTCCCACGCGTTCTGAACGCGATCTTCGTGGCCAAGCGCGTGTTCGAGGAGCGCGCCGTCGACCCGCTGACCGACCAGGGCTAAGCCCGATTGATTGAAAGGAGCCGTATGAGCCAGGCTGGCAACGCACTTCTGAGGGGCGTCGACGCGGGGGCGGTGGTGACAGACCTCGACCGCTTGCGTGCCGCACACGTCATTGCCGAGCAGTGGCTACTCGCCGTCGAGAACCGCCTCGAAGGTCCCGCCCTCTACCTGCTCGAGGACGAGCTGCCCGAGCAAGCCGAGACCAACCGCCAGGCCGGAAAGCTGTTGGCCGACCGGGTGGCCGAGCTCGACGGGGCCACCACCGGTGACCCCACGGAGCTCGTGGAGCTGAGCGAGCTGGGTCCGTTCGAACTGCCCGCCGATACCTCGGACCCCGCCGTCATCACCGACTACGCGCTCGACCGGGTCCGCGGGCTGATCGGCGCCTACGCCGACGCCCTGGATCGCACGCGCGGCGCCGACGAGCTCACCCACCGCCTGCTGCTAAAGCTCGTGCGCCGCCAAGTGGAGACCGAAGCCGAACTCGAAGGCCTCAAGCCCACGCCCTGAAGGCGTATGGAATCGCCCACTTCTGGGCCACGGCTCGCGTTCCTGCTGTCGCCCAGTGGCGCCGGTGGCCGCTCGGCTGGCGCTCATGGGAGCGGCGCACCGAAGGCGTGGATGCTTTAGGTTCCTCTGCGCTTTGAAAGCTCCGCGGCACGGGGACTGCCGCGCAAGCACGCGAGGAGGAGTCAATGTCTGATCAGCTGTTGGCGGCGCCTAGGCGGATGCGGTTACGACTGTTATGGATCGGTGCGGCCGTGCTGGTGTTGGCGGCGCTGCTGCCGGGCCAGGCATCAGCCCAAGGCAGGGCGTGCGAGAACAGGGCCAACAACACCTACGACAAGCTGTTGGGGTGCGTGACGCTGGAGGGCGTGCGCGAGCATCAGGCCGCGTTCCAGGCGATCGCCGACACCAGCGACGATCCGGTCTACCCGGGCACGCGCGCGGCCGGTACGGAGGGCTATGACCGGAGCGTTGACTACGTCGCCGGGCTGCTGGAGGACGCCGGCTATGAGGTGACGCTCGACCCGGTTCAGATCACGTTCAACTTCCCGGCGACGCTGCGCCAGTTGACGCCGATCGAGGCGGATTACGACACCGGCGTTTTCACCGGTAGCGGCTCAGGCACGGTCGAGGGCCAGGTGATCCCGGTCGACATCAACCTGACCGGCGATCGCGCGTCGACCAGCGGCTGCGAGGCCGCCGACTTCGCCGGCATCGACTGGAGTGGTGACGCGGACATTGCGCTGATCCAGCGCGGCACCTGCTTCTTCGGCGACAAGGCGCATAACGCTGAACTGGCGGGCGCCGAGGCGGTGATCATCTTCAACCAAGGCAATACGCCCGATCGCGAGGGCCTGATCGTCGCGGACGCCACGAGCCTTACCCTCCCGGACGGGTCGACCGGTACGGTCACCCATAACATTCCGGTCGTGGGCGCGAGCTTCGCCAACGGCGTGGCGCTGTCACAGCCGGGGTCGACCGCCTTCGTCGAGGTGCTTCCGGCCGAGACTCGCACGGACTTCAACGTGATCGCAGAGATGGAGGGCAAGAACGACGCAAACGTCGTGATGGCCGGCGCCCATCTCGACAGCGTCATAGAGGGGCCGGGGATCCAAGACAACGGTTCCGGATCGGCTGCGCTGCTCGAGACGGCGCTGATGATGGCCAACGTCAAGCCGGAGAACACCGTACGGTTCGCGTGGTGGGCTGCTGAGGAGCAGGGCCTGGTCGGCTCGGCGGACTACGTCGCAGGCCTGTCGCAGGCTGAGCGCGACCGTATCGCCCTGTACCTGAATTACGACATGGTCGGCTCGCCGAACTACATCTTCATGGTGTACGACTCGGACGAGTCCACGTTCGAGGCGCCGGTGACCATTCCGCCGGGCTCGGTGGCGATCGAGGATCTGTACGAGTCGTACTACACCCTGGTCGGTGAGCCCTACGACGACACCGCGTTCGACGGGCGCAGCGACTATGAGGCGTTCATCCTGGCCGGCATTCCCTCGGGCGGCCTGTTTACCGGCGCCGAGGTGATCAAGACCCCGGAGCAGCAGGCCATCTGGGGCGGGACGGCCGGGGAGCAGTTCGACCCCTGCTACCACGAGGCGTGCGACACGTTCGAGAACATCAATCTGCACGCGCTCGACGTGAACAGCGACCTGATCGCCTTCGCGCAGTTGACCTTCGCCTACTCGACCGAGTCGGTCAACGGCGTCCGCGGCAAGAAGGTCCCCGGCCCGCCGGTCACATTGCCGGCTCCGGCGGGACCGGAGGGGACCTTTGCAGAGGAGGGCGGCGGCCACGGGCCGGCCGAGCCGGCCTCGTAACGAAGCCCTGATTCTGATGGGGGCGGTCCACGCGACCGCCCCCATCAAGCTCTGGGTCGGGTTCCGGAGGATGGCGTCAGCGGCGCGGCGTCGCCGACCCGCCCGGCGGTGGCCGGGTGGCTACGGCATGCAACTCCCGCGGTTCATGTGGGAGCAATACGCGAAGGGATTTCCGCCCACGGACATTTACGTCTGCTAGGCGCACATCGCATAGCCGAGCTGAGCGCGCTCTTTCACGCGCTCGGCGGCGGTGGGTCTGGCGCGCTCTAGCTGCCGCGAACAGCGTCGCCACAGAGCAGTTCGAGAGGAACACTGTGGCCTTGTCGAAGGTGAACGACTGGCTCGCTGCTGAACGGTGATCTCAGGACCGGGCATCTCCCGCGGGGGTTCCTGTGCGGTCGGGTGGGTGTTGTTGACACCTAGGCGACAAGCGGGTCACCGTCGGCCGGGCTGGGCCTTGTGGTTGGCCTTGACGCGGTCGTCTCGGGCCCGCCGACGGCTTGGCCCCGCGCCGGGGAGACGCGCCAGCGAGGGACGGGAAGCGAGGTCAGCGATGCATGAAGGTGGGGCTGGGCGGCGGCGGGCGGTGCTCGGGCGGCGTTGGTTGGGCCGGTTGGGCGGGCTGGCGGTGGCGGCCCGGTTGGGTTTGGCGACGGCGCACGGCTGGCGGCGGTTTGGGCGGACGTCGGTGCTGGCGGGTGTGCTGGGGGTTGTGTTTGCTG
>Ga0081538_10002819_pt1 | contig 16630 bp, 15 predicted proteins | sample TabmetS5T2R1_FD_71022 | JGI IMG/M metagenome (GOLD analysis project Ga0081538, IMG submission 71022) | Tabebuia heterophylla rhizosphere microbial communities from the University of Puerto Rico - S5T2R1 | ecosystem: Host-associated > Plants > Roots > Rhizosphere ... | reverse complement strand
CTAGGAGGTGGTCGCGTCCCGTTTGGGGAGCACGAGCCGCGCCGTGGCCAGGGTCGCCGCCAGAGACAGCGGGAAGACCACCCAGGCCAGCGGTCCCGGCGCGCCCAGGTCCTGGGACACGGGGGCGTAGGCGGTGAGCTGCACCAGCGACAGGAAGGGCAGCAGCGGGGCTGCGCCGCCGCCAAGCCCGACCACAGTCAGCGGCTCCACCACCCCAGCCCACAGCACGATCAGGACGACCGGCAGCCCGCTGCCGCGGGCCACGGCGGCCAGCCCAACCGCGAGCGCCGCGACCAGGCCGGTCGTGACGGTCCCGAGCGCGATCGACCGCCACAGCCGCGGATCCGCGAACAGGCTCGCATCCCAGGTGGTCAGCGCCAGCACCAGCGCGATGGAGACGGCGGAGGCGGCCAGGGCGGCGGCGGCGCTGAGCAGGGAGGCGGCCAGCACCTTGCCCGCCAGCAGCTGGCCCCGTCGCGGGAACGCCAGCAGGGTGGGGCGGATGGTGCCGTAGCGGAAGTCGTGGCCGAACGCCTGGGCGCCGATGGCCGCCGCCACCAGCCAGCGGATGAGGAGGTCACGCTGGACCACCTGGAAGGCCACGCCCTCGGCATCCACCGGCTGGTTGAGGTTGCCGAGGCCGACGGCGAGGTCGGCCAGCAGCGCGAACCCCACCACCAACCCAACCAGCACCCAGGTGGCGCGCAGGGAGCGCAGCCGCCGCCACTCGAACACCAGCAGCTCGGTCATGGCCGACCCGCCCCCGCCTGGAGGTAGTCGACCTGGCCGTCGACCAGCTCCAGGAAGGCCGCCTCCAGCGAGGCGTTCCGGCTGGCCAGCTCATATAGGCGCAGCCGGTGCTGGTGGGCCAGCTCGCCCACGGTCTGTGTGTCGATCCCGGAGACGGTCAGCTCGCCGGCGCCGCGCCGCTTGACCGTCGCGCCCTGGCCGACCAGCAGCTGGGCCAGCCGGTCGGCGTCGGGTGAGCGGACCAGCACCTGGCGGCGGCTGCGGTGAAGGAGCCGGTCGGTGGGCTCGTCGGCGAGCAGCCGGCCACGGCCGATCACCAGCAGGTGGTCGGCCAACAGCTGCATCTCCGCCAGCAGATGACTGGAGACCAGCACCGCCCGGCCGTGGGCGGCCTGGGCGCGCAGCAGCTGCCGCAGCCAGGCCACCCCGTGCGGGTCCAGGCCGTTGGCCGGCTCATCCAAAAGCAGCGCCCGCGGCTCGGCCAGCAGCGCCGCGGCCAACCCCAGGCGCTGGGCCATGCCAAGCGAGAACCCACCCGCCCGGCGGTGCGCCACCGGGGCCAGCCCAACCTCGTCGAGGACCTGGTCCACCCGCCGGTCCGGAACGCGGGCGGCGGCCGCCAGCATCCGCAGGTGGTTGCGAGCGCTGCGACGCGGATGCAACGCCCTGGCCTCCAGCATGGCCCCGACCACCCGCATCGGGCAGGCCAGCTCACGGTAGGGCCGCCCCTCGAACAGGGTGCGGCCACCACCGCGGACCAGGCCAAGCATCAGGTGCAGGGTGGTGGACTTGCCGGCGCCGTTCGGCCCCAGCAAGCCAGTCACCTTTCCCGGCTCGACCGGGAACGACAGGTCATCCACGGCCAGTGTGCTGCCGAACCGCTTGGTCAGTCCCCTGGCCTGGATCATGAGGCGGTCGCTCTCATGCCGCCATGCTGCCAAGACAGCCCCCGACCTGGCAGCGCAACGGGCGAAGCGCTTGGCCGGTGTCCGGATCGTCGGTGCCCGCCGCCGACACCACCGCAGCTGCGTGTCCGCAACAACAGGCAGCAGTCGCCACGCCGTCAGCCGCTGGCGGGGTGCCGCCGGCGGCGGTCCGCCCGGACGAGCTGGCGCTGCAGCCGCTCGCCGAGCTGGGCGCGCACATAGGTCATCGCCGGCCGCGCCAAGGCCAAGACCTCCTCGCCGGTCAGGCCAGCCAGTGGTCGGCCCAGCAGGTCGCCGCGCTGCCAGCCGGCCAGCACCGCGCGGGCGGCGGCCTGCGGGTCGATCCCGACCTTGCTCCAGGTGTCGGCCGGCCAGGCCCGCAACTCCACGGTGAGGTCGGCGAGGAAGACCAGCTGCCCGGGCGTCCGGTCGGGATGGCCGGTCAGCAGCTCATACAGCACCGTGCCGCCCGGCTGCGGAACACAAGGGTGGAACAGCACAGCCGGGGCCACCACCAGCACCCCAGCACCCTGACCGTCGTGGTCGGCATCCTCAAGCAGCAGGCCCAGGTAGCAGTCCGGGACCCGACCGGCCTCCAGGACCTCGCCGTGGGCGTTGGCGCCGAGCTGCCCCACTGGCCCGCTCCTGCTGCTGGTGGATGGGTAGGGGCACCAGGCTACCGGGCCCACGCACCGCCGTGCTGGGAAGCGCCCTCCAGGCTCGGGTGCCGGCCGCAACTACATCCGCACGGTGGCCACGCGCTGCTGGGCGTCGGCCTCCAAAGCACCCGCTCATAGCCGAGTGCAGAGCGGAGTAGGCGCGCAGATACGATTGCCACCACTGGGCTGGCAGCCCAGCCGCCTCCTGGCCGACCGGGCCGAACGCGCCTTCGCCCTGGCCGAACGGCTGGGAAGCATCAACGCCGCCGCCCAAGAGCTGGGCACCACCTGGCCGTCGCTGCGCAAGGCCTTCCAGCGCCTGGGTGAGGGCACCGTAGTTTCCAGCTCCTGAGTACGGCTAGCCGTAGCGGTCGCACCCAATCCCGTCGCGATCGGCATCCAACCGGTGTGGATCGCCGTAGCTGTGGTCAACCCTGACCCGGTGGCCAACGTCGGCGCAATCCAGGTCAGGAGGGGGCGACGGCAGGCAGTCATGCGGGTAGGCCGGGTCGCAGTCCTCCTGTGGGACCGGTGCCGGTCCTGGTTCTCCGACTTCTCCGTACACCGTCTCGCAGGGGATGCCGTCGCCATCGGCGTCCATATGGGCCGGCTGCCCGTGGTCCTCGTAGTAGGCACGTGCCTGCTCGACGGACCACCCGGCGGCTTTCATCGCGGCGCAATACTTCCCAACCACCAGCTTGAGAAGTCGAGTGGTGGCGGGCCGCGTGGTGGTCGCCGCCTCGGTGGTTGTGGTCGCCGTGGTGGTGGCCGTGGCCACCGTTGGCAAGGGTTGGGCTTGGCCCTGATCGTCGGTTGGCGACGAACAGGCGGCGAGCACCACGGCGATCACAACGACCAGCTTCTTCATCGGCGAGACCTTTCTCACCGATGCGGCCAGCTATCCACCGCGCTCATACGTAATCTGTCCTCGTGCACGGAAGGCGGGAGCTCTTGAGCTGGTGCCTAGGGACTGGCTGTTGGGAACGTCTTCACCGCTGATGATTCTCTTGACTTGCTAGGTCGTCGGGGTCGGGCGATGACGGGGGTTCGGGCGGTTGCCCAGAGCTGCGTCGACCCAAGACCCTGGCGAGGCCGGCCAGGCCACGATGGCGCAGGGCTTTGACCTCGCCGACGGTCTTGCCCAGAGCGGTCGCCACTTCGGGGACGGTGAGGCCGGCGAACATGCTGAGCAGCAGCACCTCGCGTTGGTCGGGGGAGAGTTGCTGGAGGGCGGCCACGACCTGGGCGTCGTCTAGGTGCCCCATGGCCAGCGCATCCAGGTCCCCAGGGCCAGACGTCCATCCGTGCTCCAGGGCGAATGCGACCGCCTCCAGCTTGGAGTTAACGCCCAGCTTGACCAGGATGTTCTGCACGTGGGTGCGGACGGCGTTGAGCGACAAGAAGCACTCCTCGGCGATGCGCCGGCTGGACCAGCCCTTGGCCAGCAGGGCCAGGATCTCCCGCTCCCGCGCTGACAACCGGTGCAGAGCCGGGTGGGTGCGCTGGCCGCTCCAGAATGCCGTCGCAGTGCCCGACTCCCGGTCGAGGACCCCCGAGTCGCTGGCTGCGGCGGCGGCGTCGCCCAGGTTGTCCTCGGTCGGCTCGATCGGCGAGCGGGCCTGGCGGCGCCGGTAGTCATACAGGTCGTGGCGGGCAATACCGAACAACCAACCCCTGAGCGCCTCGACCGGCCCGTGGAAGCTGGGCAGGCCCTCGATGGCGCTGGCGAAGGTGGTGCCGGTGAGGTCCTCGGCCTGATGGCGGTCGCCAACCGCGGCCATGAAGAAGCGGAACACGGCGGGGGCGTAGGCGGCATAGATGCGGGTCACGGCGGCCGGCTCGCGGCGGCGCACGGCAACCAGGTCGGCCTCGGTCAGGCCGTGACCGGCTTGATAGCGAGCTGCACGCTTCATGACGGCAGCTAGGTCGGTGGCCGGTTCCTCGTCCGCGAAGGCCTGCTGGAGACGTCGGATGACCGGGTCTCCGCGGCCCAACAGCTCCTCACTCATCGTCTTCCTTCGGGTCTGGGGTCTCAGCAAGGGCCTGGTGCAGGGCCACACGGGCATGAAACAACAGGCTGCGGACCGTGGGGGCGGGCTTTCCTAGGACTCGAGCGACCTGTGTGGGAGTCAGCTCGCCAAGGGCGACGAACACAATCACCTCGCGTTGGCCTTGGGGAAGCCGCCGGATGGCGGCCACCAGGTCGGGATCGCGCCAGGGTTCGGGGACCAACGGCGGCACCTCAGGCGGGTCGGTTGACCAGCGGCGCTCCCACTTGCGCCAGGAGGACCGGTAGCAGTTCCAGGCGACCCGGAGCACCCACGCTCTCGGGTTCGAATGCGCGGCAACGGTGTCCCAGTGCGCGAAGGCCCGGGCAAAGGCCTCGGCGGTGGCATCCTCGGCCGCGGCCCGGTTGAGGGTGCCGGCGAGCAGCGCCCGGAACACGGGGCCGCGGTTGTGCTTGTAGAACAGCGCGAACGCCTCCGACGGATCCACGGTCACGCGGCGCCCTCTCCCCTGGACCGCTTTCTGCTGCATGCAGCCGGCGAGCTCGCCGCCGTGTGCTGGCTTCGGCGATGGGTGTTCCTGCGATCCGGCCGCAGCGATGGGTGGATACAAGGTGGTGCTGGAGTCCAAGAGGTCGAGTCGTGCATGCCGGTGGGCTGGTGGCTCATGGCCCTGGCTGGTGAGCTCGCCCGGCAAGTACGGCAGGGGCCGGGAGGGCCGGCTCCACCCGGGACGGATAGGCGTTCAACGATCACGGCGGACCACCTTCGTAGCGCGGAGGCCAGCATGCGCTGCTTACAAAGGAAACGCCTGAAGCTGCCCTGGCGTTCAACTGCAGGCGCCGTTCAACCGTGGCCCGTCGGCGGCTACATCGCCCGTCGCCAAGTCCTGGCTAGGACATTCGGCACAGCCACGCCACCGCCGTCCTGGCCGCCGGGATCCCGGCCAAGAACGTCAGCCGGCCGCTGGGGCACGCCAATATCGCCATCACCATGCACACCTATGATTATGTGCTGCCCGGTCTGGACAAGCAGGCCGGAACCATCAGCGGATTGACCGTCCGCCGGTCGCGGCTAGGCCGGCTTATCCACGGGCCCAGCATCCGTGCGTCATCGGACTCGACCCGCGGTCAGAAGTTCTCGAGTAGGCGGGCGGCTCGGCTGTCTCCGGTGGCAGCCTCCAGGATCGTCTGGGCACGCTCCAGACAAGCATGTCCACCGGCCACGTCGCCCTGGTCGCGCAGCACTTGGCCGAGGCTGTGGAGCGTGCCGCCCACCCAAGGTGGTCGGGCCCACTGCAGTCTCGAAGATGACCAGGGCCCGTTCCAGGTGGGTCCGGGCGCCAGTCAGGTCTCCCTGGGCATGCAGGAGGCAGCCGAGGTTTTCCAGGATGCCGCCGACATGTGGGTGGTCGGGACCGAAGGCCGCCTCGTAGAGGGTCAAGGCTTGTTCCAGGTCGGCTCGGCCGCCGGCCAGGTTGCCTTGGTCACGCAGCACGGCACCAGAATTGCCTAGGATGCGGCCCACCCAGGGATGCTCGGGTCCAAGGGCGGCCTCTTGGATCCTCAGGGCGCGCTCCAGTTCGGCGCGTGCGCCGGCCAAGTCACTTGCATCCCGCAGGACGAGGCCGAGCTAGTCCAGGTTGCGGCCGACCCAGCGGTGATCGGGTCCAAGCGCGGCCGTTAGGATCGTGTCGGCTCGCTCGTGTTGTGTCCGGGCGTCGGCCAGGTCGCCCTGGTCGCGGAGCACCCGCCCGAGGGTCTCTAAGGTAAGACCTACCTCGACATGGTCGCGGCCCATAGTGGCTTCTTAGATGGAGACAGCGCGCTCGAGGTAGCTGCGGGCGCCGGCCAGGTCGCCTTGGTGCCACTCGCATCGGTCGACGAGACACCCTGGTCCTAGCTGCTGCGGCTCGTCGGCACCGGCTCCGACGCCAAACCGGCCTCGGACTTGGAGAGGGGACGGCTTGGGTGTATGCCTCCTGCAGAAGCCTTCGTTCAAAGGAGGAATCAGCGATGAGACGAGTCCTGATCGTCGGCATCGCCACGCTGTTGCTGCTCGCCGGAGCGGGCATGGCCAGGGCCGATCACACCCATGTGCTGATCCTGCCCAACGGCAAGTGCGCCATCCTCGCCGCCGAGGGGAACGAGAAGTACCTGATCCTCCCGACGGTGCTGTTCAGCAACAACCCCAACGTCGACGCCGACGACGCAGCCGGCGGCCTCCAGGGCCTGCCGCTGAACCGCCGGCACCCCCTGCACGTGCTGGTGCACCTGGGTGTTCCCGGCGCCGATGGGGACATCGCCGTGATGGGCTCGGCCCAGGACCCGTGCGCCACGACGGGTAATTACGTGAACGGATAGCGGCGACACCGCGCAGCTGCACCCAATCCTGGGCGGCGGCCCGCCAATGACCCACGGCCGCGCAACATGGGTGCACCTGTGGTGCTGCCACCCCTCCACCTCCAAGTAGATGAGGAGGCCCCATGTCCCCCCGCCATCGCCACCCCCTCCCTCGGTTCCTTGGCGCGCTCGTGGCCGCCCTGTTGTTGCTGGCCGGCTGTGGTGGAGACGAGGAGCCCACCGCCACACCCGAGGCTGGTGGTGTTGACCTGATCAGGTCGGGCAAGCTTGTCACCTGCACCCACCTGCCCTATGAGCCCTTCCAGTTCGAGCAGGGGGGCAAGGTCGTCGGATTCGACGTGGAGATGGTCGACCTGGTCGCCAAGCGGCTCACCGTCACCCAAGAGATCTTCGACACGCCATTTGAGGGCATCCAGTCCGGCGAGGCGCTGAACGCCCGGCAGTGCGACATCGCCGCCGCGGCGATGACGATCACCGACGAGCGCAAGCAGAAGATCCTCTTCTCCGAGCCGTATTTCGATGCCGACCAGGCCCTGCTGGTCAAGAAGGGCAGCGGCATCACCTCCTTCGACCAGCTCAAGGGCAAGCTGCTGGGGGTGCAAACCGCGACCACCGGCAAGATGTACGCCGAGGAGAACGCTGTCTCCAAGGGCGTGAAGCTCAAGGACTACGAGGATCTGGCCCTGGAGCTCAAGGCCGTCCAGACTGGGGCGGTGGCCGGGGCCATCAACGACATCCCGGTGCTGCTCGACTTCGCCAAGAAGAACACCGATGTCGAGGTGGCAGCCACCTTTGAGACTGGTGAGCAGTACGGCTTTGGCATGAAGATGGGCAACCAGGCGCTGGCCACGGTCGTCAACGAGATCATCGCCCAAGCCAAGCAGGACGGCACCTACAACCAGATCTACAAGAAGTGGTTCGGCGTCGAGCCCAAGAGCTGACGACGGTTCGACGACCATGGCGGCCGGGAGACCTGCACAGGTCTTCCGGCCGTTGAGGAGACACGCTGATGGCCGTCCGCTCAGTAACCTTGACCCGGCGCCAGCGCGCCAGGATCACCCGGGGCGTGCAGTACCTGGTGTTCGCCGCCGGGATCCTTCTGCTCGCCGCGCTCGCGGACTGGGGGCAGATCCGCAGGGCGTTCTTCGACCTGGAGGTCGTGGACGCGATCTTTCCCCAGATCATCACCACCTACCTGCTGAACACGATCATCTACACCGCCGCCGCCTTCGCCTTCGGCCTGGTGCTGGGGCTGGTCCTGGCGCTGATGCGGTTGTCCTCGGTGGCGCCGTACCGCTGGCTGGCCAATATCTACATCGAGTTCTTTCGCGGGGTGCCGGCGCTGCTGGTCATCCTGGCCTTCGGGTTCGGCATTCCGATCGCGTTCAACACCACCTTTCCCGGGGGCACCCTGGGCACGATCGCAGCCGCCCTGGGGCTGGTCGCCGCTGCCTATATGGCCGAGACGATCCGGGCCGGCATCCAGGCCGTGCCCAAGGGCCAGACCGAGGCGGCGCGGTCGCTTGGCATGTCGGCTGGCTGGGCGATGGTCTCGATCGTGCTTCCCCAGGCGTTCCGGATCATCCTGCCGCCGTTGACCAACGAGCTGATCTTGCTGACCAAGGACTCCTCGCTGGTGTACCTGCTCGGCCTCACCCTGGAGGACCGGGAGCTGGCTAAGTTCAGCCGCGACGCCCTGAACCAGTACGTCAGCATGACCCCCATCCTTGTCGCCGGGCTGTGCTACCTGCTCATCACGGTGCCGCTCAGCTATGTGGTCCGCCGGCTGGAGGCCAAGGCCGCCGAGGCCCGGTGACGCGGTGAGGACCCGTACCGACGGCGCGGCCATTGAGGTTCAGGATCTCCACAAGTACTTCGGCCGCCTGGAGGTCCTCCGAGGCATCGACCTGCGCCTAGACGCTGGCGAGGTCGTGTGTGTCATCGGCCCGTCCGGGTCCGGCAAGTCGACCCTGCTGCGCTGCATCAACCGCCTCGAGGAGCCGACCTCGGGGACGGTGTTCGTCGGTGGCATGGAGGTGACCGACCCCGATGTCGACATCGACGCGGTGCGCCGCAAGATCGGCATGGTGTTCCAGGCCTTCAACCTGTTCCCGCATCTGACGGCGCTGGAGAACCTCACCATCGCCCAGCGGCGGGTGCTCAAGCGCCCCAAGCAGGAAGCCATCCGCGTTGCCCGCGAGAACCTGGATCGCGTCGGCCTCACCGACAAACACGGCGCCTACCCGGCCCAGCTCTCGGGTGGGCAACAGCAGCGGGTGGCGATCGCCCGCGCCCTGTCGATGGGGCCCGAGCTCATGCTGTTCGACGAGCCCACCTCGGCGCTGGACCCGGAGCTGGTCGGTGACGTGCTCGCCGTCATGCGCAAGCTGGCCGTCGAGGGCATGACCATGCTGGTCGTCACCCACGAGATGAGTTTCGCCCGCGAGGTCGCCGACCGGGTCATCTTCATGGACGAGGGCGTGATCGTGGAGCAGGGCGTCCCTGCCCAGGTCATCGGCAGCCCCCAGCATGCCCGGACTCGCACCTTCCTGCAGCGGGTCCTCAACCCGGCCGCCGCCAGCTTGGGCGAGGTCCCCGACGCCGGACCCGCCCCCCGCGTTGACCGCGAGCGCGCGCCGGAGATCCCGCACCCCCATGGGCCGGGCACCTGACCCAGCAACACAGCCTCACGCTGAGGGACGGCCGGCGGCTCCCGCCGGGGTGGTAACGCCGCTGCGGTGGATCCGTTTCTATGTGTAGGACACGAAAAGTCTGCCGCTCTGTCTCGGGACCCAAGGGGAGCGCCATGCGCCGCTTCGGTATCGCCGCCACCCTCGCCGTCGTTCTCGTGCTGCTGTCGGCCTCGGCCGCGCTGGCCCCCCCGACCAACAAGGACGAGCTGCTCAAGGACGACCAGCATCGCCTGCAGCAGTCCAACACCCTCTATCAGGGTGGTCAGAAGGCCGCGCAGGCGTTCAACATGGAACTCGTCGGCCAGCACGATTTGGGCGGGCGCGGGTTCAACGCCGACGTGTGGGCCCATGAGGGCTTCGCGTATGTCGGCCACTGGGGCTTCACCGACTGGGCCCAGGGCAGCAAGACCCGCTTCTGCCCGGCCCCGCCCGACAACGGGGTGGCGGTGGTCGACTACCGCGACCCGGCCAACCCCCAGCTGGTCTCGCGGCTGGTCAACCCGACCGGGACCTCGGCCGAGGACGTAGTGGTGTTCACCGCCCGCTTCGGCCCCCTGGCCGGGCGGGACATCGCCGCCGCCGGCCTGCAGGTCTGCGGCGGCTCCCGGACCGATGAGAGCTTCGCCCGGGGGCTGATGCTGTGGGACGTGACCAACCCGGCCGCCCCGGTCCAGCTGGGGCTGCTCAACACCGGGTGCTGCACCCCCGGGGTCCACGAGCTGGAGGTCGAGCACCGGCCCGACCTGAGCCGCACCTTCGTGTATGCGAGCGTGCCGACCAGCGAGTACGCCGAGGAGGGCTCGCCGTCGGGGTTCCGGGACGAGCAGGGCCGGGGCGACTTCCGCCTCATCGACGTGACCGATCCGACGGCCCCGGTGGAGGTGTCGGACTGGGGGGTGCTGCATGACGCCGGCGGTCCCCTCGGCCCTGGCCAGGGCTGTGACCCCGACCCGGTGTATGGCCACAGCGCCGAGCCGTCGGCCGACGGCAAGACCGTGTTTGTGGCCTACTGGGACAGCGGCTTTGTCGCCCTGGACGTGACCGACCCCACCACCCCGGTCCTGCTGGGGGACACCGACTACGCCCCTGATGAGGACGGGGATGCCCATTCCTCCAGCTACGACGATGCCCGCCAGCTGCTGTTTACCGCCGATGAGGACTTCTGCAAGAACTCCGGCCCCGACATTGAGCGGGGCTATGGGTACCTGCGGGTCTATGACTTCTCGGACCCGGCCGACCCGGTCCAGGTCGGGGAGTACCGGACTCCCAACTCGCTGGGCACCGGCGCCCCGGGATCCGGGGACTACTCGATCCACAATCCGCTGGTCGTCGGGACCACCCTGTATGCCTCCTGGTATTCGGATGGGGTCCGGGTGCTGGATGTGAGCGACCCGACCAACCCGGTCGAGATCGCCTACTTCGTGCCGCCGGCCGGCCACAACCCGGTCAAGCCGCCCCAGCGGGGGGTGCTGTCGCAGATGCCGCAGGTGTGGGGGGTGTACTACGACGCCGAACGGGACCTGGTGCTGGCCAGCGACATGAACACCGGCCTGTGGATCCTGCGCGTCACCGCCTAGTCCGCCTGGTCGGGCGACGCTCTGGCCGTCGGTACGGCCCGATGGTTGATCCCGTGATGGGGTGAACAGGGTCGCTTCCTCCCCAGCGATTGGCCCTCCGTAGGGTCGATGCCTGGTCCGGTTCTGCCTGTTGGAGCGTGCTGGTCGCCTCCACCGCCCTGGTAGGCGAAGCAAGGGTCTGCCTTGCTTCCAGCAGTATCACTCCAGCTCCACGAACGACCCTGGCCCCTCTACAAGCTGGAATAGCTGCCCCCGCAGCCCTCCAACACAAAGCAAGGACCCACCCACCCGATGTTGCCGCCAGCTCTGCAAGGCGCTTGCCATAACGGATGCAGCGCCTTGACCTGACTGACGCCTGGGCTGCCCTGAAGGTTGGAGATCCCCGCTGGCCTGAGGTGTCAGCTGCGGTCCTCGCGCCCTGACCCATGGTGGGGGCGGCGACCCTCGCCGCTGTCGGCAGGACTGCCCTGCGCTGAGCTGCCCCGGGTGGCGCTGGAGCGGCGCAGGCTGTGTCCTGGAGGGTGGGAGGCCAGACACCGGTGACGGCCGCCTGCACGGCCGTCGACAGCGGGACGTCTGCCGACCTCCCAGCGCCTAGGTTGGCAGGTTCCCACCAGATCGGAAACTGTCGGCAAGCAGGATCAGACGTGGGCTTGGGGTGTGCCGGTCCGTCCATGGGTGGGCAGCCTGCGACGGCACCTGCGGCCGACGCTCGCGCCGCCACCGACAGGGTCGCCGGCGCGTTCGGTCAGGCCGGCCGCGACCGCCCTCGGCCGCGGCCCGCAGGACAAGGAGCCTCGGCTTCAACCCATCAGGCTCGTGTCTGTAACGCAGCAGCACCGAGCATCGTTCTCATCGTCCTCTTGAGAGGAATCGCCACCAGGCCTTATCCTGTCCATCACGGCGAACGCGGACTTCTCGCCCGAGCACGCTGGCTTCAAGGGTGATGCCTATGCTCGAGCCACCCGCCCCTCCGACGCCTCCTCACCTCCTACGTGGCTGCCCGGTCGGTGTGCATGCCGGGCCTGGGCCTGCGCGCGACCCGCCCGTGCCCAGCGTGGACGACCTCATCGTCACCGACCAAGCAGGGATGGCCTGACCAGTGCGCGCATCGGCGCCCGCCGCGCCGCATTGCTGGCTCTTGTCGCGGCGTCGAACGCGTGCGTTCGCCAGACCTCGAGGTCGCACTCGGCCCAAGGGCGCCGCCACGCTGCCAGACGGCAGGAGGAGTGCCTGCTACGGGTGTTGAGGGAGGACGATTCGATGAGAGCGCGATTCATCCGCGCGCTGGGCCTGGCCGTCGCGATGACGGCTACCCTGGTGCTTCCGGCCGCCGCCGACCACGCGACCCGCCCGCACACACCGAACCTGCACGCCAAGGGCCACAGTCCTCACCCCGCAACGTTCCTCGGCGCGACGAGCGCGCAGCGGCACGTCAACTCCGACATCGCCTTCTGGGGCAAGCTGGCGTTTCACGGGAACTACGACGGGTTCCGGATCATCGACATCTCGGCGTCCGGCAACCCCAAGGAGATCTCCTGGACCCACTGCAACGGCGACCAGGGCGACATCGCTGTCTGGGGGAACATCCTCGTTCGCGCCTGGAACAGCCCGGCGCCCGCCGGACGGGTCTGTGACGGCCAGCCGGTGCCCGTGGGCTTCGAGGGCATGCACATCTTCGACATCTCGAACCTCGAGGATCCGGTGCTGGTCGGCGAGGTCGAGCTGAGCGCCAGGCCGCAGGCCGACTCTCCGGGCTGTGGTACCCACACGCTCACGCCGGTTCCGGATCTGGCGCACAACCGCCTGGTGATCTACAACGCCACGTCGGGCGGGAATGCGCTGCTGCCCCCGCAGGACCAGGCGTGCGACTGGGTCGACATCGTCCAGGTCCCGCTGGGCAACCCCGCCGCGGCCAGCCACGTGCGCCGTGAGCCGCTCGAGGGCGGGCATGCAGCCCACGACAACGGCGCGATCCTCGGCGACGTGAACCTGCTCGCCACGGCCTCGGGCCACATGAGCAACGTGTTCGACATCGGCGCCAACGCCATCCCCGGTGGCAGCCTGGAGGACCCGCAGCTCCTCTTCACCATCGAGGAGCCGGGCGTCGACGGCGTCGTGGGGAACTGGCACTCGGCCGCCTTCAGCTGGGACGGCAAGGTCATCATCCTGGGCTGGGAGCCGGGCGGCGGCGCGGCGCCGTTCTGCCAGGCCAACGGCAGCACCACGGGGCTGCCGGCCGGCGTGGTCCAGGCCGACGTGCACAAGAGCGCCTTCTTCTACGACGCTCGGACCGGAGCGAAACTCGGCCAGTGGACGCTGCCGCGCCCGCAGACCGCGGACGAGAACTGCACCATCCACAACTACAACACCGTGCCGCTGCGGAGCGGCCGCTACGTCCTGGTGAGCGGGAACTACCAGGCGGGCACGTGGGTCACCGACTTCACCGACCCGGCGAACGCGAAGACCGTCGCCTGGTCCGACCCGCCGCCCCTCCCGCGGGTCACGCCGCCCGGCGGCGGCCAGCCCGTCCCCGAGCTGGGCGGGGCGTGGTCCTCGTACTGGTACAACGGCTTCATCTACGAGTCGGAGATCACCAAGGGCCTGAACGTCTTCCTGCTCTCCGACAAGGCCCGGGCTGGTGCCATCAGGCTCGACCACCTGAACCCCCAGACGCAGGAGTTCTCCGTCGGGTAGCTGGGCGCCGAGATCGAGCGGGCCTCTTCTGGTCGGGAGGCCCGCTCCCCCGTCCCAAATGTGGAGGTGGCTTTCGTGAGACGAGGACCTGATCGCCGTCGCCGCGCCTGCCCAGGTGGGTGCAAGAGCGGAAAAGGGGAGGCAGCATGAGATCGCGGCGGTTTCGCCTGCTCGTCGTCGTCTGCGCGACCGTTGCCGCCGTCGCCGGCACGGCACCCGTCCACGCCCAGGAGGCGGGGGGTCCCGCCGTTGGTGTGCGGCTGGTCGCCGACGGCTTCACCTCGCCGGTGGCGCTGGTAAGCCCCCCGGATGGCAGCGGACGGCTGTTCATCGTCGACCAGATCGGGCTCATCCGGGTGCTGCTGCCCAACGGGGCGCTCGCGCCGACGCCCTTCCTCGACCTGCGGAGCAGGATCGTCCCGCTGATGCCGGAATTCGACGAGCGCGGGCTCCTCGGGCTGGCCTTCCACCCGCGCTACGCCAGCAACGGCCGCTTCTTCGTCTTCTACACCGCGCCCCTGCGCCCGGGGGCTCCCGCCGGCTACGACGCCACCAGCACCATCGCCGAGTTCCGCGTGTCGGCGGCCGACCCCAACCGGGCCGATCCCGGCTCGGAGCGCATCCTCCTCCAGATCGACAAGCCCCAGTTCAACCACAACGGCGGGACGCTGCTGTTCGGCCCGGACGACGGCTACCTCTACGTCTCGGTCGGCGACGGCGGCGGCGCCGACGACGTCGGCCTGGGCCACGTCGAAGACTGGTACGCGGCCAACGAAGGCGGCAACGGCCAAGACATCCAGCACAACCTGCTCGGCGACATCCTCCGGATCGACGTCGACGCCGCGACCCCCTACCGGATTCCCGCCGACAACCCCTTCACCGCGACGCCGGGGTGCGTCGACGGCTGCGACGAAACCTGGGCCTACGGCTTCCGCAACCCCTACCGCATGTCCTTCGACCAGGGCGGCAACCACGACCTGTTCGTCGGCGACGCGGGCCAGGAGCTGTGGGAGGAGGTGAGCATCGCCGTCACGGGCGGCAACTTCGGCTGGAACGTCAAGGAAGGCACCCACTGCTTCTCCACCCAGAACCCCGACGAGTCGCCGGCCGAGTGCCCCGGCACGGTGGGCGCGGGCCACCCGCGCGCCGGCGACCCGCTCATCGACCCGGTCATCGAGTACCCGAACCACCACCAGCCGGGCGGCCTGGGGGCGACGGTCATCGGCGGCCACGTCTACCGCGGTACGGCGCTGCCCCAGTTCTCCGGCCGCTACCTCTTCGGCGACTGGAGCCGGGAGTTCGAGGAGCCCGACGGGTCGCTGTTCGTGGCCAAGCCGCGCAAGAAGGGCCTGTGGATGCTGCAGCAGCTGCGGATCGCGACCAGCCCGACCGGTCGGCTGGGCCACTACGTGCTGGGGTTCGGCCAGGACCCCGCCGGCGAGATGTACGTCCTCACCACCGACCAGACCGGCCCGACCGGGACAACCGGACAGGTCTTCAAGCTCGTGCGACCAAGCGGCTGACCGATCTTGCGGGACCGTGGGTCGACAGCGGCGTCGTCGACCCACGGTCCCGCGAATCCGCTCCAAACGTTTCCCGATGTCGTACGCGCAGGCGGTATCTGGCGGCAGCGGGCCTGGAGGAGGTGATGCGCCGAGCTCGTATCGTGGAACGGCTGTATCTCCACGGATTCATCGGCCACATGGAGGTGGTCAGCCTTGAGGCCACGGCGATACCTCATTCCCATTCCCGCGCTGACGGCCCTGCTGGTGCTCGGGCTGGCGGCGCCGGCGCAGGCACAGGCGCAGGACCAGTCACACAGAATGTCCGAGGTGTTCACCTCTCCCAACCAGGCGACCAACTCCGACCTGGCGTTCTGGGGCACCCACGCGTTCGTCGGGTACTACACCGGCGATGCCGGGTTCCCGCCCGGCACCGCGTCCCGCGGCGGCGTGCGGATCTTCGACGTCTCGGATCCTGCCAGCCCGCAGCTGGTGAGGGACTTCGCGTGTGACGCCAACCAGAACGACCCGATCCTCTGGGACCGGAACGGCAACGGCGTCGCCGACCTGCTGCTCCTGGCCGTGGACCGCACCATGGCGAATCCGAACTGCGGAGCGCCGCGGTCCGCGCACAACGACCCCAACGGCTGGGAGGGTGTCCGCATCTTCACGATGAGCGACGGCTCTTCAGATTACCCCGGGGCGCCGTTCGCCACGATCACGCCGGAGAAGATGCAGTACACCGACTGCGGCGCCCACACGATCACCGCGTGGACCGGGCTCGCGGACCATCCGACCAACCCACGGCTGATCGTCTACGTGGCGTCGTACCCGCTGCGTCCCGGGCCGACCTGCGGTGTCGGCGGCACCGCCGACACCACCAACCCGTACGACGAGGACAAGGTCGTCAACGACCCGTTGCATCGCCAGATCCAGGTCCTCTCGGTCCCGCTGAACAACCCGGCGAACACCACGGAGGTCGCCCAGCCGGAGATCGCCTACCCGGGCGATCCTGACGGGCAGATCGACTGGTGCGAGCGCGGCGGCAGCCTCTGCCCGCCCGCCTTCGAGCCCGCGGCCGTGGCCTGCCACGACATTGCGGTGCACATGGAGCACAACCTCGCCGGTGCCGCCTGCGCCGAGCAGGGCCAGGTGTGGGAGATCGACGACAACGGGATCCCCGACACCCTGCACCCGATGATGGTCGGCGACGACAAGGTCACCTCGGGCGGGACCGGTGACATCCCCGGGGCGGTGGACTTCTTCCACTCGGTGATGTTCGACAACGAGGGAGAGGTGGTCAACTGGGTTGACGAGTCCTTCGGGAGCGGCTGCCCGACGACGACCACCTACCGGCCGCGGCCGTGGCATCCCGCCGGCAGCAACACCCACAAGACCGGGAAGATGTTCTTCTCGGACATGGCGAGCGGCGCATTCCTGAGCGAGTTCCACGTCGG
>Ga0081538_10002818_pt1 | contig 16632 bp, 16 predicted proteins | sample TabmetS5T2R1_FD_71022 | JGI IMG/M metagenome (GOLD analysis project Ga0081538, IMG submission 71022) | Tabebuia heterophylla rhizosphere microbial communities from the University of Puerto Rico - S5T2R1 | ecosystem: Host-associated > Plants > Roots > Rhizosphere ... | reverse complement strand
CACGGTCGACTCCGTCATCGACGCCGTCCTCGTCTACCTCTATCGCCTGGGCGCCCGCCTGGACGACGTCTTCGAGACACGACTCGTGCTCGAGGAGATCGTTGTCGACCTGGCGCCGGATCGGGTCGAGGAAGTCGACATCACGGCGCTGCGCGGCGTGATCCAGCGGGAGGCGGCCGGCGACGCCAGCGACCCGCGCGAGCTGCACATGCTGCTCGCCACGGTCACCCGCAATCCGGCGCTCGAACTGTTCGTCGACATCCTCAACCGGGTGTCCGCGCTGTACACCGATCTGAGCCTCGTGGCGCCGAGGATCTTCCGCGAGTCGCGGGAGGCCCACGTGCGCATCGTCGACGCGGTGCTGGCGGGCGATCGAAGCACGGCCAGGCACCGGATGCGGCGGCACCTCGAGGCCGAACACGCGTGGCTGCGGCGGCGTCGAACCTCGCGCCAGCTGCTCGACCCCACCGGGGTCCAGTTGACCGGCGGCGGGGACAAGCGCGGCGAGGGTCTTGCTCGTGAGGTCTTCCGGCAGGTGGTCAGCGACGGTTGGCCCGTGGGCACGCTCCTCGGGTCGGAGCCCGAGCTCATGGAGCGCTACGGCGTCAGCCGGGCCGTGCTGCGGGAGGCGGTCCGGCTGCTCGAGCATCACGACATCGCCGCCATGCGCCGTGGCCCGGGGGGAGGGCTGTTCGTGACGGAGCCCGGCCTCGCCACCGTCAGCGACACCGTCGCCCTCTACCTCGACCGTCGGGGCATGGACGTCGGCAGCCTGGTCGAGCTGCGCGTCGGTGTGGAGATGGCCGTCGTGGACCGGGTCATGGACAAGGTGGACGACGGCGTCCGGGCCCGCCTGCGCCAGGCGCTCGACGCCGAACGCAACGCCCCCGATCAGGATTTCGTGCAGGCGGTGGGCCACGACCTCCATGCGACGATCGCCCACCTGACCCGCAATCCCGTGCTGGAGTTGGTGGCGCTGGTGCTGATCCGCCTCGCGTGGATGCGTCCCGTCAACCCGTCCGGGCGCAGGCCGCGAGAGCTCATCGAGGAGCTGACCCGGGCCCACGAGCGCATCGTCGAGGCGATCGTCTCCGAGGACCGGGAGCTCGTGCGGCATCGCATGCGGCGCCACCTCGAGGCGTTGCGGTCCTACATGGGCTGATCGCGGCCACTGGCCGCAAAAGGTATCCCCTTTCCCTTGCACCCCACCCCGGTGACCGGCGCAGGTAGGAGCGCGGCCGTTCCCCATGACCGGCTTATCAGTGTCCTCTTCGCCGTGGCTAGGCCCCGTCGCCAGGTAGTGTGGGCCGGTGACCAACATCCCATCCGCGCCCGACCCGTTGCCCCCGGTCGAGCGATTGCGGCCCGGACTCTGGACCATCCCCGTGCCGCTGCCGAACAACTCGCTGCGCTACGTGTTCGTCTACCTGTTCGAGACCGACCGCGGCGCGTATCTCGTCGACGCCGGCTGGAACACCGGAGACGCCTACGCCGCCCTGACTGCGGGGCTGGCGGTGGCGGGCCACGCGATCGGCGACGTTCAGGGGGTTCTGGTCACGCACATCCATCCCGACCACTACGGCCTCGCGGGACGCATCCGTGAGGCTTCCGGCGCCTGGATCGCACTCCACCCCGCCGACGCCGCGCTGGTGCGGGACCGCTACGCCGAGCCGGCCGACCTGCTGGAACGTGTGGGGACGATGCTGCGTCGCGTCGGGGCCCCGGCGGACGAGATCGCCACCCTGCAACGCGCGGCGATGCCGGTGCGGCCGTTCGTCGATGCGGTCATGCCCGACGTGCTGCTCGAAGACGGCCAGCGCCCGGACGTCCCCGGCTGGGAGCTGTCCGCCATCTGGACACCCGGCCACTCGCCTGGCCACCTGTGCTTCTGGGAACCGCGCCACCAGGTGCTCCTGTCCGGCGACCATGTGCTGCCGCGGATCACGCCCAACATCTCGTTCCATCCCCAGGCGGGCGACGATCCGCTGGGCGATTTCCTGCGGTCGCTCGACAAGGTGGATGTCTACGACCCCGACGAGGTCCTGCCGGCCCACGAGCATCGCTTTGCCGACCTCCACCAGCGCGTCGCCGAGCTTCGCCGCCACCACAACGAGCGCTTCCGTGAGGCCGCCGCCGCCGTCGGCGACGGCGTGAGCACGGGGTGGGCCATCGCCTCCCGCATGCACTGGTCGCGGCCCTGGGACGAGATCGAGGGCTTCATGCGGCGGGCCGCGGTCGGGGAGACCGTCGCCCACCTCCGCACCCTCGAGCACCACCGCGTGGTGCGTGAGGAGCCGGGCGAGCCGTCCCGCTGGGTGCTCACCGACGAGGCCGGTGAGCGTCTCGCGGCCCTCGTCGGCTGAGGCGGCGTCGCCGCCATAAAGAGTATGCTCTAATCGCGGTCCGGCCCCTGGTCAGCGGAGCGGCCGACGGAAGGGGAGTTGCCATCGTGAGCAAGCAGATCCCGCTGGTCGACTACCTGGTGTTGGGCGACGATCCGCACCTGGTCGCCCAGGAGTGCCAGGGCTGTGGGGCGAGGTACTTCGATCGGCGCAATGCCTGCGCAGGCTGCGGCGGGACCGAGTTCTCGGGCGTTCGGGTCGCGACAAAGGGTGAGGTGCGGGCGTTCACCATCGTCTCGCTGGCGGCGCCGGGAATCCCGGTGCCGTTCGTGGCGTCGGTGGTCGACTGCGACGGGACGAGCGTGCGGGGCAACGTGGTGAACGTGGAGCCCACGCCGGAGCACGTCACGCTGGGGATGAAGGTGCGCCTGACGACCGTGCCCGTCGGCGTGGACGGGTCGGGAGTCGAGGCGGTCGGGTTCGGTTTCGAGCCGGTGGATGTGTCCACGGTGAGCGAGGGAGGCCAGTGATGGCTGCTGATGACATCTGGATTCTCGGCATCCACATGACGAAGTTCGGGAAGCACCCGGAGCGGGACACGGTGGACCTGGCGACCGAGGCGGCGCAGGGCGCGCTGACCGACGGCGGGGTCTCCATGCGGGACATCGGGGTGTTGGCCGCCGGCAACCTCATGGGCGGTGCGGGGCCGATCGGCCAACAGCTGCAGAAGCAGCTGGGTCAGACCGGGATCCCGGTGTACAACGTCTCCAACGCGTGTGCGACCGGGGCGACGGCCTTGCGCACGGCGATCATGGCGCTCAAGGCCGGCGAATGCGACATGGGCATGGCCGTGGGCGTGGAAAAGCTGGCCGGGGCGGGCCTGTTGGCCGGCGCGAACCGCAAGGCCGACCAGGATGCGTGGACGCCACGGGGGCGGTTCGGGGCGGTGGCCCCGACCGACGGCCGCATCGGCACCGAGACCATGCCGGGCGTGTTCGCCCAGATCGGGATGGAGTACGGGCACCGCTACGGCGGGACCAGCTTCGAGCTGTTCGCGCGCATCTCCGAGAAGAACCACGCCCATTCGACCCTGAATCCGCTGGCCGCCTACTCCAAGCGGTTCACACTGGAGGAGATCATGAACGACGTCATGATCGCCTACCCCAACACCCGCCCCATGTGCTCCGCGAACTGCGACGGGGCGGCCGCCGCCGTGGTGGTGACGGGCGAGAAGCTCAAGACGCTCGACCCGGACCAGCGGCGGCGGGCGGTCAAGGTGGCGGCGTCGGTGCTCACCACCGACCCATGGGAAGAGGCCTGCCAAGTGCTGCCCAACGTCAACACCCTGACGCGCAACGCCGCCCGCCAGGCGTACGAGAGTGCGGGCGTGGGCCCCGAGGATCTCGACCTGGTCGAGCTGCACGACTGCTTCGCCACGGCCGAGCTGGTCCACTACGACAACCTGATGCTCTGCGACCAGGGCGAGGCCGTGCCGTTCTTCGAGTCCGGCGCCACCTGGCGTGACGGGTCCACGCCCGTCAACGTGTCCGGCGGCCTCCAGTCCAAGGGCCACCCCATCGCCGCCACCGGTATCGCCAACGTCTGGGAGGTGTGCCACCACCTCCGCGGCGAGGCCGGCGACCGCCAGATCCCCGACGCCAAGGTCGGGCTCGCGCACGTCATCGGCCTGGGCTCCGCCTGCGGCGTCCACATCCTCGAGAAGGCCGCCTGACGCCGGGCTCGTCATCGCCCGGACCTGACCCGACCACGGCTCTGCGGGACGGCCCCGCCACCACGTCCGTCGGGGCCGCCCGGCGGCGCGGCGTCAACCCGCGAAACTGCACCGCATGACCACCGTGCAGGTTTCGTCACCCCGTCCCGGGGTGGCCCTCGTGACCCTCGACCGCCCCGACCGCCTGAACGCGATGAGCCACGAGCTCGTCGCCGACCTCCATGGCGCCTTCGACAGGGTGGCGGCCGACGGCAACACGCGGGTCGTCGTGCTGACCGGCGCCGGGCGGGGTTTCTGTGCCGGGCTCGACCTCAAGGGCGCGGGCACACCGCCCGGCACCGACGGGCTCGGCCGGGTCCCGGCCGGCATGGTGGGCCAGCAGCACATCGCCTCACTGGTGCCGAAGATGCGGGCGCTCCGTCAGCCGGTCATCGCAGCCGTGAACGGGCCCGCAGCCGGCGGCGGGCTGGCCTTGGCGCTGGCCAGCGACGTTCGGCTGGCGGCACCGCAGGCGCGCTTCGGCGTGGCCTTCGTGCGGATCGGGTTGTCCGGCTGCGACATCGGTGTGAGTTGGCTCCTGCCGCGGCTGATCGGCGCCTCGCGGGCGTTCGAGCTCATGCTCACGGGTCGTGTCATCGACGCGGCCGAGGCCGACCGCCTGGGGCTGGTGTCACGGGTGATCGGGGATCGACCGGTGGTCGACGCCGCGCTCGACCTCGCCGACGAGATCCTGGCCAACAGCCCGACGGGAGTCTGGATGACCAAGGAGGTCATGTGGAGCCAGCTCGAGGTCGGGAGCCTGCAGGCCGGAATCGACCTCGAGAACCGCACGCAGGTCATGACCGCCATGACCGAGGACATGCGGGAGGCCGTCACCGCCTTCGTCGAGAAGCGGCCACCCACGTTCGGCGGTCGCTGAGATGCCGTACGAGCAGATCGCCTACGACGTGGCCGACCACGTGGCCACCATCACCCTCGACCGCCCCCAGCGCCTCAACGCCTTCACCGTCACCATGCAGCGCGAGCTGTGCGCGGCGGTCGACGCCATCGACGCCGATCCCGACGTGCGTGCCGTGGTGGTGACGGGCCGGGGGCAGGCCTTCTGTGCCGGCGCCGACCTCGGCGGGGGCGACGCAACGTTCGATTACGGCGGCGCCCGCACTGCGGCCGCCGGCGTCGTGCGGGAGCCCGACGGCCGCCACCGCGACGAGGGCGGCGTCGTGGCCCTGCGATTCTTCTCGTGCACCAAGCCCCTCATCGGCGCGATCAACGGCGCCGCGGTAGGCGTCGGGATCACGATGGCCCTTCCGTTCGACGTGCGCCTGGCGTCGGCCACGGCGAGGTTCGGTTTCGTGTTCGCGCGCCGGGGGATCGTGCCCGAGGCCTGCTCGTCGTGGTTCCTGCCGCGTGTGGTCGGCATCAGCCGGGCGATGGAGTGGTGTGCGACCGGCCGGGTGTTCGGCGCACAGGAGGCGCTCGCCGGGGGACTCGTGAGATCGATCCACGAGCCCGATGACCTACTGCCAGCTGCGTACGAGCTCGCCGGCGAGATCGCCACCCAGGCCTCCGCCGTGTCGGCCACCGTCACGCGGGCGCTGCTCTGGCGCATGCTCGGTGAGCCCCATCCCATGGCAGCGCACCGGATCGACTCGGCGCTCCTCGAAGCGCTCGGGCGCGGCGCCGACGTGCGCGAGGGCGTGACGAGCTTCCTGGAGAAGCGGCCACCGACGTTCCCGAATCGCGTGCCCGCCGACCTCCCCGCTCCCTATCCGTGGTGGGAGGACCCGGACTTTTGACCTGCGCGCTCGCGGCGGGGCGCCCGCTGCGAACCGAACCGCGACCCTTGGCGTAGAGGGAGCCAGCGTCGACACCGGGTCGACGACGCACCGAAAGGGTCCCGATCATGTACGTCCATCGCATCCCCGGAGGTCGGCCGCTCGCCCTGATCGCCGGAGCGGCCGCGGCTCTGGCGATCGGACTGGCGGCGGCCAGCCCCGCGAATCCTGCCGGCGCGACGCAGTCGCCGTCGGCCCGCGTCGCCAACGACACGTTGACCGTCATCGGTACCTCCCGCGCCGACCGCATCGCGCTGCGGCTCGCCCCGGGCGCACCCGGCACCATGCAGGTCGACCTGAACGACGACGGGATCGCCGAGCACAGCTTCGATCGCAACACGTTCAGCCGGATCGAGGTGTTCCTGCGCAGCGGCAGCGACCAGTTCCGGGTCGACCAGGCCAACGGCGTGATCGACGAGCCTGCGACCGTGTCGGGTGGCAGCGGCAACGACAGCCTGAACGGCGGCGACGGCATCGAATTGTTCATCGGCGGCAGCGGCAAGGACGCCGTCGACGGGAACCGAGGGAACGACTCGGCCGTGCTCGGCTCCGGCAGTGACAGCTTCCGCTGGGACCCGGGTGACGGCAGCGACATCGTCGAGGGCCAGAGCGGCACCGACACCCTCGACTTCAACGGCGCCGGCGTGCCGGAGAACATGAGCCTGTCGGCCAGCGGCGGGCGGTCACTGTTCCTGCGGGACGCCGGCAACATCCGCATGGACATGGACGGCGTCGAGCGGCTGGACCTCACCGCCCTCGGCGGCCCCGACACCTTCAGCGTCGGTGACATGTCCGGCACCGATTTCCGCCGCGCCGACGTGGATCTCGCGGGCCCCGCGGGCGGTGGCGACGGCCAGGTCGACCTCGTGACCGTCAACGGCACCGAGCGGAGCGACCGGATCGACGTCGAGACCGACGGCGCCGGGGTCGAGGTCGAGGGACTGAGGACCGAGGTGCGGATCGCCGGCAGCGAGGCCAGCGACCTTCTCCAGGTCAACGGCCTGGGTGGCAACGACGACGTCGAGGTGGACCAGGCGGTCTCCGCCCTCATCGGCGTGGCCGTGGACCTGGGCTCAGGGCAGCTCTGACCGAGCCACGGAATCGGGGCCTCTCGGCGGGAGGCCCCGATCCGTCGCGCCTACGCGTTCGGCGCCGTCAGCTCCTGCACGCCCCCGGCGTGGAGTGCGGTGTAGATGCGATCCCGGAGGTCGTTCGCGTCCTGGTCGGTGAGCGTGCGCTCGAGGTGGCGGAGCACGACCCGCACGAGCACGTTCTTGTGGCGCCTGTTCATGCCCATGCGCGCGACGGCGGTCGCCGGCAACTCCCCGTAGGCCGTCTCCGACAGCACGGCGACCTCCTCGACGGAGTCGGCGTCGGCGCCGAGCGCGTCGCGCACGCGATCGCCCAACCGTTCCACGTCGTCGTCGGCGTCGACCGCCACCGACAGGTCACGCACCACGGCGGGCATGGGGGAGACGGCCCGGTAGGGCGCGAGGTCGGCCATCTGTCGGGCGACGCGGGGGTCGGTCGAGCGCAGGAGCCGTATGTCCGGGATGCGCTTGCGGAGCATGAGCAGCCGGTCCAGTCCCAGGCCCAGTGCCAGGCCGTGCCAGCCGGCCAAGCCCGCGCGGGCCAGGACGTCGGGGTGGGCCAGGCCGCACTCCCACACCTCGACCCATACGTGGCCGTCCTGGACGTCGACCTGGCGGCCGTCGACCGTGTACGGGTGGGTCCTCGCTTCGGCCCGCCACCGCCGTCCGGGTGCCAGCGCGTCGAGGAGCAGCGTGACCATCTCGTCCATGTCGGCATTGGTCAGCGGCCGCCGAGAGACGCGCCACAGGTCGAGCTGATGCGGCGTCCCGGTGTGCAGCCGGTCGATGGCGTCCCTGCGGTACACGATGCCGGGACAGACCAGCAGCGCATCGTCGAGCGGGTCCGCGGCCAGCGCTCGGAGGGCCGGCGGCACCATCGCGCTGGAGTGGCTGCGCAACATCCGATGGGCATCGACGTATCGCGTGTAGCGGGCGTCCCGGCTGGCGGCGTCGGCCGTGAACCCGAGGTTGTCGTAGTTGTCGGCAACGGGGACGATGCGAGGACCGGGGCTGGGCCGAGTCGGACAGGCCCACGCGGCCGCGAGCGCGTCGGCCGCGAGTCCGAGGAGCGACTGGACGGCGTGGCGACCGGCCTCCGGATCGGTGAGATCGCGGAGCGCCAGGTCCCGTGTGAGCTGCTCGGTGGTCAGGTAAGGGGGCACGGACTGGCTCCTTGGCGTCGGGGGAACGGTGACGAGGAGTCCCCGGCCCGTTCGCCCGGCGTGGAGTCAGCGGCTCAGGCGTCGCGGCGCCACGCGGCCTGCGGGGCCGGGGAGCCGATAAATCGCCTGGCGGCTGTGACGTGCACGAGGACGATCGTACGCCCGCCTTGCCCGGGGTCACAGCGAATACGCCCGGCGATCGATCACACCGGGGGCCGGGCGCCGGCCATAGCTTTGCGTTGCATGCCGCCCGTAGCCCTCGCCACGGCGATCGACGCCGTGGCGTCCGCCGACCCCGTGCTCGCGCGGCTCGTGAGCCTGGTGGGTCCGATCCGGTACCGCCCTCGCAACCCCGACGGGCACTTCGGCGCCCTGGTGCGGGCGATCGTGTTCCAGCAGCTGGCCGGGCACGCCGCCAACGCGATCTTCCAGCGCCTGCGGGCGCTCGTGGACGGCCCGCTGACGCCGGAAGCGCTCCTCGCCGTGCCCGACGACGATCTGAAGGGCGCCGGCCTGTCCAAGGCGAAGCTCGCGTCTCTGCGGGATCTGTCCGCGAAGGTGATGGACGGCACCGTCGTGCTGGAGAGCGCGTCCAGGCTGTCGGACGAGGAGATCGTCGCCGGGCTGGTCATGGTTCGGGGCATCGGCCGCTGGACGGCCGAGATGTACCTGATGTTCGAGCTGCGCCGGCTCGACGTCTGGCCCGTCGACGACCTCGGGGTACGCCAGGGCTACGCGCTTGCCTGGTCCCTCGATGGGACGCCGTCCCCGCGCGAGCTGGAGCCCCTGGGTGATCGGTTCCGGCCGTACCGCTCGGTGGTGGCGCGGTACTGCTGGGAAGCGGTAGCGCTCGCCCGCGGGGGAACCGACCCGGCCCTGCGATAGGCGAGCAGTCGACGCCGTGCGCCCTGCGGGACGACCGCAGCCGCTCGGGTCAATACGGTTGGGCCTCTCGGCACCCGACAAAGGGGGTCAGGAATGGACTGGCTGATCGCGCTCACCGTCCTGCTCGTCGTCTACGTGTTCGTAGTTCGAAGGCGCGGACGCGACGCACTGGCGGACCGGGTGGCGCACGGCGGCGCCGGAGGCGCCCGCCGCGCAACCTACGGCTACTTCCGACGCCGCGACCTGATCTGGCGGGTGGTTGCTGTCTTCGCCGTGGTCTTCGTCCTCTGGACGGTCTTCAGCGACGATGACACGCCCGCACCCGCCAGCGAGACCGCGGAGGCCGCGCCCGCTAGCGAAGCGATCTCCGGCCCGGTGAGCGTCGGCGACTCGGGGCCCGAGGTCGTCATCGTCCAAGAGCGCCTTGCCGATGAGGGCCTACCCGTCACCGCCGACGGCGTGTATGGCCAGGAGACGGCCGACGCCGTCATGGCGTTCCAGGAGCAAGAGCAACTCACGGTCGACGGGGCCGTCGGGTCAGAAACGGCTGAGGCACTCGGTATCTGGTCGGGCTGACGTCAGCCCCGGATCGAACGACGAGACGGAGCCACTGGGCACTCGGATCGGCAGACGCGGGCGGCGGCAATGGACCGCCGGGTTGGCGTGCCGGGGCATCATTGGCGGCCCCAGAACGCGTCCTGGGGGCGGTCGGCGGTGGGCCGACGAGTGGGCCAGTCGAGGCGATCGGGCTGTTCGTCACGACCCGACAGGGTGACGACCCAGGCCGCCAGTCCCGTCGTCAGCGGCACCGAGGCCACGAGTCCGATGGATCCGACCAGGGTCTGGACGATCTCGACGGCGAGGGTCTCCGTGGTGAGGACCTCACCCATGGCCAGGCCCGACTGGGTGAACAACAGCAGGGTCGGCAGGGCCGCCGCCGTGTAGGCGAGCACCAGAGTGTTGACGGTGGAGGCGATGTGGTCGCGACCGATGCGGATCCCAGCCGAGTAGAGCCCGCGGGCCCCGACGCGGGGGTCGCTGTGGTGGAGCTCCCAGACGGCGGACACCTGGGTGATGGTCACGTCGTCGAGGACACCCAAGGCGCCGATGATCGTGGCCGCGAGCAGCAGACCGCGAAAGTCGAGCTCGGGCGCGAAGGCCAACAGATTGACGGACTCGTCGCTGGCCAGCCCGCTCAGGTGGGCGGCGGCCCCGAAGGCGGCACCCAGGGCGGCGGTCAACAGCAGGCTGCCGATCGTGCCCACGAGCGCCACCGTGGTGCGGTCGCTGACGCCGTGGGCCAGGTAGATGGTGCTGACGGCGATGACGATCCCGCCGGCGAGAGCCACCCCCAGTGGCGAGGCTCCCCGCAGCAGCGCCGGGAACACGAACACGAGCAACACGGCCACGGTCATCCCGATGCCGGCCAGCGCCAACAACCCTCGTAGCCGGCCGAGCGCCACGACCGCCGCTGCGAACACCACCGCCAGGATGACCAGTGGCAGCCGGCGCTGGACGTCGGCGAACGAGTAGCGGGCGGCGGCGTCGACCTCGGGGCCAGCGTCGTTGAGCACGATGTCGTCCCCCACCTCCAGCTGCGCCACCTGGGTCCGCGTCGCCACGTCGGCCTCCAAGGAGGCGTCCGTCCCCGCCTCCGAGCCCTCGACGATGCGGGCCGTCACGCTGTTGCACTCTGTCTCGGGGTCGTAGCTGCACGGCCCGATCTCCGCGGCCGTGACGGTGGCGTCGACCCGATCGCCGTAGCCGAGGGCCTCCCGGTCGACGACCGGATCGCCGTGCGGCCACCAGACGGCGATGCCCACCAACGCTGCGACGACGAGGACGGCCACGACACCGCCCAGCAGGCGACGCACCCTGGGTGCATCCAGCTCCGGGCCCGACAGATCGTCGTCGTAGTGCCGCTGATGATGATGATGCTGATGCCCCAGTGCCACTGCGGGAGTCTCGACCCTCACGGCCGGCCGCGCCAGGAGGGTGAGGTTGGCCGCGGCACCCAACACACCGGGCCGAACCCGACGGAGCCCCCGCCGACAGCACTCCGCCGCGGGGGCTCCCTCTTGACAGGGGTGAGTTGTCGCTCTCGGGCGGCTATGGGGCGCGCCAGTGACGGCGGACCGCACGGGTGCCGGGCTGGCCGATGTCGACCCACCGCGCCACGTCGACCTGCCGGAGATCGAACTCGAACAGTGGATCGTGCGCGACCGATTCGATCATCCCGCCGACCCCGGTCCGCGCGACGACGGCGCGGATCGAGGCGCGGAGCGATTTGTCGGACGAAACGTCCCGGGCGACGGCACGGATGCACAGCTCGTCGTCGTCCGCACCCGGCAGGGCGTGGATCACGCACCGAGGATCCCGCCGGAGGTCCCACCCCTTGGGCGACCGCCGCGGGATGGCCGCGAACAACCGCGCGTCCGCCAGGACCGGGCAGAACGGGTGCACCCGTGGGCCGCCGTCGCGCCGCACGGTCCCGAGGTAGGCGATGGCGAACCAGGATGCACCGTCGGGCAATGACCCCTTGCGGTGCAACGCCAGTGGGCCGGGCCACAGGCGCGTCGCCACCTCGGCGACCTCGGGGGCCTCGCGTTCGAACTGGCCCCAGGTGGCCACGCCGCAGTGTGCCCGTCGACGAGGACGGCGGGGCGTCAGGCGCCCCAGACGCCCAGCTCGTTGCCCGCCGGGTCGCGGAAGTGGAACCGCCGGCCCCCGGGGAACTCGAAGATCGGTGCGGTGATCGTGCCACCCGCGGCCTCGACACGCGCCAGCGCGGCTTCGAGGTCGTTGGCCTTCAGGATCACCAGCGGCACCGCGGTGCTCGCGGCGTCACCGCCCGCGAGACCACCGTCCAGCCCCGCGCCTTCGAACCCGGCGTACGTCGGCCCGTAGTCGGTGAACCCCCAGCCGAATGCCGCGGCGTAGAACGACTTGGCCGCGGCCAGATCGCCGGCCGGCAGCTCCACGTAATCGATGCGCTCGCTCATGCCCACCGATGATCGCAGGCCGAGCGGCACCCCCGTGTCAGCGCCAGAGCCGCTGGGACGCGATGGCGGCGCCATCGGCCAACGCTCGCAGCTTGCCCCATGTGACGTCGGGGTCGATGCCCTGGGTGCCGACGTGGACGCTGAACCCGCAGTCGACGCCCGCCATCAGGCGGTCGCGGTCGACCAGCCGGGCGTAGCGCGCGATCCGCTGCGCGACGAGCTCGGGATGCTCGATGTAGTTGGACTGGGGTTCGATCACCCCCGGGCACAGGACCTTGTCATCCGGCACCTTCGTGTCCTCGAACAGCGTCCACTCGTGGGCGTGGCGAGGGTTGGCGGCCTCGAACAGCACCGTCCGGGGCTTGGCGGTCCAGATCAGGTCGATGATGTCGGCCAGGTCGACGTCGCGATGGTGGGGCCCCGGATAGTTTCCCCAGCAGACGTGCATCCGGAGCCGCTCGGCCGGAATGTCGCGCACCGCGTGGTTGAGCGCCTCGATGTTCAGGGCGACCCGGCGACGGAACTGGTCGAGATCCATGTCGGCGTACGCGGAATGCCGCCCCATCGCCAGGTCCGGGCAGTCGACCTGGACCGCCGCGCCGCCGTCGGCGATGGCCTCGTACTCGTACCGCATCGCCTCGGCGATGGCGAAGAGGTACTCCTCGTCGGTGGCGTAGAACTCGTTGGCGAAGAACAGTGACACGATCCCCGGCGACGCCGCGCTCGAAAAGGTCCCCTCGACGGCCGTGCCGGCGGTACCGGCGACCGCCTTGTTGAGGTTGGCCATGTCCTGGGTGATGGCGTCGCGGTCCTTGACCGAGATCGGGCCGTTGCAGGCGGGCGCGCTGCGCTTGCGCCGCCCGGGGTTGGCGGCGACCATCTCCGCGCTGCGCGGGTAGTCGACGAGGTCGGCGAAGAAGTAGTCCTGCACCGCCTCGCCCCCGAAGCCGTGGAGCCGGTCCTTGACGTACGTGGCGTAGCTCGGCTTGGACATCTCACCGTCGTTGACGATGCTCACGCCGGCCGCAGCCTGCCGGTCGACGACCTGCTGTACGGCGGCGGCGATGCGATCGGACAGCGCGACGGCGTCGACGGGGATGCCGTCGCCCTTGGCCCACATGATCTGGATGAGGTCGTCGGGCCGGGGCAGGCTCCCGGTATGGGTCGTCAGGATGCGTCCTGCACCGATGCTCATCGAGGTCCTCCCGGCCGGGCCGTGGTGCGGGCCACCTCGCCCCGGCTACCGTCGGCCCACGGTACCCGACCAGGTCGGTATGACCGGTATGCGGTAAGGTGTCCGTGTAGTGGGCATCGAGCGTGGCGTTCCCGTCGAAGGGAGGGGTCGTGACCACACAGGATCTTCCGAGCAGATTGCACCACAACGCCTACGTCACCAAGGACCAGGAGGCGACGCGGGCCTTCTACGAGGACCTGATCGGGCTTCCCCTGGTGGCCACGTGGTCCGAAGCCGACGAGCTCTTCGGGGCCGAGCGGGTGTACTGCCACACGTTCTTCGGGCTCGGGGACGGGAGCGCCCTCGCGTTCTTCCAGTTCGCCAACAAGGACGATCAGGACCTGTTCGATCCGGAGCTGACGCCGTCGCCCTTCCGACACATCGCCTTGAGGGTGACGGCCGACGTGCAGCAGCAGATTCAGGACCGCCTGACCGCAGCGGGATGGAAGCCGGACGGCACCTACGTCCTCGAGCACGGCTACTGCCGGTCGCTGTACACCGAGGACCCGAACGGCCTGCTCCTCGAGTTCACCGTGGACGTGTCCAACGCCGACCAGATCGCGGCCGACCGCCGTGCGGATGCCCACGAGACGCTGAAGCGCTGGCTCGGCGGCGACCACACGAGCAACAACGTCTACCGGTAGTGCCGCGCCGGCGCCGACCCGAGGCACGTGAGCGGTCGCGTCGGCGTCGCGGCTACGTCGGGCCCAGGGGGTCGGGCACGGGCAGGCGGGCCAGGTTCCTGAACTCCTGCGTGATTGCCTCGGCCGTCGACAACAGCAACGGCAGGTGCCGGCGCTTGAGTTCGTTGACCGACGTCTCGGCGGCGTGCACGGTGACGTTCACCGCCGCCGCCGTCGCGCCGGACGCGTCGCGGACGGGCGCGGCTATCGACCGGATGCCGAGGGACAGCCGCTGGTCGGACAGCGCCCATCCCCGAGCCCGGACGGTGGCGAGCTCGCGCTCCAGGTCGCGTCGCGACGGCCGGATGCGGGGGATGATGCCCGACTGCGAGGGCGTCCTGAGCACCCCGAGCAGCTCGGCCCGGGGGAGGTCGGCCAGCAGCACGTGGCCCATCGACGTCGCGACGGCCGGGAACCGGGTGCCGATGTGGACGGACAGGGCGATGATCTTGGGGACCGCCACGCGGGCCACGTACACGATGTCGCTGCCGTCGAGCTGTGACATCGAGCTCGATTCCCCGGTCTGGGCCACCAGCGCCTCGAGGTGCGGCCGGGCCAGCTCCCAGATGCCGAGGGCGGCGATGTACCCCGTCCCCAGCTCGAGCACCTTGGTCGTGAGCGTGTACAGGCCGTCGTTGGACCGCACGTACCCCAGCTGCTCGAGCGTCATCAGCAGGCGCCGGGCCGTCGGCCGCGGCAACGACGTGCGGTCGGCGGCGTCGGTCACCGACAGGGTCGTGGCGGTGGGGCTGAACGCCGTGATGATGGCCAGCCCACGGGCGAGCGCTTCGACGAAGTCGGAGTTCGACGCGCCCGGCATGGGCGCATCCTCCCACGGCGGCGAGACCGCACCAAGGACGGCGAAGCGTCGATCGACGATGGAGGAAGGTCGAGCGCCATGACTCGAGACGCACCGACGGACGCGGCCCGCGGCCCCCTCGCGGGCCTGGTCGTGGCCGACCTGTCCCGGGTGCTCGCCGGGCCCTACTGCTCCATGCTCCTCGGCGACATGGGCGCCACCGTCATCAAGGTGGAAGGCCCGGGCGGCGATGACACGCGCACCTGGATGCCCCCCGTGAAGGACGGGGTCTCGACCTACTACCTGTCCATCGGGCGGAACAAGCGCTCCGTCGTCCTCGACTTCCGGGACCCCGACGACCGCGCCCTGGCGGGTGAGCTGCTGCGGGTCGCCGACATCGCGATCGAGAACTTCAAGCCCGGCGGCCTCCAGAGGTTCGGGCTCGACTACGACACCGCCGTCGAGCTCAACCCCGAGCTGATCTACCTGTCGATCACCGGGTTCGGAACGGGGGAGGGCGCGTGGCTGCCGGGGTACGACCTGATGGTCCAGGCGGTCTCCGGGCTGATGAGCCTGACGGGCGACCCCGACGGGCCGGCATACCGGGCCGGCATCTCGGTGTTCGACGTCATGGCCGGCCTGCACGGGCTGATCGGCATCCTCGCGGCGCTGCACCAGCGCCAGGAGACGGGCCGCGGCCAGCACGTGGAGGTGAACCTGTTGTCGTCGGCGATGTCGGGCCTCGTCAACCAGACGGCCGCCTACACCGCCGGCGGAGTGGTGCCGATGAGGATGGGCAACGCCCATCCGAGCCTGTTCCCGTACGAGACGATGCCCACCGCCGACCGGGACATGATCATCACTGCCGGCAACGACCGGCAGTTCCGGGCGCTCTGTGAGGTGCTCGGGATCCCCGAGGTGCCCGACGACCCTCACTTCGCGACCAACGCCGACCGCACCCGCAACCGCGAGCCGCTGCGCGCCATCCTCGTCGCCGAGCTCGCCAAGTGGAAGGCCGACGACCTGTTCGTGGCGCTGAACAAGGCGGGCGTGCCCTGCGGGCCGATCAACACGATCGGCGAGGGCGTTGAGCTGGCCGAGTCGCTCGGCCTCGCGCCCCGCGTAGAGCTCGGCTCCGGTGACCGGGCGGTGTCGCTGGTGCGCAACCCCATCGGGTTCGGCGACGCCGAGCTGAGCTACGACCTTCCGCCGCCCGAGCTCGGGGAGCACAGCGCCGAGATCAAGTCCTGGCTGCGGACGAGCCTCGAACATCGGGACGCCGGGTGAGCACGCTGGACGGCGCCTCCTACCGGACCGGCATCGGTACGTCCACGGCCGACACGATCACGCTGCTCGGCCACGACCTCGCCCGCGACCTGATCGGCCAGGTCAGCTTCGGCGAGCTGGCGTTCTGGCTGCTGACCAAGCGTCGCCCCACGCCGCCGGAGTCGGCCATGTTCGAGGCCGTGCTCGTCGCACTCGCCGACCACGGGTTCACGCCCACCGCGATCGCCGCCCGCCTCACGTACACCAGCGCCCCCGAGGCACTACAGGGCGCCGTCGCCGCGGGGCTGCTCGGCGGCGGATCGAGGTTCCTCGGCGTGACCGAGGACGCAGCCCGCTTCCTGTCCGACGCTCTCGCGGGGCAGTCCCCACGACCGGAGGACGAAGCGGGCTGGGACCGGCTGGCCGCCGCCGTCACCGCCGCGACGACGGCGGCCGGCCGGTTCGTGCCCGGGCTCGGGCATCCCGTCCACAAGGTCGAGGACCCCCGTGTGCCGGTGCTCTTCGAGCTCGCGCAACGCCACGACCTCTACGGGGACCATCTCCAGTTGTTCGCGGCGATCGGGAGGGTGCACCCCGAGA
>Ga0081538_10002817_pt1 | contig 16641 bp, 12 predicted proteins | sample TabmetS5T2R1_FD_71022 | JGI IMG/M metagenome (GOLD analysis project Ga0081538, IMG submission 71022) | Tabebuia heterophylla rhizosphere microbial communities from the University of Puerto Rico - S5T2R1 | ecosystem: Host-associated > Plants > Roots > Rhizosphere ... | reverse complement strand
CGCTTGCGAATGGGGATTGATACCTTTAACCGGGGGAATATCCAAAGGCGATGGGAGGTAATCCACCACGGCATCGAGCAGCGGCTGAACCCCTTTGTTGCGAAAGGCTGAGCCGCACAGAACCGGAACGATCCTGATCGCCAGGGCGGCGCTGCGGATCGCTCGGCGCAACTCGTCATCGCCAATCTCCTTGCCTTCAAGGTACTTTTCCATGATGCTTTCATCAGAGTCGGCCACAGCTTCCACGAGCTTGTCGCGGTACTCCCGAGCCTGGACGACCATGGCCTCCGGAATCGCTTCGATTCGGAACTTGGCTCCCAAGCTTTCGTCTTCCCAGATCACGGCCTTCATCTGGACTAAGTCGATGATTCCGGCGAATTTCTCTTCAGAACCAATGGGCAATTGCAACGCTGCGGGCCGCGCCCCCAGACGATCTTCGATCATTTTTACCACACGGAAGAAATCCGCTCCGAGACGATCCATTTTGTTGACGAAGGCAATCCTAGGAACACGATACTTATCGGCCTGGCGCCAAACCGTTTCAGTTTGCGGCTCGACGCCGCCAACAGAACAAAAAACCGCCACCGCGCCGTCCAAGACCCGGAGGGAGCGCTCCACCTCGATTGTAAAGTCGACGTGGCCAGGAGTATCGATAATGTTGACACGATGATCGCGCCAATGACAGGTTGTCGCCGCAGACGTTATCGTGATCCCGCGCTCCTGTTCCTGCACCATCCAGTCCATGGTGGCGGTGCCCTCGTGAACCTCGCCGATCTTATAGTTGATCCCCGTGTAATAGAGGATCCGCTCGGTGGTGGTCGTCTTACCGGCATCAATGTGGGCCATGATGCCGATATTGCGCGTTTTCTCCAGTGGAACCGTTCTAGCCATTTCTTTGATCAGCGGAAAAAAAGGAGGCGGTCGAACCGCCTCCTTTTTTGCCAAAGTTTTTATCCTACTCACCACCGGTAATGAGCAAAGGCACGATTGGCCTCGGCCATCCGATGGGTATCTTCCTTTTTCTTTATCGCCGTACCCCGATTATTAGCTGCATCAATAAACTCTGCAGCCAACTTCTCTTCCATCGACTTCTCCCCACGGTCGCGCGCCGACTGGATCAGCCAACGCATGCTTAGCGAAAGACGCCTTTGGGGTCTAACTTCGACTGGCACTTGATAAGTCGCGCCTCCCACCCGGCGGGAACGAACCTCAACCGTGGGTCGAGTGTTTTCGATCGCCTTTTTAAAAACTCCCAACGCGTCTTCCTTGGTCTTTGCCAAGACGATGTCCAGAGAGTGGTAGAAAATAGACTCTGCGACACTCTTTTTGCCCCGGCTCATAATCGTATTAACAAACTTGGCCACTAGCTTGTCCCCATACTTCGGGTCCGGCAACACTTCTCTTTTTCGAACTTCTCCCTTGCGCGGCATGATGCTCTATTTTGGCCTTTTGGCTCCGTATTTGGAACGGCCCTGTCGTCTTTCTTGGACTCCAATGGAATCCAAAGTTCCACGAATGATATGGTAGCGAACGCCGGGGAGATCTTTTACCCGACCTCCTCGGATCAGCACGACGGAATGCTCCTGCAGGTTGTGTCCAACGCCGGGAATATAGGAAGTCACTTCGATTCCGTTGGTGAGCCGGACGCGCGCGACCTTCCGTAAAGCCGAGTTCGGCTTTTTGGGCGTCGATGTGTAGACACGCGTGCAAACCCCTCGCTTCTGCGGACAACCTTGCAGGGCGGGCGCCGTGTTTTTGCGTCGCTGTTTCTCTCTGCTTTCGCGTACCAATTGACCAATCGTGGGCATAGATTCTATTGAACCAACAATTGAGTTACCGATTGTCTCTTAGAAAAACTTTTTTTCTAACAAATAACCACGCCCTTGTCAAAGCCTTATGCCTCTGCCGCCTGGGGAATTTCCCCTTCGACCCCGTCCGGCGCTTCGATCTCGATTTCCGCTTTGGCGTATCTCGCTAGGCCTGTACCGGCGGGGATCAGCCGTCCCATGATCACGTTTTCCTTCAGACCGCATAGAAGATCAATTTTCCCATGAATCGCCGCTTCGGTGAGAACCTTTGTCGTTTCCTGAAACGACGCGGCCGAGATAAAACTTTCAGTCGAAAGCGAGGCTTTGGTTATGCCAAGCAGAAGTGGCTCTGCCACGGCCGGCTTGCCATTTTGCTTGATGGCCTTCTGGTTTTCATCATCGAATCGCCACTTTTCGACTTGGTCCCCCACCAAGAAATCGGTATCACCGACCTCTTTGATTCTGACCCGTCGCAGCATCTGGCGCACAATGACTTCGATATGCTTATCGTTAATACGGACGCCCTGGAGACGATAGATCTCCTGCACTTCGTCCACCAGATACTTGGCGAGCGCCTTCTCGCCTAAGATATTGAGAATGTCGTGCGGATTAGAAGATCCATCCATCAGCGCTTCGCCCGCCCGAACCCGATCCCCTTCGTGAACGCTGATGTGCTTGCCTTTAGGAATGAGGTATTCTCTAGGCTCACCGACTTCGGGCGTCACGATAACTTTCCGTTTGCCCTTGGTATCTTTACCGAAGGAAACGCCGCCGTCGATTTCGCTGATAACGGCGAATTCCTTTGGCTTGCGCGCCTCGAAAAGCTCTGCCACGCGCGGCAGTCCGCCGGTAATATCCTTGGTCTTGGTGGTTTCCCGGGGAATCTTCGCCAGGACATCACCAGCATCGACGGTTTGGCCTTCTTGAACGTTAATATGGGCACCCACCGGCAAGAGATAGCGAGCCTCGGAGGTCGCCGTCAGACGCGCCGTCTGCCCTTCGGTATCTTTGATGGAAATCCTCGGCCGCTTGTCGACGTCCTTAGAGTCGGTAATTACTTTCGTTGATAGTCCAGTGCGCTCATCGACTTTTTCCTCCATGGTGACAGCTTCAATAACGTCCCCGAACTTAACGACTCCACCGACCTCGGTAAGAATAGGAATAGTGTAAGGATCCCATTCGGCTAAGAGCTCACCCGCCTTGATCCTTGCGCCGTCTTTCTTCTTGAATTTGGCACCGTAAACGACCGGATAGCGCTCCCTTTCTCTCTCGCGTCCTTTTTCACCTTCAGGATAATCAACGATGGCAATTTCCCCGTTCCGGTTCATCACCACCAGGTCCCCTTCTTTGTTAGTTACCGTGCTCACATTGATAAATTTTACAAAACCGTCGTTGCGAGATTCCAGCGTGGTTTGCTCCGCCCTTCGGCTGGCTGTGCCCCCGATATGGAAAGTCCGCATCGTGAGCTGAGTTCCAGGTTCACCAATGGATTGGGCCGCAATGACCCCGATCGCTTCGCCGAGGTTGACCATATGGCCTCGCCCAAGGTCGCGACCGTAGCACAGGATACATACACCACGCTTCGACTGACACGTCAGCACGGAGCGGATCTTGATCCGTTCGAGTCCTGCCTCCTCGATCCGTTGCACCAGCTCCTCGTCGATCTCTTGGTTGGCCCGCACGATGACATCGCCGGTGAACGGATCCTTCACGTCTTCCAGCGCAACCCGCCCGAGCACTCGGTCGCCGAGGGGCTCGATGATCTCACCACCCTCCATGAGCGGCGTCATCTCAATGCCGTCCATGGTGCCACAATCTTCCTCTGAGATAACCGAATCCTGAGCAACATCGACCAGCCTTCGGGTCAAGTAACCTGAGTTGGCTGTCTTCAGTGCCGTGTCCGCCAACCCTTTGCGCGCTCCGTGGGTCGAGATGAAGTACTGCAAAACCGTCAAGCCTTCGCGGAAATTTGCGGTGATCGGTGTCTCGATGATTTCACCTGACGGTTTGGCCATCAACCCGCGCATACCCGCCAGCTGGCGAATCTGTTGCGCGCTGCCCCGGGCTCCCGAATCTGCCATCATGAAGATCGGATTGAAACTAGGCACCGTGACTTCGCGCCCCGAATCGTCGGTAATTTTCTCAGAACCTAAATCCCGCAACATCTCGTCCGCAATGCGATCGGTCACCTCGGCCCAGATGTCGACGACTTTGTTGTAACGCTCGCCGTCGGTGATCAGACCATTCTTGTATTGTTCCTCGATCTCACGCACATCGTCATGCGCCTTTTTGAGCAACTGTTCCTTACTCGGGGGGATCACCATGTCCTTAATCGCGATAGAAATCCCCGCCTTGGTGGCATGACTATAACCAATGTCCTTGAGCCGGTCTGCCAAAATGACTGTAGCCTTGTTGCCGGCTAACCGATAGCTAACGTCGATCAGGTTAGCGAGTTCCTTCTTTTTCATCACCCGGTTGACTTCCCTAAAGGGAATGATCGGCGGAACGACTTCGTAAATAAGCATGCGGCCGACAGTCGTGTCGAAGCGCTCGCCATTGATGCGCACGGTAATCGGCGCTTGCAGGTCTACTTCACCCTGGTCGTAGGCCACCCTGACTTCCGTTGGGCTACTGAAGATGCGACCGCTGCCCTTTGCGTGCAACCGGTCGCGGGTCATGTAATACAAACCCAATACGATATCCTGGGTCGGAACAATGATCGGCTTACCGTTGGCCGGTGAAAGGATATTGTTCGTGGACATCATCAAGGCCCGGGCTTCAACCTGCGCCTCTACGGATAAAGGAACGTGAACCGCCATCTGATCGCCATCGAAGTCGGCGTTGTAAGCCGCGCACACCAGCGGATGGAGCTGAATCGCCTTGCCCTCGATGAGGATCGGTTCAAAGGCCTGAATGCCAAGCCGGTGCAGCGTCGGCGCACGATTCAAAAGCACAGGATGCTCGCGAATGACTTCATCGAGAATATCCCAAACCTCAGGGCGTTCCTTTTCCACCATTTTCTTGGCGCTCTTGATTGTGGTCACATAGCCTCGTTCTTCGAGTTTGTTATAAATAAAGGGCTTGAAGAGCTCGAGCGCCATTTTTTTCGGCAAGCCGCATTGATGAAGTCGCAGCTCCGGACCGACGACGATAACCGAACGGCCGGAGTAGTCGACTCTTTTGCCGAGGAGGTTTTGACGGAAGCGACCGGTTTTCCCTTTGAGCATATCGCTCAAGGATTTGAGGGGCCGACGGTTTTGGCCGGTGATCGCGCGGCCACGTCGGCCGTTGTCAAACAAAGCGTCAACCGCCTCTTGAAGCATTCGTTTCTCGTTACGGATGATCATATCCGGCGCGCTGAGCTCCATGAGCCGCTTCAAGCGGTTGTTCCGGTTGATCACTCGGCGATAGAGATCGTTGAGATCCGAAGTCGCGAATCGCCCGCCATCAAGCGGGACGAGCGGTCGGAGATCCGGCGGTATGACCGGAATGACCTCCAAAACCATCCACTCGGGTCGATTACCTGAAACCTTGAAAGCATTGATGACCTTTAGCCGCTTGGCCATCTTTTTACGGCGCACCTCGGAGTTGGCATCGCGCATCTCCTGGCGCAGGTCTTCCGAAAGTTTAGCCACGTCGACTGCCTTAAGCAGCTTACGAATGGCTTCGGCGCCCATCTCGGCAACGAATTTGCCGCCGAATTCCTCCACCTTCTTGCGGTACTGGGTTTCGCTCAAGAGCTCTTTGTATTGGAGCGGCGTCTCGCCTGGATCCACGACGATGTAGGACTCAAAATAGAGAACCTTCTCGATTTCTTTGAGCGACATATCGAGCAGGGCGCCGATGCGACTGGGCAAGCTTTTCAGAAACCAAATATGCACCACCGGCGTGGCCAACTCGATGTGACCCATGCGTTCGCGGCGAACTTTCGATTGAATCACCTCGACGCCGCATTTTTCGCAGACTACTCCGCGATGCCGCATCCTTTTGTATTTGCCGCAATTACACTCGTAATCTTTAGTTGGACCAAAAATTTTAGCACAGAAAAGACCGTCCCGTTCCGGTTTGAAGGTTCGGTAGTTGATCGTCTCGGGCTTTTTAACCTCGCCATGAGACCAGGAACGGATCTTATCGGGAGAGGCGATAGACACCTTGATCGCATTGAAACTCAAGGGATTTTTCGGCTTTTCAAAGAGATTAAACAGATCTTCCATAAAAGGTCACCTCCGGTTGCGCGATTGAGTCTCGCGGGGTCCTCACTTTTCTTCCACCAAGTCGACGTCCAAACCCAAGCTCTGGAGCTCTTTCACCATGACGTTAAACGACTCGGGCAGCCCGGGTTCGAGCAAATTGTCGCCCTTGACGATCGCCTCGTACATCCGCGTCCTGCCAACCACATCATCCGACTTGACCGTCAGCATCTCCTGAAGTGTATAGGCCGCGCCATAGGCCTCCAGTGCCCATACCTCCATTTCCCCAAGCCGCTGACCGCCGAATTGGGCTTTGCCACCCAGCGGTTGCTGTGTGACGAGCGAATAAGGCCCCGTCGAACGAGCATGAATCTTGTCATCCACAAGATGGTGAAGTTTCATGATGTACATGACGCCGACGGTTACTTTTCCGTCGAATGCTTCACCGGTACGGCCATCATAGAGGGTAACCTGACCGGTCGCCGGCAATCCCGCTTTTCTGAGCAGATTGAAGGTCTCTTCTTCGGCAGCTCCGTCGAACACCGGTGAGGCCAGGTGGACCCCGCTGCGGTACTTCTCGGCAAATTTAAGCAAATCTACATCCTTGACGCCTTCAATGAGTTCGCTCGCCTCCTTGGTATTTAAGTATTCCTTGAGGCGTCGCCTGAGGGTATCGCCATCAGCGTTATGGCCGCGCAGCAACTCGTCGATCTGCTGTCCGAGACTTCTCGCCGCCCAACCCAAATGGGCTTCAAGAATCTGTCCGACATTCATTCGAGAAGGAACTCCCAATGGGTTTAACACTACGTCGACGGGGGTTCCGTCTTCGAGATACGGCATATCTTCCTCAGGCAAAATGCGCGAGATCACGCCTTTGTTGCCATGGCGCCCCGCCATTTTGTCGCCGACTTGGAGCTTGCGCTTAATGGCAACAAAAACTTTGACCATTTTGATGACGCCGGGCGGGAGTTCATCCCCGCCTCTTAATTTGTCAATCTTATCTTCAAAGAGGTCTTTGATCAGACTGACCTGCTCCGTAGTGCTTTCAACGATGCGATGGAGTTCCCCTTCGACCGATTCATTATCGACTCGAATGTCAGCCCAATAAGACATGGGCAGCTGATCTAGATCTTCCTCCGTGAGCTCTTTCCCCTTGTTAAGCAGAACCTTGCGGCTATCGTCACTGAGCCGAACCCCCAAGCGCCGGCCGACGAGTAGTTTTTTGAGTCGCCTCAGAGCTCCCTCTTGAAGGATCCGAACTTCGTCATGCTGATCCTTTCTCAACCGGGTGATTTCTTCGTCCTCGATCGCCTTGCTCCGCTCATCCTTGCCTAGCCCTTTGCGCGAGAAGATGCGTACGTTGATAACGGTCCCTTCGACACCCGGGGGGACTCTCAGCGAGGTGTCCCTGACTTCGCCAGCCTTCTCGCCAAAGATGGCACGCAACAGCTTTTCTTCGGGCGACAGCTGGGTTTCGCCTTTGGGAGTAATTTTTCCCACCAGGATATCGCCCGGCTTTACTTCGGCACCGATCCGAATAATGCCGCTGTCATCGAGATCCGTGAGCGCCTCATCCCCAACGTTGGGAATGTCGCGAGTGATCTCTTCGGGACCCAGCTTGGTGTCACGGGAAACACATTCAAATTCTTCGATGTGGATCGAAGTATAAATGTCCTCCTTCACCACGCGTTCGCTGATGAGGATGGAATCCTCGAAGTTGTATCCGCCCCATGGCATCAGAGCAACGACGACATTGCGCCCCAAAGCCAACTCGCCCATTTCAGTGGAGGGGCCGTCCGCAATGACGTCACCCGCGTTCACTGGGTCGCCCACCACCACGATGGGTCGTTGGTTCACACAGGTATTTTGATTGGAGCGTTGGTACTTCACCAGATTATAGATATCGACGCCGGTATCTCGGGCACCGGAAGTTCTGTCCGCTTTAACCACAATCCGAGTTGAATCGACGCTTTCTACTGTACCGTCTCGCCGCGCGACAATGGTAACACCAGAATCCCGCGCAACGGTTTTTTCCATTCCCGTTCCGACAAAAGGCGCTTCGGTCCGTAGCAAGGGAACCGCTTGCCGTTGCATGTTGGATCCCATCAGGGCGCGATTGGCATCGTCATTTTCCAAGAAGGGAATCAACGAGGCGGCCACGCTGACCAACTGGTTCGGCGAGACGTCCATGAAATTGACCTCTTCCGGACGCGCCATGACAAACTCGCCGCCCTTCCGCGCCGATACCAGATCCGCGCTGAATATCCCTCGGCCATCGATGGGCGCGTTGGCCTGAGCGATGACATGATCTTCTTCTTCGAGAGCCGACAGATAGCGGATGCGATCGGTCACGCGGCCGCCCTCCACCTCGCGATAGGGAGTCTCGATAAAACCAAACTCGTTGACCCTCGCATAGGTGGTCAGAGACGCGATTAAACCAATATTCGGTCCTTCCGGGGTCTCGATTGGACAAACACGACCGTAATGTGTCGGATGAACATCGCGTACTTCGAAGCCAGCCCGCTCCCGCGTCAATCCGCCCGGCCCCAAGGCAGAAAGTCTCCGTTTATGGGTAATTTCTGAGAGTGGATTGGTTTGATCCATGAATTGCGATAGCTGACTGGATCCGAAGAACTCCTTGAGCGCCGCCGAAACCGGCTTGTAGTTGATGAGTTCTTGGGGCATTAAGGTCTCGATGTCCTGAAGGCTCATCTTCTCTTTAATGGCCCGTTCCATTCTTACTAAACCGACTCGAAAATGATTCTCCACCAGTTCACCGACCGCCCGAACACGCCGATTGCCGAGATGGTCGATGTCATCCACAGAACCGTTCCCGTTCTTGAGCTCCATGAGATAACGGACCACCTCGAGAATATCTTCTTTGCGCAGGGTTCCTTGTTCTAAAGGCACATTCAATCGCAGCCGGTGGTTCAATTTAAGCCGGCCTACTTTGGATAGATCGTAGCGATCCGGATTGAAAAAAAGGTTATTGAAAAAGTTCGTCGCCGATTCAACCGTGGGCGGATCTCCCGGTCGCAAGCGCCGGTAGATCTCTAAGATAGCATCCTGGGGAGAGCGGATACGATCTTGTAAAAGGGTATTGCGAAGATAGGGGCCCACATTGGATTCGTCGATGAACAGAATTTCGATCTGATGAATTCCTCGCTCGCGAATCAGATCCAACTTTTCTTGGGTAATCTCATGGTTGCACTCCACGATCACTTCCTTCGTCTGCGGATCGACAATATCGTGGGAGGCAACACGGCCAAGGATTTCTTCCCAAACGATCGGCACCTGTTTGATCCTGGCGCTCTCCATCTGACGGAGAACCGGCCGGGTAAACTTTTTTCCTTCCTTGACGATCAGATCATTGGTTTTCGGATCTCGAATGTCCGCCCCGACTTTGCCCCCAAGGAGGTGCTGCGGATTGAACAAGAGCGCGGGCCTGCGGCCGTCGAAGACGACCGTGTCGCTGCGGTAATAGTAGTTCAGCAAGTCCTCTGTTGTCATTCCCAAAGCTCGCAGCAAGACCGTCGCGTGGAACTTGCGCCGGCGGTCGATGCGCACGTAAAGAATGTCGCGAGGGTCAAATTCTAAATCGACCCAGGAGCCGCGGTATGGGATCACGCGGGCCGAATAGAGCAACTTGCCGCTAGCGTGGGTTTTCCCTTTGTCGTGTTCGAAGAAAACTCCGGGCGAGCGGTGCAATTGGCTGACGATAACCCGCTCGGTTCCGTTGACCATGAACGTACCGTTCTTGGTCATCAGGGGAATTTCACCGAAGTAGACTTCTTGTTCCTTCACATTTTTGATGCTGCGTGCGCCGGTCTGTGCATCGACGTCCCACAAGACGAGCTGCACCGTCACTTTTAACGGCGCAGCGAACGTCATCCCTCGTTGATGACACTCCTCAACGTCGTACTTGGGCTCACCCAGCGCGTAACTTACAAATTCCAAGGACGCCGTTTCGTTGAAGTCCTTGATCGGAAAAACCGATTTGAAAACCTCCTGCAGGCCGAAATTTTGACGCTGCGCCGGAGGAACGTCTTTTTGCAAGAACTGATCGTAGGAGTTCTTCTGAATCTCGATGAGGTAAGGGAGATCGATGATCTTTTTGATCCTACCGAAGCTGCGACGCAAACGTAAATTATGGGGCACCTGAAATGGCATGCTCGCTCCTTGATTATCCAACTCTCGAAAACGGGTAATCCACGAAACCCATGAGAAATGTTAAAAGCGCGAAGCTACTTGATCTCGACTTTCGCTCCTTGCTCTTCGAGTTTCTTCTTGACGCTTTCCGCTTCTGCCTTGGCGACACCCTCTTTGACAGCTTTGGGCGCGCCATCGACCAAATCCTTAGCTTCCTTCAAGCCTAACCCGGTAAGCTCACGAACGACCTTGATCACCTGGATCTTCTTCTCGCCCGCGTCGGCGAGTATGACGTTAAACTCAGTTTTTTCTTCTGCGGCAGCAGCCGCCGGACCGGCCGCAGCCGCGACCGCCACCGGCGCCGCGGCGCTCACGCCTAATTCTTCCTCAAGTTCCTTAACAAGAGCCGCCGCATCCAGCAGCGTCATGTTCTTAATGAAATCTTTAACTTGTTCCCTCGATACCTCTGGCATAAAACCTTCCCCCCTTTAAGTTAGTGGCAAACGAATTTTTCCAATAGCGTCACTCTGGTTTTGCTTTACGCAACGTTTCCAATAATCGGACTACCCGCGCCCCCGGTTCTTGAACGAGCCGAACCAGCTGAGTCGCTGGGGCTTGAATGAGCGCCAGGAGTTTTGCTTGAAGCTCTGGCTTGCTTGGCATCTGGGCCAAAACCTTGACCTTGGCCGGCTCCATGAACTGCCCTTCGAAAATACCGCCCTTGATGGCCAGTTTGTCATTGTCGTCGGCAAATTTGACCAGGGCTTTGGTGAGCATGACCGGGTCATCGTAGGCAAAGACCCAACCATTCGGCCCATCCAGGAGACGATTCAAAGCATCATAAGCGGTATCCTCAAGTGCCCGACGCACAAGCGTATTCTTGATAACCTGATATTCCCCCGAAGCCTCGCGGATTTCTCGCCTCAGGCGGGTCATCTGAGCCACACTGAGGCCGCGGTACTGCGTGACAATGGCCATCTTAGCCGTTTTAAACTTTTCATGAACAACCGCCACCGTCTCGGCTTTCGCACCGTGACTGGCGCGCACCGTCTCTAATTCCAATTCCGCCATGCTCTTCTCCTCAGCTCGATTCAGAAAGAGAAACTACCAACTCCAAAGATCGCGTTCTCACGCGGCCATGGCGCGCACTTGAGAAAGATCGATTTTGATTCCCGGTCCCATAGTCGCAGAAATTGTTACGCCACGGACGTAGTTCCCCTTTGCGGAAGGGGGCTTGGCCCGTAGAATAGAGGTCAAAACAGCCTTTGCGTTGTCGATCAGTTGTTCCTGACTGAAAGAAGCTTTCCCCACCGGCACATGTACAATGCCGGCTTTGTCAACACGAAATTCCAATTTACCTGCTTTGATCTCTTTGACCGCCTTGCCGATCTCCATCGTAACTGTGCCGGTTTTAGGGTTCGGCATTAGTCCTCTTGGCCCCAGTGCTTTGCCGATTCGCCCCACGGCCGCCATCATGTCAGGAGTCGCTACGGTCTTGTCGAAGTCAAACCAACCGTCACTGATTTTCTTGATAAGATCCTCAGCGCCAACATAGTCCGCTCCAGCCTCCTGTGCTTCTTTTTCCTTTTCGCCTTTGGCAAAGGCAAGAACCCGAACCGTTTTGCCAATCCCATGCGGCAGACTGACCGTACCCCGGACGTTTTGGTCGGCTTGCCGCGGGTCCACACCCAATCGCACTGCCATCTCAACAGTTTCATCGAACTTCGCACGTCCCGTTTCCTTGACAAGTCGGAGGCCTTCTTCTAAAGGATAGCGCTGGCTACGATCTACTTTCGCCAACGCAGCCCGATAAGATTTTCCGTTGCCACTCATTTTTTTCTCCTTCAAACCGCCGCTTCTCTGGCAGAATTCATTGTGGTCGCAAGCTCCAATCTTTCAACCCTCGACTTCCAAGCCGAGGCTACGGGCGGTACCTTCGACCGATTTTTCCGCCGCTGCCAGATCTTTCGCCGTTAGATCCTTGAGCTTGAGTTGGGCGATTTCCCTAATCTGAGCTCGGCTCACTATGCCAACCTTCGTTTTCCCTGGCTCAGATGAGCCTTTTTCGATTCCCGCCGCCTTCTTTAGGAGGACAGATGCGGGCGGGGTCTTGGTCACAAAGGTAAAAGAGCGATCCGCATAGACGGTAATAATGACCGGGATGATCATTCCTTGCTGAGATTGTGTTACAGCATTAAAAGACTTGCAAAATTCCATGATGTTAACGCCGCGCTGACCCAAAGCCGGGCCGACAGGCGGGCTTGGATTGGCTTGACCCGCCGGTATCTGAAGCTTAATCTCGCCGATAATCTTCTTCGCCATCGACCTTGATCCTTCTGTTTAGTTCCGCTCCACCTGAACAAACTCCAGCTCCACCGGCGTCGCCCGTCCGAAAATGCTAATCAGTACTCTCAGCTTGCCCTTGTCGGGCTTGACTTCTTCCACGACACCATTGAAGTCCGCAAACGGACCATCGACGACCTTAACATTTTCCCCAACCGAAAAGAGAACCCGGGGTTTCGGCTTAATCGCCCCCTCCTCCATTTGCTGAGTTATGGTGCGAACCTCTTCGTCACTCACGGGTGGCGGGTTAGTGCTGCCGCCTACAAAACCGGTCACTTTCGGCGTCTCCTTAACGACATGCCAGGTATCATCATTGAGCTCCATCTGAACCAAGATATACCCTGGAAAGAATTTCCTTGAAGAGGTTTTCTTCTTTCCCTTGACTAGTTCGACGACCTTTTCGACCGGTACGAGTATCTCGCCAAAGTACTCTTGCTTGCCGAGAGCTTTGATTCTTTCCTCCAAAGCAACCTTAGCCTTCTGCTCATACCCTGAAAAGGTGTGAACGATGTACCATTGTTTCGACATACCGAAAATCTACGAACTTATTCGACAATCGCCTGAATGGCTTTGGTCAGACCCAGGTCGATAAGTGCCAAGTACACGGAAACCAGTACAACTACGATGATGACGACCAAAGTCGCTGCGTAAGTTTCTTTACGTGAAGGCCAATGGACTTTCTTCAGTTCCTGCCACGACTCTTGGAAGAACTCGATCAAACGGCGAATTCCGTCCTGAACTCTCTCGATCCAATCTCCCATGCAACGCTCAGCGCGATAAGAATGGCGGGTCAGGCAGGACTCGAACCTGCAACAACCGGATTTGGAGTCCGGCGCTCTAGCCAATTGGAGCTACTGACCCCTGTATCTCCGTCAGATTTTTACCTCACGATGCAGGGTATGGGTCCGGCAAGCAGAACAAAATTTCTTAAGCGACAACTTTTCCGTAGTTTTTTTTCGGTTTTTCGTCGTCGTATAATTTTTTCGCTTACATTGATCGCAAGCAAAGCCGATGAGTTCTCGCATGAGCGCAGCCTCCTTCCCCCGAGAGCTACTGGAGGATTTTGGTCACGATGCCCGCGCCGACGGTCTTACCGCCTTCGCGAATCGCAAATTTCAAGCCCTCGTCCATCGCAACCGGTGTTATGAGCTCGATCTCAACATTGATATTATCACCCGGCATAACCATCTCCGTGCCCTGAGGCAGCTTGACCACGCCGGTAACATCAGTCGTCCGGAAGTAGAACTGTGGACGGTACCCGTTAAAGAACGGGGTGTGCCGTCCGCCCTCTTCTTTCGTTAGAACGTAGGCCTCGGCGTTAAATTTCGTATGCGGCGTAATACTCCCGGGTTTCGCCAGAACCTGTCCTCTCTCGACCTCCTCGCGCTTTGTCCCGCGCAGCAAGACGCCAATGTTGTCGCCCGCCTGACCTTCATCCAAGAGCTTGCGGAACATTTCGACACCTGTAGCCACCGTTTTTTGAGTATCTCTAAATCCCACAATCTCGATCTCTTCACCGACCTTGATGATCCCGCGCTCCACCCGGCCGGTCACCACTGTTCCGCGACCGCTGATGGTAAACACATCTTCTACCGGCATGATGAAGGGTTTGTCGATGGCCCGGACCGGTTCCTGAATGAACGAATCCACAGCCTCCATGAGCTTCGCGATAGAACCTTCGCCGAGTTCGGAAGTATCGCCCTCCAATGCCTTTAAGGCGCTCCCCACGACGATCGGTGTATCGTCTCCCGGAAACTTATACTTAGAAAGCAGCTCCCTAACCTCTAGTTCGACGAGATCGAGAAGCTCCTTATCGTCGACCATATCTGCTTTGTTCAAGTAGACCACAATGGCCGGGACCCCGACTTGTCGTGCGAGCAAAATGTGCTCACGGGTTTGGGGCATGGGACCGTCAGCGGCCGAAACTACCAAAATCGCGCCATCCATCTGGGCCGCCCCAGTAATCATGTTCTTGATGTAGTCCGCGTGACCGGGGCAATCGACATGTGCATAGTGGCGTTTATCCGTCTCATACTCCACGTGGGCAATATTGATCGTAACCCCACGTTCTCTTTCTTCCGGCGCTTTGTCGATCTGGTCATAAGCCATAAACTTGGCCTTACCCTGTTTCTCCAGCACTTTAGTGATCGCAGCGGTCAACGTTGTTTTCCCATGGTCGACGTGACCGATCGTACCGATATTCAGGTGAGGTTTTTTCCGTTCGAACTTTTGTTTGCTCATCTCTTCCTCCTAAACTAAGGGTTTGCCAGTGAATGGTTGTGCGGTCTTATTCGAAAACTTAACACCTTCCGCAAAAGCTAATCTGGGCAAAAGCCCAGGAGCGGGATTGAACCGCCGACCTCGTCCTTACCAAGGACGTGCTCTACCGACTGAGCTACCTGGGCCGATTCGATAATGGTTCGTAGCCAAGCCGAGAACTCTGACTGTTGGCCAACCCAGCTATTCACCATGGCAGCCATGCGCAAATTGGAGCGGGAAACGGGACTCGAACCCGCGACCCCGAGCTTGGAAGGCTCGCGCTCTACCAACTGAGCTATTCCCGCAAACAAAGGTGGAGAGGGAAGGATTCGAACCTTCGAAGGCATAGCCGGCAGATTTACAGTCTGCTCCCTTTGGCCACTCGGGAACCTCTCCTCGTCTCCCTAAAAAGCACGAATCACTTGCCGATCGCTGTTCAACAAACATCTTCAAGTCTTTTGAGTATGAAATTATTTAATGGAGCTGGCGATAGGACTTGAACCTACAACCTGCTGATTACAAATCAGCTGCTCTGCCATTGAGCTACGCCAGCCTGGATCGACAAATACTCCGATACGCCAACAATGTGATACACGGACCGACGGAGGTGACGGGTTATTTTACTATACCAGTATGGATCCTGAGCCTTATGGCAAACGACGGCACAGAGAGTACATTCCCTGTTTGTAAACGGATATTTAAACCATTTTCGGCTTATGATGTCAAGAGCCAGGACAAAAATACAAAAGGGCGTATTATATGCCCTTTTGACACTCATCTCCCTCTTTGCCCTTTTTCGTCAGGGTTTGTCGGATTCCCTTGGCGCAGCAATTCGTAGAAAAAGACCGCGCCGGCGACGGAAACATTGAGCGAGCCGATTTTTCCTCGCATCGGTATCGACACAAGATAATCGCATTCTCTCAGGATCAAAGGACGAATGCCTTCTCCCTCACTACCCAAGACGAGTCCAAGCCGCTTCGGGTATACTCTGCCATAGATCGTCTCTGCAGCTTTAGGGTCCAGACCCACGATCCAAAATCCGAGCTCCTTGAGCTTCAAAATGACCCGCCTCAGGTTCGTCTCCCGGTAAATCTTGAGGTAGTGAACCGCTCCCGCGGAAGCTCTAACCACCGCCGCGGTGATCGCGACCGCACGGTTCTTCGGAATCACGACGTGTTGTATCCCTACGGCCTCGGCGGTCCGCAATAGAGCACCAAAGTTTCGTGGGTCCGCCAATCCGTCTAGGATCAATATCCATATCAATTCCGAGGAGGATGAAACTGCCTTGAGCAAATCGGAGAAAGATGAGTAAAAATAGACCTTGACGTTAGCGCCGACCCCTTGATGCCTCTGTCCATCAGATAATTGATCCAAAAGTTCCGGCTCAACGTATTTCACGGGCAACTTGATACGCCGTGCTTGCGCCTCGATGGCTTGTAAGGCCATCGCGGAAGCCCCTTTGGCAAAAAGGATTTCTGAGATGTCATTGGGTGTGGCTTTGAGCTTCTCCAGTACCGGATTGATCCCAAAGAGGAAGTTTACTCGTTCATGCATTTCCTATCTCCCATCTAGTCTAGGGATTTTACAAAGGCAGAACCACCAGATAACATGACGTCATCGTGACACGTCAAACTCTCAGCCGCTATTTGATCTCTGAGATTCTGCCGCCATTTTTGTTTGGACTCTTAGTTTTCACCTTTGTCCTTTTGGTCGCTCGTATGGTGAAGTTGATCGAGCTTGTCATAACCCGCGGTGTATCCCTGCTCCAAACTGCCAAGCTTTTTTCTCTTATTCTACCCACCTTTCTTGAGTTGACCGTCCCCATGGCCTTTTTGTTAGCCATTCTTCTTGGTTTGGGCAGATTGTCCAGTGATCAAGAACTGCTTGCAATG
>Ga0081538_10002816_pt1 | contig 16644 bp, 17 predicted proteins | sample TabmetS5T2R1_FD_71022 | JGI IMG/M metagenome (GOLD analysis project Ga0081538, IMG submission 71022) | Tabebuia heterophylla rhizosphere microbial communities from the University of Puerto Rico - S5T2R1 | ecosystem: Host-associated > Plants > Roots > Rhizosphere ... | reverse complement strand
TGGCCGACGGCGAGGTCGGGGCCGCCGGCGAGGTCGGGGCCGACGGCGGCGTGGTGGCCGACCGCGAAGCCGTCGCCCGCGACGACGTCGTGGCGCGGCCCGGCGGGCGGCATGCGACGGTCGTCTCCGTCGCCTACTCGGTGCTGGCGGTGCTGCCGCTGTTCCTCGTCAGCGCGCAGGCGGTGCAGCTGCAGCGCGAGCTGGGCTTCGACAAGGCAGGGCTGGGGCTCGCGGTCAGCATCTGCTTCGCCACGTCGGCCTTGGCGGCGGCGCCGCTGGGCCATGTCGTCGGGCGGATCGGGGCCGGGGCCGGGCTGAAGCTGTGCACGGCGATGGCGCTGGCCTCGCTGGCACTGCTCACCGCCGCGAGCGCGTGGTGGCACGTCGTCGTGGCGCTCGCGCTGTGCGGTCTCGCCAACGCCACCGCGCAGGTGGCGACCAACGTCGTCCTCGCCGCGGAGGTGCCGAAGGGCCGGCACGGGATCGCGTTCGGCGCCAAGCAGGCGGCGATCCCGGTCGCGAGCCTGGCCGCCGGCCTCGCGCTGCCGGTCGTCGGGCTGCTGGCGGGCTGGCGGGTCGCGTTCGCCGGCGCCGCGGTCGTCGTGCTCGCCGCGCTCGTGTTCCGGCCGCGGATGGCGGGCGGGGCCGCGCCGCGGCGGACGGCGCGTGAGGTCGCTCGGCGCGGGCCGCTGCTGCTCTCGATGGCGCTCGTCGGCCTGCTCGCCGGCGCGGTCGCCAACGCCGTCCCCGCGTTCGCCGTCGACTCCGCGGTCTCCAACGGCTTCGGCGAGGGCCCGGCCGGGCTCCTGCTGGCGGTCGGCAGCGCGCTCGCCGTCGCGGTGCGCGTCGGCGCCGGCTGGGTGGCCGACCGGCGTGGCAGCTCCGGCTTCTCCGAGCTGCTCGCGCTGACCGCCGCGGGCACGGTCGCGCTCGTCGCGCTCGCACTCTCACGCGGTAACCACGCGCTGTACGCGCTCGCCACCCTGGCCGTCTTCGCCGCCGCCTGGGGCTGGCCGGGCCTGCTCCACTTCGCCACCGTCCGCAGCCACCACGCCGCCCCCGCCACCGCGACAGGGTTCGTGCTCGCGTGGATCTACGTCGGCAACGTCATCGGGCCGGCCACGGTCGGCTTCATCGCCGAGCACCGGTCCTACGCCGACGCCTGGGCCTACGGGGCGATCGTGCTCGGCCTCGCCACGGTGGCGGTCATCGCCGCTCGGCGGCTCGAGCGGCGGGCCGCCCTGGTGTGAGGAACGTCAACTGCGCTGGGTAGGGCGGCGGGGGTGCATTTCGTTCCCCTCTCCGCGCCCGGACCGGCGAGTGGAACGTTTCGCACCGCATAGGTGCGAAACGTTCCGCGAACTCGCCCGAACCCGGCGCGGGGAACGAAATAGACCGCCTCCGCACCCAGCCGGGGTTCGTCCCGCCGCAGCGCGACGAACCCAGTGCCGCCGCAGCGCGACGAACCCCCTGCCGCCGCAGCGCGACGACGCGCGCTGGCGCGGCGCGACGAACCGGCGCTACGAGTCGAGCCGCCCGGTCGGCTCGTAGATCGGCGCGACCTGGTTCTTGAAGCTCAACGCCACCACGTCCTCGATCGCCATCACACCGTGCGGCGAGTTCGAGGGATTGAAGGTCGCCTCGCCCGGCCCGACGCGGTAGGTCTCGCCGTCGCAGGTCACCTCGAGCTCGCCCTCGAGCACGTACATCAGCTGCTCCTCGGGGTGCGTGTGGATGTCCGCCCCCTTGCCCTTCGCGAACGAGATCTTCGTGACCTCCATGTTCTCGGAGCGCAGCACAGGACCGGTACCGGTCGAGTAGCCGCCCGAGACGACGTTCTCGGCGTCCTGGTCGAACTTCACATGGGTCATGCGCTCTCTCCTCCTCAGGTTCAGACGGCGGTGCGCTCGCGAGCGAGCACGCCCTGGGCGATCGTGGCGAACGTGTCCTCGTCGAGCAGGCCCTTGCGCTCCAGCGAGGCCGCCTTGACCTCGCCGAGGATCGCGAGCATCTCGTCCTCGGACGCCGGCCCGAGGTCGCACTTGTCGAGCCAGATCAGGACGGAGTCGAGCCCCGAGCCCTTGCCGAGCACGATCCGCGGCCCTGTCTGGCCGACCAGCTCGGGCCGGAACGGGAACGCCTCGGTGATCCGCTCGGAGCCGACGTTCTTGACCCAGCTCGCGATGATGCCCGACTCGACGTCGAAGATCCGGTCGCCGACGATCCCGCGGTTGGTCGGCACCGTCACCTGCGCCTTCGACCGCACGAGCTGCGACAGCCCGTACAGCTTCGACAGGTCGATGCCGGGATCGACGCCGTACAGGAGCTTCAACGACAGCGCCGTGTCCTCGAGCGGCGTGTTCCCCGACCGCTCGCCGATCCCCGACACCGACACCTGCGCCGTCTCCACGCCCTGCGCGATCGCCGCCAGCGTGTTGGCCACGCCGAGCGAGAAGTCCATGTGGAAGTGGGTCTCCAGCGGCACGTCGAGCCGCTCGCGCACCTTGCGCGCCATGAAGCCGGCGGCGGCCGGGTTGAGCACCCCGAACGTGTCGACCAGCGCCAGCGAGTCCATGTGCCCGTCGCGCGCGATCCGCTCGATCATGGCCAGGAACGTGGTGATGTCCGCGCGCGTGGAGTCGATCGGGAAGAACGACACCCACAGCCCGTTCTCGTGCGCGAACGAGGTCGACTCGACCGTCAGCTCGATCGCCCGCTCGTACTCCCACCGGTAGGCGTACTCGATGATGTGCTCGCTGGAGGGGACCTCCATGACGATCTCCTTCACGCCGCAGTCGAGCGCCCGCTTGACGTCGTCGACCATGCAGCGCGAGAACGCGAACACGCGCGAGGGGAGGCCCGCGGCGGCGATCCGGCGCACCGCCTCGGCGTCCTGCGGCGAGACGGCCGGCAGGCCGGCCTCGATCCGCTGCACCCCCGCCTCGGCGAGCTTCTCGGCGATCGCCACCTTCTCGTCGGCGTTGAGCTCCACGCCCGCCTGCTGCTCGCCGTCGCGCAGCGTGACGTCGTGGAACTGGACCGCCTCCGGCAGCGAGGTGCCGAAGCGCGCCTCGGCCTCGTAGTTCCAGGGGCTGACGAAGTAGTCGTCGGTCTTCCAGGGCTGATCAGGCACGGCTGGGGATCCCCTCCTTCGTGAATCGGTACAGCTCCGCCGGGTTGCGCTCGGCGATCTGCGCGACCGTCTCCTCGTCGACCGCCGCGCGCAGCGCGGCCATCGGCTCCGGGGTCGCCATGTCGAAGGGCAGGTCCGTGCCCATCACGAGGTTCTCGGCGCCGACCTTGCCGACCATGTAGCGCAGCGCGTCGGGGTCGTGCGTGATCGGGTCGAGGAGGATCTGGCCGACGTACGACCACGGGTCCTCCGGGCTGTCGGCCAGCTCCGGGCGCACCGTCCGCGCATGACGCAGGCGGCCGGCCTGCCACGGGAAGTAGCCGCCGGCGTGCAGCCCGACCACGCGTAGGTCCGGATGGCGGTCGAGCACGCCGGCGCAGATGAGCCGCTCGAGCGCGATCGTCGTCTCGAGCGGGAAGCCGATCACGTTCTCGAGGTAGAAGTCGCCGAGGCGCGGGTGCTTGGGCACGTACGCCGGGTGCAGCATGACCGGCGCGCCGAGCCGCTCGGCGGCGGCCCAGAACGGCTCGAGCGAGGGATCGTCGAGCGGGGTCTCCGCGGCGCTGGTGCCGATCTCCACGCCCACCGCGCCGGCCGACACCGCCTCCTCGAGCACGGCCGCCGCGCGCTCCGGGGCCTGCAGCGGCACCGCGGCCATCCACTTCAGCCGCTCCCCCGCCATCGCCGCCAGCCCCTCGTTGCCGGCCACCGCCATCGCCTCGCCCGCGGCGGCGTCGACGTGGTGGTAGAAGATCGTCGGCGAGACCGAGACGACCGCCGCCTCGAGCTCCCTGGACTCCAGCTCGGCGAGCTTCGCGTCGGCGTCGAAGAACGACTCGGCGAGCTCGAAGTTGACGTGCACCCCGCCGCGCCAGACGCCGTCCTCCACGGTGGCGCCGTAGACGGGATCGCGGTTGAGCAGGTCGATCGCCGTCTGCGGGATCGCGTGGTTGTGGACGTCGATTCTCACAACATGATCCTTCCGCCAGAGATGTCGAGGGTCGTGCCGGTCAGGTAGCCGGCGGCAGCGTCGGAGGCGAGGAAGAGCGTCGCGTAGGCGCACTCCTCGGGCCGCCCCAGGCGGCCCAGCGGCGACTTCGCGGCGATCTCGGCGCGCCCCTCGTCGGTGAGGATTCGCTCGATCCGCTCGGTCGTCGTCGTGCCGGGCGCCACGCAGTTGACGCGGATGCCGCTCGCGCCGACCTCGCGCGCCACGTGCCGCGTGAGCTGCACGATGCCGGCCTTGGCGGCCGCGTAGGAGGCGGTGAGCGTGGCGTCGAGATGGCGGCCGGCGTTGGACGCCATCGTCACGATCGTGCCGCGGCCGCGCTCGAGCATGCCCGGCAGGAACGACTTGATGGCCAGGAACGTGGCGGTGAGGTTGTTGTCGATCACGGTGTGCCACTCGTCCTCGCCGATGTCCTGCACCGGCGTGTAGGCGCCGAAGCCGCCGGCGAACGGCGCGAGGATGTCGACCGGCCCCAGCTCGGCCTCCACGAACGCGCGCATGCGCTCGATCTCGTCCCAGCGCGAGGCATCGGCGCTGATCCCCACGCCCCCCACCTCACGCGCCAGCTCGTCGATCGGCCCCTGCTCGCGCCCGTTGACCGCCACCCGCACGCCGTTGGCGGCCAGCGCCCGCACGGTCGCGGCCCCGATCCCCTTCGAGCCCCCGGTGACGAGCGCCACCTTGCCGGCGAGGTCGGGGAACGTCGGCGTCATGCCGGCTGGAGCGCGTTGACCGGGCAGCGCGGCGGCTCGCCGGTGAGCGCGCGCACGACCTCGTCGACCGCGCGCCGCTGGAGCTCGGCCTGGGCCTCGGCCGAGTAGAACGACATGTGCGGCGTGATGATCGCCCGGGGGTGCGTGCGCAGCGGGTGGTCGGCGGGGAGCGGCTCCGGCTCGGTGACGTCGAGCGCCACGCCGGAGAGCCGGCCGTCGTCGAGCGCGCGGGTGACCGCGTCGAGGTCGACGAGCCCGCCGCGCGACGTGTTGACCAGCACGGGCGAGCGCTCCATGGCGTCGAGCGTCGCGTCGCCGATCACGTGCTTCGTCTCGTCGGTGAGGGGGGCGTGGAGGGAGACGGCGTCGGCCCCTGACACCGCCTCCTCCACACTCCGCGCGCTGCCGTCGACGTACGGGTCGTAGGCCACGACCTCGTAGCCGAACGCGCGCGCACGATCAGCCACGCGGCTGCCGATCCGCCCTACCCCGATCAGCGCCAGCCGGCGGCCGGCGATCCGGTGGATGCCCTCCTGCGGCACCGTCCACTCGCCCTCGCGCACCGTCCGCGCCGCCGTGACCACGCCGCGCGCCGACGCCAGCAGCAGCGCCATCGCGTGGTCGGCCACCTCGTCGAGGCAGTAGTCCGGCACGTTGGTGACCTGGATGCCGTTGCGGGTGGCGGCCGCCACGTCGACGTTGTCGACCCCGATCCCGTAGCGGGCGATCACCTTGCAGCCGGAGGCGGCCTCGATCACCCGCGCGTCGACCGGCGCGAAGCAGACGAGGATGCCGTCCACGCCCTCGACGTGCGCCGCGAGGTCGTCGTCGGGCGCCAGCTCGAGCTCGCAGCCGATCGCGGCCAGCGCCTCGCGCTCGGCCTCGAGGTCGCCGAAGACGTGGTCGGTGACGAGGACCCTCACGCCAGGGCGTCGTCGTCGAACGGGTGCTTGGTGAAGATCACCGGCCCATCCTTGGTGACGAGCAGGTTCTCCTCCAGGCGGACCGTCTGCTCGAGGCCGGGGTGGCCGGCGAACGTCTCGGCGGCGAAGTACATGCCCTCTTCGAGCTCGACCGGGAAGTCGAGGCTGTACGCGCGGCTGATCCACATGCCCTCGTAGAGGGAGAGGCCGATCGAGTGCGCGAACTGCTGCAGCGTGACCGTGCCGTACTTGTCGTCGGCGTACTCCGGCAGCTTGGAGGCGACGTCGGCGGTCGTGTTGCCCGCCTTCATCATCTCGATCGCCGCGTACATCGAGCCGTGGCACTCCTTGTAGAGGTCCTTCTCCTTCTGCGTCCAGCGCCCGCCGACCTTGAAGCAGCGCACGAAGTCGACGAAGTAGCCGCCCGGACCGACCGCGTTCTGGTCGACGATCACCAGGTCGCCCTCGCGGATCACCTTGTCGGTGTGCCAGCGGCGGTAGGGGCTGGTGTTGCCGCCGGAGGCGACGATGATGTCGTAGACGAAGTCGAAGCCCTGCGTGTAGAGGTACTCGTTGACCTTCGCGGTGATCTCCGACTCCTTGACGCCCGGCTTGAGCCACTCGTGCTCGATCTTCCAGAAGCTCGTGTCGCCGATCGCCGAGGAGATCTTCAGGCACTCGATCTCGTCCGGCGTCTTGACGATGCGCGCGCCGGACATGGCGGGCCACGCGGAGACGATCTCGAGGTCGAGCTTGTTGAACGCCTCGTAGGCGCTCGGGTCGTAGACGTCGAGGCCGATCCGCTCGTTCTCGACGCCGTTCTCCTTGAGGACGTCGAGGACCGAGTTGGCCATCTTGTCGGCCATGAACGACTCGGCGGTCTCCGCCCACTTCCATGTGATGGCAGGACGGATGTTGCCGTTCAGCCAGGGAGCGTCGATCTTCGCGCACTCGAGGTCGGAGCCGGCGGTCTCGAACAGCACCGGGTCGCCGTCACGCGGGAGCACGCAGTAGCGGATGTAGATGTTGTTCTTCCAGTTGCCCTGGAAGACGCTGGTGATGTAGCGGACGTTCTCGCCGACGAAGCAGACCAGCGCCCCGAGGTCGTGCTCCTCCATCTTCTGGCGAGCGCGGGCGAGGCGGTCGCGGCGGAGGCGGTCGAAGTCGACCCGCGCCTGCCAGTCGGTCGAGGTCGTGCTGTAGACGCGCCGCGGGTCGTACTCGTGGGGCTTGCCGATGAAGGAGGTGTCCAGCCCCTTGCCCGGCGGGGTCAGCTCATGCGTGACGTTGTGGTCGAGCACCCTAGGGTCTCCTCTGGTTGTTCGGCGGACCGTGCGTCCCCCCGTCGGGGAGGATCACCGTGACCGCGCGCGTGGTCTCCTCAGTCGGGTTCAGGTAGCGGTGCGGCTGGGACGACGGGAAGCAGATGCTGTCCCCGGGATCGAGCTCGTGGCGGTCGAAGCCGAGGAAGATCACGAGCTTGCCGCTCAGCACGAGCACCATCTCCATGCCGGGGTGGCGGTAGAGCGAGGCGTGCGACTCGGCGCCGGGGCCGTAGATCAGCTCCATGAACTCGAGGTCGTCGAGCGGGGCGGGCGTGAGGCGCTCCCAGCGGACGCCGCCTTCGATGTCGATCGCCGAGCGCTGGTCGCGGCGGACGACGTGGCGATCGCTCGCGGGCCCGGAAGCCGGGCGCGACGCCTCGTCGCCGTCGTCGAGGACGAGGCCGAGCCGCGGCAGCTCCGGCGGCGGCTCGGCGTCGCCGTCGCGGAAGAACGCGTCGACGGGGACCTCGAGCGCCTCGGCGAGCGCGAAGAGGGTGGAGACCGACGGCCGCGACTGCCCGCGCTCGATCTGGCTGATCAGGCTCGGCGACACGCCGATCTGGCGCGCCAGCGCGGAGACCTTGACGCCGCGGCGCGCCCGATGGGCGGCGAGGCGGGCGCCGATGGCCAGCGATGGGTCCTCGCTGGCGCCGGCGATCTCGATCGGGTCAGTGGCCATGGTGCACGTCCGTCGTCAGTGACACACGGGAGTGACGCTAAATCCACCACTGCCCGTTGCTTTCAGCAACACTACACGATAGCCGGAGAATTGGCGAGCGCCGGTCGATCGCCGGCGCGTCGTCGCCAGTGCTACTTCAGGCCCGCTGCGTGCCCGGCTCCTGCCCGGCCTCGGCCTCGGGCAGGCCGTCGCGCAGGATCGCCGTGACCGCCCGGGCCGTCTCCTCGCCCGGGTTCACGTAGCGGTGCGGGAGCGTCGAGGGGAAGGCCATGCTGTCGCCCGGGCCGAGCTCGTAGCGCTCGAAGCCGGCGTGGATCACGAGGCGGCCACTGAGCACGAGCACCATCTCGAAGCCGGGATGGCGGTAGAGCGAGGCGTTGGACTCGGCGCCGGGCGCGTAGATGAGCTCCATGAACTCGACGTCGTCGAGCGGGGTCGGCGTGAGCCGCTCCCAGCGGACGCCGCCCTGGATGTCGATGCCGGCGCGGTCGGCGCGGCGCACCAGATACCGGTCCTGCCCGCGCGCGACCCGCGTGGGCTCCGGGCCGCGGGCGGGGGTCGCGGGGGCGACCGGCGGCGCCGCCGCTTCGCCGTTGCGGAAGAACGCGTCGACCGGCACCTCGAGGGCCTCGGCGAGCGCGAAGAGCGTCGACACCGAGGGCCGCGACTGCCCGCGCTCGATCTGGCTGATCAGGCTCGGCGACACGCCGATCTGGCGCGCCAGCGCCGACACCTTCACGCCGCGCCGGTTGCGGTGCTCCGCGAGCCGTTCGCCGATCGCCAGCGCGGGGTCCTGGGGCTCGCTGCCCGGTGCCGCCTCTTCACTGCTCATGGTCTGCAGTATCGCGCGTGGGCCCGACAGTGTCACTGTCGGCGCGCCACGATCGTGGCGTCAACGGCCCTCGTCGCGCGCCACGATGGTGGCGTCAACGGCCCTCGTCGCGCGCCACGATGGTGGCGTCAGCGGCCCTCGTCGCGCGCCACGATGGTGGCGTCAACGGCCCTCGAACGCGCGCCACGCTCGTGGCGTCAGCGATCGTCGAAGGCCCGCCGGAGGGCGGCGGCCACGGCGTCGACAGCCTCGCGGGCCGTGGCGCCGATCGCCAGCCAGCGGAAGAAGCCGTGGACCGTGCCGGGCCAGCGGACGAGCTCGGTCGCGACGCCCGCGTCGCGCAGGGCGGCGGCGTACGCCTCGCCCTCGTCGCGCAGCACGTCCTCCTCGGCGGTCAGGACGTACGCCGGCGCGAGGCCCGCGAGGTCGGTCGCGCGCAGCGGCGAGGCGTCCGGGTCGCTGCCGTCGGCGCCGTCGAGGTAGAGGTTCCAGAAGCGGCGCATGCTCGCCGCGCTGAGGCCGTGATCCTGGGAGAACTCGCGGTAGGAGGGCGTGTTGAGCGCCGCGTCGATGACCGGGTAGATGAGCACCTGGGCGCGCAGCGGCAGCTCGCCGCGCAGGCGCCGGGCGCAGACCGCCGCCAGGTTCCCGCCCGCGCTGTCGCCGGCCACGGCGAGCCGGGCCGGGTCGCCGCCGAGCTCGCGCGCGTGCGCCGCGGCCCAGCGGATCGCCGCCAGGCAGTCGTCGAGCGCAGCGGGGAACCGGTGCTCGGGCGAGAGCCGGTAGCCGACCGCGGCGACGATGGCGCCGGACGCGTTGGCCAGCGCGCGCAGCGCGGTGTCGTAGCTGTCGATCGTCCCCATCATCCAGCCGCCGCCGTGCAGGAAGACGACCACGCCGGGGGCTTCCTCGGCCGCGGGACGCCACACCCGCACCGGGACCTCGCCGCCCGGCCCCGGGACACGCAGGTCACGCACCTCCGCAACCGGTTCGCCGGGTCCGCACAACCGCTCGGTCTCGCCGGTGTGGGCCGCACGAGCCTCCTCCACCGGCACCTCGTGCGCCGGCGGCCCCGGGATCGCGTTCAGGCGGTCGAGCTCGGCCTGGATGTCGGGCTGGAGCACGGCGGCAGCCTACGGGACGGGCGCTGCGGCGGGGACGGCAGCGGTGGTGGATCGGCAGGCGGCGGGGGCAAGCGTCCTGCCGTAGGGTCGCTAGACGACCACAGGGCAGGACACTTCAGGAAAGACCGGCCTCGCCGGCCTCTCAACTCCCTTACCCAGCCGAAGTTCGTCCCGCCGCGACCGCTAGAACCCGCGCCGCTCGCGGGCCCGGATCACGGCCGGGTCGTGCGGATCCCGGTGGCGCGAGTCCCACATCGCGTGGGCGACCCAGAGCAGCGCCAGCGCGACGACCACGAGCGTGAGGGCGACGACCTCTCCGGGCTGGAAGGCGCCGAGCGCGACGAAGAACGCGAACAGGACCACGATCGCCAGCACGAGGATCCAGAACGTCTCCGAGAGCGTGGCCAGCATCCGCGAGCGCCGCTGCGGCATGTGCGGATCGTATCAACGCAATCCGAGCAGATCACGGGCCTCGGAGGGGCCTGCGGGCTCGCGGTCGAGCAGCCGCGCGAGCGCGAACGCCTTGTCCACGAGCTCGGCGTTGGAGGCCGCCCGGCGGTCGCGCTCCACGCGCAGGTTGTCCTCCAGCCCGACCCGCATGTGGCCGCCCATGATCAGCGCCGCGGCGGCCAGGTGGAACTCGGCGGGATAGCCGACGCCGGCCGTGCACCACGTGAACCGCTCCGCCCCGAAGAGCGACACCGCGGTCTGGTGCATGTGCACGAGCTGCTCGAGGGTGGCGGCGTTCGCTCCCAGCACCCCGAGCACGAACTGGAGGTGGATCGGGAAGTCGACCAGCCCGGCGTCCGCGAGGTACGCCAGGTTGTGCAGATGCCCGGCGTCGTAGCACTCGTACTCGGGCTTGGTGCCGGCCTCCCGGAAGAGCTCGGACAGCCGCTCCATCTCGGCGAACGTGTTGCGGAACACGTAGTCGCGCGTGCCCTCCAGGTACTCGACCTCCCACGGCTCCATCTCCGGCCGCCGCCGCACCTTGAAGATGCCGAAGTTGAACGAGCCGCAGTTGAAGGTCGCCATCTCGGGCCTCAGCTCGGTGACCACGCGGGCGCGCTCCTCGATCGTCATCCCGACGCCGCCGCCGGTGGTCGGCTGGACGATCGCGTCGCAGCGCTCGCCGATCCGTGTCAGCACGTCCCGGAACAGCTCCAGGTCAGGGCTCGGCTTCCCGCTCGCCGGGTCGCGCACGTGGATGTGGACGATCGCCGCCCCCGCCGCCGCCGCGCCGACCGCCGAGTCGACGATCTCGTCCGGCGTGACCGGGATCGCCGCGCTCTGCGAGGGCACGCTCATCCCGCCGGTGATCGCGCACGAGAGGAAGACGGGCTCGCCGCTCATGCCGGCCTCAACCGGTCGGCGGTGAGCGGCAGGCAGCAGGCGAGCATGACCACCGCGGCGCCGAACATCGTCCACAGGACCGGCGAGAACGAGCCGGCGGCGTCGCGCAGGGCGCCGAGGCCCACCGGCGCCAGCGACGAGAACGTGTAGCCGCCGAGCAGCACGAGCGCGGCGGCGGCGCCCGCGTCGGCCGGCTCGCGGGCCACGTCGAGGCACAGGGTGAGGCTGAGCGGGAACACTGCGCCGATCGCCGCGCCCACGATCGTGGCCCAAGCGAACGCGCCCTGCGGAAGCGCCGCGAGCCCGAGCAGCCCGGCCACGGTGACCGCCGACGCCCCGGTCAGCCACTGCCGCCGCGATCCCGCGCGGTCGGCCAGCCACGGCACGAGCAGGCCGACGGGGAGCGCGGCGAGCCCGAAGACCGCGGCGAGCGCACCGGCCGTGGCCGCGCTCCAGCCGCGTTCCTGGAACGCGTCCGGCATCCAGGAGACGAACGCGTAGAAGATCGCCGACTGGAGTCCGAAGACGGCCACGATCCACCACACGATGGCGCGCCGGACGGGCAGCCGCGGGGCCCGTGTCGCCGAGCGCGCGGTCCACGTCCCGCGGCTCAGCACGAGCCAGCCGGCGGCGAGCGCCACGGTGGCGACCGAGAACGCCGCCAGCGCGCCGCGCCACCCCCCGAACGTGTCGGCGAGCGGCACCGCGAGCGCCGACGCCAGCGCCGCCCCCACGCTGAGGCCGGTCGTGTAGATGCCGGTCGCGAACGCGGGGCGATCGGGGAAGCGCGCCTTGACCGCCACGGGCAGCAGCGCGCCGGCGACGGCCAGGCCGACGCCGACCGGGACGGTGAGCAGGAGCACCGCGGCGGCCCCCGGCGCCGCCGCCCGTGCGAGCCCGAAGACGGCGACGGCGGCCATGCAGGCCGCGATCGCGGTCCGCAGGCTCGCCCACGCGGTCAGCGGCGCGGCGGCGGGCGCGAAGAAGCCCATGCACATGACGGGGATCGTGCCGAGCAGGCCGGCGACCGCGTGCGAGATCCCGAGATCGGCCTCGACGTCGGGGAGCAGCGGTCCGACGCCGACGAGCTGCGGACGCAGCGCCAGCGACGCCACGAACAACGCCGCCAGCAGCGCCAGACCGGTGCGGGCGCGGGCCGGCGCCGCGCTCACAGGATCGCCACCGGGTCCATCATCGAGCCGGTCGCCCCGCGGATGGCCAGCGGCAGCCCGACGAAGAGGAACTCACGCGCGCCCGCGCGCGCGAGACCTTCGAGGTCGAGGCTCTCGAGGATGTAGATCCCGCGCTCGACGAGCAGCAGCGTGTGCACGGGCTGCGGGTTGGCGGGCCGACCGCGGTCGGGCGCGGGCTGGACCTCGAACGTCTCGGTGTCCGACCCCACGGCCAGCACCCCGCGGTCGGCGAGCAGGCGCGCCGCCGACAGGTCCGGGCCCGCGCCGCGGTGCGCGGCGAGTGCCTCCTCGTCCGGCCAGTGCGCGAGGTAGCCGGTCCGCACGAGCGCGACGTCCCCCTCCGCCGCGGCCGCGCCCCCGGCTTCGATGGCAAGCAGCTCGTCGGCCGTCACGGGCTCGCCGGCGCCGAGCGAGTCCACTCCGCGATGCCCCGGCACGTCGTACAGCACCCCGCGCCGCCACAGCGGCGGGATCTCGGTCGCGTCGCCCTTCAGCGGGCCGAAGTCCCCCAGGTCGCTCGCCGCCGACCCGCCGTGCCAGCGACCCGAGATCGTCATGTGCGCGTGGGCGTCGATGTGCGCGCCGCTGTGCACGGTGCCCATGACGAGCTCGCTCATGAAGCCCAGGCACGCGTCGTTCGGCGGTCCCCACGGCTGGTCGCCCGCCGCCCGGATGCCCTGCGGCGTCCGGTAGGCGATGACCTCGAAGGCCGGATGGCCCGGCCACAGCGGCATGCGCGGGAAGCGGTCGCGGGCGAGCCGGAGCATGCGGCCGGTGCGGATCATGCGCGAGAGCTCCACGACCTCGTTCGGGTCGTTGGCCGCGCGCACCCGCGACAGCGCCGGCCCGAGCAGCGCCTCGCCGTACCCGCGCGCCCGCGGCAGGTCGGCGCTGATGCGGTCCACGCTGTGGCGCAGCTTCCCGGCGGCCCGCTCGCGCGGCGCCCGCCCCTCGGAGACCCAGCCCGCGACCAGCGGCACCATCGTCTCCAGGAACGAGAGCGAGTCGGCGGCCTGGATCAGGTCGGCCTCCTGCCAGCCGCCGTCCTCGTGCACGCGCACGAGCCCGGCGACCTCGCGGACGAGCTCGTCCGACGCGCCGCGCTCGCGCAGCCCGGCGGCGACGATGTCCGCGCAGCGGTCCTGGTGCCAGCGGTTGTACTCGGGCGAGTCCCAGTCGCGCGCGGAGTCCCAGGACCCTTCCGGGTACGCCCGCTCGGCGTCGTGCGTGGCGGCGGCGATCCGCGCCGCCTCGGAGGCGTCGGGGTCGAGCGCGAGCAGCCAGTCGAGCGTGCGCTCGAGGTGGCGGGCGTGCGGGTGGACCTCGTCCATCCACGCGCGGCAGCGCTCGAGCAGCTCGGTCACGGCACCGTCACCGGCCGTGCCTGGAGCACGAACAGCTCGCCGCCCTCGAGCGCCCACTCGATGTCCTGCGGCCCGCCCAGCCGCCGCTCGAGATCGTCGCCGATCCGCGCCAGCTCGCGCAGGTGCTCCTCCTCCAGCTTCTGCGCCGCGCCCTCGTCGCCCAGCTCGCGCTCCTCGGTGCCGCCCGCCTCGAGCGGCAGGATCGCGAACGGCTGGGCGGCGACCCGCGCGCGCTTGACCGTGCCGTCGCGCTTGAGCACGTAGTGGTCGGGCGTCACGCGGCCCGAGACCGCCGCCTCGCCGAGCCCGATGACCGCCTCGACCACCATGCGGTCACGGCGGTGGTGAACCGGGTCGCAGGTGAAGAGCACGCCGGCGACGTCCGAGTGGACCATCCGCTGGACGACGACGGCCATCCCGAGATCGTCGAGCGAGCCCTTGCGCGAGCGGTAGAAGATCGCGCGCTCGGAGAAGAACGAGGCCCAGCAGTCGCGCACGCGCTCGCGCACCGCGTCGCCCCCGCGCACGTGCAGGTAGGTCTCCTGCTGGCCCGCGTAGGAGGCGGCCTCGGAGTCCTCGGCGCAGGCGCTCGAGCGGACCGCCACCGGCGGGTCGCCGCCTGTGCCCGCCGGCGAAGCCGGCCGGGTGCCGAGCGCGTCGTAGGCGACGACGATCTCCGCGGGCGGCTCGGCACGGGCGACGATCGCCTGCGCACGCGCCGCGTCCGGCAGCGCGGCGCGAAGCGCGTCGGCGTCGACTGCGGCGGCGAGCGCGTCGGCGGGCACCACGAAGCCGGGCGGCACCGGCAGGCCGAGCGCGGTCATCCGCGCCAGCGAGGCGCCCTTGCCGCCCGCCCGGTCGACCTCCCGGCACTCCTCGTGGGCGAACTCGAGCAGCACGTCAGTCCTCCACGATCGCCACGGCCCGGACCGGCGCCGCGGTCGTGCCGACCCACTTGACCGGCATCACGATCAGCTGGAAGCCGTGCGAGCGGCCGATCTGGTCGAGGTTCATGAGGTTCTCGAGGTGCCAGTACTCCTCGTCCCACATCACGCGGTGGGCCTCCCAGAACTTCTTCTTCTCGAACATCGCCCACACCGGCGGGTCGAAGGTGATCGCGTCGCAGCCCATCAGCCGCACGCCCCGCTCGATCAGCCAGCGCGTGGCCTCGGCGCTCATCCCGGGGTGGTCGGTGCGGTAGCGCTCGTCGGTGTTGTAGGCGCCCGCGCCGGTGTGGATGAGGACGATGTCGCGCTCCTTGACCTCGTACGAGATCTTCGCGAGCGCCTCCTCGATCTCGGCCGCGCTGATGATGTCCCCGGGCTGCTTGTGGGTGAAGTCGAGCACGACGCCGTCGGAGATGCAGTACTCGAGCGGGATCGTGTCCGGCCCGCCGGCGTCGGGGACGATGTGCTTGCGGGCGTCGAGGTGCGTGCCGACGTGGTCGTTGACCACGATCAGGTAGCTCGCCGTGAGCGAGTCGACCCCATGGGCCGCCGCCCCGATCCGCTCGGCGAACTCGGTGTGGCTCTCGTAGACGCAGAGCGCCGGCGACGGGACGCGCGGGAACGTGACCATGTCGTTGTGCACGGGCATGGAGAGGTCGACGATGCGTCTCACGTGAGCTCCTTGGTCATCGGCCGCAGCAGGTCGGCGGCGTCCATCAGGTGGCGGTGCATGGCCTGCGCCGCGGCGTCGCCGTCGCGGGCTCGCAGGGCCTCGAGGATCGGGACGTGGCGCTCGGACAGCGCCAGCAGGTCGACCTCGGCCTTCGAGACCGTGAGGAAGGTGCGCGAGAACGGCTCGAGCAGCGACCACTGGCGCTCGAGCGTGCCGTTGCGCGCGGCGCGCACGATCAGCGCGTGGAAGGACGCGTTGGCCTGCGACTGGCCGTGGGCGTCGCCGCGGCGCGCGGCGTCGCGCATGGTCTCGAGCAGCTCGGCCAGGCGCAGCAGCTCGTCCTCGCCGATCCGCTCGGCGGCCAGCCGCGCGGCCAGCGCCTCGAGCGCCGCCCGCACCGGGAACGCCTCGAGCAGCTCCTCGGCGCTGAACGCGCGCACCGAGCAGCCGCGGAACGGCTCGTGCACGATGCAGCCGAGCTGCTCGAGGTCGCGCAGCGCCTCGCGCACCGGCGCCTGCGAGACGCCCAGCTCCTGCGCGATCCGCGTCTCCACGAGCCGCGACCCCGGCGCGTACTGGCCGGAGACGATCCGCTGCAGGATCACGTCCTTGACGCGCTCGCGGTGCATCAGAACGTCTCGTAGAACTCCCGCTCGCGCGCCTCGAGGATGTCCGGGATCGCCTCCTCCTTGACGAGCCGCGTGAAGTGCTCGGACGCCATGTGCGCCTCGTAGCCGGCCTCGTCCTCGTACTGCTCGTAGAGGAAGAACAGCCGCGGGTTCTCGGGATCCCGATGCGCCTGATAGAAGCGGTTCCCCGGCTCGGCCCGCGACGGCTCGGTCATCTCCTCGCAGATCTGCGCGAGCCGGTCCTCCTCCCCTTCCTTGGCGGTCCACTTGGCGCAGACGACGTAGGCCATGTCAGGCAGCTCCCTTCTGTCCGATGCGATTGCGCAGCACGCCGATCCCCTGGATCTCCATCTCGACGACGTCGCCGGGCTGCAGCCAGCGGTCGAGCTCCAGCCCGGAGCCGCCCGCGGCGGTGCCGGACCCGAGCACGTCGCCCGGGTACAGCGTCTGCGACCGCGAGGCGTAGGCGATCATGTCGGCGAACGTGTGGTGCATGTGGGCGGACGTGTCCTCGCCCCACAGCTCGCCGTTCACGCTCACGCGCATGGCGAGATCCGACGCGTCAAGCTCGTCGGCGGTGACGATGCACGGCCCGAGCACGTTCGAGCCGTCCCAGTCCTTGGCCTTGCCCGGCCCCATGCCGACCGGCAGCTCGCGCGCCTGCACGTCGCGCGCCGACAGGTCGTTCCAGATCGTGTAGCCGAAGATGCAGTCGAGCGCCCCCCCGGGCGCGACGTCGCGCACCCC
>Ga0081538_10002815_pt1 | contig 16647 bp, 16 predicted proteins | sample TabmetS5T2R1_FD_71022 | JGI IMG/M metagenome (GOLD analysis project Ga0081538, IMG submission 71022) | Tabebuia heterophylla rhizosphere microbial communities from the University of Puerto Rico - S5T2R1 | ecosystem: Host-associated > Plants > Roots > Rhizosphere ... | reverse complement strand
GCGTGAGCTGAAGGAGGTAGGCCCCGAGCTTGCCGGCCTCGGCCAGCGGGGCCGTCTCATCCACCAGCCGCTTCGCCAGCCCGGTCTCGAGCTCCGGGCTGAGGCGCACCCGGCCGCGCTCCGTGGTCTCCACCCCGTCGCGGAGGTCCGGCGGCAGCGAGTCGAGCGGTGCGGCGTGGCGCGACAGCAGGCGGTGGACCTTCACGTCGAAGACGAAGCGCTGCGGGGTGTCCTCGACCCACTTGTGCACCGTTGTCCGGTCCGGCACGGCGTAGAAGCTCGAGTTGAGCTCCACGCCCTCGAAGCGCTCCGCGTACCAGGGCAGCCTCTCGCGGGCCGCCATCTTGGGTGGGTACCACTCCTTGACGAAGCCGGGGTCGGCCCAGCTGGACGTTCCGACGATAATGCGTCCGGACATGGAAAGAACGTACAGCCCGGAGGCCGCCTGGAAGCTCGAGCGAATCTCCTCGCGGGCGTACCAGCATCCGGCCGACCGGGCGGCCACGGCAGCTCTTCAGAAGGTCCCGTACCTCGACCAGGTGGTCCGCAAGCTGATCGAGCTCGGTTACGAGCGGGCGCTGAGGGCGGCGTCGCTCGGGGCGGCCGTGCGGTTGGGCCAGGAGCAGCTGCCGCGGATCTGGGTGCTGCACCGGCAGGTGTTCAACACGCTCGACATGGAGAAGGTGCCGGGCCTCTACATGACCCAGTTCCCGATCGCGAACGCCTACGCGATCGGCACCGAGAAGCCCATCGTGGTCCTGAACTCGGAGCTGGTCCGCATCCTCGACGATGACGGCCGGCGGGTGGTGCTGGCGCACGAGGCGGCCCACATCCACTCCGACCATCAGCTCTACCGTACGGCGCTCCTGATCCTGCTGCGGATCGGCGACGCGGTGGCGCTGCCGATCTTCGCCGGCCTCCCGCTGATGGCCATCAAGCTCGCTTTGCTGGAGTGGTCGCGCTCCGCCGAGCTGTCCTGCGACCGCGCCGCCACGCTCGTCACGCGTGACCCGCTGGCCGTCTGCCGGGCTCTCATGGTGATCGCCGCGGGTGAGGCCGCCGAGGACCTGAACCTGAACGCCTTCATCGCACAGGGCATGGACTACTCGGACCGCGGCACCGGACTCGACAAGCTGACGAGGCTCCTGCAGCAACTCGGGATCACACACCCGATGCCCGTCCGCCGGGTGCGAATACTGCTCGACTGGGTGCAGGAGGGCGAGTACGACCGGATGGTCCGCGGCGACTACATGCGTCGCGGCGAGGAGCCGTCGGCGCGGGAGGAGGCGGACGCGGCAGGCACGTTCTACGCGGACCGAATCGGCTCGGCGATCCAGTCAGCCGGCTCGTCCGTGGGCGAGATGGGCCAACAGCTGGGGGATTGGCTCAAGCGGGTGCGCTCGACGGAGGGCGGCGACAAGGACAGCAAAGAGGGGTGAGTGGCCCCCGGCCGGACAAGTCCAAGACCAACCTCGAGCTTGTCGAGTCCGTCTTCGACGCCTGGAACCGGGGCGACATGGATGCTCTCGCCACCCATGTGGCCGAGGACGTGGCGTGGCTCGAGGTGTCCGGGCGTCCCGAGGGAGGAACCTCCGAGCGTCTCGGGCGAGACCGCCTGCGCCAGGCCCTCGAGGCCCTGTTCGAGGTCTGGGAGAGCTATCGCATCGAGGTGGAGCGGATAGAGGACGTCGGCGATCGGGTGGTCGCCGTCGTGCGGGAGGTGGCCCGGGGACGGGCGAGCGGCGTGGAGATCGACGGCCGGTGGGGCTACTTGATCACCGTGGAGAACGGGACCATCGTCCGGATCGAGGCCTACCGCGACGCCGCCGTCGCGCTCGACAGGTTGGGCCTGAGCAGGTCGGAACTCGATACGTAGGGTTTCTGCACGGGATGGTTGCCGCAGGGTTGTTCTACCTGGTCGAGCGCGCTTGACACCGCCACCCTGGCGCAGAAGACTCGGCCGCGCCATAGCCAGCGAGACCCGCCGGGCTTCGCTGAGTCCGCGAAGGTGCAGGTAACACGGATCCGGCGGTCTCCAGACACCGTGCAGGGCCTCAGCGGGGAGCGCGCCTCCCTGCGTCCTGCACAACTGGGAGGTAGGTATGCGCGCACCGCGCCGCACCGTAGTGGTCGCACTCGTTGCGATCGGGCTGTTCGCCGTTCCACTGTTCGCGTCCGCCCAGTCGTCGTCGGGGCCGAGCGACGTTGAACGGGCGACGGCCACGTTCGACTACACGGATAACTTGGACCCGATCGGCTTCTCGGCGCGACAGGTCCCGCTCGACAACTTCAGGCCTAGGGCCGGTGTCTACAACTCGGATCTGGCGTTCTGGGGCGACACCGCGATCCAGGGCACTTACGCCGGTTTCCGGCTGATCGACATCGACGATGAGGACGACCCCGAGGAGATCGTCGACTGGGAGGACTGCGCCAGCCCGACGAACACGGTCGGCAACCAGGGCGACGTCATCGCCTGGGGCCGCCGCGGTGCCGACCGGCCGTCGCTGATCATCCGGTCGTGGAACTCGCCGACGCCCGCGCCGCGGGAGAACTTCAACAACCCCGCGTCTCCGGAGATCCCGGCCGGCGATCCGCGGCGCCTGACGCAGCCGGGCGCGTTCTGCGGCGACTGGCCGATGTTCCGGGTGGCGGGTACCCCGACGCATCCGGTGAACCCGCCGGCCACCGACCGCGGCCAGGAGGGCGTGCACATCATCGACGTCAGCGACCCCGAGGAGCCGGAGGTGGTGGCGTTCGTCGACCTGCCGTGCGGGTCGCACACCGAGACCCTGGTGCCGGACCTGCGCAACGACCGCCTGCTGGTCTACAGCAACCCGTCGTCCGGGACGGTCTTCGGTTCACCGGCCCCCGGGCAGGAGCCCGTCCACTGCAACGGTTTTGACATCGTCGAGGTGCCGCTGGACGACCCGTCGGAAGCGAGCTACCTGCGCTTCGTGCCGACGGGCCACCCCGACGATCCGCCCGCCGAGCTGCACCCCTGCCACGACACCGGCGTGATCCTCGGCGACGTGAATCGTGTCGCGTGCGCCGGTGGTAGCGGGCCGTCGGTGTGGACCATCGATCCCGACGAGGGCGGGTCGAAGGACAACCCGATGTTCCTGTACCACCGCGACCTCGGCACCCAGATCGGCCACTCCGCGTCCTTCAGCTGGGACGGCGAGGTGCTGATCTTCGGCCACGAGCCGGGCGGCGGTACCCAGGCACGCTGCCAGGCGACGAGCAGCGTGCTGGACCGGACGCTGTTCTTCCTGGACGCGGAGACCGGCGAAACGCTGGCGGAGTTCCTCCATCCGCGGCCGCAGACCGCGCTGGAGAACTGCACCTGGCACAACTACAACGTCGTGCCTTTGAGGGACAGCCGCGACAAGGTTCTCGTCGCGGGCAACTACCAGTCGGGCATCTCGGTGGTTGACTTCAGCGATCCAGAGGCCCCGGAGGAGATCGCGTACGCAGATCCCGCACCGCTGGTCGACCCCAACCCGCCGGTCGGGATCGAGGGCGGCGGCGACTGGTCGTCCTATTGGTACGACGGCGAGATCTACGAGAGCGACATGACGCGTGGCCTGCTCATCTGGGAGCTCAACGACCGGGCGGTTCGGGGCGCCATCAAGCTCGGACGCCTGAACCCGCAGACCCAGGAGTTCTCGATCGACTCGAGGAGGAAGAAGGACCGCGACCGCTGAGCGCAGCTGACGCGCGAGCGGATCACAGAGAGGGCGGCCCACGGGCCGCCCTCTCTTCTTGCGGGGCGACTACCCTTCTCGGGCCGTGGTCAGCACCAACCAGTTCAAGAACGGCATGCACGTCGACGTGGAGGGCAAGGTCTTCCGCATCGTCGAGTTCCAGCACGTCAAGCCCGGCAAGGGGGGTGCCTTCGTGCGCACCAAGCTCAAGCGGGTCGAGGACGGCGCCGTGATCGACAAGACCTTCAGGGCCGGCGAGAAGTTCCGGCCGGTCCGCACCGAGACGCGCAGGATGCAGTTCCTCTACACGGACGGCGCCGACGCCCACTTCATGGACACCCGGAGCTACGAGCAGCTGGCCCTCCCGCAGGAGCAGGTGGCCGATTCGCTCAAGTGGATCGTGCCGAACGAGGAGGTCGACGTGCTGTACGTCGACGAGTCCCCGCGCGACGTGCAGGTGCCGAGCGCTGTCGAGATGGCCGTCACCGAGACCCCGCCCGGCCTGAAGGGGGATACCGCGTCGGGCGGCGGCGACAAGCCGGCCACGCTCGAGTCCGGCGTCGTGGTCCGCGTCCCGCTGTTCGTGAACGAGGGCGACCGCGTGCGGGTGGACACCCGCTCGGGGGCGTACGTCTCACGCGCGTAACGTTCCGGGGGTGCGACGCAGCGAGCAGCGCCGGGCGGCCGTGATCGCCCTCTACCAGGCAGATGTGACCGGCCGGCCGGCCGACGAGCTCGTCGAGCGTCGCGCCACGCCGTTCACGCGGGAGCTCGTGGAGGGCGTCACCGAGCACCGCCCGCGGCTCGACGAGCTGATCGAGCGCCACGCGAGCGGGTGGTCGCTCGAGCGCATCGCTCCGCTCGAGCGCAACATCCTGCGGGTGGCACTGCACGAGCTCCTCCACCGGCCGGACGTGCCGGACGAGGTGGCGATCGACGAGGCGGTCGAGGCGGCCAAGGAGCTCTGCTCGGTGGACGCCCCCGGCTTCGTGAACGGGATCCTGGGGACGGTTCAGCGCGAGGAGGTCGCACGGTGACGAGCGAGACGCCCACCCTCGAGCAGCTCGCCGGCGAGCTGGAGGCCTTGGCCGACAAGCTGCGCGCCGACGCCATCGACGCGGACGAGGCGGCCGACCTCGTCGAGCGCTGCGCCGACCTGGCGCAGCGGATCGGCGCCGAGATCGACGCCCGCGGCCGCTCGGCGGGCGAGGCGGAGGGGCAGGAGCGCCTCCTGTGAGCGCCGGGGCGGGGACGCCTTGACCAGCACGGAAGCATCGGCCTACCCCGTCGAGCTCCAGGAGCAGGTCGAGTCCTACCTCGCGGCGCTTCGCTTCGCCCGCGAGCCCGGCACCGAGCGGCTCGAGGAGGCCATGCGGTACTCGCTCCTCGCCGGCGGCAAGCGGATTCGCCCCGTGCTCGCGCTGGCCACCGCCGAGGCGCTCGGGCGACCGCCCGGCCACGTGCTGCCGCTCGCGGGCGCGATCGAGATGATCCACACCTACTCGCTGATCCACGACGACCTGCCGGCGATGGACGACGACGAGCTGCGCCGCGGCAAGCCGACGTGCCATGTCGCGTTCGGGGAGGACGTGGCAATCCTGGCGGGCGACGGCCTCTTCGCCGAGGCGCTTCGCATCGCGCTCTCCGAGCAGCAGGGCGAGCCGGCGAACGTGCTCGCCGCGGTGTCCGAGATCGTCGACGCCGCCGGCGTGCGAGGCATGGTGGGCGGCCAGTACCTCGACGTGGCCGCGAACAGCGGGAGCGAGCTGCGCCACCTGCACGAGCTGAAGACCGGAGCCCTGATCGCCGCTTCGGTCGGATCGATCCTCGCGCTCGAAGGTGTGAGCGGACCTGCCACAATCCCGTTCCGGCGCTTCGCGGCCGAGCTCGGTGTGGTCTTCCAGATCGTCGACGACATACTCGACGTGACCGGGGACGAGGCCGAGATCGGCAAGCCGCGCGGCTCCGACGAACGCCATGGAAAGACCACCTACGTGAGCGTCCACGGGCTCGAGCGAGCGAGGGAGCTCGCCAGGGAGTCACATGCCAGGGCCCGGGAATCACTGTCCGAGGCGCGGGGCGAGACGCTCCGGCTCGGACAGATCGCCGACTACATCCTCACCCGAACCGCATGAGCGACCACCTCACCCGAATCGACGGCCCCGCGGACCTCGAGGGCCTCGACGACAGCGAGCTCCAGGAGGTCGCCCAGGAGATCCGCGAGCTGATCATCGAGACGATCGGCGAGATCGGAGGCCACTTCGGCGCGAACCTGGGCGCCTGCGAGATCGCCGTGGCGCTGCACTCGCTGCTCGACTCGCCGACCGACAAGATCCTCTGGGACGTCGGCCACCAGGCCTACCCCCACAAGGTGCTGACCGGGCGCCGCGACCAGCTCCAGACGATCCGCAAGTACGGCGGGCTGGCGCCGTTCTGCGCGATGCACGAGTCGGAGCACGACATCATGGGCGCCGGCCACGCCTCCACCTCGGTTTCGTACGCGGTGGGGCTCAAGGAGGCCATGCGCCGCGGCGCCGCGCCCGACGGCAAGGTCGTGGCCGTGATCGGCGACGGCGCACTCACCGGCGGCGTGTCGTTCGAGGCGCTGCTGAACGCCGGCGGCATGGACCTGCCGATCGTGATCGTGGTGAACGACAACGGGATGTCGATCGCCCCGAACGTGGGCGCCCTGTCGCGCTACTTCAACCGCATGCGGCTGAACCCGCGGCTGTACCACGCGCGCGAGGAGGCCGAGGAGAAGCTCACGAAGCTGCCGGCCGGCATCGGCAAGCGGGTGGAGCGGCTCGGGCCGATCCTGAAGGAGTCGCTGAAGGCCTACTGGGCGCCGGGGCTCTTCTTCGAGGAGCTCGACCTCGCCTACGTGGGCGTGATCGACGGGCACGACGTGAAAGCGCTGCGGCAGGCCATCGGCGAGGCGCTCGAGGCCGACCGGCCGGTGGTGGTGCACTGCAAGACCGTGAAGGGCAAGGGCTTCGCGCCCGCCGAGGAGGGCGGGCTCGAGGGCATGGAGAAGTGGCACGCGGCCAAGCCGGGCTCCATCATGGACGGGGCGCCGGCGCCCAAGAAGAAGACGCCGCGCGGGGCCGTGCCGGCCAAGCCGCCCCAGTACACCCAGGTGTTCGGCGAGGCGCTGGTCCGCGAGGCCCGGCGGGACGAGCGGGTGATCGGCATCACCGCCGCCATGAACTCCGGCACCGGGCTCAACCTGCTCCAGACCGAGGTGCCCGAGCGCTACTACGACGTGGGCATCGCCGAGCAGCACGCGGTGCTGTTCGCCGCCGGCCTGGCGCTCGGTGGCGCCAAGCCGGTCGCGGCGATCTACTCCACCTTCCTGCAGCGCGGCTACGACCAGATCGTGCACGACGTCTGCCTGCAGAAGCTGAACGTGGTGTTCGCGATGGACCGCGCCGGGCTCGTCGGCGACGACGGCCCCACCCACCACGGCGCCTTCGACATCGCCTACCTGCGCTGCCTGCCCAACATGGTCCTGATGGCTCCGCGCGACGAAGCGATGCTCGTCCACATGCTGCACACCGCGCTGTTGTGGGACGAGGGCCCGATCGCGCTTCGCTACCCGCGCGGCGAGGCCGAGGGGGTGCCCCTGCCGCGCCGGCCCAAGGGGATCGAGATCGGTCGCGGCGAGCGCCTGCGCGAGGGCGAGCGCGTGGCGTTCCTGGGCTACGGCTACGGCGTGCCGCTGGCGCTGGGGGCCGCCGAGCTGCTCGCGGACCGCCACGGGGTGGAGCCGACCGTTGCCGACGCCCGCTTCGCGAAGCCCCTCGACGCCGAGCTGATCGAGCACCTCGCGTCCGACCACGACCTCCTGGTGACGGTGGAGGAGAACGTGCTCGCCGGCGGTTTCGGATCCGCGGTGCTCGAGGAGCTCGCCGAGCGCGACCTGCTCGGCGGGACGCGGGTGCTGCGCGTCGGCCTCCCGGACCGCTACGTGACGCACGGGAAGCCGGCGCTGCTCCGCGAGGAGGTCGGGCTGACGCCGGAGGCGCTGGCCGAGCGGGTGGCGCAGGCGGTGCTCCAACCGAGCTTGGCCTGAGGGGTCAGACCCTCCCCCGGGGGGAGCTACCAGCGCGTGAGCGCCTCGTTCTCCTTCAGGCGCAGCGCCATCGCGGCGATCAGCCGGATCACGTCCTCCACGTCCGAGAGCTCCACCAGCTCGACCGGGGAGTGCATGTAGCGGAGCGGGATCGAGACGAGCGCGGTAGGGATCCCGCCGCGACTCATGTGGACCACGTCCGCGTCCGTGTGCGTGGCGCTGCCGGCCACCTCGGTCGTGCAGTCGATGCCCTCGGCGGCCGCGGCGGCGTCGAGAAGGTCGTTCAGGGGGCGGCTCACGATCGCGCCGCGGGTGATCACCGGCCCGTCGCCGAGGCCGTGCTTGCCGAGCTCGCCGGGATCCACGCCTGGCGCGTCGGTGGCGTGGGTCACGTCCACCACCACAGCCAGGTCAGGCCGGAGGCCGTAGGCCATCGTCCGCGCTCCATGCGCGCCGATCTCCTCCTGTACGGCCGCCACACCCGCCACCGGCCCGGCCGCGCCGCCGGCCTCGTGCACCCGGCGCGCGACCTCCAGCGCCACGTACACCCCGAGGCGATTGTCGAGCGAGCGCGAGACCAGGCGGCCGTTCGGCAGCTCCACGGGTTCCGACGCGATCACCACCTGGTCGCCCTCACGGACCAGCTCGCGGGCTTCGTCGCCGTCGCGGGCGCCGATGTCAACGTGAAGGTGCTTCAGCTCGACCGCCTTCTTTCGCTCGTCGCCCTCGAGCAGGTGGATCGGCTTGCGCCCCACAACCCCGGGCACCGGCCCCTCGCGCGTCAGGACCTGCACCCGCTGCCCGACGAGCACCTGCGGGTCCCAGCCGCCGGAGCGGACCACGTGCAGGAACCCCTTGTCGCTCACGTGGCTCACGAGCAGGGCGATCTCGTCGATGTGCCCCACCACGGCCAGCAGCGGACGCTCGCCGCGGCCCGCCACCCGGGCCACCGAGCTGCCCAAAGCGTCCACCGTGACCTCGGCGCCGAAGGCCTCCGCGGCCTCGTGCCACACCCTCGCCGGCGTGGCCTCGTGGCCGGGCGCACCGGCGGCGGTCAGAAGATCGCGGAGCGGGCCGGGGATGCTCATGCGGGGCGGGTCTCGACCGTGGGCTCGATCGCGATCTCGCTCCTCAACGTGTTGGCGATGAAGCAGTGCTCGTGCGCGGTGTGGATCAGCTTTCGGACGCGCTCCTCGCTCGCCTCACCGGCGATCGCGATGCGCGGACGCAGGGTGATCTCCGTGATGTGGATCGGCTCGCTGTCCTCGGGCATCACGGCGGTCGCGTCGTCCTCGTACTCCACCACGTCGATGCGGGCCTTGGCTGCCAGGTGGAGGAACATCAACATCTGGCACGAGGAGGCAGCCATGACCACCAGCTGCTCGGGGTTGAGCACCGCGGGGTCGCCCTTCGACTCGCCCGTGGTGAGCCCGACCTCCTGCTCGGCGGGCGGCGCCGTGACCGAGTGGCCGCGGTCGTAGTTCTCCCAGCCGAGGCCGGTTGAGCCCGTCCAGCGCAGGTTGGTCTCGTAGTGGTGGGTGGGCATCAGGGCAAGCCAGTCTCGCAGGCCGGCAGGCCCTGGACGGGAACGGTGCGCTCTCAGCTCGACATGAGTCCCGACGTCGGGACTTCGCTCGGTTCTCGTTCAATCGGCGAGGACGATGAACGGCTTGCCCTTCTCGACGACAAAGGTCGCGAGCTCGGTTCCTTCGCCGCGCACTGCCTGCACGGTCTCCGCGGGGACCGTCAAAGCCTCGCCGGCGCTATACGTCCGCGTCTCCATGCCCTCAACCTGGTACTCGAGCGAGCCCTCGATGACATAAATGATCTCCTCGCCGGGATGCCAGTGCCTGATGGCCTCCGCCTCCGGGCTGATCTCGACGCGGTTCTGGATCACCTCGCGCCCGGGAGTGCTCAGGTCGTGGTGCTGAAGATCGGTCCGCTTGATACCCGGTGCCTGCGCCTGTGCTGCACTGGTCAAGCCCTGTTCCTCGCTGGTCATGTCGAGCCTCCTCTCGTCTCCAGCTGACGAAGGCGAGGATAGGGCGACGGGCTGCCGTTCGAACCTGTCGGTTCCCCGGTCTGTTCAAGCACGCGAGCGCACAAGCCACATCGGCCGCGAGTCATCCTCCGGTGGGTAAAAGTGGGTGGCCGTCGCGTGGGGGGCCGACGCCAAGGCTCGGCGCGGTTACCTCAGCCGGCTTGGGATTCTCGACCGGCTAGCTCGGGTCGGCCGGTTCGGCCGGTTCGCCCGGATCGCCTGGTGACGTGCCCGGCTGATCGGGCACCTCCGGCGGCGGCTTCTCGTCAGGCGGTACCTGCGGCTCTGTCTCAGGGGTCTCCATTTAGGTTCGATACCCGATCACTCTCGTCGCAACCTCCCCCTACGCGTTGCGCCACGCGTTCGCCAACTTGCTGCTGATGGCCGGGCATCCGCCGGCGTGGGTGGACGAGCAGATGGGCCACACCTTGCAGACGCTCGACAGATCCGCAAGGCGCGCTCGGATGCCCGAGTGCTGCTGGCGCGCGAGCCGTCGCCCGTGTCGAATCGGCCGCAAACCCGCTCATTGAGCGGAAAGGAAACGACCCCGCCGAAGCGAGGCCGTTCCTGAGGGAGGAGTGATGCGTATGTGGTTGTGTGGGAGGAAGTTCTTTTGCCGGAATCAGGCGGGGCGCGCGCTGTACCGCGTGATCGAGGTGACGACCAGCGCGGACGCGCCGGCGATCCCGAATACGAGAGCCGCCTCGGTCTCGTTCGCCGCTTCGAAGAGGAGGGCCGTCAGGAGCAGCCCCACCGCGATCCCGCGGTCGTACACCGCCTGGGCAGACACGGGCAGGGTGCCCCGTCCGCTCGAAGCGGTGCCCGCGACCGCGAGGGCGATCATGATTCCCCCGATTCCGACGGCGGTCACGAGCGCCGCGGAATCGAGTCCGAGCACGAACGGCGCCGCGATCAGCCCCGCGCCGGCGACCATGAGCAAGCCGGAGCGCAGGGCCATCGGGATGAGCCTCGAGATGGTCATCGCAGCTTCGAGGCTACGCCGCGGGTCCGCGGCATGTGTGATGTGGGTCACACAGCGGCCGTGGGTACTCTCCGCACACCTTGAAGCGGCGGCTCGACACGCTGCTGGCCGAGCGGGGGCTCTACGAGACCCGTTCTCGCGCAGCGGCCGCGGTGATGGCCGGCGAGGTGCGGGTGGGGGACCGGCCGGCCCGCAAGCCCGGTGAGATGGTGGCCGACGACGCCGACGTCCGGGTGGCCGAGCGGCCGGCCTTCGTCTCGCGCGGCGGAGTCAAGCTGGCCAACGCCCTGGACTCGTTCGGCCTTGACGTGGGCGGCCGCATGGCCCTGGACGTGGGTGCCTCCACCGGCGGGTTCACCGATTGCCTGCTGCAGCGGGGCGCCGCCTCGGTGACGGCGCTCGACGTGGCCTACGGCGAGCTCCATTGGACGCTGCGCCAGGACCCTCGCGTGGTGGTGGTGGAGCGCCGCAACGCCCGCTCGCTCTCGCCGGACGAGCTGCCCTACCGCCCCGACCTGGTGGTGGCGGACGTCTCGTTCATATCGCTGGCCAAGGTGCTGCCGGCGGTGCTGCGTTGCGCGAACGGGCAATTCGACTGCCTGGCGCTCGTCAAGCCGCAGTTCGAGGTCGGGCGCGAGCGGGTGGGAAAGGGCGGCGTTGTCCGCTCGGCGGACGACCGCCGCGCCGCGCTCGTGGCGGTGGCCGAGGCGGCCCGCGAGGAGGCCGGGGCGTCGGTGATGGGCTTCGCCTCGTCCGGGCTGCCCGGGCCGGCGGGGAACCGGGAGAGCTTCGTCTGGCTGGCGGAGGCGGGCCGGCCGGGCGCGGCGGGCGATCTGGAGGCGGCGGCGCGGAGAGCTGAGCCGTGAGGCCCGGCTCCATCACGATCTTCAGCCACTCCCGGCCGGGAGACACGGGTCCGGCGCTTCGCCGCATCGTCGAGATCGCCCGTGAGGCGGACGTGGAGGTACGCCTGCCCGGCGCCGAGGTCGAGAAGCATGGGCTGGTCGAGGGCGCGGTCGAGGCGCCGGCGGACGACGCGGGGCTCCTCGACACCGGCCTCGCCGTGGTGCTGGGGGGCGACGGCACGATCCTCACGCACCTGCGGAAGTTCGCCGGCACCGAGGTGCCCGTGTTCGCCATCAACTACGGGGCGATCGGCTTCCTCGCCACGGTTGAGCCGTGGGAGCTCGACGAGGGCCTGCGGCGTGCCCTGGAGGGCGAGATCGATGTCATGGCGCTGCCCGGGCTTCTGGCGGAGCTGAACGGCGGCGAGCGGCTCGCGGTCAACGACGTCTCGATCCACCGCCGCCACAACGGGCGCGTCGCCGAGCTGGCGTACTTCGTGGAGGGGGAGGAGCTCGGCGAGGTGCGCTGCGACGGGCTCGTGGTGTCCACTCCGGCCGGCTCCACGGGCTACAACCTGGCAAACGGCGGTCCGGTGCTGGCCTGGGGGGTGGAGGGCTACATCGTCTCGTTCATCGCCCCGCACACGCTCACCGCGCGCTCGCTGGTCGTGGCGCCGGGCAACCGGCTGGAGGTGACCAATCGCTCCGCGTCCGACGAGGTCGACGTGATCACTGACGGCCAGGCGGTGGGGGTTCTCGCGCCCGAGGGGTCGATCCCGATCCATTTCGCGCACCGGCAGGCGCTGCTGGCGCAGGCGCCGGGAGCCACGTTCTACCACCGGCTGCGCGACAAGTTCGGGCGCCTGTCGTACTAGAGCGTTACAACCGAGGCGCTCCGTCGGGTGGCGCTGGTAGACCTGATCGGCATGCTCCTCGAGTTGCGCATCGAGAACCTGCTCCTCATCGAGCGGGCCGAGCTGCGGCCCGGTGCCGGGCTGACGGCGATCACGGGGGAGACCGGGGCGGGTAAGACGGTGCTCGCGCACGCCCTGGACCTCCTGCTGGGCGGCAAGCCGCGCCCCGGAATCGTGCGCCCGGGAGCGCGCGACGCTTACGTGGAGGGAGTGTTCGAGCTGCCGGACGGGCTGCTCGACGAGCCGGAGCTGGCCGAGCTGCGGGAGCGGATCGGCGACGAGGGCGATTCCCTCCCTGAGGTCGTCCTGGCGCGGCGGGTGGGGGCCGGCGGGCGCACGCGCGCCTTCGTCCAGGGCCGCTCGGCCACGGCGTCAGACCTCCAGGTGATCGGCGGCCGGCTGCTCGCCTTCTTCGGGCAGCACGAGCATCGCCGACTCACGCTCGCCTCGGCCCAGCTCGACCTCCTCGACGGGTTCTGCGGCCGCGGCCATCTCGCCGACCGCGACGAGCTCGGGCGCGCGCACGCGCGGGCGCGCGAGTTGGAGCGGCGCCTCGCGGAACTGCGCGAGCGCGCCGGCTCCCGGGACCGCGATCTCGACCTGCTCGCCTTCGAGATCGATGAGATCGAGGCGCTCGCACCGACGGAGGAGGAGAAGGAGGCGCTGGTCGCGGAGCGCGAGCGGCTTCGCCGGATGGACGGCCTGCTGGCGGCCGCCGGCGGGGGGGCCGAGGCGATCGCGCCGGAGGATGAGGGCGGCGGGGTGGGCGGCCTCGGCGTGGCCGCCCTCCTCGGCGAGGCCGAGCGGCTCGCCGGCGCCGTCCAGGGCGTCGATCCCGAGCTCGACGGTCTCGCCGGGCGGCTCGCCGCGCTGCGCATCGAGGCCGCGGAGCTCGGCGGCGAGCTGCGTCGCTACGCGGGCTCGCTCGAGGCCGAGCCGGGGCGGCTCCAGGAGGTGGAGGAGCGGCTCGAGGCCTACGAGCGGCTCGAGCGCAAGCACGGGGGCAGCGTCGCCGCCGTGCAGGCCCACGCCGAGCGCTGCCGCGTCGAGCGTGAGCAGCTCGAGCAGGCCGAGGTGGCCACCGAGCGGGCCGAGGCCGAGCTCACCGAGGCCCTCGATCGGCGCGACGAGCTCTCCCGCCGCGTGACCGCGAGCCGCAGCGAAGCCGCGCCGCGGCTGGCCGAACGGGTCCGCGAGGAGCTCGCCGTGCTCGCCATGGAAGGCGCCTCGTTCGAGGTGCGGCTCGAGCCGCGCGACGAGATCGGCCCGGTCGGGGCCGAGCGTGTCGAGCTCATGCTCGCGCCCAACCCCGGGGTGCCGGCGGCGCCGATCCGGGAGGCCGCCTCCGGCGGCGAGCTCTCGCGCGTGATGCTGGCGCTCATGACCGTTGCCGGCGCGGGGGAGTCGCGGAGCCTGGTGTTCGACGAAGTCGACGCCGGCGTCGGCGGCCAGACGGCGCGCGCGGTCGCCGAGCGGCTGCGGGCGCTCGGTGAGGCGCGGCAGGTGCTCTGCATCACCCACCTGCCGCAGATCGCGGCGCTCGCCACGAGCCACTTCCGCATCGAGAAGTCGGCCTCCGACGACACCGCCCTCACCACCGTGGAGGAGATCGCGGGCGACGGGGTGGTCGAGGAGCTGGTGCGCATGCTCGGCGCCGAGAGCTCGGATCGCGCCGCTCGCAGGCACGCCGAGCAGCTCCTCGCGGCGGCATGACCGGCTTCGTGAGCACCGCTCAGGTTCCGCCCGGCCGGTGAGTACACTCGGTAGCCCAGAGTCGCCTGTGCCCCAAAGCCGCCTGATCCGGTCACCTTCACTCCCTCGCCCGCCCGTGGCCGGCTGCAAGCCCTCCTCTGGCGGCGTCCTCGGTCGCGCCGATAGCGCTGCTATCGGCGACTCCCTGCGTCCTTGCCAGAGTCGGCTTTCGCTCGGCCACGAACGAGCGAGCTCATGAAGGTGACCGAGGAAACCCGTTTCGTATTTGTCACCGGCGGCGTCGTCTCCGCACTCGGGAAGGGCATCGCGGCCGCCTCGCTGGGTCAGCTCCTGGTCGCCCGCGGCCTGTCCGTGACGATCCAGAAGTTCGACCCGTACATCAACGTGGACCCCGGCACGATGAGCCCGTTCCAGCACGGCGAGGTGTTCGTCACCGAGGACGGCGCGGAGACCGACCTCGATCTGGGCCACTACGAGCGCTTCACCGACGTCAACACCAGCCGCGCCTCGAACGCCACCGCCGGCGCGATCTACAACTCGGTGATCCGGCGCGAGCGCCGCGGCGACTACCTCGGCGGCACCGTCCAGGTGATCCCGCACATCACCGACGAGATCAAGAACCGCATCCGGCTGGTGGCCGAGTCGGCGGACGTCGACATGGTGATCACGGAGATCGGCGGGACCGTTGGTGACATCGAGTCGCTGCCGTTCCTCGAGGCGCTGCGCCAGTTCCACTCCGACCTCGGCCGCGACCGCTGCATGTTCGTCCACCTGACCCTGGTCCCGTTCCTCGGCCACGCGGGCGAGCTGAAGACGAAGCCCACCCAGCATTCGGTGCAGGAGCTGCGCCGCATCGGCATCCAGCCCGACATGGTCATGTGCCGCTCGGAGGAGCCGCTCGGCAAGGACATCCGGGAGAAGATCGCCCTGTTCGCGAACCTGCCGGTGCAATCGGTGATCTCGGCGCGCGACGTCGACTCGATCTACAAGGTCCCGCTCGAGTTCGACCGGGAGGGCGTGGCCGACCGCGTGCTCGACCACTTCCGGATGGGCACCTCGCCGCCCGACCTGTCCGACTGGCAGGGGCTGGTGGACCGAATCGGGTCCGCGTCGGCGCCGGTGCGCATCGCCCTGGTGGGCAAGTACAACCAGCTGGCGGACGCCTACCTGTCGGTGATCGAGGCGCTCAACCACGCCGGCACCCACCACGGGGGCCGGGTCGAGGTGCACTGGGTCGACTCCGAGCGCCTGACCGACGGCGAGGTCGAGGCCGAGCTCGCCACCTGCGACGGCATCCTGGTCCCGGGCGGCTTCGGGGTCCGCGGCATCGAGGGCAAGATCAAGGCCGCGCGCTTCGCGCGCGAGCGGCGCGTGCCCTACCTCGGCATCTGCCTCGGCATGCAGATCGCCGTCTCCGAGTTCGCCCGGCACGTGGCGGGCATGGACGGCGCCAACTCGACCGAGTTCGACCCCGAGACGCCGTACCCCGTGATCGACCTCCTGCCGGAGCAGAAGGAGGTCCGTGACATGGGCGGGACCATGCGGCTCGGCGCCGACCCGGTCAAGCTCCACGAGGGCACCCGGGCCCGCGAGCTGTACGGCGAGGCCGTCATCTACGAGCGCCACCGGCACCGCTACGAGGTCAACAACTTCCTGCGCAAGCGGCTGGAGCACGCCGGCCTGGTCTTCTCCGGCACGTCTCCGGACGACCGCCTGGTCGAGGTGATCGAGCTGCCGGACCATCCGTTCTTCGTGGCCTCGCAGTACCACCCGGAGTTCAAGTCGCGCCCGCTGCGCCCGCAGCCGCTCTTCCGCGAGTTCGTGGGCGCCGCCCTGGAGCGCGCCGGGGAGCGCGCGCCCGAGGTGGAGCCGCAGGTCTCTATCCGCTCCAGCTGAGCTCGAGCGCGCCGCCCAGGAAACCCGCCAGGCGCTCGGCCTCCGCCTCCACCCCCGCGCGAGCCCACTTCGGCAGCCTCCCGAACGGCTCGACCGCCACGGTGAGGCGCCTGCCCTTCAGCTCGTGCTTCCAGACGCCCTCCATGCGGCCGTTCACGAGAACCACGGGCGAGATCCAGCCCTGGTTTCGGTAGACGCGCTTCTTCTCGGCCGGGTCGAGCAGCGCGGCGGCGTCGCGGGCGGCGCCGATCGCCCACATGTCGAAGCCGGGCAGTAGTCGGACCACACGAGTGGCCGGCCGCTCGGCCGCGGCCTCCTCAGCGTGCTCGCGCAGCATCCGGCCGGCCGTGCCCTCCACCTCGACCGCGACGATCTCGTCGCCCAGCGCCTCCAGCATCCGTCCGCCCTGGGCGGGCTGAACGCCCCACCAGCGCGCCAGGTCCTCGCGGGCGGCCGGGCCGAACGCGCCCAGGTGGCGCC
>Ga0081538_10002814_pt1 | contig 16648 bp, 19 predicted proteins | sample TabmetS5T2R1_FD_71022 | JGI IMG/M metagenome (GOLD analysis project Ga0081538, IMG submission 71022) | Tabebuia heterophylla rhizosphere microbial communities from the University of Puerto Rico - S5T2R1 | ecosystem: Host-associated > Plants > Roots > Rhizosphere ... | reverse complement strand
CGAGGGTTTCTTGCACGAGCTGGAGGGTCTCTTCGGCGCAGCCCCAGGAGAGGGTGATGCCTGATCCCCCGTGGCCGTAGTTGTGGATGCGCGGGGTCGGGCCGTCCTCCCGTTCCAGACGTATCTCGGGCCGGCCCGGCCTGAGCCCGACTTTGTGCTCCAGCACCTCTACGCCCGTCAGGCGCGGCTCCAGGTGCGTGCAGCGGCGCAGGATGCCGGCCGCGGTCTCCGGGTCGGGTTCGAGGTCCCACGCGCCCTCTTCGGCAGTACCGCCAAGGATGCAGTCACCCGAGCGGGGAACGATGTACGTGACGTCCTCCGGATTATCTTCGTCCAGCACGAAACGCTCTATGCCGGGGTTGCGCACGCGTACGATCTGGCCCCGGATCGGCTCCATAGAAACGTCGTCTACCAGGTCCCTGGCTCCGAGCCCGACGCAGTTGACGACAACTTCTGCGTCTACCTCGTCGAGCGAGGAGAGGGTGCGCCTCTGCACGCTTCCCCCGGCGGCGCCGAAGCGGTCCATGAGGTAAGCGAGGTAGATGGGCATCTCGACTATGGGCGCGGTGAAAGCGTGGCCGTCTACGTAGCCGGGTGGTAGTTCGTCCTCTTTGCATCGGCGGAGACCGGGCACCGCCCCGGCCCACCAGGGATCGGGGACCGGTTGGCGCCAGATCTCCACGCCCTCACGCATGAGGACGCCGCTCTCGGGAGTACCGGAGAGTTCTTCGAAGACCTCGAAGGTCCTGCCACCCCAAAAGAGCACGCGGTCTTCGGGGTAGGCTTTGTACGGGTACCAGATAGCAGCGGCCACACCGGACGTCGTGCCCGGCGGCAACTCGGCGGCCACGATCCCCACGTCCAGGCCGGCCTCCCGCAGGCGGATCGCCGTCGTCAGCCCGATCACACCGCATCCCACGACCACAGCATCCGCGTCGGCCAGAATTCTCTCCTCTCCCCGTCGGGCACACTATATGCTCTGGCGGGTCCTTCCGCGACCCCCCTGGGGAGCGTGTAGGATGTACGGGATGCCAGGGATGTGGTCCCGGTGGGCCGCGATCTTCCGAGGACGGTGGACTAATGTTGGATAGCACTAAGAACAGGGCCGGGTACGTCGCGGCCGAGGTTATGGCGCGCGCCGGTGTAAGGCGCCTGTACACCGTGCCCGGCGAGAGCTTTCTCGAGATTCTGGACGCCGCCGAGGAGCGCCCCGACCTCGCCCTCGTCTCGACGCGCCACGAGTCCGGCGCCTCCTTTATGGCCGAGGCGGAGGGCAAGCTGACAGGGAGACCGGCGGTCGCGATGGCCACGAGGGGCGTGGGCGCATCCAACCTCGCCATCGGGGTACACACGGCGAGGCAGGACTCGACGCCGATGCTCGTCTTGCTCGGGCAAGTCGAGACGGACTTCCTCGGGAGAGAAGCCTTTCAGGAAGTGGATCTCGGCGCCTTCTACGCCCCGATCACGAAGTGGGCCGCAACGGTTCACCGCCCCGATCGCCTCGCCGAATTCGTCGCCAGGGGCCTGAGGATCGCCACTTCTGGCCGTCCGGGTCCCGTCATGCTCGCGCTGCCGGCGGACGTGCTCGGTGAGACGGTCCAGGATGGCCCGCAGGTTCGCGTGCCGCCACCGCCCCGCTCTGCCCTCGCGCCGCAGGACGTCAGGGCCGTAGCAGATCGGCTCGCCGCCGCACGGCGTCCCGTCGTGATCGCGGGCGGCGGGGCGCAAGGCGCCCGAGAGGCCTTAGTCTCCTTTTCGGAGGCGTGGGGTGCCGGCGTATACGCGGCCTTCCGCAGGCAGGACGTGTTCCCTAACGAGCATCCGCACTACCTGGGGCATCTCACGCTCGGTACGCCGCAGGAGATCCTGAAGTCCCTAAAGGAGGCAGACCTGGTCCTGGTCATCGGTTGCCGTCTTAGCGAGGTTACCACCCAGAGCTACTCGCTCCCGCGCGGGGAGCAGGCCGTGATCCAGATAGACGTAGACCCTGACGAAGTCGGCGCGACGGTCCCCGCCGAAGTCGGCCTGATCTCGGACGCGGGCACGGCCCTGGCCGCGGTGGCCGAACAGGCGGCCGCCTCACCCCCGGCGCGGGATTGGGCCGAGGGCCACAGGGCCTACCTCGACTCCAGCACGATACCCCCGGATCGCGCCAGGGAAGGCATAGACCCCGCGCGGGTAGTCGGCGCCATGCGCGAGGCCCTGCCCGAGGACGCTCTATTGACCAACGACGCGGGCAACTTCTCGGTCTTCATCCACCGCTACTGGCGCTACAACCACGCCGGTACGCAGCTGGCCTCCACGAACGGGGCGATGGGCTACGGTGTCCCTGCTGCGGTGGCGGCGAAGCTCGCCGCGCCCGACCGGACCGTCGTGGCCTGCTGCGGCGACGGCGGGTTCCTGATGACGGGCCAGGAGATCGAGACTGCGGTCCGCTACGGCGCCGCCATCACGGTGGTCGTCTTCCGCAATCGACTACACGGCACCATAGCGATGCACCAGAAGCAGGCGCTCGGCCGTACGGCCGGCGTCGAGATAGGAGAGGTGGATCTCGCCGCTTACGCCAGGAGCTTCGGCGCCGAAGGCCACACCGTGCGAGAACCGGAAGGACTGGCGCCCGCGATGGAGGCCGCTCTAGCCTCCGACACCGTCACCCTGCTCGACGTCGTCACCGACCCCGATATTATCAGCCCTTCGACAACGCTCTCCGAGATCGCCAGCGGGAGAACCTGACAACGCGAGTTGCGGAAGGGCATTCCGCAACTCGCTGTAAGAACGGGCGGTGTGCGCGGCTCTGTTCTCTTTGCGCCAATGAGTTCTTCGGTTACTCTTGAGGCATCGATTCAGTCTGGTAGACCTCTTCGCAGGTATCGCTGTAGACGTCACGCTCGCCGTCGACGAGGTCTACTACGCACACGTCATCGGTGCCGTCCCCACCACTAACGAAGTCGTTCGTGTCGTTATCGACCACGCTGACCCAGTCCCCCTTGCCATCATTGCCACGCGCCACGTTTTCACCGTCGCCGCCTTCTATATGGTCGCTGCCTGCACCGCCGTCGAGCGCGTCATTGCTCCCGTCCCCGAAGATCCTGTCGGGGCTACTCCCGCCAATTACGGCGCGGGGAACCGTTGCAGTCTCCACCACGGTGGCCTTTATGATAGAGGGAGTGGTCTGCGCTGAGCGCGTGGCCGCTGCCCTCCTCCTCTCCCGGGGTCAGCATGATGTCCAGTTCCTCCGGCTGAGGGGCAGCGCGGTACAATCAGGCCAGCGATCGGCCAGGAGGAGGCGAAGGCCCGTGGATTTCTTGAGGAAGCGACTGCCCGCCCAGGTGGGTAGGTACCTGGAGGGTGTGAAGTTCCCCGCCCGCAAGGAGGAGCTACTCGGAGGGCTCGAGCGCAACGGTGTGCCCGGCCCGGTCATCGGCCAGCTGCGCAAGAGGCTCCCGGAAGGCGAGTACCGCGGCCCCCAAGACGTCTTGTCGGCCCTGCGACAGGGACGTTAGCCGAGTTTGCTGCGCCTGGCTCGACCTTTGGGCGGGCGGAACTTCCGAGAGCCGGAAGTTCGTACGAGGGGTAGCGAGCACGACGAGGCGTTTACGCGTAACCTGTCGGGCAGCGAGCGATACTAGGAGGTACGAGTCTTGGCGAGCGAGTCACCAGAGAGGCTGGAGGAATTGCGCGAGAGGTTCCTACGGACGCTTAGCGACCTGGGCGGCGGGGCCGAGGAAGGAAGGCCGGCAATGGTCTCTGAGGTCGCCGAAGGCGCGGGCCTGGACCCGGAAGGGAATCCGGAGGAGCGGGCACTGAGCGAGAGGCTGGCCGCGGAGCTGGTAGACGTAGGGTACGCCTCGGCGGAGGCGGGTTCGAGCGGCTTCTTGGCCATAACACCCGAAGGAGAGCAGGCGCTCAGGGGCGGCACCAGCTAAGTCGGCACGCCGCGGGTACGATGTTTTTGGGCAATAGGAAGGGCCAGGGAATCCTTTCCCTGGCCGCGTTCATGCACGAGGGGCCTTCAAATACGAGCCGTGGCGGCCCTATCTTTGGCCGACAGATGACCTCCTCAATCGGTGTCTTCCTTATCGCCCGACCCATCATCGGCGTCTTCTTTACCGTCTTGGCCATCATCGGCGGTTTCGGTATCGTCGCGCCCGTCTGGCTCGTCGGCTTCATCTTCGAGATCCTGGTGGAGTACCTTGCCGTTGCCGGCGTCCACGGTCACTTCGTGCTCCTTGCCGTCCTTGCCCGCGATCTCGATGTCGTAGACCAGGTAGCCGTTATCGCTAGTTTCTAGCTCCGTCTCGTTGACCGTGCCCGGTGCAGCGTCGAGCGCGGCCCGCTCGGCGGCGGCTTCGTCTATCTTGGCCAGCTCTTGCGCAGAAGACTCGTTCTTGCCTGCAACAGAGACGCTGCCCTTGTAGGACTCATCTGCGTCCTCCTTCGAGGAGTTGTTGGCATACGCTACGCCGGCGCCGACGAGCACCACAAGGGCGAGCGTCGCTGCCAAAAGCACCTTCTTCACGTACACTTTCCGTATCTCCCTTTCTTTAGTTGACTCTCGGTCGGAGTGTAGTGGGCGAAGATGTGAATTGGATGTGAACGGGATGAGATATTCGACATCTTCCACGCCCTCGGACGAATACGAAAGGAGGACCGGACATCACTCTCCAGTCCTCCCTCTTATGGTGTTACGCGGCCGAACGGGCCTTCTGTTGGGGCTAAAGGCAGGGCCTAGAGCTGCGGTTGCGGCATCTCACTCAGCTTCCTCTCGCACCTGTGCAACACGTCGATGCGGTCGACGTAGACCCGATCGAAGTCGCTGCCGCAGAAAATCTGGTCTTTGAAGCCGTCCTTCGCCGCAACCACGTCATCGCCGGAACCCGTGTCTATGTAGTCGCTCTTGATGCCGCCTTGCATGTAGTCGTCGTTGCCTCCGCCGTAGAGTTTATCCTCACCGTTGCCGCCGTAGATGGCGTCCTCTCCACGATTGCCGTTGAGGGTGTCTTTGGCGCCGTTCCCATCTATTTGGTCGGCACCGTCTCGGCCCTCTATCGCATTGCGGTTGGACGTACCGGTTAGTTGATCGTCGCGGTCGGTGCCGCTGCAGTTGGTATTACAGACCTTACTCACCCCGTTCTGGGCCAGGGCCACCCCTGCGGCTAGCAGCAGAGCTAGCATCATCGACGCTATCAACAGCATAATTCTCTTCATGCCTGCCTCCTGTCCGGACGCGAGAGCAAGAGCCTCTCCCGCCTTCGATGCACCTTCCAAGGTAGACAGCTTACCTTCTTTAGAGTGATTGAGGCAACTCCTTACGGAGTGCTCTGGGGACCTCTTGGCGAGCTCTTGTGGGAGACACCTTCCGAAGCCCTCAGACAAGGATTCGAGAAACGCACCTAGCGAGGATTTGATGGGTGGTTGGTAGAAATCCCCCGTTTCGGGCGCGTGATCGGGATCATAGCCATCCATAAATCCCTCGGGTACCTTATTCCTCGTGGGTGACAGGCGGCTGATCAGAGGTAACGGAGCCAGCAGGAGGATCGCAACGGTAGTCATCGTGGCCACCGTCACGGTTCTTCTCATCGCGGGGGGCTGCACTACGGAACCGGCCCCCTCCGCGGAGGAGGTCGTCGCGGCGGGCGACATAGCCAGCTGCCGCACCCAGGCCGACGAGGCTACCGCCGAGCTGGTCGAGGGTATCGACGGGACGGTCCTGGCCCTGGGCGATGTAGCGTACCCCCTAGGCTCGGCGGCGAACTTCGAGGAATGCTACGGGCCGTCGTGGGGACGGTTCAAGGAGCGCACCAGGCCCGTCCCAGGCAACCACGAGTACTACACCGAAGGGGCCACAGGCTACTTCGAGTACTTCGGCGAGGCCGCGGGCGACCCCGAAGGGGGCTACTACTCCTACGAGCTCGGGTCCTGGCACGTGGTGGCCCTCAACAGCAACTGCGAGGAGGTTCGCTGCGGCCCGGGTTCTCCCCAGACGAGGTGGCTCGAGGAGGACCTAGCCGCCAACGACGAGGCGCGGTGCACCCTCGCTTATATGCACCATCCACGCTTCAGCTCCGGGGAGAAACATGGCTCCTCTGACGGGGGGTGGAGAACCTGTGGGAGGCGCTATACGAGGCGGATGCCGACGTGGTCTTCTCCGGCCACGAGCACAACTACGAGCGCTTTTCCCCGCAGGACCCGCAGGGAAGGGTAGACCCCGAGAGGGGCATCCGCCAGTTTGTGGTGGGCACCGGCGGTGGCGGAGGCGAGGGCCCGATCGCGGAGCCCATCGTCAACAGCGAGGTGCGCATCGACGGCATCGACGGCGTCCTCAAGCTCACCCTGCGTCCGAAGAGCTACGAGTGGGAGTTTGTCCCCGTGGAGGGTGAGAGCTTTACCGACTCCGGATCTGCCCAGTGCCACTGAGCGTCCAGTAGATCTACTATACGGCTCGACTCCACTTGCGGAATGTCCCCGCCGCTCGGCTAGTCCTCGTCCCCGAGACTAGCCGACCTTCGTGCCAACCCTACCGACTTTCTCACAACCCCCTGCGACGTTGTCTCCGGGGTTCGCTTTGACGCGATCGGAACCAGGGCCACAGGAGATGTCGTCCTTGCTCCCATCCACCGCATGAATATAGTCGCCACCACGCCCCCCTCGTCCTTTGTCCGAGCCGTTGCCGAGGTGCAACGCGTCGCCGCCGTCCCGTGCGTCGATGCGGTCGGCGCCACCGTAACCGTAGATAGCGTCACTATTGGGGGCGCCAACCAGGGTGTTCGGTCTCTCATCGCCCTTGATAGAAGCCCGCGAGAAGCGCGCGAAGTAGGTCTGGGTGACCCCGTTGACCGTCTTGAACTCCCCTCCGGTGTGCAGCCTGGCCCCTTCCACGTGCAACGCCCACACCAGGCTGTAGCTGCCCGAGTATGCCGGGGCCCAGTCAGGGTCGAGGGCGCCCTTGAAAGAGTAGGCGGCAATGCCCTTTCTGGTCCGGCATTCATCGTTGGGGTCCTGGACCTCCAAGCGGCGTCCGCAATCGTCGTTCGGGTGGTCGGCGACCTCCTGGAAGTGTCCGCCGACCACCAGCTGCCCGCCCATCACCGTCACCGCCTGCACCGAACCTGAGGTGTCGCGCACCCAACTGCGATTGCCGCCGGCTCCCTTATCCAACTTGGCTAGAAAGTCGCTGCCTCCCGCCGCCAGGTAGAGCTTCCCATTGTAGTCGACCACCTCGTGGCCGTAAGAATCCCTGGCCGCTTTGGTTACCCAAGAGGCGTCATGGACGCCCTCGGTGCTCAGCTTGACCAGGGTCTTGGCCGGCTTGCCGTTTACCGCGTCGCACACGCACGCTGCCCAGATCGTCTTGCCGTCGCGCTCCAGGTCGCGGTAGTCCGCCTCGTGGACGCGGTCGTACAGGCTCTTGTCTATGGTGATCTTCGCCCGGCTCCAAAGTGCGTGCTTCTTGCTGCCGGTGGACTCAAATGCCGAGAGGCTATCCCCCCCACCGTATACCCTGCCTAGATCAGGTGCCCCCAGAACCGACTTCAGCGGAGGCGCCTCGAACCACTTGATCACCCGTCCGGTCTTGCCGTCGACCCGCACGAGGTTGTTCCCCTTGCCGCTCGGCCCAGAGAAGTTGCCCGCTATCAGCACGTCGTCGCCGTAGAGGGCCATGTCCCACACTTCGGAGTCCGTGCCTCCAAGCTTGGGTGCGATGTTCTTGTACTGCTGTGTCTTCGAGTCGAAGACGGCCAGGTTAGAGACGTTGGCCACCACGGTGCCCTCGTGCTGTTTGACCTTGGTGAACGTTCCGCCCAGCCAGATGTTGGTGCCGACCTGCTCGATAGCCCTGACGCGTCCGTCGACCATCGGGGTCTTGTCGGGTCTCTCCGAGGGTAGCGCCAGTATGGCTCCGCTGGCAAGAAGAAGGACGACCGCCGTCGACGATAGCAACAAGACGATTCTTCTCATCCCTGACGCCTTCTCTAGCAGGGAGGAAGCAAGGACCAGGAGCCCAACCCCGTTACGCAACCAATGAAAAATTATGGACCATCTTTGCGACAGGCACATCGGCTAGAGCCCCCACCCTAACTCCGTGACTTACTGATACTGCAATGTAGCAGGAGATGACTCAGGCGGTGGTGACGCTTCAGGAGGCGTCGCCTCGGGAGGAGGAGACGCTTCAGGAGGAGGTGGTGGGGGCGATTGCTGAGACGAAGACGTCTCGGGAGGCGGGGGCGACTGCTGTTGAGACGGCGGAGACGCAACGGGTGAAGTCGAAGATGAGTCTTGAGCCGAGGCCGAAGATGAGGCAGATGATGGGGTCGAAGACTCATCTTGAGCCGAGGCCGATGATGAAGCTGAGGATGAAGCTGGAGATGAGGCGGAATACGAGGCTGGAAACACGTCGGAAACCGACTCGAGAGTTCCCTCAGGAGCTGTCCCTCCACCGGTCTGGAAACCTGATGTACCACCGGCCTCGGGATCCGACTTGCTATCAGCCTCGGAACCCGACTTACTACCAGACTCTGAATTCGACTTACTACCAGTCTCGGGAATCACCTCGCTAATAGCCTCGGGAAGGGAGGTGCCGATAGGGTTTATGTGCGCTATGAGCGGCTTCATCCTGGGCACGAAGTAACCGAAGTACAACAGAATGTTCAGGGCCACCGCGATTACCCCGACGACCAGCACCACTATCGGCTTATTAAGCTTTTGCTCTAACCTACTCATTTGAGTGGGCATCCCCCTTCACTAGTCTCCGAACATGAAGGATAACGCAACTAACGAAACTTCGCTAGAGAAACGTCATCGTTGCGACACTTTCCCCGAAGAATGCATCCACGCACCTAGTGAGTGGGTGCAATAGCAGCGATCAAGGCCGCAAGAACCTGGCCGGTTGCGCTCTGCTAGCGCGAGGTCCCTCGTACGCGCTTCCCCGGGATTCGTCTTTGGCGTCTCGACAGCAATCAGTACCAGAAAGTAGTCGCTTTGCCCCATTCGTACCTGGGCGAATTAAACCATCACAAAATGGTCGTTCTGTCCGATTCGTTCTTCCCTACCCTACCCTAAGATCACGACAAGCTATTGCGGCAAACCCGAAGGAGGTCGAAGGAGGTTTACTTCGAGCGATACCCACAGGTATGAGCAGCAAGTTCGTGGCCGCCGTGGCGGCCAACCATCGAAGGAGGAGGCACACCATAACCATGAGGACCATAACCAAGAGCGTATTGGGCTCCCCAGGGCGCTCAGGCATGAGTGCTGCGGCGCTTGTGACGCTCGCAAGCGCGATCGTGGCGCTCGTCGTCCTGGCGCTCTCGCCAAGCGCAGCCCAAAGCGCCGAGCGCCATAACGGCAATGCTGTCGAGTTGAGCGGAAAGACCTGGCTTAAGATAGACAAAGATACGGCTGCTGCCCTCTCGGATGCGGGCGTCAAAGTCGAGGCGACCGGTGCTGCAGAAGGACCCACCGCCAAGCGCCCTTACTTCACCTTCCCCATAGTCGGCGGCAACGTGGACAAAGATCCGCTGGGCGGCAAGATCGTGCACTCCGGGGGTCTCTCCTTCAGCGCTGGCTCCGAAGAGGTGGTGGTCAAGCGCTTCGTGATCGACCTGGACCGAGGCATCCTTACAGCCAAGGTGGCCGGCACGGGGCAGCGCATTGATTTGCTCAAGCTTGGCGCTCCGGAGGATGTTAAGGTCGGTTCCGAGCGGATCGTGCTGAAGGGCGTCGACGCGAGGCTGACCGGCCAGGCGGCCAAAGCGCTCAACGAGGCGTTCGACACCAACCTGTTCGCGGGTGGCCTGCTAATAGGAGAGGCCACGGTCAACGCCGAAATCGACGACGACAAAGGCGAAGACAGGAACGACGACAAAGGCGAGGACAGGAACGACGACGACTAAAGGGTAGGTCTTGCGCGGCCGTGGGGGCCACCAAGATCAGCCAGCGACCAAGCAGGGCGGGGCTCTTCCTTCCAGGGACAGCCCCGTCCTCACACTTTTCCTGGCTAAACGCTGAGCTACCCTACCTGCTATCCGGGGTCATCGAGCCCCAAGGCCTTGCTTTCTTGAGGCTCCAGTTCCTGATTCGTATGCCTCGATAGTTATCATAGACGGTCCGCGCGTTGTCTTTACCGCGAATCCTCTCGCCCGACTGGGAGAACCGTGGTGAGCCAGCTGGACAAGGTTGCTGTAGGGCCGAACTCATGCCTATACTGTGAAATCTAGGAGCTAGGGAAAGGGGAAGATGGTATGGCTGACCAACCGCATGGCCGATACTACGCTCAAGCGCTTGAGGTGGACCAGAACGCTAATGTCATGGAGCAAATCCAGAACGCTCTGAACGAAGGCGACCACCACGATTGGCACCTCGTCGGGGTGTCGGACGTGATGGCCGAGCAAGGCGTGATTCTTTTCTGGGACACAGAGAGGCCCAGCTTCGGTATCAGCCACAGACAGTAGCCGGTCCAGAGGTGACCTGGCGGTTCGGTAGATGGGGCAGTCGAAAGGGGTGGCTCTAGTAGGGAGCCGGAGAGAGTAAGGAGGTAGTCGAGATGACCATGAGACCTTACCGCGGTTTCTACGATATGCAGAGTGAGATGAACCGCATGTTCGACGAGGTGTTCGGCGGCCTCTCCCGCAGGAGTGGAAGGCAGCACGGGGACGAGCCGACCCGGTGGGCGCCGGTGCTCGACGTACTGCAAGAAGGTGGGGATATCGTCGTCAGGGCGGAGTTGCCCGGTGTGAAGCAAGAGGACGTAGACATCACGTTGCACGATGGGGTACTTACCATCTCAGGCGAGCGCAAGGCCGAGGAGCAGCGTGAGGGTTCTGGCTATTACGTGCGGGAGCGGCGCTATGGTTCGTTCAGGAGGAGCATGACGTTGCCGCAGGGTGTCGATGAGAGCAAGATCAGTGCCCGTTTCGACGGCGGTGTGCTCGAGGTAAGGGTCTCTGGCGCGGCGGCCGTACAGGAGCCGAAGCGCATCCAGATCGAAGCTGACGACGAAGGCGCGGGTGAGGATACCCCAGGCGGTTAGGCGACGGCAGGGAGCACACGTTGGAGATAGACCGGGGTCGTGATAGGCCCCGGTTTTTCGTGGGCCGGCAACTAAATTAGCGGTGTATGGAGGACGTGGAGCGGCGAATAGAGGAAGAGCGTGCCAGGGTCGAGGCCGAGTACAGGCAGGTTCTGCAGAGCTCGGTCCTCTTCGAGAGGAGAATCAGGGACCGCTGGCGGGAGAAATGCCTAGCCAAGAACCGGCGTATCGCCGAGTTGGAGAAGCGCGTCTTGGAACTGGAGCGGAGCCTCGGAGAGAGGGGAGACCTTTAGCAGGGGCTACTCCTCGGGGAGGTTCGCCGATATCAGGTCGGCGTAGATCCGCTGGCCTACGGGACGGAGATGGTAGCCGTCTTTGTAGAAGAGCTCGGGCCGGTCCGCGCTCACCGAGTGCCAGTCGACGAGCACGGTGTTGGGGTATCTTTCCACCCCTTCTGCGATCACCTGGTTGTTCGGCTCCTCCCACGCGCGGGGGACTGACACATTGATGAATACGACCCTATCTACGCCAGAGAGTGACCGCATGATCTGGTCGAACTCCCTTTTGGTGAAGATGCCATTGTTACCAAGGTGGACGACTACCACGTCCCCAAGCTGCCCCAGGGCGCGGCGGGACTTCAGGATGTCGGTAGCCGCATAGACCTGCAGACCGATCTCAGCGTCAATGACCGTCAGACCCTGTATATCCTTCTGCAGCCCTCTGACGGCGCCGAGCATAACCGAGTCGCCGATGGCGCTCACGGAACCGGTGAACTCCGAAGGACCTGTTCGTCCGACATCCGAGGTCATTTTCGCCGTCCACCTAGCTTGTTCGTGAGATGGCCTGTCCTTGTGGGGACTATCTATCCCGGCGGTGGAGGTCTCCTGGTGCGATTGTTCCACTGTATGTACGGACTTCATGGAGGTGAGGTAGGAGGGTTTCTTCGGCGGCTCTGCCTGGGCCACGGCTACGCCGAGCAGTGCGCAGGAGGCCACTATGGGCACGAGGGCGCCCGCCCACTGCAAGCGGAGCCGCCAGCCCTGCTGTCCCCGCGCCTCGCGGAGCGTCATCCAGGCCCGGCCCAGGGCGCCGCGGCGAATCGGCGTCTCGACGTAGCGGTAGGAGAGATCCGCCAGGATGACCGTCGCGGCCAGGCGCAGGGCGAGCAGGGACAACCCGTCGAAAGGCACGTCGAGTTCGGGGCGGGTCACCATGAACACCGGCCAGTGCCAAAGGTAGATGCCGTATGAGCGCACCCCGATCCAGCGCAACGGAGACCACCCGAGAAGGCGCGCGCCTATAAGCGTATACGGGTGGACGACGGCCATGATCGTCGCCGTCGTCGCGAGCCCGACAAGCGCGAACCCGCCCATGTAGAGGAAAGGTTGGAACTCACCGAGGTTCAGGCAGAACCAGACAAGGCTCCCCAGTGCGGCGAAGCCAAGTATGTCGAGAAGGAGTGGGACCGTCCACCCCCAGCGGCGCCTGAACCGTCCCCGACCGGCAAGCTGCAGCCTGCGATGGCGGGCTTCCGAAGGTCGGTACTTCTCGCCCGGCGACCACAAGAAGGCGAGCGCGGCTCCGCAGAGCAACCCCGTAGCGCGCGTATCCGTTCCGTAGTAGATCCTGGATGGATCTACGCCTGGCGCGTACAGGAGCGCCATGGCCACCGCCGATGCCCCGGCGCCAAAGAGCGCGACCCTCAGAACGCGCCGACTTCTGAGACGCGTCGCCCCGATACACAGCCCGAGGACGAGAATCGGCGGCCAGATCAGGTAGAACTGCTCTTCGACGGCGAGCGACCACAGGTGTTGTAGCAGCGAAGGACGCCCAACGGCCTCAAAGTAAGACTCCTGGCCGAAGATCAAATACCAGTTGGTCACGTATCCGAAAGCAGCGAATACATCGCCGCGCAGTCCCGCTACTTCACCGGGTAGGAACACCACGGCGAAGGCCAGGGTGACCACGAGCAACACGTAGAGCGCGGGGAGGAGCCTCCTCGCGCGCCGCAACCAGAAGGTCTTCAGGTCGATGCGACCCCTCTGGCGCCACTCCGCGAGCAGGAGCGCGGTTATGAGGTAGCCGCTGATAACGAAGAAGACCTCGACCCCCAGGAAGCCGCCAGGGATCCAGGCCAGGTCCGCGTGGTACAGGAGTACGGCGATGACAGCGAATGCGCGCAAGCCGTCCAGGCCTGGACTGTAAGGAAGCCGTACGTCAGGGGTGCCTAACGTTGCGCCGGCAAGTCTGTACGGTCCCTTACCACCGGTCTCGGGATCGACCATCTGCGGTTGTCGCAGCGTACGTTTCGTAGGTTCCCGCCCTCCAAGAGTAGAAAGGTGATCCTAGCACAGTCGTACACTCTAATGCAGGGCCAGGCAGATCGAAAAGTAATACATCCAGTACTTTTTGCTCGACGGTCTGGTCCCTATCAACCTTCCCGCTCTTCGGGCCGCGGGTCGTGGCTCATGTCGGGGGCGCCGGTGAAGGTCTCCTGATCACCCCCAAAGCGTTCCTCGACATGTGAGAGGGCCTGCTCTAGCGCCACTTCGTCCGCGGAATGGGGGAGATCCAACCTCCCAGCGAGCGTCTCGTCGAGCTTGGGATCAGAGAGGGCGCTCACCTCCTCCTGGAGGTTGGCCATCTCCTTCTTCCCGAAGCCTGGTCCAAGGTCGTTGACCATCAGGGCTATCAGCTTGCGTTCCTTGGTTTCGCGATCAGCCATCTTCGCCTCCTGGAGAGCTTCCGGCGTCCGAGTCTACAACGGATTCGAGGTGCTGTGGAACGGGTTAACGTTCACGGAGATGTCTTCGGCCCGACCCCGGGGGCGGAGATCTCATCTTTCAAAGCACGGGTCTGTGCGTCGAGGGCTACGAGTTCTTCTTTGGCGCTGGTCATACGGGCGTGCTCGGACCGGACGAAGCGGGTGTATGGGGCTATGGCCTCCCGCATACGATGACGAGCAAGAACAACTCTTCGAGGTCCTCGTGCGCTGGACGAGGCCAACGTCCTCCTGCGGCGCGCCGAAGTCCCTGAGGAAACCTACCAGGCTCTCTAGTAGCTCCCGCTCTACCAGCGCCTCGCGGCGCTCGTCGAGTATCCGCACCCCTTATACCTCCCTCTGCATGCAAGCATTATATACGCCTGACGGTTTCGCGATGTCCCGCTCGTGGTAACAAGAAAGGGAATCATCCGGCAAGCGCTATTCATGGAGGCTGCGTGAACTACAGAACGCTCGGCAGAACGGGTCTGGAGGTCTCGGAGGTAGGATACGGGGCCTGGGGCATCGCCGGTGACGCCTGGCTCGGCGCGAGGGACGAGGAATCGCTGAGAGCTCTGAACAGGGCCGTAGACCTCGGTCTCAATTTCATAGACACGGCCCTGGCATACGGGGAGGGACACAGTGAGCGGCTCGTAGGGAAGTTAGTCGAAAAGCGAGACGAGACCATCTACGTCGCCACCAAAGTTCCGCCGAAGAATAGAGTGTGGCCCGCTCCTGAGGGCATCCCACCTGAAGAAGCGTTCCCAGGAGATTACGTCAGGGAGTGTACGGAGCAGAGCCTCTCCAACCTCGGATTGGACACCATCGACGTGCAGCAATTCCATGTCTGGCAGGATGACTGGGTCGGTCAGGGAGATTGGCTCGAGGCGGTCGAGGACCTGAAACGGGAAGGTAAGATCCGCGCTTTCGGCGTCTCCATAAACGACCATCAGGCTTCGAACGCGCTGAGCCTTATCGAGACGGGCGCCGCAGATACGGTACAGGTAATCTACAACGTCTTCGACCAGAGCCCGGAGGACCGGCTCTTTCCAGCCTGCCGGCAACACAACGTCGGCGTCATAGTAAGGGTACCTTTTGATGAAGGCTCCCTGACGGGCAGGATCACTCCAGATACCACCTTCGAAGAGGGAGATTTTCGCAACGACTACTTCCGCGGCGACCGTAAACAGGAGGTCTACGACCGTGTGCGGGCCATCGTCTCCGAGCTCGGGGCGAGCGAGGACGAGATAGCCGAGATAGCGCTCAGGTACATCCTGAGCCATCCAGCAGTCTCGACCGTCATTCCCGGCATGCGCTCGGTCCGCAACGTCGAACGCAACATGGCCGTCGCCGACGGCAATGGACTCCCTGAGGAGCAGGTGAAGGTACTCAAGAACCACCGCTGGGACCGAGACTTCTACGCTTAGAGCGATATGCGGAAGGTCCGCGGACCTTCCGCATATCGCGGCTTCAGGCTACAGGCATCAGGATTCTTTGAGGTCACAGGGACGCCCGCATCGACGACCGCAAGATGGGCGGGTCCGAACGCCGTATTTGGTTGTCGATAGTTCTGGGTCGTCTGCTAGACTTCGTAGGATACGACAGGGAGCAAAGGGGCGAAGCTATGGTAGACCATCTCGTGTTTCTCGCCGTTCGGGAAGAGGCTTCGCAAGAAGAGATCGAAGATCTCATATCGTCTATACGCGCTTTGAGAGACGAGGTGCCGAGCACCGTCGACCTCTCCGTGGGTGAGAACTTCTCGGGGCGCTCCGGAGGATATACCCACGCCCTCTTCGCCAGGTTCGAAGACACTGCCGGTCTTCAGGAGTACATGGAGCATCCGGCACATCTGGCCGTAGTCGAGAAGCTGGATGCCACCACGACGGGCCGCATCGTCGCCGACTACGAGTTCTAGCGACATGGAGACCTCCGGCCACGAAAACATAACGCCCAGCGCTCTGAAGAGCAGGCTCGATGCTGGAGAACGTCCCGTGCTGCTGGATGTGCGCGAGCCCTGGGAGTTCGGACTCGCCCGTATAGAAGGCTCAGAGCTCATCCCTATGTCCCAGCTGGAGGCGCGTTTCACCGAGCTAGACCCTGACGTCGAGACCGTCGTGATCTGCCACCACGGCAACCGCAGTTCCTACGTCACCCAGGCCCTCCAGCACGCCGGTTTCGAGAAGGTCCTCAACCTCGAAGGCGGCCTCGACGCCTACTCTTCTGTAGACAAGTCCGTCCCGAGGTATTGACTCCTACCCGTTCCTGACGGTCTCCTCGATTCGACGGTAGAGGCCTGCGGCGAGTCCTTGCGGTTCTGAGGAACGTTCGGCTAGCATCCTGGCTGCCTGCCCTGTCTCGGTCTCGCCCGCTATCTCGAAGGTGAGGACCACGGGCTCGGCGTCTTCGAGGCCGAGTTCCTCGGCGATGGCCCGGCGTACTGCGGAGACCTCGCGGCCGGTCTTCGCCGAGATCTCACGGCTCGCGACTTCGGGGTCGAATTCCTGGCAGACTTCGATGCCTCCTCCCAGGCGCCGCTCCCACCACCACGGGGCGCTTACGCCTGTGAAGCTCTCATGCACCAGCGCCGTCGCGCTGTCTGCGAGAAGTTGATTCAGATATTCGGGCATGGATGATTTATACCAGCCACACGCTTACCCGCGGCGATCCGCTACTATACAATGCGATGAGGGAAGGAGTTATTCGATGCTTCTTGTAAGAGACTCGATGACCCGTGAGATCGTGACGCTCGCTCCGGATGAGACTGTGGGGACGGCGCTCGCTCTGTGCAGGGAGAGGCGCATCAGGCACCTTCTTGTCCTCACGGAAGGGAGGCTCGTCGGGATCGTCTCGGACAGGGACCT
>Ga0081538_10002813_pt1 | contig 16663 bp, 20 predicted proteins | sample TabmetS5T2R1_FD_71022 | JGI IMG/M metagenome (GOLD analysis project Ga0081538, IMG submission 71022) | Tabebuia heterophylla rhizosphere microbial communities from the University of Puerto Rico - S5T2R1 | ecosystem: Host-associated > Plants > Roots > Rhizosphere ... | reverse complement strand
CGGCTTCAAGCACGGCCCCGCGCTTGCAGAGTACGCGGCGCGCGTCGTGACGGGCGAGGAGGAGCCGCTCGAGCGGTTCGGGCTCGGCCCCCGCGAGCGCGGACCGAGCCTCCGAACCGCGGGATCGAACTAGGTCACGCGGAAGGTCCCGCTCATACCCACGCTGCGGTGCGGCGTGCAGTAGAACGTGTACCGCCCGCTGCGGAGCTGGACAGTGATCGTTCGCGTCCCGGCGAAGCCGAGCCCGGTGATCGTCCTGTTTCTGACGCCCGGGCCGGTGAGGACGAAGTTGTGGAAGCCGGCGGACCGGTCTCGCACCGTGATGCGGTAGGTCCCTCGCTTCAGCGTCCTTGCTGCTTTGCCGTTGAACTTCAGGGTGATCGTCTGGCCTGGCCCGACAGAGCCCGACAATTGCTTGGTGGCCGCGGCCGGGGCAGACAGCGCCCAGACGAGCGCGACGGCGGCGGCTCCGGTACTGGTGAGCACGGCTAGACGTCGAATCATTTCGGCTCCTTCCCCTTTTCGAGACACTTACGAGTACGTGGAAAGGCCGCCGGACGGATGGGCCGAGGTGGACGGAGCCCTCGAGCGTGAGTTCGAGTTCAGGGACTTCGCCGAGGCGCTTGCGTTCGTGAACCGCGTCGGCGCTGCAGCGGAGGACGCGAACCACCATCCCGACGTCGAGATCCACTGGAACCGCGTGAAGCTGCGCTGGTGGACGCACGTCACCGGCTCGATCACGGACCGCGACCACGAGCTCGCGGCGCGGACGAACGAGTTGGCGCGCGGCTAGACCGCGGGCTCTGGAGGAGGCTCGGGCGTCGGCGGCGCGGCCACTGACTCCTTCGCCTCACGGAGCCGGAAATAGAGGAGCGTCCAGGCGGTGGCGACGAACGGCGTCGTCAGCGTCCCGCCGATGATGTTGCCGACCGCCTCTTCGACCCATTGCGCAAACGGCGCCGTGACGATCGCGAGGACGATGTTGAAAGCGATGATCACGAGAATCGTCAGCACGATGACGCCGAAGACGTTCCAGCCGTAGCCCCGCACGAGCTCACGGCTGCGTCCGAACGACTCACCGGCGCTTTTGTCCTCGATCACGATCACGGCGATGATCAGCACCCACCAGGTGAGCAGGACGAGGCCGGGGACGATCAGCAGGAGCAAGCCGATGAAGATGCCGATCGCGGCGAGGATCCCGGCGACGATGATCGAGCCGAGCTTGGGCCTGACGCGGTCAAACGTCTCGGCGACGGAGAGATCGGCCTTTCCGTCCCTGATGTCCTCGACCGCCTTCACGAGCGCGCCTTGAACCCAGAACGTCGCGATCAGCGAGATGATCGAGGAGAGGATCGCCGCGAGCCACAGGTCGAGGATCAACGCGAGTAGGACCGCGATCACGGCGACGACGACGTAGACGATCAGCGGAATCGGCAGCAGGTGGCGCCAGTGTTCCTTGTAGTAGCGCCACGCCTCGCTGAGCACACCCTCGGTCGGGCTCACGGCGCGACCTTATCCCCTACGAGCGTGCGGCTGCGCGGATAGCGGCGACGATGTCGTCGAGCTCCTCGTCCTTCGTCAGGCACGCGACCGCCCCCGCTTCCTTCAGCGCTTCCGTCTCGCGGAGGTTCGCGGACGCCGTCAGGCACACGACGGCGACCTCAGGGCAGGCCTGGTGGAGCGCGGCGGTCGCCTGGACCCCGTCGATCCCGGGCAGGCGGTAGTCCATGAGCACCACGTCGGGATGGTGCTCGTGGCACAGAGCCACGACGTCGTTTCCATCCTCGACCGACGCCACGACCTGGACGTCGGACCGAAGCTCGAGCAGCATCTCGAGCGCCTCGCGGAAGACCTTGTTGTCCTCGACGAGGGCGACTCGGACTGGGCCTAGATGGCCTTCTGAACCTTCCCGGCCTTGAGACACCGGGTGCAGACGTACGCGCGGGTCGGAGTCCCCTTCAGGAGGACGCGAACCCGCTGGAGGTTCGGATCGAAGCGGCGCTTCGTGGCCACCATCGAGTGGCTCCGGTTGTGACCGAAGCTCGGCTTCTTCCCGCAAACTGCGCAAACCCTCGACATCGGCGCGCCAGTCTAGCTACTTGGCAGCCGTTCGAACCTGCTGGAAGACGTCCGCCATCTCGAGGGCGCTCCGGACAGCATCCGCGGCGCGGTCGATGCGCGCCTCCGCCTGCTCGAGCGTGTCCGTCGTCAGGACGCCGAACGCGACGGGCACGCCGGTCTCGATCCCGGCGAGCTGTAGCCCGCTCGCGGCCTCGCCGGCGACGTAGTCGAAGTGCGGCGTCTCGCCGCGGATCACGCACCCGAGCGCGACGATGCAGGCGTAGCGACGGGTCTTGGCGAGCGCCATCGCGGCGAGCGGCAGCTCGAACGCGCCGGGAACCGGAACGATGGTCACGGCCTCCCGATCGACGCCGGCCTGCTCGAGCTCTTCGATCGCCGTCTGGAGGAGCCGGCTCGTGATGTCGCCGTTGAACTTCGCAACGACGACTCCGACGGCCCGACCGTCGCCCGATGACGACCCCGTCACGACCTTGTAGCCCCTCGGGACCTCGAGCCCGCCAGGCGCGTGCTGCTGCGTCTCGGGAGCCGCGTCCTCGACCCGCTGCTCGTCTGGCTCGGGCTGCTGCCCGTCTTCGGAGGTGGTTCGAAGCGCCGGGATCTCGCTCACGAGCCCTCCGGCGAGAAGCGCAGATCCTGGTGGTGCAGACGGTGTCCGAGCTTGTCGCGCTTGGTCTCGAGGTAGCGTCGATTCTCGGCGTTCGGCGAGGTCTCGATGGGGACCTGTTCGACGACCGTCAGGCCGAACCCTTCGAGCCCGGTGATCTTCTTCGGGTTGTTGGTGAGGATCCGGATCGTCGTGAGCCCGAGGTCGGCGAGGATCTGGTTGCCGATGCCCCACTCGCGCGCGTCGGCGGGGAAGCCGAGCTCGAGGTTCGCCTCGACAGTGTCGAGCCCGTTCTCCTGGAGCTCGTAGGCCTTCAGCTTGCTGAGGAGGCCGATGCCGCGGCCCTCCTGGGCCATGTAGAGCAGCACGCCGCGGTCTTCCGCGCCGATCTGCGCGAGCGCCTGCTCGAGCTGCTCCCCGCAGTCGCAGCGAAGCGAGTGGAACACGTCTCCGGTCAGGCACTCCGAGTGCACACGCACGAGCACGTCCTCGGCGTCAGTGACGTCGCCCTTCACGAGCGCGACATGGGTCTTCCCGGTCAGCTTCTCGCGGAAGGCGACTGCCGTGAAGTCGCCGTAGGCGGTCGGCAAGCGGACGGAGACGGTGCGCTCGACGAGCTTCTCGGTGCGGCGCCGGTACTCGATCAGCGCGGCGACGGTGATCATCTTGATCCCGTGCCGCTCGCAGAACTCGGCGAGGTCGGGCACACGCGCCATCGTCCCGTCGTCGTTCATCACCTCGCAGACAACGCCGGCGGGGATGAGCCCCGCGAGTCGCGCGAGGTCGACGGCAGCCTCGGTCTGCCCGGTGCGCTCGAGGACACCTCCGGGGCGGGCGCGGAGCGGGAAGACATGGCCCGGTTGGACGAGGTCGCCCGCGCCGCGATTCGGGTCGATCGCGGTCTGGATCGTCGCCGAGCGGTCGGCGGCAGAGATCCCGGTCGTCACTCCTTCGCGCGCCTCGATCGAGACGGTGAAGGCGGTCTGAAGCGGCGCCTCGTTGTTCTCGGCCATCGGGCGAAGCTCGAGCTCGTCGACGCGTTCGGGAGTCAGGCACAGGCAGATGAGACCGCGGGCGTGCGTGGCCATGAAGTTGATCGCCTCCGCGGTCGCGAACTGACCGGCGATCGTGAGATCGCCCTCGTTCTCTCGGTCCGCGGCGTCGACGACGACGACGAACTTGCCGTCGCGGATGTCCTGAATCGCCTCTTCGACCGTGGCGAAGACCGTTGTCTCCGTCGCCATCGCGCTAGATGGTATCCCGGCGGATCAGCTTCTCGACGTACTTGGCGAGCACGTCGACCTCCAGATTCACCGCGTCGCCCGGCTGAAGCGCGCCGAGCGTGGTCACGTCGATCGTGTGCTGGACGAGAGCGACCACGAAGGTCTCATCGGTGAGGCTCGTGATCGTCAGCGCCACGCCGTCGACGGCGATCGAGCCCTTCTCGACGCAGTAGCGGAGGATGGCGGCGGGCGCCTCGATCTCGAGCCGCTCGCCCTCGAACGAACGAACGCGGCCGACGCCGTCGACGTGCCCCTGGACGTAGTGGCCGCCGAGCGGCTGGCCGGCCTCGACGGCGGGCTCCAGGTTCACCTCGGCGCGATACGGCTTGGCGCGGTCGGTGGTTTCGTCCATGACGTCGAATGCCAGCCGTCCGTTTTCGGCGTCGACGACCGTGAGGCAGGTGCCGTCGACGGAGATGGAGTCGCCGACCGCCGGGCTCAGGGTCGACTCGACGACGAGTCGGCCGCTCTCGAACGAGACGACGCGTGCGCGCTCACGGACGATCCCGGTGAACATGCCCCCAGGTTATTGCTCGTGCGCGATCGCTTCGATCGTCTCGCGGACGAGCGGCTGGAGCTTCGCCTTCGTGATCTCGGGGTCGGCGAGCTCCCGGCGGAGCTCCTCCACGAGCTCGGCCGACTCGGGGCCAAACTCGCCCGACTCGGCGAGCGCCTCCTCGACCTGCGCAGCGTCGGCTCGGCCGGCGAGGAACCAGGAGAGGGTCTGGAGAACGCGATCAGGGCTCGTGGACATACGCGCTGAGGAAGACATCCTCCCCGACTTGGCGGCTCTCGAGCCGGCTCAACCGTTTGAGCGGAGCGATTCCCTCGAAGAGCGTCGGCCCGTCGCCGGCGAGCTTCGGGGCGACGAAGACCAGCAGCTTGTCGATCAGGTCTTCGCGCAGGAACGCGGCCGCGAGGGTCGGCCCGCCTTCCAGCAGGAGGGACTGGACCCCCTCTGCGCCGAGCGCGGCGAGCTCGTGGGCGAGCGGTCCGGTGCGGAGCTCGAGCTCGGAGCCGTCGGGCAGCGGGCCGCGGCCGAACGCCAGGCGGCGCGGTTGTTTGCGCACGTCCACGTCCCGGGCATCAAGCCGCGGCGCGTCGGCGCGCACGGTCCCCATGCCGACCCCGACGGCGTCCGAGGCCGCGCGGAGCTCGTGGACGTGCCTGCGGCTCTCCTCACCGGTGATCCAGCGTTCGCCGGGCATGGTCAAGCGCCCGTCGAGCGTCATGGCGGCCTTGTAGGTCACGAACGGCCGGCGCTGCGAGATCCAGGTGCGCCACGCCTCGTTCTGCGCCCGGGCCTCGAAGCTGTCGACGAGCTCGACGTCGACGCCGCGCTCACGGAGCCACTCGAGCCCGCCGGTTGCCGACGGGTTCGGATCGAGAGCGCCGGCCACAACTCGATAGACGCCCGCGTCGAGCACGGCAGCTGCGCACGGCGGCGTGGAGCCGTGGTGTGTGCACGGCTCCATCGTCACGTAGAGGGTCGCGTCACGGGCTCGTTCGCCCGCGGCCTCGAGCGCGACGACCTCGGCGTGCGGACCGCCCTTCCGCTCGTGCCAGCCTTCGCCGACGACCTCGCCCTCGTTCACGACGACCGCGCCGACGACGGGGTTCGGGTGCGTCGTGCCGCGCCCGCGTTCGGCGAGCTCGAGCGCCCGCGCAAGCGTCATGTCAGCGCGGCGAGCTGGCGATAGGCCTGCGCGATGTCGTCGGCGCCGAAGATGCTCGTGCCGGCAACGAGAAGATCGACGCCCGCAGCCCGGAGCGGCGGGATGTTCGCGCGCCCGACTCCCCCGTCGACCTGGATGTGCTTCGTCTCCGGGAGTAGCGCACGGAGCCGCTCCACCCGCGAGATCGACTCGGGCATGAACGCCTGGCCGGAGTAGCCGGGGTTGATGCTCATGCAGAGCACGAAGTCGACCGGCTCCGCGACCTCGGCCGCCTGCTCCGGCTCCGTCCCGGGGTTGAACGCGAGCCCGGCGGCGAGCCCGTGCGCCCGGGCAGCCGTCGCGGTCCGCTCGACGTCGCGAGTGACTTCGTAGTGGAAGGTGACGCTGTCTCCACCGGCCTTGGCGATCGCCTCGAAATGGTGCTCGGGGTGCTCGACCATCAGGTGGCAGTCCATGCGTCCGCCGGCGCGGTGGACGATCGGCGCGATCCACTGAAGCACGATCGGCCCGATCGTCACGGGCGGGACGAAGTGCCCGTCACCGACGTCGAAGTGGAAGATCCGAGCGCCGGCGTCCAGCAGCGTCTCGATCTGCTCGCCGAGGCGCGAGAAGTCGGCCGCGTAGAGCGACGGCTCGACCTCCGGCCCGCGCATCCATTCGTCCCAGCCCACGGGCGCGATCTTACGAGCGGCCGGGTCGCTTGCAGCCAGGTCCCGGGGCCAGGCCCCTGGACCTGGCCCCTAGGGACGGAGGTTGGCGACGAAGAAGCCGGCCGTGCGGTGTTTGTGGGGGAGCGTGAGGAGAAACTCGGGCCGCTTGGGATGCGCAAACTCCGGCCACTTGTCCCCAAGCGGCTCGACGTGCAACCCGCTTGCGTCCACCACCTCTTCGTTCTCCGCCGCCGCGATCGTGCAGACCGAGTACGTGATCGAACCGCCCGGCTTCACGCGCTCGGCTGCGACCCGAAGGAGCTCCAGCTGCAGCTCGGGCAGCGGCTGCGCCCGCCAGCGGAGGTCCGGACGAGCGGCGAGCACGCCGAGGCCCGAGCAGGGCGCATCGACGAGGACGCGGTCGAATCCACGCAGCTCCTGCGGCAGCTCGCGCGCATCGGCATTCAGCACGGTGACGTTCGCGAAGCCGACGCGCCGCACCGCCTCTTCCAGCTCCCGTGCCCGCCCCGGATGGACCTCGACGGCGACGACTTCCGCCGCCCGTTCCGCGAGCTGCGTTGTCTTCCCGCCGGGCGCCGCGCACAGGTCGAGCACGCGGTCACCCTCCCGTACGCCGACCGCCGCGCCTGCCAGCTGGGAGCCCCTGCTCTGCGGCCAGACCCGTCCCTGCTCGACCTCCTCGGTATCGATCCGATCGACGACGCGCGTTTCACCGGTTCCGATCACGCGGTAAGCGGTCTCCGGCGGCTCGTTCTGCGCACGCATCAGCTCGAGTGCATCCGCGGCTCCCCACTGGCCCCACCAGGTCTCGGCAATCCAGTCGGGATACGAATGCTTGAGCGCCGCCTCCCGCGGCTTGCCCTCCGGCAGCGCCTCGAGCAGCGGGCCGATGCGCGTCGCCACCCGACGGAGGACCGCGTTCACGAGCCCCGTCGCCCGCCCAGCACCTGAACCACGCACGAGCTCCACCGCCTCGTTGACGCTCGCGCGGGCCGGCACGGCGTCCATGAACCCGAGCTCGTACGCGCCGAGGCGAAGCGCCGCGCGCACCGGCACGTCGAGCTCCGCGACAGGGCGGCCGCCGATCTCCTCCAGGGCGTGGTCGAGTGTGCGCCGGCGCTGGATCGCCCCGTAGGCGAGCCGCTGCGCGAACGCGCGATCCCGTGGATCGAGCTCGGCCGCCTCCGCGGCGAACGCGCGGTCGGCATATGCGCCCTCGTCGAAGACCCGAATCAGGACCCGGTGCGCGATTCGCCGACCGGGACTAGCGGAGGCCACGCTCGAACTCCGCGAGCGTCATCCGCCGCCGTCCTTCGGGCTGCACCTCGAGGATCTCGAGCTCGCCGTCCACGACCCGTGACCGCCACACGATCACGGGCCGGCCGTGGAGCTCCCCGCGAGCGCCGATGTGCGGCGAGAGCGCCCGGATCTGGTTGTGCAGCTCTTGCGGCGGGCGTGACCAGTCGAGCTCCCGGTCCGACGGGCCGATCTTCTCAGCGTAGGTCGCCTCCCCCTCCTGCGCACGAAAGTCAGGCGACTCGAGGACGCGCTCAACGAGGTCAGGAGCGATTCGGCCCGCGCGAGCAAAGACGGTGGCGAAGTCGTCGTCAGGCTCGATCGGAATGATCTCGGACGCGCCGACGGGCCCGGCGTCGAGCTCCTCCACGAGCCGGATGATCGAGACGCCGGTCTCGGTATCCCCGGCCATGATTGCCCGCTCGATCGGAGCGGCGCCGCGCCAGCGCGGAAGCAACGAGGGGTGGACGTTCAACCAGAGCGCCTCGTTCAGGAGCCGTGAAGGAACGAGTGCTCCATAGTCGACGAGGACGACGGCGTCCACCTCTGCAACGAAATCGGCGAGGCTCTCGGGCTGCCGAACGGGAATGCCGTGCTCTTCGGCTATGCCTTTCGCCGGCGTCGGCGCCATCCGCCGCCCGCGGCCTTTGGGTCGATCGGGGCGGCTGAGGACGTACTCGATCGGTCGCCGCTCCGCAAGCTGCCCGAGGATGTTCGCGCCGAACGGCCCAGTCGCCGCAACGGCGAGCTTCACTAGCGGGGAGAGAGCATCGCCCGCGGCCGCAGGATCCCGAGCGCCTCCTTGCGGGCCTCCTCGGTCGTGCGGTCGATGATCAGCACGCCGTCGAGATGGTCGAGCTCGTGCTGCGCGACCCTCGCCCCCAGGTCGCTCAACTCCAAGGAGAGCTCCGCGCCCGCTGGATCGCGACCCTCGAGACGAACGGTGGTCGCCCGCTCCACCGGCACCTGCACACCCTGCATCGAGAGGCACCCCTCGTCTTCGATGAGCGTCTCGTCCCCGCGCTCGACGATTGCCGGGTTGACGACCGCGACGGGCCCGCTCTCGGGATCCGGGTGGAAGACGAAGACGCGCCGGACGACGCCGACCTGGTTCGCGGCGAGCCCGACTCCGTTTGCGTCGGCCATCAGCCTCAGCATGCGGTCGACGAGCCGCGCAAGGTCCTCGTCGAACTGCTCCACCTCGCGGGCCGGAAAGCGGAGCGTCGGGTCGGGGTACTGGCGAATCTGCGCGAGCGCCGCCCGGCGCAGCGCTTCGCGCTCGGGGTCCAGCCGTTCGGTTCGGACCTGTCCAGCTTCGTCAGCCATCGCGCCTATGAAATCAAAGGCCCTGCGGATCGACGTCGACGACGGCGGTCACGCCCGCCCGCCGCATCTCGGGTGCAGCGGCTCCGAGCAGCTGCCCCACCTGCGCGGCGACGGGTCGCGGGTTCGCGGTCTTCGCGATCAGCTGAGCCCGGTGGCGCCCACGAAGCCGCAGGAGCGGCGCCGGACCGAGCAGGTCGGCCCGCACACCGGCGGCGATCTCACGGAGCAACTGCTCCGGCCCGCGCGCGTCCGGGCCCGATGCGACGACGCGAACGAGGTGTTGGTACGGCGGGTAGCCGAGCTCGCGGCGCCGCTCGAGCTCCTCGGCCAGGAACCGCGGCACGTCGTGTCGCGCCGCGTGGACGATCGGCCGGGCATCGGGCTGGAACGTCTGCACGAGCACGCGCCCCGGCGCATCCCGTCCGCTGCGCCCGGCGAGCTGCGTCAGCAGCTGGAAGGTCCGCTCCTCCGCCCTGAAGTCGGGCAGACCGAGCCCCGTGTCGGCATCGACCACCGCAGCCAGCGCCACGCCGCCGAAGTGGTGGCCCTTGGCGACCATCTGCGTTCCGACGAGCACTGCGCGATCGGCCTCGGCAAAGCGGCGGAGCGCCGCGGCGAGCTCGCCGGGCCGGCGCACCGAGTCGGCGTCGAGCCGCAACCGCTCGAGCTCCGGCAGCTTGTCCGCCAGCTCCCGCTCGAGCTTCTGCGTCCCTGCGCCGACGCGCGCGAGCTCCCCGGAGCCGCACGCCGGACACGCGGGCCCCGCGTCCTCGCTGCGCGAGCAGTGATGGCAGTGGAGCTTCCCGTCGGCGTGCAGCACAAGCGAGACGTCGCAGTCGGGGCAGCGCCGGGTCAGGCCGCAGGAGCGGCAGTGGATCGCCGGAGCGAGCCCGCGGCGGTTCAGGAGCAGGATCGCCTTGCCGCCGCCCTCAGCAAGGGCACCCAGCTCCTCGAGGAGCGGCGCCGAGAGCGGATAGCCCGCCTCGCGGCGCAGATCGACGATGCGAACGGGCGGAAGCCGTCCCGCAAGGCGGCCGCCGAGCTCCAGCCGCTCGAGGCGCGCCCAGCTTTCCGGTCGAGGCGTCGCCGAGCCGAAAACCGCGACCGCGTTCTCGAGCGCGGCCCGCTTGACCGCCACCGTCCGGGCGTCATAGCGCGGATCCGACTCCTGCTTGTACGCGGAGTCGTGCTCCTCGTCGACGCAGATGACGCCGACCCGCTCGAGCGGAGCGAAGATTGCCGAGCGTGCGCCGACAACGACCGGCGCGTCACCGCGCGCGATCCGCTCACGCTCATCGCGCCGCTCGGCCTCGGTCAGCGCCGAGTGGAGAACGGCGACGCGATCGCCGAAGCGGGCGCGCAGCCGGCCGACGGTCTGCGGCGCCAGAGCGATCTCGGGGACGAGCACGATCGCGCCGCGCCCGCGCGCGAGCGCCGCGGCGCAGGCCTGGATGTACACCTCGGTCTTGCCGCTGCCGGTGGCCCCGTGGAGGAGGAAGTTGCCGCCGCGGCCGTCCAGAGCCGCGAGGATCCTGTCCAGCGCGGCGCGCTGCGAGTCCGAGAGCGCCGCAGGCTCGGCCTCGCCGCCGAGCGCGTCCCGCGCGGCAGGCGACTCACGCTCACCACGCGGCTTTCGCTTCGTCGGCGCGACCAGCTCGAGCGCTCGAGCCGGGGTCGACCCGTAGTAGTCGGCGAGCCAGAGCGCGAGATCGACGAGCGGCTCGGGCAGCGCGTCAACGACGTCGCCGACCGGCGATGCCGTGACACCCTCCGGCGGGCCGTCCTCGAGGCCGACGACCACGCCGCGGCGCCGCGCGCCGTGGAAACGAAGGGAAACGACCGTCCCCTTCCCAACCTCGGGAGGCACCTCATAGGTGAAGGGACGGGCCACCGCTCGCGTCGCGACGAGCGGGTAGACAGACGCGTAGGGCACCGCGGCCAGCCTACTCATGCAGCTTGTAAGGTTCCCCTTACATGGAGTGCGGAATGATCTGCGCGCACGGCGTCTCGAAGCGATTCGGCTCGGTCCGGGCAGTCGAGGCCGCCGACCTCTGCGTCGAGCGCGGCGAGTTCGTCGCGCTGCTCGGCCCGAGCGGCTGCGGCAAGACGACGCTCCTGCGCCTGATCGCCGGCTTCGAGCGTCCGGACGCCGGCACGGTCGCGATCGACGGGCGCCAGGTCGCCGGCTCCACCTGGGTGCCGCCGGAGCGGCGTCACGTCGGCATGGTCTTCCAGGACTACGCCCTCTTCCCGCACTTGAGCGTGGCCGAGAACGTCGGTTTCGGGCTCGACCGCGAGGGACGCGCCCGCCGCGTCTCCGAGGCGCTCGACTTCGTCGGCCTGGGCGGCCTGGACGACCGCTACCCGGCGGAGCTCTCGGGCGGCCAGCAGCAGCGGGTCGCGCTCGCCCGAGCGCTTGCCCCGCGGCCGGCGGTCGTGCTCCTCGACGAGCCGTGGAGCAACATCGACCCGCTGATGCGGGCCGTCATGCGCGACGAGCTCTGCTCGATCCTCCGCGCCGCCGACGTCACCGTTCTGCTCGTGACGCACGAGCGCGAGGAGGCGTTCTCGCTCGCCGACCGGATCGCGCTCATGCAGGAAGGGACGATCATCCAGGCGGGCTCGCCGGAAGAGATCTACTTCGCGCCCGTGTCGCGCTGGGCCGCCGGGTTCGTCGGCGCCGCGAACCTGATCGCCGGGCGCGCTGCGGGGAACCACGTCGAGACCGCGCTCGGGGACTTCGCTGCCGACTGCGGCAACGGACATGCCCCCGTCGATGTCCTCGTTCGACCAGAGCTCCTCGAGCTCCGGCCTGACCCGCAGGGATCCGGCCGTGTCGTCAGCCGCGAGTTCCGCGGCCACGACGTCTTCTACCGCGTCCTCCTCGACGACGGAAGCGAGCTCTGCTCGCAGCGGCCTTCGACCGAGCGCGTCACGCTCGGCGAGCGCGTGACGGTCGTGCCGCACGCCGGCCGCGTCGCGATCTTCGACTGACGCGGCCGCTCGACCCTTTCTGTAAGGTCGACCTTACAAGCAATGTCAGGTCTACCTAACAGGAGGAGACGCATGCGGTTCGGAGTTCTCGCGCTGCTCGCGCTCGCCCTGGCTGCCTGCGGCGGCGACGGCGGCGGGAGCGGCGACGGCACCCTCACGATCTACTCGGGACGGGAAGAGGAGCTCGTCGGGCCGCTGATCGAGAAATTCGAACAGGCGAGCGGGACGAACGTCGAGGTTCGCTACGGCGACAGCGCCGAGCTGGCCGCGACGATCGCCGAGGAGGGCGACAACTCGCCCGCCGACGTCTTCTTCGCCCAGGATCCCGGCTCGCTCGGCGCCGTCGAGGAGCGTGGCCAGCTGGCTCCGCTGGACGAGTCCGTGCTCGAGCGGGTCCCGGAGCGCTTCCGCAGCGCCGACGGCCGCTGGGTGGGGACGAGCGGCCGGGTCCGCGTGATCGCCTACAACACCGAGGAGCTCTCCGAGAACGAAGTGCCTGACTCCGTGCTCGATCTGACCGACCCGAAGTGGAAGGGGAAGATCGGCTTCCCACCCACGAACGCGTCGTTTCAGGCGTTCGTGACGGCGATGCGCCTGAGCGCAGGGGACGAGAAAACCCGGCAATGGCTCGAGGGGATCAAGGCCAACGACCCCAAGCTCTACGAGCGGAACACGCCGGTCGTCGAGGCCGTCGCCGCCGGTGAGATCCTGCTCGGCCTCGTCAACCACTACTACCTCTACCTCGTCAAGGAGGAGAACCCCGACGCGGCGGTCGCGAATCACTATCTGAACGCTGACGATCCCGGCGCGCTCGTCAGCGTGGCCGGGGCCGGGATCCTCGATTCGGCGGATTCGAAGGAAGAGGCCGCCGACTTCATCGACTACCTCCTCTCGGAGGAGGGCCAGCAGTTCTACGTCGACCAGGCCGAGGAGGCCGAGTACCCGCTGATCGACGGCATCGAGCCGAAGGAAGGGCTGCCGCCGCTCGACTCGATTCCTGGACCGCAGCTCGACCTGACCCGGTTCGGCACCGAGCTCGAGCGGACGCTCGAGCTCCTCAACGAGGTCGGCTTTACGACGTGAGCGCGGCGGGCGGATCCCGGCCTCCAGCCCTGCTGGCGGGGGTCGGGATCGCCGTCGTCGCGCTCCTCGGCCTCCCACTCGTCTACCTGGTCGTCCGCGCCGTCGAGGGCGACGCGTGGGACGTCCTTCTCTCCGAGAACCTCGCGCACCTGATCTGGGACACGGGCGTGCTCGTCGTCGTCGTGACGGCGACGGGGCTCGCCCTCGGCGTGCCGCTCGCGTGGCTCGTCGTGCGGACCGACCTCCCCGGGCGCACTGTGTGGGCGACGCTCGCCGCGCTCCCGCTCGTGATCCCGAGTTATGTCGCCGCGCTCGTGCTGCTTGCGGCCTTCGGTCCGCGCGGGCTGCTCCAGAAACTCCTCGAGCCGCTCGGCGTCGACCGCGTTCCGGAGATCTACGGGCTGCTGGGAGCATGGCTCGCGCTGACGCTCTCGACCTATCCGTTCGTCTTCCTGCTCGCCGCGTCGGCACTCCGCTCGCTCGACCCGGCGCTCGAGGAGGCTGCGCGCGGGCTCGGGCGCAGCCCGCTGGAGACCTTTCGCCGAGTCACCCTTCCTGTGCTGCGCCCCGCCCTCGGCGCCGGCGCGCTGCTCGTCGCCCTCTACGTGCTCTCCGACTTCGGCGCCGTCTCGCTCATGCAGTACGACTCGCTGACGCGCGCGATCTTCCTCCAGTACCGCTCGCTCTTCGACCGCGCGCCGGCTGCCGTTCTCTCCCTGGTGCTCGTCGCGCTCAGCGGGCTGATCCTCGTCCTCGAGTTGCGGATGCGCGGCCGGGCGCTGGCGCGTTACGGCCGCGCCGGAACGGGCGTCGCGCGGCGGCCGCGCGTCGTCGCGCTCGGCGGCTGGCGCTGGCCGGCGCTCGGCTTCTGCTCGCTCGCGGTCGGCCTCGGCCTCGTCGTTCCGATCGCCGTGCTCTGTTACTGGGCCGTGCGCGCGTTCACCCGGGTCGAGCCGGTCGACTGGAGCTGGGGGCCGGTCGCCGGCTCGGTGGGCGTCTCGCTCGTCGCCGCCGCCGTCACCGTCGCCGCCACGCTCCCGATCGCGATCCTCGCCGTCCGGTTCCCACGCGGCTGGACGCTGGCGCTCGAGCGCCTCTCCTACGCGGGGAACGCGCTGCCCGGGATCGTGATCGCGCTCTCGCTCGTCTTCTTCGCCGCCAACTATGCGACGCCGATCTACCAGACGACGGCGCTGCTCGTGTTCGCCTACGTCGTCCGCTTCTTCCCGCAGGCGCTCGCGGGGTCGCACTCGGCGCTCGTCCGCGTGAGCCCTCGGCTCGAGGAGGCGGCCCGCGGGCTCGGCCGGCGGCCCGTGTCGGTATTCGCACGGATCACGGCGCCGCTTCTCGCACCGGGTCTCCTCACGGGCGCCGCCCTCGTTTTCCTCAGCACGATGAAGGAGCTGCCGGCGACCCTTCTTCTGCGCCCGATCGGGTTCGAAACGCTCGCGACCGAGATCTGGAAGTACACGGCCGTCGCGGCGTATTCGCGCGCCGCACTGCCCGCCCTTGTCCTGATTGCCGTCTCGGCGCCGATCGTCTACCTGCTCGGCGTGAGGTCCGGCTCGGAGGTGGAAACGCCCGGGTAGGCTTCGGCCCGATGGCGCAGCAGGGCCACTCCGTCGACGAGTACCTCGAGACGATCTACTTCCTCGCCTTTCCGATCGGCGAGTACCGGCCGTTGAACACCGGCTCGCCCACGCTGGCTTCCCGCGTCGCCGAGATGCTCGGCGTCTCGCGCGCGTCCGCCGGCGAGATGCTCAAGCGCCTCGAGGCCGAGGGCCTGATCGAGCGCGGCGAGCACAAGGAGGCACTCCTGACCGCCTCGGGCCGCGAGCGCGCCGAGCGCGTCGTTCGGAAGCACCGGATCATCGAGCGCCTGCTCACCGACTTCATGGGCTACAGCGCCGCGGAGGCGCACGTGTACGCCGACGAGCTCGGCGATACGTTCACGGAGGACATGGTCGAGCGCATCGCGGCGAAGCTCGGGAACCCCGACCGCTGCCCGCACGGCTGGCCCGTCGACCCGGACTTCGAGCAGGCCGAGAACGACGAGCTGAAGGCGCTCGCGGAGCTCGACGAGGGCCAGAAGGCAACGGTCGTCCGCCTCGCCGAGCACGACGGCGACCTTCTCCACTGGTTCTACGACCAGGGCTTCGAGCCGGGGACGACGCTGCAGATGACCGCCGCCGACCCGGCGGCCGGAAGCTTCCGCGTCAAGCTCGACGGCCGCGAGGAGACGGTCGCCGAGAAGGCTGCGGCCGGGCTCTTCGTCAGGCCTTCGTAGCGGCCAGGAGCTTCGCCAGTGCGGCGGCGTCGAGCTCGCCGCGGTTCCGCTGAAGCGCGATCAGTGCGGCTTGTTTCGTCATGGAGCCTCGAGGTTCGCAGGCTCATCGGCTGTTCCTGCCGGGCCCAGCGTTTGCGCCGGGGCAATGGGGTCAGGTCTTGCATTGCCACAACCCTCAACTTGCCCTTGAGAAATGTCGTATTGCAAGACCTGACCCCAGACACGGCCCGGCGAGCCGTGTCGAGCCAACGGTGACGCCGGGAGCTAGACGGTGGCTTGCTCGGCGCCGATTCCGGCTGCCGCGCGCAGCGCCTCGGCCTTGTCGGTGCGCTCCCACGTGAAGTCGTGGTCGTCGCGCCCGAAGTGGCCGTAGGACGCCGTCTTCGCGTAGATCGGCCGCAGGAGGTCGAGGTCTCGGATGATCGCGGCCGGCCGCAGGTCGAAGTGCTCCCTCACGAGCTCCTCGATCTTCGGCACCGGAATCCGCTCCGTCCCGAACGTCCGGACTGTGATCGAGACCGGATGGGCGACGCCGATCGCGTAGGCGACGTTCACTTCGCAGCGCTCGGCGAGGTCGGCAGCGACGACGTTCTTCGCCACGTACCGCGCCGCGTAGGCGGCTGAGCGGTCGACCTTCGTCGGATCCTTGCCGGAGAACGCACCACCGCCGTGGCGCGCCGCGCCGCCGTAGGTGTCGACGATGATCTTCCGGCCCGTGACGCCTGTGTCCCCCATCGGCCCACCGAGCACGAACTTGCCCGTCGGATTCACGTAGACGAAATCGCGGTCGTCGTAGAGCCGCCGCTCGTCGTAGAGCCGCGGGTCGAGGATCGGATGGAGCACGTGCTCGATGACGTCTTCCTTGATCGTCTGCGGGTCGACGTGGTCGGCGTGCTGCGTCGAGACGAGCAGGCGGACGATTTCAACCGGCACCTGGCGGTCATGCTCGTCGACCTCGTAGCGGACAGTGACCTGCGCCTTGCCGTCCGGCCGCAGGTACTTCAGCTGCTCCGACTTCCGAACGCCCGCGAGGCGGCGCGTGATCTTGTGAGCGAGCTGGATCGGGAGCGGCATCAGCTCCTGCGTCTCGCGCGTCGCGTAGCCGAACATCATTCCCTGATCGCCGGCGCCGAGCTGGTCGAGCGGATCGTCGTCGCCCGGGTCGTGCTGGACCTCGTAGGACTTGTCGACGCCCTGCGCGATGTCCGCGGACTGCTCGTCGATCGCGACCACGACGCCGCAGGTGTGCGCATCGAAGCCCCACTCGGAATGCGTGTAGCCGATCTCCGCGATCCGGTCGCGAACGAGACGCGGGATGTCGACCCACGTTTCCGTCGAGATCTCCCCGGCGACGACGACGA
>Ga0081538_10002812_pt1 | contig 16664 bp, 21 predicted proteins | sample TabmetS5T2R1_FD_71022 | JGI IMG/M metagenome (GOLD analysis project Ga0081538, IMG submission 71022) | Tabebuia heterophylla rhizosphere microbial communities from the University of Puerto Rico - S5T2R1 | ecosystem: Host-associated > Plants > Roots > Rhizosphere ... | reverse complement strand
CGAGATGCGGTTCTCCCAGACCGGGCACCTGTCGCCCGCCCAGTACCGGCGGGCCGGCAGCGGCTGGGCGTCGTTCTTCGACCGGATCGCGGCCCGGCTGGCGGCCTCCTAATTGGACGTAGACCCTGGCCGGTGGCAGGCAGGGCTGGAGGAGTTACTGAGCCGGGTCGCGGGCCGGTTTGGCCGGGTGGAGCCACGCCGGCGGACCAGGGCGTTCGTGCTGGGCTGCTGGCTGACCTGCCACGCAAGAACTGCTGGACGATCACACTAACGAACGTCGTGCCAACAGCTCGCCTCGGCAGACGCTCGCTCGAGCCAAATTGCGCGGCAACTCCGCTCTACGAACCCGCACGAACCACCACGCGCCAGCCCTCCTGGTCTGGTGCAGTCACCTGCTGCGCAAGGCTTCGTGGTGAGCGCCGTGGTGGGGATTCCTGGAGGGCATGCAAGAGGTCAGGAGTTCAAACCCTTAACGAGGGTTGGGTGAGAGTCGGTGTGAGGTTCACGTGCTGGTGCCGTCCAGCATTGGTCTAGTTGACGCCGCTGACCTGCGCCAATGCACGCCTAAATAGTGTCCTTATCCGCTCACACCGTGATCACGATCTTCCCTCGGGCGTGTCCCTCCTCCAGGTATCGGATGGCCTCGGGGGCCTGGCGCAGTGGGTAGGTCCGGTCGATGACCGGCGCCACCTTGCCAGCCTCGATGAGCTCCTTCAGCACCACCAGGTCCTGGCTGCGCTCCTTGGAGACCAACGGGCGCAGCCGCTGGCGCGAGAACGCCGCCACCATGGGCGCTCGCAGGATCTGACGATCAAAGCCGCCAAGCCACCGTCCGCCTCCTTCGCCGCCCACGATCACCAGCGTCCCCCGGGGAGTGAGGGCGCGCCGCAGCTGCGACAGCGACCGGCGGCCCGCGGTGTCCACGATGAGGTCCCAGTGACGCGCCCCGTCGGCGAAGTCCTCGCGGGTGTAGTCGATCACGTGGTCCGCGCCGATCGATCGGACCAGGTCCACCTTGGTGGTGCTGCACACGCCGGTGACCTCCGCGCCGAACGCCTTGGCCAGCTGCACCGCGAACGACCCCACCCCGCCGGCCGCCCCGATGACCAGGACCCGCTGCCCCGACTGGACCTTCCCCGTGTCGCGGACGGCCTGCAGGGCGGTGAGGCCAGAGATGGGCACGGCCGCGGCCTGCTCGAAGGTGAGGTTGGCGGGCTTTGGGGCCAGCTTGTCCGCTCGGGCGCACACGAACTCGGCGAAGGAGCCCTCGCCGATGCCGAACACCTCCGCACCCGGCTGCAGCTGGGTCACGTTGGTGCCGACCGCCTCCACGCGCCCGGCGACATCCCTGCCCCGGACGTGGACCTTGGGCGTGCGCAGCCCGTAGCCGATGACGCGCACCAGGTAGGGCAGGCCGGTCATGAGGTGCCAGACGCCGGGATCCACGCCGGCCGCGTGCACCCGTACCAGCACCTCGTTGTCCTTGGGCGCGGGCTTGTGGATCTCTCTGATCTCGAGGACATCGGCTGCGCCGTAGGTGTCTTGGACGACCGCCTTCATCGGCTCCTCCTGATCCTCGGCCGGGTTTGGTGGGTCGTCCCCTTCCGCATCCCTCGCCGAGCAAGCGTGCGCCCTTCGACACGACCGAACTGCGCCAAGCTCGCCTCCGGCCTGGCCAGAAGCGTAGTCGACCGCCCTCGGGGCGGCGGCTCCGGCACTTGGTTGCCGGAGCCGCTCGCTCGGTCGATCAGCCCGCCGGCAGCTGTACCACCGACAGGATGTTTCCCTCGGGGTCCTTGAACCAGGCCCCTCGGATCCCGCCGAGCTCGGCGATGCCGTTGACCGTCTTCACCCCCGGCAGGTCGTAGTCCTCGAAGGTCACGCCCTTGCCCCGGAGCTCGGCCACCGTCGCATCCACATCGCGAACCATGAACGCGCCTAGGGTGTGCTGCGCCGTCCCGGCGAACTCGGTCGGGTAGAGGCTGAAGTAGGAGTCTCCGGACCGGTAGATGATGCCTCCCGGGTCCTCCATCACGGCCTGGGCGCCCAGGACGTCCTCGTAGAACCTCCGTGTGCCATCCAGGTCCTTGGCCGGGATCGTCGCCCCGAACGACCATTCGGCCGGCGTCGGCATGGTCATTGGCCCCCTCCTTCCTTCGGACGCCCAGGCGGCGCCCGATGCGAAGTTCACATTCTCTTCCTCGCAGTGGCGGTGTGCTATGACCGCAAGACTGGGCTGACGCCCGGGTCTGAGGTCATGATCAGCCGCCCATAGGCCATGCTGGAGTTGCGGAGGATCGCCCACCGCAGCACGGACGGCCCGGTCATCGTCTGCTCAATGTCGTCTTGAACGTCAGCCTGTCCACGCATGCCGTGCCGGGCTCAGCACGCAGCAGCGGCGCAGCAACCAACCCGCATGTCCCACACGAGGCACCACTGAACCGCCCTCCTGCTCTTGCGCTATGGCCTGCAATGCGAGGGTTCGCGGTGGGTGCCGTAGCGGGGTCTCGATGGCATGCAAGAGGTCAGGAGTTCAACCCCTCAACGAGGGGTTGGGTGAGAGTCGCTGTGAGGTTCACGTGCTGGTGCCGGTCGTGTTCCTGATGCTGCCCGTGGTGGTGCTGTTCGCGCTGTACCCGGGCCTGTTCGCGCTGTCGCGGCTGGCCCGCTGACCAAGGAGGCTCCATGTCCCGGCTGGACCGTCTGCTGCTCGGACTGAAGGGGGAGCGGGGCGACGTGCCCGGGTGGGTGCCTGATGACAACGATGACGGTGGCATGTCTCATATGATCCAATACTCCCACATACCGCCGTTGGGAGGTGCGAGGTGCGGCTCGGCATCTACGTGCGGATCTCCAAGGACCCTGACGGACAGTCGACATCGCCGGCTCGCCAGGAGCAGGACTGCCGCGCCTTCGCCGAGCTGGACGGCCACGAGGTCGTCAAGACCTACTCCGACATCGACATCAGCGCCTACACCGGCGTCGACCGGCCCGGCTACGAGGAGCTGATGGCCGACCTGGAGGCCGGCGTCCTCGACGGCGTACTGGTGTGGCGGCTAGACCGGCTCACCCGCCACTTCGACGACCTCCAGCGGCTCTGGAAGCTGATCAACGGCCGCGGCGTGACCTTGCTGGCCGTGCGCGACTCGATCGATACCAGCACCGCCAGCGGCGTACTGATCCTCCGCAACCTGGTCGCCATCGCCGAGTACGAGAGCGCCAGCATCAGCGACCGCACCCGCAGCGCCAAGGCCGCCTCCGCCCGCACCGGCCAGCCGAACAAGGGCGGGATCCGCGCCTTCGGGTACACGCCCGACAAGCTCCAACTCGTGCCGGAGGAAGCCGCGGCGATCAAGGAGGCGGCCGAGCGGCTGCTGGCCGGCCAGAGCCTGCGGAGCATCGCCGACGACCTCAACCGCCGCGGCATCCGCACCCCCCGCGGCAAGACCTGGCTGCCCGGCACCCTCGCGACCGTGCTCGTCAACCCGCGGATCGCCGGACTACGTGCCTACAAGGGGACCATCGTCGCCGACGCCGCATGGCCGGCCATCATCACCCGCGAACAGCACGAGAAGCTGGTGGCGCTCCGCAAGGACCCGACCCGACGGTGGGTGCCGCGAGGGCGACCCGCCCGACACCTGCTCGCCGGGATGGTCGAGTGCGCCCGCTGCGGCGAGCGCGCGGAGAAGGACGGCGAGCGGGCCAGCCGGATGGTCAACCGCCCCGAGGGCGGCCGGGACTACTACCTGTGCCGCAAGCCACCACTCGGCCGCGGCTGCGGCGCGCTGGTATCGGGTCGCCAGCTCGACGCCTTGGTCGTGGAGCGCGTGTTCGCCGCGCTCGACTCCGAGGAGTTCACCCAGGCGCTCAAAGGTCCTCGCCCTGCCGACGCCGAGGTAGCCCGTCAGCTCGAGCAGGACGAGGACCAGCTCAGGTGGCTAGGTCATCAGCTTGGCTCGGACCCGCTGCGGCGACCGGCATTCCTGGCGGCGATCGCTGAGGTGGAGACGCGCCTTCGACAGAACCGGGCCCGCCTGGCGCGGGAGCAGCGGTCGCGTGTCCTGGCGGCGCTCCCCGAGGACCTCGACCAGCTCCGGCATCTCTGGGAGCACGTCTGGACCCTGGACCGCAAGCGGGCGCTGCTCGACACCCTCATCGAGAAGGTGATCGTGCGGCCCTCCACACTCGGGTCCAAGACCGGCCGCCGGTTCGACCGGTCACGCGCCCGGATCGTCTGGCGCGTCTGATCGCCACCCTCGTTCATATGGAGGCAATCCATTACAAGACGGCACAACACGCCGCAACCGGTAGACCTGCGCAGAAGCACGATGGTTTCAGTGCAGGGCGGCCGACTGTCACTGAGCGGTGTCTGGACCCGGGCTCTGAGGGGCGCGGCGGCTCTCCCCGAGCGGCGCGCCCGCCTCGCCGACGACGTGCGCCGCCTGGCCGGCCGGAGCGGCTTCGTCTTCGATGAGGCGCGACGCCTCGGTGCCGAGGTGCCCGACGGCCTAGCCCCATGCTCGCTGGTGTGGTTGCACTGGAGCGACTGGATCGCCGAATGGGCGAAGGCCAACCGACCGTAACCGCCCCGGACTTGGCAGTCACCGACCAAGCCGACCGGCCCGACCTGGATACGCTCCAGGAGTGGATGAGCGAGGGTGGCTGCGAGGCCACCGACGGGGTGCTGGGTTGAGCCCGATAGGACCTGCGAGCATGGGGAGGAGTCCTGGCTGCTACGGCTGAGCTACATTTAACCCCGAGGCGCAGGCGGGGTCCGGTGCGGCGGCCGGGCCCCGCCTCTCACGTTTAACCGCAGCCTGAACCTGGGCGCGTTCGGTGAGCACGCGGACCAGCTCGAGCTGGGGCAGGCACGCGGGGAATGCCTCGCAGCCTTCCCCGCATGTGACGTTGTCGGGCAGCTTCTCCGCCCACCACGGGCAGCGGCGCAGCGACACCGGCGTCCCCTACCGCGAGCTGGCCGCGGCGTCCAGCTCGGCCGCGGCGACCACCTCGACCAGCGGCCGGCCGAGGTCGTCGGCGGCGCGGTAGCGGGCCGGCAGGGGCGCCACCGACGGTCGGCAGTACAGCGACGGGCGGCGGTGCCAGCGGATCAGCGCGACAGCGCCGAGCACCATCAGCGACCCGGGCACGGCCCACGCCAAGAACTCTGGGAGCAGGCCGTCCAGCGCGAGGACGATCAGAGCGGCAGCCAGCCAACCGACCAGCAGGCAGAGGGCGATCACGGTCGCCGCTCCGGGATCGTCGGGGCCAGTGCGCCGCGCTCCCGCCACCAGGTCGGCGGCGGATCGTGGCGGGCGGCCAGGGTGCGCTTGATCGCGCACCATTCCCACACGAGCGCGAACGCCAGCGCGCCGATCACCGCCAGCGCCGCCAGCACGCCGACGACGTAGGCGAAGATCAAATCCAGGCTCATGCCTGTCCTCTCCCTTCAGTGAGGGAGCGGCCCCGAGGCTGGCTGCCACCGGGACCGCCCCGTGTGCCCTTGCGCTTCCCCTTCACGCGACCTGCGCTACTTGCTCCAAGGGCACCTGCGACCCGACCGGCTACGCGCTAGCCGCCTCGACGCTCGTCTCCGCGACCACGCCCCGGTCGCTGCGCATCTCCAGCTCGACCACCTGCCAGGCCGGCGCCACCTTGTTCTTGGTCACCTGGACGCGGACGCGGCTGCCGACCACCTCGCCGCCGTCGCGGAGCTGCCCCACCGGGCGCAGGTCCAGCCGCACCGAGGCGTAGTAGCCGAGCGCCCGGCCGCCTGAGGTGTAGACGGGTGTGCCGGGTGTGCCGGCGCGCTGGCGAAGCTGGTTGGTCACGATGACCGCGGTGCCGGTGCGGGCGATCGGACCGCAGAGCTTACGGAGCGCCTGGCTGAGCAGGTTCGCTTGGACGCCCGCGTGGCGTTCGCCCATCTCCCCGTCCAGCTCGACCTTGGGTACCAGGGCGGCGATGGAGTCGATCACGAGGACATCCAGCGCTCCGGAGTTGACCAGGACGGCGGCCACCTCCAGGGCTTGCTCGCCGTGCTCGGGATGGCAGAGCACGAGCCGCTCCAGATCGACGCCGATCGTTGCGGCCCAGCCGAGGTCGAGGGCGTGCTCGGTGTCGATGAAGCACGCGGCCCCACCTGCCTGCTGGGCCTGGGCGATCACGCTGAGGGCGAGGGTGGTCTTGCCAGCACCGTCGGGCCCATAGATCTCGGTGAGGCGGCCTCGCGGCACCCCGCCGACACCGATCGCCAGGTCGAGCGCGAGGTTGCCGGTTGAGACGGCCGCTACAGGCGGCGCACCGTCAGGGCACCCCGCGACGCCGGGCCCGAAGCGGTGGCGGAGCTGCCCTAAGGCGGCATGGAGGGTGTGATCGTGGCCGGCCTCTTCGGGTGGTGAGGCAAGCCGGACGGTGGTGGGCATGCTGCTCCCTTCGGTGGATGGCGGAACGGCAGCCCAGCAGGTAGGAGTCTGAAGACGGGGCTGCCGCTCCCGTGAGGGCTTGGCTGGGCGAGCCGCGGCACCACCTCCTTGCCGGAGGGTGCCCGGTCCGGCAGTTCCCCGATGGCCGCCGGTCTCCGGGCTGCCCTCCGCTCTCATACGAGAGAATGAATATCTATCAGCTTGCATAGACGCCGGTCAAGAGCTGATTCGCAAGTGGCTCTTGACCAGCGCCAAGCGCTGGCGCATGGTATGCAGTCAGCCGACTTGTAGGAGGCGTGCATGAAGGTCATCGCCGGGGGCTGCTTCGACGGTACGTGCCCCACCATCTACGCCACCGACCATGGAACGGTGGTCGTTCAAGGCCAGCTCATCCACGACACTGACGTGGTCCTCGGCGAGGGCGAGGTCCTGGTGGAGATCCCGGCCGGTCTGCTCAAGGAAGCGAATGCCTGATCTGGCTTGGTGGCTCCAGCACTTCGAGCGCTCAGCCTTCCGGCTCGAGTGCCTGCCGGCGTACTCAGTACCGCAGGAGGCAGCGATGTTGGCGGCCTTCCGCCGCGGTGAGGCCGTCGAGCTGCCGGCGGATCATCCCTGGCTAACCCGCGTCCGCGAGAAGTGCGGCGCCGGCCGCACGATGGAGCGGGTGAGGGTCGTCAGTCGCCCGCTCACCGATTACGAGCGGTTCGAGCTGTCGCTGTACCCGCACAGCCGCGCGGCCGGCGAGAACATCCGCGTGGTGGAACGAGGCTCGGTAGAGGTCGCTGAAGACTTTTGGTTGTTCGACGACGCGGCTGCCGTGGTCCTTCGCTACGACGCAGCGGGCCACTTCCTGGGCGCCGATGTCACCAGCGATGTTGTCAGGTTCCGCCGGCAGCGCCAGGTTGTGCTGGCCCGGTCGATTAGCCTTGAGGAGTACCAGGCCCGACGTTGAGCGACCCCACGGAGGAGTCACCCCGCAAGCAGCTCGGCAACCGGCTGCGGCTCCTTCGTGTTCGCGCCGGGCTGACCGGCGAGCGGATGCCGGGCTTCACGCAGTCCAAGGTGTCACGGCTCGAAACGGGCCGGACGACACCGAGCCTTGCGGACATCGAGGCGTGGACGCGGGCGACCAACGCCAGCGCCGAGGAAGTCGCCGAGCTGGCCGGCCTGGTCGAGCAGCTGGCAACCTCGGCGACCAGTTGGCGCATTCTCCACCGGCTCGGATTGGCTGAGAAACAGCGAGAGATCGCCGAGCTCGAGCGAGAAGCCCGCCACATCCGTACGTTTCAGCCGACGATGATTCCGGGGCTGTTGCAGGTGGCTGACTACGCCCGCCGGGTCATCGAAATGGCGTACCGGCCAGGAGACATCGCCCCGGCCATCGCCGCCCGCATGGAGCGGCAGAGCATCCTGTACGACCAGGCCAGAAGGTTCGACTTCCTCGTGACCGAGGGCGCTCTACGTTGGCGGCCCGGCGACATGGAGATGCGCCCGCAACTCGATCGCCTGCTCTCGATGGCCTCCTTACCGAACGTGACGCTGGCTGTCGTGCCGTACGGTTCCGGCCGGATGCCCCTGCTGCATCCCTTCGTCATGTGGGAGCTCGAAGACGAGACCCTGATAACCGTCGAGACCTACAGCGCCGAGCTACAGGTCCGCGATCCCGCCGATGTTCAGCGCTACCAGGAGGTCTGGACGCGGCTCATGGAGGACGCCGTCGGAGGTGATGAGTGGATCAGGACGAGCGGGTGAGCCGGCTGCGGCGATCCCAGGCGGTGACGTATGGCGGCGCCGCTGACGTGGCCTACGCCCGGCAGGTCGGCCGGCCAGTCGAGGCCATCTGGCCGGAGGGTGCAACCCGCGACTGACCCGGCGGCGCGGCGTCCAGGCGGGCGAATCATGCCCCTCTATCTAGCAATCACCCCCTGGTGATGCTGCTGTGGGGTGTGGCCAGTGAAGCGCTGCGGGACGTCGTCACCCGGTTCCTGGACAAGGTGCGGTTTAAGTGACGCCGTCAGAGGGGGATGTGTTCGGTGCGCAGCTCGTGGCTTTCGTCGGGGAGGCGAGCCTCGTACCAGATTCGGTGACCGCCGCCCGGCAGCGGGAGCACGTCCAGGTAGCGGACGTCGACCACGGGCGAGTTCTCGACCTGGGTGAAGCGGCCGTCCTGGCCGGTGCGGACGGCCAGGCCGGTGCGTTCGAACCAGTTCTCCTCGGCCGAGGCGCGGCCGTCGTAGACGGCGCGGCCGTCGGGCAGCACGCTGGTGAGGCGTGCGCCGCGGGCGTCCCAGGTGCCCGGCCGTCCGGTCAGGACGGTGCCGTGCCAGTCCCAGGTGAGTCCGTCGGCGCTGGTGGCGTAGGCGCTACTCATCCGGTCCTCGGCGCCGGGGACGTCCAAGGGGTGGCAGCAGATGAAGGCGTGCCAGCGTCCCTCGGTCAGCTTGACGATGGGGTCCTTGACGGCGGTGCGCTCGTCGCCTGGGAAGGCGGGGCGGGCCTCGGCGGTCTGGAACCCGGCGGGGTCGTCGGCCTCCAGGACCTCGATCCACCAGTGCTTGGACTCCGGGGTGCCGCAGCAGATGTACAGCCGCCAGCGGCCCAGTCCCGTGTGGACGATCGCTGGTCGCTCCATCCACTGGGCGCCGAAGCGGGACTGGTCGAGGGTGGCCACGGTGGTGAGGCGCTCGCCGTCGGGGGAGCGGGCGATAACGGTCTGGTCGATGCCGTCGTGGCCGTTGCGGACCCGGTAGCCGATGACGAAGCCGCCGTCGCGGTCCAGGACAGCGCAGGAGGCGCCGGCCCAGTAGCCGGGTCCGTCGCCTGGGGCTGGGACGGCGACCACGGCCCGTCCCATGCCCGGCAGTGGGAATGCGGTCATGCGGCGACTGTACGTACGGGCCTGGTCGCTCGGCAATTCGCTGTCGGGCCTCAGTGTGCCGGCTCCGCCAAGGCCGGTCACGGGGCATGGTCTGGGCGCCGCCTGGACAGGCGGCGAGGTGGCGGTGGCCGTGGGGAGGCGGGTTCGGCGGTGGCGGAGTTCGTGCTGGTGACGGTGGTGGCGCTGGCGGTGGCGCAGCTCGGGTTGTTCCTGTGGGAGCGCAACGCGCTGCTGGGGTCGCTGTCGGAGGGGCGAGGGTGGCGGCGGCCGAGGGCCGGACGGTGGGAGAGGGCCGGCGGGTCGCGGCGGAGCTGTGGCGGCGGTCGGTCGGTGGGCGGGTGGCGGCGGCGGTGCGGCTGGAGGGGGCGGACGCTGGCGGGGTGGTGGTGGTGGTGCTGCGGCGGAGGGGACGCTGCCGTCGTTCGTGCCCGGCGGCGCGGGAGGCGGGGCGGATGTACGTGACCGCGGGGAGCCGGGCGGACGCGGAGCGGCGGGCCCAGGTCGCCTACGCCGAGGTGCTGGCCAACTTCGGGTTGCGGGCGGGGGACCGGAGGGCGGCGATGCGGCTGGAGGCGGGCTGCCCGCCGGGCGATGGCAAGGCGGGATGCGTGGGGGGGTTCGGGCCGGGCGCGGAGGTGCAGGTGGTGGTGGTGGTGGTGGTGGTGACCTACCGGGTGCCGGTGGCGCGGCTGCCGTTCCTGGGTGCGGTTGGGGCGCCGAGCGTGACGGTGGGGGCGACGCAGCATTCGCGGGTGGACCGGTTCCGGGGGCTGGTGGGTGAGCCGCCTGGATCGCCGGCCCGGCCTGTGGCGGAGGATGGGCAGGCGCTGGTGCTGCTGGTCGGGTTGGTGGTGCTGGTGCTGATGGTGCTGGCGCTGGGGTGGGACACGTCCAACTGGTTCCTCGGGCGCCGGGCGCTGCCGAACCTGGCGGACGGGGCGGCGGTGGCGGCGACCGGCGAGGTGGACGTCGGGGCGTGGTATGCCAGCGGTGGGCGGGAGGTGCGGGTGGTGGAGGGGCGGGCGCGCGACGGTCGCCGCCTACCTGGAGGGGTCGGCCGGGGACTCGGGGGTGGCGGGGGTGCGGCTGCGGTCGGTGTCGGTGGCGCCCGGGCGCGGCGGGCCGGAGGTGACGGTGGTGGCGGCGCCGGCGCGGGTGGGGTTGCTGCGGCTGCTTGGGTGGTGCCGCCGCTGATGAGGGTCGGGCGGCGGCCACGGCGCGGCTGCTGGGGCCGTGAGGCCGTCACGATCCCGTACCGCTGGGCTGCCAGCCCGCTTGGCATCGCAGGCGTAGGTGGTGGCCTTCAAGAACGGTTCCTCTGTGTCAAACCGTGGGCAGCAGCGGCGTGGCCACGACACCGATCACGGTCGGCGTCGCCTTGTCTCCATGGACCTCTCACCGTAGCGGTGGTACGGCCGCACCGTAGCGGTGGTACGGCGCGTCGCAGCGCTGGCTGGTCCAATGGGCCGATCGACGGTTACTGACGCGCGATCGATAATTCGGCTTCGGATCGATCGCAACGATCCTCGCTCTGGGGGGGTGATCGCCCTTGAGCTGCTGAGTCGCTCCCACACCCTTGCCTCCAGGAGGGAGCACCGCATGCGCAGGTCATGGAGACGATCGCTGATGGTCGCGATCACCATCCTGGTCATGGCGATGGCAGCAGCGGGATCAGTCCAAGCCAGCAACCCCAACACCGTCACCGCCGTCAACAGGTTCTCCGCCGACATCAACGAGTCCCTCAACATCGAGTTCCGGTTTGCCCCGGGCACCCTGCGCATCCAGCGGGGCGCCACGCTGACCTTCCGCCAGGGTCCGCCGCAGCCACCCTTTGCGTTCCCGGAGGGAGTGGAGCCGCACACGCTGTCGATCGTGGACCGGGCCGACCTCCCGCGGACGCTGCGGGAGCTGTTCTTCTGCCCGGTCTGCCAGCCGTTCCTGGAGGCCCACGACCCCTTTGGGCCATCGCCCACGTTCGTGGTCAACAGGGGCAGGGCGGGGCTGAACCAGCCCGGCGACTCGCTGCTGGTCACCGACGGGCACCCGGTCACCCGGGCGCGGGTGACCGCCCCGGCCGGGACCACGCTGCACTATCTCTGCGCAGTCCATTCCTGGATGCAGGGCAGGATCATCGTGGAGTAGGCGGCCAGCATCCACGGCGCCCCTCGGTGTGGCCGAGGGGCGCCGACGCTTCCAAGCCCAGCAACCCTGGTGCACACGGTCAGCTGACCGGCGAGCCGCTGGGCCAGCACGCGGCCGACGCCATGGGCGCCTTCCGACCTGCGCCGTTCGTTGCCCGATGGTCGCCTGGGCTGCCTGCGCCGACCCGGGCCGGGCGGACGCGGATGGCGCCGACGTGGTGCTCGGTTCGATAGGTCCTTTCGGGCGACTGCGCCGCCCTGGTCGCCGTCACCGTCAAACCGCGCCCGCGCGTCCACCTGGTGGAGCTGTGGGAGGCCCCGGAGGGCGCCGTGACTGGCGCGTCCCAGTGGTCGAGGTCAAGGACGCCATCCGCGCCGCCTGCCGGCGCTGGCGCCTGCTCGGGATTTCCGCCGACCCTACCGCTGGGCGCGCTCGCTCGAGCTGCTGGACGCCGCGGGCATCCCCGCCGGCGAGTTCCCGCAGTCACCCGTCCGCATGGGCTCCGGCCACCACCCGGTTGTCTGCGGCCACGGCGACCGGCTGCTGTCCCACGACGGGTCGGCGGCGCTGGCGCGCCACGTCGCCAACGCGGGTGGTCAAAGAGGACTCACGCGGTGGCCGGCTGGCCAAGGAACACAAGGACGCCAAGCGACGGATCGACGCCGCCGTGATGGCCTATGACCGGGCCACGGTGTTGGCCGGCGACCGCGCGCGTCGATCGACGTTTGAGGACGCCAACGGCCCCGGGTTCTCCCAGCCGGGGCCGTTTGGCGTCCTCCCTGCTCACGCTTGCAAGAGCGCTCGCAGCCTCTGTGTGTTACATGGGCTCGCGCTTGGCAACCATGCCTCGGGCCGCCGACACAGGAGAGCGGGCGGCTCCCGCCGGGGCGCCCGAGCAACACACCGCCCGCACGCTTGGACCGGTCACCGAACTTTGACGCTTGAGAGCCTGAGGCTGCTATGTGCTGTCAAGCCGCTCGGAGGATTTCGACGCCAGGTTGGTCGTAGCGCTCCAGCAGCCGGAACAGCTGGCGGGCGATGACGCGCCGCAGGCACCGCTTGGCGTCGCGTCGGCTCTTGCCTTCGGCGGTGCGGCGGGCCAGGTAGGCGCGAGTGTCAGGATCGACGCGCAGGCGCACCAGCAGGATGGTGTGCAGGGCGCGGTTGAGCTGCCGGTCGCCGCCGCGGTTGAGCCGGTGGCGGGTCACCTGGCCGGAGGAGGCGGGGATCGGGTTGGTGCCGGCCAGGGCGGCGAAGGCGGCCTCGGAGCGGAGGCGGCCGGCGTGCGACCAGCTGACCAGCACCTGCGCGGCGCTGAGCGGCCCCACACCAGGGACCTCCAGCAGCCAGGGCGCGACCGCACCGACCAGCGCGGCCAGCTCGGCCTGGAGTTGGTCGGCCTCGGCGTGCAGGACCTGGATGCGCTGGGCGGTGGCCCGCAGGGCCCGGGCGGTGGCCTGGTGCTCCAGCGACCTGGTGGGCCGTACCCGCAGGCTGACGCAGTGCTGGATCTGGCTTGTGGTGCTGCGACCGCGCAGCTCGGCGCGCAGCTGCTCCGGAGCGCCCACGATCAGCGCCTCGGGGCTGGCCGGTGGCGGCTACCCGCGCCCGGGTGGCGCAGCGCCTGGTGGTCAGCAGCACACGCAGCGCCTCCCGCTCCCTCCGACGCCGTGGGGTGGCCAGGTGGTCTTGGCCAAGCGCCTCACGGGCGGCCCGGACCGCGTCCAGCGCGTCGCTCTTGGCGCCAGTCCGGGAGGCCGGCCGCTTGGGCCGACCCATCTCGACGACTTGCTCGCCGTGATGGTGCAGGAACCCTGCCAGCCCGGCGCCGAAGCTGCCGGTCCCCTCGACCGCCCAGCAGCGACGGCTGGGAACCTGCGTGTGGGCGAAGTCCAGCAGCCGCCGGTAGCCGGCCGCGTCGGCGCTGGTGGTGGTCTGGGCCAGCACGCCGCCGAGGCGGTTGACGGCGGCGGCGGCCAGGGTGTCGCGGTGGGTGTCGACGCCGACGACGCCGTCGACCTGTTCTGCCAGCATGGCCATGCGGTGTCCTCCTGGTGTGGGGGCGGCCGTGGTCGGTGTCGGCCTGGGAGGAGTCACCGCGCGGCAGAACTGTGACGGGTCACAACCCTGCAGGGTTGGACAGGCTGCTGATCAGGCCAGCGTGGTGGGCCAGGCCGACGCCGGCACCACGGCAGACAGCTCAGAGCTGAAGGCAACCCACCACGGGGTGCCAGTTGCACAACGAGTCATGCCGCGGTGCCGACGCCAAGCCTGACAGCGATCCTCCCGGACCGCCTCCACCACACTCACAGTTTCCCAAAGGCGGTTCGTCGCCTGCGGTCATCGCTGCTGCCGGATGGAGGTCACAGCCGGCCATCAATGCCCTTGGGCTCGTCGGGCGTCATGGCGTGATTGCTTCGCCGCTGGCTGGTAAGCCCTCCCTGGACGGGAGGGAATGATGCAGGAGCTGCTCGGCCACGACAGCCGCTATCGGGCTGTGCGACGGATCGACGCCGGCGGCATGGGCGAGATCTGGGAGGCCGACGACACGCTGCTGGGCCGGCGGGTCGCGATCAAGGTGCTGGCCGCGGAGCTGGCCGGTGACCGGGCGGCGGTGCGGCGCTTCCGCCGTGAGGCGCGCGCCACCGCCAAGCTGGCCCACCCCAACGTAACCAGGGTCTACGACTTCGTGGACGGCGAGACGCCGTTTCTGGTCCTGGAGCTGCTGGAGGGCCACACCTTGGCCGAACGGCTGCGGCGCGGCGGCGCCGTGCCACCGGTTGAGGCGGCACAGATCGCTGCGGCGGTGGCCGACAGCCTGGACGCCGCCCACCGCGCCGGGATCATCCACCGCGACATCAAGCCCAGCAACATCATGCTCATGCCCAGCGGCGAGGTGAAGGTGATGGACTTCGGCATCGCCGCCGCCTGGGAGGTGCACTCCACCACCGGCCAGCAGCTGCTGGCGACCGCCAGCTACGTCGCGCCCGAGCGGATCGCGGGCGCGCGCGCCTCGCCCGCAGCCGACCTCTACTCGTTGGGTGTGGTGCTGTACGAGATGCTCACCGGCCGGCTCCCGTTTGTGGCCGACACCGCCGAGCAGCTGCTTCGCGCCCATCTGGAGACCTCGCCGCGGCCCGTCCGGGCGCGCTCCCCCTGGGCGCCACCCCAGATCGCTGCTGCCTGCGAGGCTGCGCTGGCCAAGAACCCGGCCCAGCGGCCGGCCACGGCTGGGGCGTTTGCCGCCCGGTTACGGGCCGCGGCCGAGGCGGCCGCTGCTGCGCTTGCGTCCGACAGGATCGGCGCCGACAGGCTGGAGCCGACCCGGGCGCTGTCCGCCGACCAGACCCAGGTCGTGGATGCGTCGCGCAAGGGGCACCGGTTCCCCATGATCAAGACCGCCGCCGCCGTGGTGGTGCTGCTGGCCGCGGCCGGGGCCGCCTTGGCGCTGTGGCAGACGACCAACGTGGATCGCCCGGCGGGTCACCCGCCGTCGGCGGTGACCGTGCGGCAGGGGCCGCCGACCAGGGCGGCCTCGGTGACCGTGATGCTGCGCTACCGAGCCAGGGTCTGGACGCGGTGCACGGTGGACGGTCAGCTGGCCTTCGATGGGGTGGTCGCGCCCGGCCAGCAGCGGAGTTGGACGGCGCGGCGCAGCGTCGAGCTGGTGCTCGGCAACCCCACCGGGGTGGAGCTGGCAGTGGACGGCAAGGTTCTTGGCCGGCCCCATGGGCATGGCCGCCTCTGGCGGGGCACGTTCCGCCCAAACCATCCTCCGCCCCCGCTCGACCAGCGATAACCAGGGGCAAGAGGCCCAGGCAAGGCACCGGTCGGCTCAAGCATGGCCGGCAAGCCACCCCCAGTCTTTGGGAGACAGGCTCCTAATGGGGCTCTGTCAGGTTGGTGGCTGGTGGGTAGGGTGTGGGACTCGTCCTCCCGGTCCAAGCACAGGGAGCAGGCTGTGGGTGGCTCACACCAGCCGAGCTGGCCAGAATCCGTGGACGCCTGGAAGCCTTCGCCGACGACGTCTTCGCGTCGCTGCCGCGCGCCGATCAGCGCGCCCGGGGGCAGTGCTACCTGCGCGGGTTGATGCTGGAGGGACGGCGCAAGTCGATCGAGCCGATGGCCGCCCGGCTCGGCGAGGTCCACTACCAGGCGCTGCACCACTTCGTGGCGACCAGCCCTGGGACTGGCGGCCGGTCCGCCAGCGGCTGGCCGAGGTGCTGTGCCAGGCGCTTTCGCCGACCGCGTGGGTGGTGGACGACACCGGCTTTCCCAAGGACGGCAGCTGCTCGGTGGGGGTGCAGCGCCAGTACTCGGGCACGCTGGGCAAGCGGGCCAACTGCCAGCTGGGGGTGTCGGTCAACGCGGTCACCGAGCACGCCTCCTGTCCGCTGGACTGGCGGCTGTTTGTGCCCGAAGCCTGGGATGCGGACGCGATGACCAAGCGACGGTCGGCCTGCCGCCTGCCCGAGCAGGTGCACCATCGGCCCAAGTGGCAGCTGGTGGTGGACATGCTGGATGAGCTGGCTGGCTGGGATCTGGTGGCGCCGGTGCTGCTGGCCGACTCGGGCTAGGGAGAAGTGGGCGAGTTCCGCGGGGGCTGGACGCCCGCCAGGTCCCCTACGTGGTGGAGGTCAGGGCCGCCACCTCGGCCTACTCCGAGCACGTGCACCTGTCGCTGCGCCGTATTCGGGCAAGGGGCGCCGTCCCCGGCCGCGCTACCGCGACAAGCCCTGCTCGCTGCACCAGCTCGCTCTCCAAGCTGGGCAGCAGGCCTGCGTGGAGCTGGTCTGGCGGCGTGGCAGCAGGGGGCTGCAACGCGGCCGCTTCCTGGCGCTGCGGGTGCGCCCTGGCGGGGTCACCCCACGCCGGCTGGCACGAGCAGCCGACCAGGAGCTGCCGGTGCGCTGGCTGCTGGTCGAATGGCCTCCAGGCAAGCCCGAGCCGACCAAGTACTGGCTGGCCAGCCTGCCCGAGGGCACCCCGCTGGTGGAACTGGTCCGGCTGGCCAGGTTGCGGTGGCGGGTGGAGCAGGATTACCGGGAGCTGAAGGGGGCCCTGGGGCTGGACCACTTCGAGGGGCGCGGCTGGGTGGGCTGGCACCACCACGTCACCCTGGTCTCGGTCGCGCACGGCTTCCTGACCCTGGAACGGCGGCGACGCCCAAAACCGGCGGCGTCGGCCTGACCCTGTGGCAGCTGCTGGGGGGGCCGGCA
>Ga0081538_10002811_pt1 | contig 16677 bp, 11 predicted proteins | sample TabmetS5T2R1_FD_71022 | JGI IMG/M metagenome (GOLD analysis project Ga0081538, IMG submission 71022) | Tabebuia heterophylla rhizosphere microbial communities from the University of Puerto Rico - S5T2R1 | ecosystem: Host-associated > Plants > Roots > Rhizosphere ... | reverse complement strand
AGCACGTTCACCTTCAGGACGTTGCGCTGGCGATAGTAATCTTCGAGTTCGTCCGGCTCTATACCGTAGGCGGCGGCGCGCTCCTCGCGCCAGCCTGAGGCCCAGATCCTGGACCCCTGCAACACAGCATCGGGGTTGACGGTGTTTACCCTGATGCGCTCGGGTCCTCCCTCCTCGGCCAGGCACCGCGCCAGGTGCAACTCGGCCGCCTTCGCCGAGGAGTACGCCGATGCGTTCTTGCCCGCCGCCATGGAGTTCTTGGAGGCGACGAAGACGAGGCTGCCACCAACACCCTGCTCTATCATGATGCGGAAGGCCTCGCGCGCGACGAGGAAGTATCCCTTCGTCAGGACAGCATAGTTCTTGTCCCACATCTCGACGCTCGTCTTCTGGATGGGGGCGCTGGAGGCGAGGCCGGCGTTCGACACGAGGATGTCAACGCCGCCGTACTCCAGAACAGCGCGCCGGTAGGCGCGGGCCACCTCGTCCTCATCTGTCACGTCGGCTTTCGCCGGGATGCCAGGCTCGGCGAGGCTATCCGCGACCTCGCCAGCCCCCTCCTCGTCGAGATCACAGACCACGACGCAGGCCCCGCGCGAGGCCAGCGACCTGGCTACGGCGCTGCCTATGCCGCCCGCCCCACCCGTAACGAAGGCGACCCTGCCTGCGAGCTCGTCGGGCGGCGGGGCGAGGGTGAGCTTGTAGAGCTCGAGCGGCCAGTATTCGACAGCGTAAGATTCTTCTTCCGTGAGGGAGACGTAGCCACCGAGGGCGTGGGCGCCGCGTATAACGTTGATGGCCCTGTAGACGAAATCCCTGGAGAGGCTCGCTTCTCTGGCGTTCTTTGCGGCGGCGACGAGGCCGAGGCCCGCTATAAGGACGACCCTGGGATTAGGGTCGAACATCTCTTCATCCGCCTCCTCATAGCGCGAGAAGTAAGCCTCATATTCCTTCCTGTAGCGCGCCACGCCCTCACGAAGCCTCTCTTTGAGTTCGTCCGCGCCCTCGTTCTCGGGGTCGAAGTCCACCCACAGGGGCCTGACCTTCGTCCTCACCAGGTGGTCAGGGCAGGCCGCACCTACCTGGGAGAGTTCTTCCGAGTCGCGCCCGCAGACGAAAGCGAGGACATCTTCTGAGGTGTGATCCACACGCAGTATCTTGTGGGACGACTCATCGGAGCCCGACGAGAGCGCCCCGCGCAGCGCCGGCAGGACCCTGGCGAGAAGGGCTTCTCTCCGATCAGGCGCCGGCGGTTGGACCTTCCTGCCTCCAAAGGGTTCGCCGGCGTGGCCGGCGACGAACTCGGCGGCCCGGTTTATGGCCTCGATGGTGCGGCCGTAGCTCTCCTCGTGGGTGTCGCCCCAGGTTACGAGGCCGTGTTTGGCGAGCAGGACGAACTTGGCGTCAGGGTTGTTCCTTACGGCTTCACCCACCTGCTTGCTGAGTGTAAAGCCCGGTCTTATGTAGGGGATCCAGACCGCCTCATCCCCAAAGCACTCGCGCGCGAGTTCCTGGCCGCCTTCCGCGCAGCAGATCATATTGACCGCATCAGGGTGCGTGTGGTCGACCTGCGCATACGGAACGAAAGCGTGCAGGAGCGTCTCGATTGATCCCCTCGGCATGTCGGGCGCGAGCTGGCAACTGGCCAGGTAGGCGACCATCTCCTCGTCGCTCATCTCCTCACGCTCCTCGAGCGCGAGTACTTCGCCCAGCTTGAGTCCCGTAAACTGCCCGGCCTCTATGGTCGCCAGGTCAGATCCCGAGCCTTTCACCCAAAGAACATCAACCTCGCGCCCGGCGTGGTCCCTCTCTCTAGCCTTGGTCGAGGTATTGCCGCCCCCGTAGTTGGCGACAGCGCGGTCCCTCCCCAGCAGGTTGGAACGGTGGGCCAGCGCTTCGAGCTCAGAGAGCCCCTCAGCCTTTCGCGCATCCCACAGGTTCTCCGTCGCTCCTGGTATTCGCGTGTCCATTTGTGGCCTCCCTTCGGTCGGCGCTTTCAGCTATCAGCTTTCAGCTATCGGCTTTCAGCTCCTTTGTGCTCTGATCGTCGTTCGCAAGCGTTTCACGGTACGGGGATACCTCCGCTGCTTCTGAAAACGCACCGTGGTTTCGCCGGCCACGGCGTAGCTGAGGGCTGACTGCTGATCGCTGACAGCTCTAACCCCATCCCGCCCCTGCTCCTTCGCCGCGCTCTTCCGACACTTTCTCGGCGTATCCGCTCTCCTGGAAGGCGGCTACGGGGTCGGATGCGCCGCCCAGGGTCTCGCGAACTCTGGCGCAGAGCGGGCGTACGTCCGTGGCGTAGGCGTCAAGGAGGGTGCGGTGAGCGCCCAGGACGTCGCCGGCGCTTCGCGCTTCTTTGAGGGCCGCGCGGTCTACGAGGAGGGACTTTGCGTAGGCTTCTTGGAGGTTCATTACTGAGAGGAGCATGGCTTCTATCTTGGACTCGATGTTGTGCGTCTGGTCGATCATATAGTCTATGCGTGTGTCGGATCGCTCCTCGGCCTCGGCGAGCTCGACGTAGATCAAGAACAACTCGAACGGATTGACGCTGCCCACGATGAGGTCGTCGTCGCCGTACTTCCTGTTGTTGAAGTGGAAACCACCTAGACGCCCCTCGTCGAGGAGGAGCGCCACAACGTACTCGATGTTGACCTCGTTGGCGTGATGGCCGAGGTCAACCAGGACCTTAGCCCTCTCGCCCAGCTTCTGGCTTATAGTCAGGGCGGCGCCCCAGTCTGCGAGGTCGGTGTGATAGAAGGCCGGCTCGTAAGGCTTGTATTCTAGGAGCATCCTCATGCGCTCTGGCATGGCGGCGTAGACCTCGCCTAGGGATTCGATCATCCTGTGGCGACGTTCAGTGAAGGAGTCCTGACCGGGGTAGTTAGTGCCGTCGGCGAACCATAGAGAGAGGACGTCTGAGGCTGTCTCATCCGCGATCTCGACGCATTCGAGGAGGTGGTCCGTGGCCTTCCTGCGCACCGCCGAATCCGGGTTGCTGACGCTGCCGAGCTTGTACTCAGGTTCCTGGAAGAGGTTCGGGTTGACGGCACCGATGCGCAGACCCAGAGACTCGGCGTAACGTTTCAGCTCGCCGTAGTTTTCCACCTTGTCCCACGGGATGTGTATCGCCACCGTGGGGCATACGCCTGTGAGACCGTGCACTTGCGCCGCGTCGGCCAACTTCTCGAACGGGTCGCGGGGCACTCCCGTCTGCGGGAAGACAGCGAAGCGCGTGCCCGTGTCGCCGTAGCCCCACGAGGGGGTCTCCACCCTTTGGGCGCGTAGCCGTTCCTCCACCGCTTCTATCTCGACCCCGCGGGCAGCGAGGGACTCTGTGAGAACTTCGTAAGCTCGTTGGGCTGTGGACTCCAAGGCTCCCTCCTCTGTTGAGGCCAGGGCGCTCCGTACAAATGGAGCGCCCGAGCCAGGAATTACTAGAAGTCGTAGTCGTTGATGTTCTCCTTCGAGAACACCAGCGGCGGTCCGAGAAGGACTTCGTCGGGGGCGATCATCTTGACCTTACCGAGGCGGCCTGCCTCGAAAGTTCCTGACTTGGGGAGGTCGCCATTGATCTGGGCGTCCGCGACGTAGACGGCCAGGTAGCCGAGGTCCACGGGGTTCCAGAGGACGAACTTCTCCACGGTCCCCGCATCGAGGTATGGTTTCATCTCGTTAGGAGTGGAGAGTCCTGTCACCGGCACCTCGCCATCGCGGCCGAGTTGTTCGACGGCCTCGGCCGCACCAGGCAGGGCCACGGAGGTTATGCCGAAAACGCCGGCCGTGTCCGGGTTGGCCCTGAGGTAATTCTTGGTCAGGTCGATGCCCTTCTGGAGGTCTTCCTCCCCCGGCTCGACGGCGACGATAGACATGTCGGGATACTTATCCTTCATGCGCTCGCGCATCTCCTTTAGCCAGGCGACCTGATTGGGGGCGGTCAGTGAACCGGTGATGACCAGGAACTTACCCTTACCGCCGGTCTGCGCGGCCATGACGTCGACCAGCTTGTAGCCGATAGCCTGAAAAGTTGCCTGGTTGACGAAAACGTCCCTGGCATCAGAGGCTACATCGGCGTCCCAGGCGCCCGTGGCGATTCCGGCGTTGTCGGCCTTCTTCATGGCTGGGGCCAGGGCGTTCGGGTCGTTGGCGGCCACCGTGATGGCGCCGCACTGCTGCTGGATGAACTGTTCGATCATCTGCGACTGGAGCGCGGCTTTGGCCTCGGTCGGGCCGTCGTAGACCAGCTCGACGTCCAGTTCCTTCGCGGCCTCTTCGGCCCCCTTCTCAGAAGCGTTGAAGTAAGGGATGCCGACCAGCTTGGGCATCATGCAGATCTTGGCCGGTCCACCGCCCCCACCCCCGCCCTGCGACGGCTGCTGGCCCACCCCACACGAGACGGCCGCGGCGACAAGCACCGCGAGCAGGGCCGTCGAGAGTACCTTCAAATTCCTCGTCGAACCGAACACGCTACTCCTTCCCAAAGATTTGCTTCCAGAGACCGTTACCCGCTCTAGCCGGACATGTTCTACTCCTCACCTTTACGGAAAAACTCGTTCAGGAACACGGCCACGAGGAGCAAGACGCCGAGGATAAAGAGCTGCCAGGTGCTCGGAACTCCGGCCAGGAGCAACCCGTTGCGCAGTATCGCGATGATGACGATGCCGAGTACGGTCCCGCCTATGGTCCCCGAGCCGCCGTAGATGCTCGCCCCTCCCAGCACGACGGCGGAGATCACATCCAGCTCCAGCCCCAGGCCGACGTCGCCCCTGGCCGTATAGACCCTCGAGGTGTAGATGACGGACGCGATCGCCACGAGCAGCCCGGTACCGGTGTAGATGGCCACCTTGACCCTGCGGATGGGCACGCCGGAGAAACGCGCCGCCTCTTCGTTGTTCCCAATGGCGTAGACGTAGCGCCCGAAGCTGGTGCGCGAGAGTATGAGCCACACGACCACCACGGCGACCAGGAAGATAATGAGCTGGCCCGGCACCGCGCCGAGCAGGTACGCCTGGCCGAAGTAGGCGAACCAGTCAGGGAAGTCCGAGACGGCCCGGGCGCCCGTCAGGCCGTAGGCTAGCCCCTGGAAGAGGGCGAAGGTCCCCAGGGTAACGACGAGAGGGTGCAACTCCAGGAACGTTATGAAGATGCTGTTGAAGAATCCGGCGGCCATACCCACCATCAGGCCGAACAAGATGGCGACGGGCAGAGGGAGACCCGCCGCAAAGGTGAATCCGACGGCCACGGAGACCAGCGCCAGGTTCGACCCGACCGAGAGGTCTATCCCTCCCGTGATGATGATCAGGGTCATCCCCAGCGCCATGAGGCCAACCTCGACGAAGTAGCGCGAGGTGTTGAGCAGGTTGCCGAGGGTGAAGAAGAGGGGCGAGAGCAGGCTCATCACGATGACCAGCGCGATCAGGACGCCCAGCAAGACCAACTCGCGGGAGAACCGCAGGCGCCGCATGACCTCGACGGCCGAGCTCATACCCCGTCCCCCACGAGCCGTCTGCGCACGACGTCGGTGGTCACGGCGAGCAGGATCAGGGCCCCGAGCACGGCCTGCTGCCAGATGCCGGGCACCCCGACGAGCACCAGGCCGTTCAGGATGACGCCTATGAGGATCGCACCGGTCAGGGCCGCGAGTGAGGAGCCCCGTCCTCCCGAGATGCTCGTCCCGCCTATCACGACGGCGGCGACGACCTGAAGCTCGAGGCCGGTACCCGTGTTGGTCTGCACCGAGCCCGCGCGCCCCATGTAGATCATGGAGGCGATGCCGACGAAGACGCCGACGAGCACGAAGGCGAAAAACCGGACCCGGTTCGTGGGCAGCCCGGCCAAACGGGCCGCCCGCCGGTTGCCACCGACGGCGTAGACGTTCCGGCCCCAGGTGGAATGGCGTCCGACGACCTCCATCACGACGAAAAGGCCGAAGAGGACTATCACGGGGGCGCTCAAGCCGAACAAGCTTCCCATGCCAAGTACCCTGGACTCGTTGGGGACGCCTGTGATCCAGGCTCCGCCTGTTACAAGTAAGATCACACCCCTGAGGGCGTACAGCATCCCGAGCGTCACGATGATGGAAGGGATACGCCCCAGCGTGACGAGGGTACCGTTGATCGCCCCGCAAAGGGCGCCGACGGCGACGGCGGCCACAAGCGGCAGCAAAAACCCTCCGGTACTCTGCGCCGCGGCGCCCCCGGCCACCGCGCACAGACCCAGCATCGAGCCCGTCGAGATGTCGATCTCCCCGCAAAGGACGACCTGGTTTACCGCGAGGGCTATGACCCCGAGCACGGCCACGGAGGTCAGGATGGACTCCAGGTTGGGCACGCTGAGGAACTTGTCGCTGAGCACCGAGAAGGCCACCACGAGCAAGACCAAAAAGGCGAGCGCCGGAGTCTCTGGACGACCCAGGTACCGACGGAATCGCGCACCGCTCTCCGTGCCTGCGACCCGAGCCCTCGCCTCACTCATCCTCGGAAACCTCCCGCCCGGCAGTGCCGGTGGCCGCGGTCATCACGTTCTCCTGGGTCGCATCTCCCCGCGAGAACTCGCCCGAGATACGGCCCTCGCGCATCACCAGCACGCGGTCGGCCATCGAGAGTACCTCCTCCAGCTCGGAGGAGATCAGCAAGATCGCCTTGCCCTCCTTCGCCAGGTCGTCCATGAGGCGGTAGATCTCCGACTTCGCGCCGACGTCGACGCCCCGCGTGGGCTCATCCAGCAGCAAGACGTTCGGCTCGCGGGCGAGCGACTTGGCGACGACGACCTTCTGCTGGTTGCCCCCCGAGAGCCGGTTCACGGGCGCGGAGACCTCAGCTCCCCTTATGGACAACTCTCTCATGAACCGGTCCGCTATGCCGCGTTCTGAGCGGGATACGAACCCGAGCCGGGAGATACGGTCGAGGATACTCAGGGTGATGTTGTTCTTGATGGAGAAAGGCAGGATGAGACCTTGAGAGCGGCGCTCCTCGGGCACGTAGAATATCCCCCTCTCCATCGCGGTTTGCGGGGCGTGAATCCTGGCCTCCTTCCCATCGACGAAGATTTCACCAGAATCAGGGTGGCGTATCCCGAAGATGGACTGGGCCAGCTCGGTACGCCCCGCCCCGACGAGCCCGGCGAGGCCCAGAATCTCCCCGCTGCGCAATGCGAAGTCCACGTCCTCGAACTCCCCCTCCCGGGTGAGGCCCCTGACCTCGAGCACCGTCTCGCCGGGACTGCTCTGGCTGCGGGTGAAGAGCTCGTGGAGGGGCCGGCCGACCATCAGGCGGACGAGCTCTTCGGCGTCGAGTTCGGAGGCTGGCGCGGTCTTGATGTGGTGGCCATCCCTGAGCACGGTGATACGGTCGGAGATCTCGAAGATCTCCTCCAACCTGTGGGAGATGTACACCACGCCAACGCCCTCGGCGGTGAGGTCTTGGATGATGCCGAAGAGCTGGCGGGTCTCTCGCTCGGTCAGGGAAGAGGTCGGCTCGTCCATGATCACGGCCCGCGCCTCACCCACGAGCGCCCGCGCGATGGCCACGATCTGCTGCTCGGCCGCCGAGAGCCGCTTTACGGCTGATGTGGCATCGAGGCCGACTCCGAGTTCGTCGAGCCTCTTGCGCGCCTCGCCCCGCATGGTCTCCCAGTCCAGGCCGCCCCAGCCGGTACGGGGCCGCTTGCGGCCCACGAACAGGTTCTCGGCCACGGTGAGCTCGGGGAACAGGTCGAGCTCCTGCGGGATCATGGCTATGCCTGACGCCTCCGCGTCGCGCGGCGAGGAGAAAGAGGCGGCCTCACCACCCACCTCGAGCATCCCCTCATCGGGACCGTAGAGACCGTCCACTATCTTCATCAGGGTGCTCTTGCCGGCGCCGTTCTCCCCGACCAGCGCGTGTACCTCACCCGGCCGCAGGTCGAAGGCGACATCTTCTACCGCGACCACGCCCCCGAACCGCTTGGTAACGCCGTCGAGCCTGAAGACGGGCGGCGCCTCGGTCGCCGCGGCTCTTCCGGCTCGGATCTCCTCCGGCTCTGTCAAGTGCCCTCTCTTTCTTGATCCAGCCGCGGCGCGGCCCCGATAAGGGCTCGCAGCTTTTCGTAAGCCTCTTGCCGCTCGTCCTCTGCGCCTTGCGGCTCATACTCTTGCACCTCAACCGAGCGGCGTACGGCCTCTCTCATCTCCTCCAGCGAAGCCAGGTGTCCTCTGGCGTAAGCCTGGACCATGAGGTTCCCCAGCGCCGTAGCCTCGACGGGCCCGGCCAGCACCGGACGTCGCGTCGCGTCTGCCGTAAGCTGGCAGAGGAGCGAGTTCTGGGATCCTCCACCGACCACGTTGATCGTCCCGATAGCCCGGCCGGCAAGGTTCTCGGCTTGCTCTACGGCGTGCCTGTATTTGAGCGCCAGGCTCTCGAAGACACACCGCGTAACCGCAGCGGGCTCTTGTGGCGGTCTCTGTCCCGTCTCCTCGCAGAAGCTCCGGATGCGCGTGGCCATGTCTCCGGGAGCCAGGAACGCGGGATGGTCGGGGTCGACGAGCGGACCGGCGGGCGGCGCGTCTTCGGCGAGACGGACCAACTCCTCGTATGAGTACTCGTGGCCTTCCCTCGCCCATTGCCTGCGACACTCCTGCAGCAACCAGAGGCCCATGACGTTCTTCAAGAGGCGCGTCTTGCCCCCAAACCCGCCCTCGTTGGTGAAGTTGGCTCTAAGTCCTTCTTCCGTCGCGACGGGACATGTGAGTTCCACCCCAACGAGAGACCAGGTGCCGCTCGAGATGTAGGCGAAGTCCTCGCCTTCGGCGGGCACCGCTACCACGGCCGAGGCTGTGTCGTGGGAGGTGACCGCGAATACGGGCGGATCGGCGCCGACTTCTTCCGCTACTCCGGGAAGGAGGGGACCTAGTTCGGTGGCCGGTTGGACGATAGGCGCGAGGATGCGGGAGGGGAGATCCAAGTCCTCGAAGAGGTCTCTGGCCCATCCGCCCGCTTGGAGATCCAGCAACTGCGTGGTCGTGGCGTTGGTGTATTCGCAGGCCTTCTCACCGGTGAGCCAGTAGTTCATGAGGTCGGGGATCAGGAGCATCGTCTCGGCGGCATCGAGAAGAGGAGATCCCCGCATGGCGAGGAGCTGGTAGAGGGTATTTATGGGGAGAAACTGGATGCCCGTGGTCCGGTAGATCTCCTCCTTCCCCACGAGCCCGAAGGCCTCCTCCATCATGCCCTCCGTGCGCGCGTCACGGTGGTGGTAGGGGTTGGAGACGAGCGCCCCTTCCCCGTCCAGAAGCCCGAAATCAACGCCCCAGGAATCTATCCCGATACCTTCGATCTCCTCTTTCCGCACGGCTTTCGCCAGTCCGTCTTTGATCTCGGAGAGGATCCGCAGAACGTCCCAGTGCAACCCGTCGGGCAGGCGGACGGGCGTGTTCGCGAAGCGGTGGATCTCCTCTAGCGACACCCGCCCGCCATCGAAGCGCCCGAGCACGACGCGCCCGCTCTCGGCTCCCAGGTCTACCGCGAGATACCCGGTGCTCATCCTCGCGCCATCCTGCCATCGAACTCGTAACGTCCGGATCCAACAGCGAGAACGGTCTCCCCCTCGCCGGCGCGCACGAACTCGACGCCATCGGCCTCATCTACGGGACTGCCGCCCTCTGTTACATCGTCCGTGGAAGGCACGTGTACCGTGGCCGTGGTGTTGGGGGGGATGAGCGCTTCCAGTACGAACCGGCCGTCCTCGATCTTCCAGGAGCTGGAGATCGTACCCCGGACCGAATCGTACTCGGCCCTCGCGTGGGTCAGGTTGCCGCCGGGACGGGGACGGATGACGATCCGGCCGTAGCCCGGCGACCCGAGGTCTATCCCCGCCACATAACGGTAGAGCCACTCGCCGACCGAGCCCAGAGAGTAGTGGTTGAAGGAGTTCATGTTCGGCGACTGGAAGCCGTTCTCTTCGGTCCAGCCGTCCCAGCGCTCCCAGATCGTGGTGGCCCCGTTCTTTATGGTGTACCCCCACGAAGGGTAGGTCTCATTGTCGAGCAGACGATAGGCGACGTCCGTGTATCCGGCCTCGGTCAGGACCGGGCAGAGGTAGCCGACCCCGACGAAACCCGTCGAGAGGTGCCAGTCCTCCCTCTCTATGGTCCTCACCAGGTGATCTGCGGCGGGGGATCTCAGCTCTTCTGGTAGTAGATCCATGTGCAGGGCCAGGAGGTAGCAGGTCTGGGTGTCGCCCTCGATCCGGCCGTCTGGGGAGACGTAGGTTTGCTGGAAGGCGGCTTTGATGCGCTCGTTGAGGTCCCCGTACTTCTTTGCGTCCTCGTTGCGGCCTGTGGCCACGGCCATCTCGGCCATGAGCTTCGCGTCGTAGGCCCAGTAGGCCGTGGCGAGGAGATGTTTGGGGGTATGATCCCCTCTCGGTGAGAGCCAGTCGCCGTAGTTGTTGCCCATCCTGTTCTTGCGAATGAGGCCGGGGTTGGCCTCGTGCAGATACTCCATCCAGCGGGCCATGGCATCGTAGTGCCGCTCGACGATGCGCGTGTCGCCATACGTACGGTAGATCGTCCACGGCACGATAATGCCGGCATCGCCCCAGGCCGGGGCGCCCCACCTCAGGTCGATGAGTCCCGAACCTCTCAGAAGCGGTGCCACATCGGGGAAGGCGCCCTCGGGGGACTGGGCGTCCTGGACGTCGACCATCCACTTCTCGAAGAAGGCGGCGACGTCCATGTTGAAAGAGGCGGTGCGGACGAAGACCTGGGCGTCCCCCATCCAGCCGAGACGCTCGTCGCGTTGCGGGCAGTCGGTCGGCACGCTCAGGAAGTTGCCGCGCTGGCCCCAGACGATGTTCTCCTGGAGCTCGTTGACCAGAGAACTGGAGCACTCGAAGGACCCTGAAGGAGGCGTAGCAGAGTGGACGACGCGCCCGGTTACGGCGTCGAGCGGCGGCTCGCCGGGATAGCCTGTTACCTCGACGTACCGGAAGCCGTGAAACGTGAAACGCGGCTCGTAGACCTCCTCTCCTCCGCCCTTCAAAATGTAGGTGTCGGTCTGGCGGGCCGATCTCAGGTTTTCGGTGTAGATCGTACCGTCGGGGTTCAAGGTCTCGGCGTGGCGCAGGGTGACCCTCGTCCCGGCCCCGCCAGCCACTCTCAGGCGCACCCACCCGACAATGTTCCTGCCAAGGTCGAAGACGTAACGGCCGCCCTCCGGCTCGGTGACGGTCTTCGCATCGAGCTCTTCGGTGACCCTGATCCCCTCATCCGGCTGGGCCACGAGGTTCGTCTCCCCTATCTCCTCGGCTTCCACACCGTACCATCCAGAGTCGTCGAAGCCGGGCTCGGCCCAGCCGGGCATCTCCCTACGGGCGTCGTAGGACTCGCCCATGAGGAGGTCTGAGAAGAGGATCGGCCCTTTCGAGCAACTCCACGAGCCTTCGGTCGCGAAGCTCTCTGTCGTGCCGTCCTCGTACTCGATGTCGAGCTGCGCTAGAAGCTGTGGGCGGGGACCATAAAGGGCGCCCCTGTGTTTGGGATCGAAACCGACGAATCCTGCGAACCAGCCGTCGCCGAGGACGGCGCCGAGGGCGTTGGTACCCTCCGCGAGCAGAGGTGTCACGTCGTAGGTCTGGTACTGGATGCGCCGGTCGTAGTCCGTCCAGCCTGGGGCGAGCACATCGTTTCCTACCCTGTTCCCGTTTATGTACAGTTCGTAGACGCCGCGGGCGGTCGCGTACATCCTTGCCCTGCGGACCGGTTTGACCAGTGGGAACTCCCTGCGCAGGTAAGGGCTCGGGGCGAGTCCGTTGGCCAGGTCGTCGTACTCGTCCCCTGATGGCGGCTCCAGGTCTCCGGCCAGGCCTTTGCCGGCGCAGATCCAGGTTCCCTCCCAGTCCGCCCTCTCCAGCAAGCCCGTCTCGAAGACGGCCGGAGGGCTGTAGGGTGAGGGTTCTTTAGCCCCGTCCCAGACACGCACCTTCCACACGCAGCGCGAGCCGGATCGCAATTCCTCCCCTCCGTACTCGACGCCGGTGGTGCGGCCTGACTCGACCCTGCCGCTGTCCCAAAGGAGGTTCTCCTCCGCTTCGAGGTCTTCCCCATTGCCAGCGACCAGGACACGGTATGCCGACTGTACCTGTCCTCGGCTCTCCGACTGGAGCTCCCAGCTCAGCCTGGGCGCTCTCTCGTCGATACCGAGGGGGTCGATGCGGTACTCGCATTTGAGCCCTACTGGCCTGAGGTCTGAGGGAGCCATGTGTCAGGCCGGCACCCGCTCAGGCGCCGGGCGACCGGAGCGTTCGGCTTCGATCTCCTCCAGAGACTTGCCTGCGGTGTTCGGCATGAAGAAGAAGCCGACCACGCCGCTGATGGCGAGGAAGATCGTGAGTATAAGGGCGACGGGCCTGATGCTCAACTCCGCGAGCACGGGCACGAATAAGCTCCAGATACCGAGGAGCAGCCGGGCAATCCCGAACGTGAGTCCCTGCGCCGTGGTCCTGAGCATGGTGGGGAACAGCTCCTGCGACCACGTCTTGTAGAACGGTTCTCCGGCCAGCGCAGCCCCAATGCCGAAGAGGGCGATCAAGGCGATGGCCGTCACCGTGTTGAAGGGCAAGATGAGCAGCTGGGCTAACGCGACCACGTTCATGACAGCCCCGACGCCCCACATGATGCGACGGGCACGATCGCTGCGGTCGCTGAAGGGCATGAAGATCAGGACCACGGCCAGCAGTGTAAGGACGAAGCCGGCGCACGACAGGGCGACGCTGGCCGCCTGGCTCTGCGCCCCGAGGCTCCTGAGGATGTATGGAAAGAAGACGCCGAAGGTCCCCGCGGCCAGATTCCAGAACAGGTACACGGTCAGGGTGAACAAGATCGCCGCCAGGGTCGGCCCTGAAAACAGGTTGCGCAAGCGGCTCGCAGCCAACGGGTCAGCCGGCACCGGCGCCTCCTCAGGCTGCTCCTCCGGGGCTGACGTGCGCGCCGCCTCGCCAGCGCCTGAGGCTGCCGTCCAAAGAGCGGACTCCACCATGCCCCGCCTGAGAGCCCACGTGACGATCGCGACCACGAAAAGGTGGGCGAAGACTATCCTGTTTCCGAGTACGCCGTATGATGAGAGCGCGAACGCAAGCACATATACCACGATCGGACCGAGGCTCCAGGCCACCTGGCTGAGGCCCATGAGCTTGCCGCGGGCCTTGCTTGGCGAGAACTCGCCGATCAGTGCCAGGGAGGTCGGCACGTCGGCGCCAACCGCAACCCCCACTATGAAGGTCCCGAGGAGGAGCATCGGTAAATTGACCGAGAAAACTATAAGCAAGGTGCCGAAAGCGTAGACGAGCAGGTCGTACTGGTAGATGCGCTTGCGACCGAATAGGTCTCCGAGCCGCCCCCCGATCAGGGCGCCGATCGCAGCCCCGAAGGCGTTCGGACCCAGTGCTGCAAGCAGTCCCACAGTGGTGCTGCTCATGCCGAGGTACTCAGACCACAAGGCCAGGCCGGCGGCGAGGGCCACGATGGACCCGGCGTCTATGTAGGACGCCATGGCCGCCAGGACCGTCCACTTCCATTGCTGGCCCGTGACGTGGCTATCGTCATCGTGTTGCCTGTTTACATCCGCTTCCGAACTGGCCATGATCTAGATAAAGCCTCCCTTACTCGTCGCTTCCGTCCAACATCCCTGTCTCCGTCGCAACCATCTCTGATCAGCCTCCTCTTCTCACAGGCTCTGCACGTCCACCCCGAGGTCCTCTATGGCCTCCACGTGCGGGCGACGGGCGTCGGCCGTCACCACCAGGCTCACCTCCGAGACGTGGGCGATGACGCTGGAGCCCCGCTGCTCGAACTTCCTGCCGTCGACGAGCAACACGGGCCTCTCGGACTGCCGGATCATCGCCCTCTTGACCTCGGCTTCGAGCGGATTGATATCCGTGAGGTATCCCTGAGACGTAATCCCCTTGACGCTTATCAGGGCCCTGTCCGCGATGTATGACTCGATGGTCCGTATCGTGCATGGCCCCACGAACGAGAGGGTAAGCGCCCGGAAGATCCCCCCCAGCCCCACCATGCTCGCCCCGGAGGGATCCGCGGTCGTGAAGAGGTTCATTACCGGCACCAGGTTGGTCAAGCAGGTGACGCCGGATGCGCCCGCCAGGATCCGCCGGGCCGCGTAGTACGCCGTGGTCGAAGAGTCGACAAACACGGTCTCATCCGACTCGAGGATCGTCGCGGCGGCGCGCGCCAGCCGTGTTTTCTGCTCGACCGCCTCACCCAACCGCTGCTGGAAGGAGTCCTCGTGCTGCGTGAGTCCGGGCGCAACGGCCCCACCATGGGTCCTCTTGACCTTCCCCCGACGCTCGAGCAACGTAAGATCCCGCCTCGCAGTAGCCGCCGAGATGCCAAGCTCTTCCTCCAGCCCGGCCACCGTGACACTCCCCACCTCGCGAACCAGCATCGCTATCCGCTGCTGTCGCTGCTCCGGCGGTTCTGCGCGTTTTCCCGACATATTATGATTGATCGAGCAGTTTTTCGTCTAAACCGCTCAAATCCTCCCCTGGCTCGCGCATACTGTAACGGAGGCTTCATATCGATGCAACCCTAGTGCTTCACGCCGGGAGATCGTCTCCCGTCAAGGTGCGATCCTGTGCGCCCGAGGGTCGCTCCTTTATCATGGTGGCCGAGCCGGGTGGAGTCCGGCTGAGGCCTAGCGGGGGTGAATGGACGGTGGTGCGGGAAGGGTTGACGCGGAGGCGGGGCGGCGAGGAAGCTTTCCGCTGGCGCGGAGAGGACGTCTCTCGCATCGAGGGATTCTCGGACGCCGTCTTCGCCTTCGCGGTAACGCTCCTGGTGGTGTCCCTGGAGGTCCCCAAGACCTTCGACGAGCTGCTCGCGACAATGCGGGGGTTCTTCGCGTTCGCGATCTGCTTCTCGCTGCTCCTCGCCGTGTGGTACGACCACTACAAGTTCTTCAGACGCTACGGCCTGATGGACACCGCTACCCGATGGTTGAACTCGGCGCTGCTCTTCCTCGTGCTCCTTTACGTGTACCCCTTGAAGTTTCTCTTCACTATGCTGATAGACCAGTGGTTGGGTTTCGCCAACAGCGAGATGATCGAGTATTCCCAGGTACCGTTGTTGATGGTCATCTACGGTGCAGGCTTCGTCGCCATCCAGCTCGTGCTCTTTCTGATGTACTTGCGGGCCTACTCGCTGCGCACCGCCCTGGAGCTCGACCCGCAGGAGCTGTCGGTGACGCGCGAGGAGATGCAGGGCTTCTTCTTGAATGTCTTGGTCGGGCTGGTCTCGGTCGCCATAGCCGTCCTCGGAGGTGTCGGGGCGCTCTCCTGGGCAGGGTTGGTCTACGTGCTGGTCTTCCCACTGCAGATTATCAACGCCCGCGTTATGGACTCCCGTAGGAGGAGGCATAGTGACGCCAGGACCAAAGCGAGAGCCGGCGGCGAAGGACCATGAAGCACCCGGCGGTCGTCGCGTTTGACAGGCATCCTGATTGGTATGACAATGCTTTGGGGATATGGAGCAGTCACGACGAACCAGGCTCAGGGACCGGGCGGCGGACCAGTTGCTGGAGATGGTGATCTCGGACGGGCTGGAGCCGGGAGAACGTCTTCCGCCCGAGCGTGAGCTGTGTGCGCATCTCGGGGTGAGCAGGACGGTCGTAAGGGAGGCTCTGAACCTGCTCGAGGCCCGCGGCCTGATCAGCATCGAGCACGGCCGCGGCGCCGTGGTCAGCGGCGGTAATCCGCGGGCCGTGCGCGACACGCTCGGCCTGCTCCTGCGCGTTCAGCCGAAGACTTTGTGGGAGCTGCTGGAGATACGCAGGATCCTCGAAGTCGAGGTCGCAGGCCTCGCGGCGGAGCGTGCTGGGCCGGATGACGTAACGGCTATGCGGCTCCAGCTCGACAGGATGCGGGACTCCATCGACGCGCCCGAGGGCTACGTCGACGCCGACGTCGAGTTTCACGCTCTCTTGGCGCGGACGACCCGTAACGAGGTCTTGCTGACCATGCTCGAGCCCGTGGTCGACCTGCTGCGGGCGAGCCGCCGGGTGAGCGCCGCCAGACCAGGCAACGCGCTGAGGGCGCTGGGGGAGCACGAGCGGATTCTGCGCCGGGTGGAGGCAAAAGATGCAGGCGGAGCGCGGGAAGAGATGCGCGCCCACCTCGCGAAGACGGCCGAGGACATCGAGGCCGCCATCGGTGAAGGGGTGCTCGACGCCGGAGCGCTCTCAGCGAAGGAGGAGGTATGAAGGCCCACGATCTGTTGTCCGGTCTGGGGTTGCCCGGACGCGACCTCAATGATCTGCCCGATTCGAAGAAGCGTTTCCCCGACGGGGCGCAGTACAGGGTCGAGATCCCCAGCGTCGAGGGACCGCGGGTACTGGAGGCGGTTATCGAGGAGGCCGACAGGAGAGAAGTCCAGATCCACCGCGTCTCTCAGGGGTCGGGGATCATGCTCCTCACGGACGCCGAGATCCTGGAGATGTGCCACATGGCTCGCGAGGGCGCCCTGGAACTCTCCCTCTTCGTCGGACCGCGGGCCTCGTGGGAGACCGGCGCGACCGCCGTCTCCGGCGCGGGCAAGGTCCTCGGGGCCCAGCACCGCGGCCAGGACCAGCTCGCCTACGCCATCGAAGACGTGCTGCGCGGCGTCTCTTTAGGACTTCGCGGGGTGCTGGT